>Ga0256830_1002167_pt1 | contig 13179 bp, 11 predicted proteins | sample 128326metaG_FD_190537 | JGI IMG/M metagenome (GOLD analysis project Ga0256830, IMG submission 190537) | Hydrothermal vent microbial communities from Lau Basin, Pacific Ocean - 128-326 | ecosystem: Environmental > Aquatic > Marine > Hydrothermal vents | place: Pacific Ocean: Lau Basin | collected...
CTGGAAGCCATCAATCAACCGGAGCGGTGGGAGGCATAGCGATGTTGTTCAAGATCGGCTTTCTGACCGTCAACTGGACCGACCTTCTCGACATCGCGATCGTCAGTTTCTTGTTCTACCGCTTGTATCTCATCATGCGCGGCACGATCGCCGTGCAGATATTCATCGGCCTGATCGTCATCATCGCGATGTCGTTTTTCTCGCGGGCGGCCAATCTTCCGGCCATGACATGGATCTTACGCACGCTGACGGATATATGGGTAGTGGCGTTTATCATCCTTTTTCAACCGGAATTACGGCGTTTACTCCTCATTGTCGGTCGAAATCCCATCTTTTCCCCTCTGCTCAAGACGTCGATTACCGAGACGATAGAAACGGTGGTGGATGCATGCGAAGACCTTTCGCGGAACCAGATAGGGGCGCTCATCGTCATCATGCGAACAACGGGCTTGCGCATGATCATCGAGACGGGTATCCACATGCATTCGCTGGTGAGCAAGCCGTTGATTCTCTCGATATTCAATCCGAAATCCCCGCTTCACGACGGTGCCATCGTGATCAAGGACCGGTTCATAGAAGCGGCGCGCTGTACACTTCCGCTGAGCCAGCATTTGCAAAGTGATGGCTTTATCATGGGTATGAGGCATCGATCGGCCGTCGGTGTTACGGAGCAGTCGGATGCCATAGTCGTTATTGTTTCGGAAGAGACAGGGATCATTTCGGTGGCGGAGGATGGAAAATTAATCCGAAGGCTTGCCGGCGAGGAACTACGTTCCTATTTGATCCAGCGCATGCGTCCCCAGACACAAGGTGCATTTTCCCGTCTGTTCAAGATGAGTACGGCCGAAAAGGCGGATGAAATATGAGCAGAAGGTCGGTGGTGAACAGGTTTGAACTTGCGCGCGAAGAGTTACTCGAACAGCTTCGCGCAAAAGGAATCCGCGATGAAAATGTCTTGGCAGCTATCGCCAAAGTCCCGCGCCAGATGTTCGTCTCCGAGTTGTTCGCTTCCCGGGCATACGAGGACACCGCCCTTCCGATCGATTGTAACCAGACAATATCGCAACCGTTCACGGTTGCGATGATGACACAACTTCTCAAGATCAGGAAGGGCGACAAGGTGCTGGAAATCGGCACGGGATCCGGGTACCAGGCCGCTCTTCTTGCTACGATGGGCGCCCGCGTGTTCACCATCGAGCGATACCCGGAGTTGATGAAGAAAGCAGAGGAACGATTCAAAGAACTTGGATTGAAAATTGCCACTCACATCGGAGATGGTTCTGTAGGCTGGTCGCGCTTTGCCCCATTCGATAAGATCATGGTTACTGCCGGTGCGCCGGAAGTTCCGCCGTCCTTGACGAAACAGCTAAAAGACGGTGGCATAATGGTGATCCCGGTAGGTGATCGAAAAGTCCAGACGATGATGCTTGTGGAACGGCGGGGAAAGGAATTCTTCACGCGGGAGGTTGATGGGTTTCGCTTTGTTCCGTTGGTTGGAAAAGAAGGATGGCAAGACTGAACAGAACCGTCTTCGTTCTGGCGGGTCCCACGGCGTCGGGCAAGACGGAGGTTGCCGTGGAGACGGCCGCTTTACTCGATGCTGAAATCATCAACGTTGATTCGAGGCAGGTGTACCGCGGTTTGGACATAGGGACGGCCAAACCGACACGTGAACAACGAGCGACCGTGCCTTTTCATATGGTTGATATTGTTGAACCCGTTGCCCTGTATTCTGCAGCGGATTTTGGTGCACAGGCGAGGTTGGTAGCTGAAGAAATCTGGAAGCGAGGGAAGCGTGTTCTGGCAGAAGGCGGTTCGGGGTTGTATTTCCGGGCGTTTTTGGAGGGGCTGTTCGATTGTCCCCCGGTTCCGTCCGCAGTCAGGGAGAATGTGAAACGAGATCTTGAAAAAACAGGATTGGAAGCGCTCGTACAAGAGCTCGAGAGGGTCGATCCGGTAGCGGCGCGCCGGATTGACAGGCGGAATCCGGTTCGTGTGTGCCGGGCGGTGGAGGTGTTTCGAGCCACGGGCGTTCCCTTGTCAAAGCTCCAAGAGAAGCGAACACGACCTCCTGATTTTAACATTGTATGGAGAGGATTACGTTGGCCGCGGGAAGAATTGTACTACCGGATCAACCAGCGGACACGCAGAATGTTGGAGGGGGGCTGGGTCGATGAGGTGCGCGCTCTCCTGGAATCCAGGCCTGCGACGCGGTTGGTCATGGAAAGGACGCTGGGGTATAGGGAAATCGTTGCCATGATCGACGGCTCATTGGCGCCGGGGGAATTGTGCGAGAAGATCGCCCGTCGTACCCGGAATTATGCAAAGAGGCAGATGACGTGGTTCCGTGCAAACAAGGAGATAACATGGATCTCGTGTCGGCAGACTGCTACAACCCGGGAACTCGCGAGCAGAATTCATGACTCTTTTATGAGACGCTTTGTCCCAGCCGCACAATGAAATTTCGCACCGGGTATTTTGTTGGAACACCGAACGGGAACAAATCCAGCGTTTTATCGCTTTGCAAAGTATGTTCATAATGTTGTTGATGTCCGCGCCATTTGCGTGACGGTTGAATCAAGGATACATTTATATGATAAAGATAAAGGAGAATGCAATGATGAATCGGACCGTTATCCTGGGATTATTTGTTGTTTTCGGCATACTTCTCGTCAGCCTCGTCGATTCGGGGGCAGACGCGCATAACCGGAGCGCCATACAAGTGCCCGGTGTCACGGCAACATCGGGTGGAGAGCGTGTCAGTTTCACGACGGCGGATGGGGTTGTGATTGTCGGGACGCTCTACCTCGCGGAAGGCACGAACAATCCGGCTATCGTATGTCTCCATCAATGGCGAAGTGATCGATCGTCGTATGACGCTGTAGCCAAGACGCTCTGGCAAGAGGGGTTCACCGTGTTGACAATCGATCAACGGGGATACGGGGAATCGATACGAACCAGCGACGGAAAGCCCGTTCGGCCGGATCGAAGGATCCAGGAAGATGTCAAGGCGGCGGTCGCATTCGTGAGGTCTCAAAAAGGAGTGATGAAAAATAACATCGGTTTGCTCGGCGCGAGTTATGGCGCCAGCAATGCTATCATCTTTGCCGCGGATCACCCGGAAATCCGTGCGGTCGCACTTCTCTCACCGGGTTTGAATTACTTCAACGTGCTTCCGACGCTCGACGCAGTGCGCCGGTATGGAGAACGTCCGCTTCTTGCGGTCGCCAGCAGTGAAGATATTCGGTCGGTGGAAGCGGTACAGGAGTACGCAAAGATCAAGACGGAAAAGTATGAATCAAAGATTTACGAAAACGCTGGTCACGGTACGTCCATGTTCCCATCGGCCAGTGATCTACTTCCGCGTGTGGTCAAGTTTTTTACCCGGAATCTGAAATAACGCATTTTTTCTCATTCAATCTGATTGATTTTCTGAAAATTTTCTGTATATTAGCTAGCCTATCCGCTAGTAAAGAGGTTTTACTGGCGGATTCTTTTGCTGGCGTAGCTCAGTTGGTAGAGCAGCTGATTTGTAATCAGCAGGTCACCAGTTCGAATCTGGTCGCCAGCTCGCCACGGTGGGGTACCGAAGCGGTCAAACGGGGCAGACTGTAAATCTGTTGGCATTCGCCTTCGGAGGTTCGAATCCTCCCCCCACCACGAAACGATCCCGTCAGGGTTTGACGGGAAGAGCGTGGAACGGAATAAGCGGGAGTAACTCAGTTGGTAGAGTCACAGCCTTCCAAGCTGTTGGTCGCGGGTTCGAGTCCCGTCTCCCGCTCGATGAAGAGGTGGAACGGTGAAAGGGAAACGCTCACGTAGCTCAGTTGGTAGAGCACTTCCTTGGTAAGGAAGAGGTCACCGGTTCAATCCCGGTCGTGAGCTCGCCAGGAGTTCCCCGAAGGAATACCAGGTCCATCGGAACGTGAGCGGGGTAACTCCACATCAGGCCAGGCCGGACGGCCAGCCTTCGGGGGCAAAGATCCCCTGGAAAAAGACGTGCAAGGATAAAAGCCGGAGATTATCGTGCGAGAAATTATTACGCTGGAATGTACCGAGTGCAAACGACGCAACTATACCACGACCAAGAACAAGCGCAAGCAACCGGGGCGTGTCGAATACAAGAAATACTGCCGCTGGTGCGACAAGCACACGGTCCACAAGGAAACCCGCTAGGTGACGGCGCATTACGTGAGTAGCTCAATTGGCAGAGCAGCGGTCTCCAAAACCGCAGGTTGGGGGTTCGAGTCCCTCCTCACGTGCAGCATCTTTAGGTACAGAAACGAGACCACGCGATGAAAGATAAGATTATCAATTTTGTAAACGACGTTATCAAGGAAATGAAGAAGGTCACATGGCCGTCCCAGGAAGATTTGAAGGACTATACCACGATCGTTATCACATCCACGATCATTGTCTCCTTGTTGGTCATGATCATTGACAAGTTCTTCCAAGAGATACTTACGGCATTGTTCTAGGAGCTTCTATGGGTACCGATATCGGAACGGATTTACGGTGGTATGTTGTGCGGACCTACTCCGGCCATGAAAATAAGGTAAAGGCATACCTCGAGCATGAAATCCAGGAGGAAGGTCTTTCGTATAAAGTGACCAATATTCTGATTCCCATGGAAAAAGTCTTTGAAATCAGGGACGGAAAGAAGCGCACCAAGTCAAAGAGTTTGTTTCCGGGATACGTGCTGGTCGAATGTATCATGGATAAAGAAATCAAGCATCTCATCCAGAATACTCCCTCGGTCATTAGTTTTCTGGGTTCCAAGGACGAGCCCGTGCCGTTACGCCCGGACGAAGTCAAGCGTTTGTTGGGAACACTGGAGGAGCGTGCAAATACAGAAATGCCCATGGTTCAATACCGTGTTGGAGATCCGGTTCGTGTTATCAGCGGACCGTTCAATAATTTCAACGGTTTCGTCCAGGAGGTGAATCAGGAGAAGATGAAGCTGAAAGTCATGGTTTCCATCTTTGGCCGGAAGACACCGATTGAACTGGATTTCAACCAGGTTGAACCGGAATCATAAATCATCACAATAACCTGGTGTTAAGAGAATGGCAAAAAAAGTAGCAGGCTTTATCAAGCTGCAGATCCCCGCCGGGCAGGCGTCACCAGCGCCGCCGGTCGGTCCCGCCCTGGGTCAGAAGGGCGTCAACATCATGGAATTCTGCAAGCAATTCAACGCTCGTACACAGGACAAAGGTGGAATCCTTATTCCCGTGGTTATCACCGTGTACGCTGATAAATCCTTCACGTTTATTACCAAGACACCGCCTGCGGCAGTATTGCTGCTCAAGGCCGCCGGCCTGGAGAAAGGTTCAGGCGAACCCAACAAGGCCAAGGTGGGCAAGGTGACGGAAGAACAGGTGCGGGAGATCGCCGAACAGAAAATGAAGGACCTCAACGCGTTTACCATTGAATCGGCCATGAACATGGTGAAGGGAACTGCCCGCAGCATGGGATTGGTTGTAGAAGGATAGGAGCGTCTATGAAAACGAAACTGGCGAAACGATTCAAGAAAGCAGTCGGCGACATTGACCGCGGGAAAACGTATGAGCTTCCTGAAGCGGTAGAGTTGGTGAAGAAAACCGCCACCGCGAAATTTGACGAAAGTATCGATATCGCGATCAAGTTGGGGGTCGATCCCAAGAAGTCCGACCAGATGGTGCGCGGCACGGTTACCCTTCCGAACGGGACCGGGAAAGACGTGCGTGTTCTCGTCTTGTGCAAACCTCCGAAGGATGAAGAGGCGAAGGCGGCGGGAGCGGATTACGTGGGGTTTGAGGAGTACATAGAAAAAATTCAGAATGGATGGACGGATATCGACGTCGTCATCGCAACACCCGATGTCATGGGACAGGTAGGAAAACTGGGAAGGATCCTCGGAACACGCGGGCTCATGCCGAACCCAAAATCCGGTACTGTGACGATGAACGTGGCCGAGGCTGTGCGCGAAGTGAAAGCCGGTCGTATTTCGGTACGGGTGGACAAGGGCGGTGTTTTGCATGGGATTGTCGGCAAAGCGTCGTTCGACAAAGACAAGCTGGTGGAAAACGTGGAAAGCTTTATTGCCTCGATCAACCGTATGCGTCCGCCGGCCGTGAAGGGGAATTTCATCAAGAGTATCACGCTTTCCAGTACGATGGGGCCGGGTGTGCGCGTTGACGTTGCGACGCTGGCGGGCAAACGCTGAATCAGGAACACAATTGGTTTGAATATTACGCACTCATAATGCTTCTACACATAATGAGGCCAGTCGCTTTCGCAGTGGCTGGAATTACCAACAGTACCACTTGAGGAAACGATGACCAAGGATGAAAAAAAAGCAGCCGTCGAGGAGATTGCGGGGCGAATCAAAGATGCCTCGGGATTATACCTCGCGGATTTTTCCGGGATGACCGTCGAAGCCGTGAATGCGCTCCGGCGGGAATTCTTTGCCAATGGCGTTTCCTTCACGGTTTACAAAAACACGCTGATCCGTATCGCGCTGAAAAATGTCGAGGGGTATGACGGATTGATGGATTACCTCCAGGGTCCGACGGGGATCGTCTTCGGTGTCGAAGACCCCGTCACACCTGCACGAATCATCAAGGATTTCAACAAGGAGCACGACAACGTTTTCAAAGTCAAAGCGTGTGTCATTGAAAGGGAAGTCTTTGACGGTTCACGATTGGAGGAAGTGGCCGCCCTGCCCACGCGGAAAGACGTGATGGCTGGAATCGCGGCTGCGGTTCAGTATCCGATGATGTCTCTCGCCAGTGTTGTAGGCGCTACGTCGCGGGACCTGGTCAACGTGATGGATGCCATTGCCAAGAAGAAGGAAGAAGCAGAAGCAGCGTGAGGTTGGGAACGCTGTCATTGAAATCAGAAAACAAAAACGTAACATCAATCTTACAGGAGTTAATTCATGTCTGTCGTTGAAGAACTTGTTGAGAAAATTGAAAAACTGACGCTCTTGGAGGCCACGGAATTGCGCAAGGCCCTGGAAGAAAAGTTCGATGTCACTGCCGCCGCGCCCGTCATGATGGGCGGTATGATGCCCGGGGGTGGAGCAGGAGAAGCCGCTGCCGCGGAAGAGAAAACAGAGTTCGACGTCGAGCTGACCTCTTTCGGTTCCAACAAGATTAACGTGATCAAGGTTGTTCGAGCTGCCACGCAGTTGGGTCTCAAGGAAGCTAAAGACCTCGTGGAGTCGGCGCCGACGGTGGTCAAGGAAGCAGTGTCCAAGGAAGAAGCTGAAAAGCTGAAGAGCGAATTGGAAGAAGCCGGCGCCACCGTAACCCTGAAGTAAGGATATGGAACCGGGACATACCGGATGTGTCAGAAAAACGAGAGCACGACGTAGCTTTGCCTGTACGTGACATTCAACAGCAGCAGGTGGCGAGTCGGAATTTCCCGGCTCGCTCTTGTTGTTTTATTGATTGCCCGCTTTTCACACGCGGAGATGAGTCGGTTGTTTGATTTAATGAACGTATTTGAAGGAGCAAGGACGTGAATAATCGCAATCACAACGGGTCGCAGGATGTTCTGAAAGAGTTCGATATTAAGAAAATAGGTAATCGGTACTCGTTTGGAAAAATTCCGCATGTGATTGATTACCCGAATTTTCTGGATGTCCAGATTGAATCGTTTGAGAAGTTCTTACAGAACCGGGTGAAACCCGAGGAACGGGAAGAGATAGGGTTGCAACAGGTGTTCAAGAATAATTTCCCCGTATATGATTCCCGGGAGAATTACGTCTTGGAATTTGTCAAGTATTATGTGGATCAGCCCAAGTACTCGGTCGAGGAATGCAAGGAACGAGGATTGACGTATGCGGTCCCGTTGAAAGCGCGGCTGCGACTTTCGAGTAAATCCAAGGATTCCTCGAACCCGGAATATCTCGATACCGTTGAACAGGATGTGTATCTTGGCAATCTCCCGGTCATGACCGATGACGGTACCTTCATCATCAACGGGGCCGAACGGGTGATCGTCAGTCAACTCCACCGCTCGCCGGGCGTGTTTTTCGGTTCGACCGTGCATCCAAACGGTACCAAGTTGTATTCCGCGCGCATCATTCCTTTCCGCGGCTCGTGGGTAGAATTCGTGACCGATATCAACAGCGTCATGTACGCGTACATAGACCGTAAGAAGAAATTTCCGGTCACAACATTGCTAAGAGCTCTCGGGTACAGCACCAACCGTGAACTACTCGAGCTGTTCGGACTCGTCGAGGAAGTACCGATTAATGCCGCTCGCCTGGAGCCGCTGGTTGGCCGGAGGATCTGCGAAGACATCATCGATGAGGAAACGGGTGAGCTCCTTGTCTCGATGGATGCCGAACTTGACAAAGACTCTCTCGAGCTTATCGTCGAAGCTGGCATACGGGTGTTGCCGCTTCTCAAACCGGACGACACGAATTCTGAGGTGATCTCCAACACGATTCTGAAGGATGATGCACATTCCGAGCAGGATGCCTTGGAGATGATTTACAAGCAGATGCGTTCGGGTGAAGCCCCCGACCTGGAGACTGCGCGCGGATTGATTGATCGATTGTTCTTCAACCCGAAACGATATGATCTCGGCGAGGTCGGACGGTTCAGGATCAATCAAAAACTCGGTCTTGATATTCCCCCTGATGTCACGACGCTGACGCGCGAAGATATCGTGGCGATTGTTAAGCACCTGATCCGGCTTCTCCAGGGAGAAGCGGAAGTGGACGATATCGATCATCTGGGCAACCGGCGCGTACGTACGGTGGGCGAACAGCTGTCCACGCAGTTCAATATCGGCTTGTCGCGCATGGTGCGGACGGTCAAGGAGCGCATGAACATGCGTGACGTGGAAAATTTTACTCCCGTGGACCTGGTCAATGCGAGAACCATCACAAGTGTGATCAACGCCTTTTTCGGGACGAACCAGCTCTCGCAGTTCATGGATCAAACAAACCCGCTCGCGGAACTTACGCACAAGCGGAGAATGAGCGCTTTGGGCCCCGGGGGTTTGACACGGGAACGCGCCGGATTTGAAGTACGGGATGTTCACTACACGCATTACGGTCGCCTGTGTCCCATCGAGACTCCCGAAGGCCCGAACATCGGCTTGATCTCCTCGTTGTGTATTCACGGGCGGATCAACGATTTTGGGTTTATCGAAACACCGTACCGCAAGGTTGTAAATAGTATCGTGACGAATGAGATCGAGTATCTCTCCGCAGACGAGGAAGACAATTATATCATCGCCCAGGCGAATGCGCCGATCACCGAGGATGGAAAATTCATCAATGACAAGGTGAAAGCGCGCTATAAAGGAGATTTTCCGATCGTTTCACCGGAGGACGTTCAATACATGGACGTTGCTCCGAATCAGATCGTAAGTCCTGCTGCCGCGTTGATTCCATTCCTGGAACATGACGATGCAAACCGGGCGCTCATGGGGTCCAACATGCAACGCCAGGCCGTACCGCTGTTACGCGCTGAAGCGCCATACGTCGGGACAGGACTGGAGGCGAAGGTCGCGCACGATTCACATGCCGTGATCATGGCGGAGCACGACGGCGAAGTCGTCAAGGTCGATGCAAACTACATTACCGTCCGGTACGATTTTGGGTGGAGTAAAGAAGAAGAGTTCTGCCACTTCGATGAAGATAACATGGTCACGTACAAGTTGACAAAGTTCTTCCGTACCAACCAGGATACCTGCATAAACCAGCGCCCGCGCGTCAGGCCCGGTCAAACATTCAAGAAGGGGGATGTCCTGGTGGATGGCGCATCCACGGAGGACGGTGAACTGGCCCTGGGCCGCAACCTCGTGGTTGCCTTCATGCCATGGCGCGGGTACAACTTTGAGGATGCCATCGTCATCAGCAAGCGCGTCGTGACGGAAGACATCTATACCTCGATCCACATCGAGGAATTCGAACTCCAGGTTCGTGATACCAAGCGTGGAGAAGAGGAACTTACAAGCGAAATCCCGAACGTCAGTGAAGAAGCGACGAGAAATCTTGATGAAGACGGCATTGTCCGGGTCGGAGCAGAAGTAAAGGAAAATGATATCCTCATCGGGAAGATCACACCCAAGGGTGAAACGGATCCGACGCCGGAGGAAAAACTTCTCAAGGCGATTTTCGGCGAGAAGGCGGGTGATGTTAAAGATGCCTCGCTGAAAGCCCCGCCGGGAATGAACGGTGTGGTCATCAGCACGAAGCTTTTCACAAGGAAGAAGAAAGATTCAGAGACGCGGGCTGAAGAAAAACAACGTGCGGAAGATATCGAGCGTTGGCACAAAGCTGAAATGGAGCGCCTGGCGGAAGCAACCGCACAGAAACTCACCGAATTGCTGGAAGGAGAGCGGCTTAACGGTATTACGGCAATCGACAAGAAAGGCTCGGTGATTCGAGGAGGAACGATTGTCAAATCAACTACATTCACATCGCTCGGAACGGACATCCTCACGTTGGATCCCGGCCAGGATTGGGTCGAAAACAGCCGCAAGAACCGAATGGTATCCAAGATTTACAAGTACCTGAACGAGCACCTTGAATCGCTCGATGAACAGTATCGCATTGCGAAGAGCAAGGTGCAAGTAGGCGACGAACTTCCCCCGGGAATTGTCCAGCTCGCCAAGGTGTACGTGGCCAAGAAGAGGAAATTGTCCATTGGGGACAAAATGGCGGGCCGGCATGGAAACAAGGGCGTGGTTGCCACGATTGTTCCGTTGGAAGACATGCCGTTTCTCCCCGACGGTACGCCCGTTGATATCGTGCTCAATCCACTCGGAGTTCCCTCCCGGATGAACGTGGGCCAATTGTACGAAACAGCACTGGGATGGATCGCGCACAAACTGGGCGTGAAGTTCGCGACTCCCATTTTCGACGGCGCCCAGTGGAAGGAAATCTCTGAATTTCTCGAAGCCTCCGGCCTGTCGAAGGATGGAAGAACCGTTCTTTACGATGGCCGGACGGGAGAAAAATTTGACCAGGAAGTTACCGTAGGCATCATGTACATGATGAAGCTTTCGCACCTGGTGGAAGATAAAATCCATGCCCGGTCCATCGGGCCGTACAGCCTCATAACACAGCAACCGCTCGGTGGTAAGGCGCAGTTCGGTGGTCAGCGCTTTGGAGAAATGGAGGTATGGGCGTTGGAAGCTTACGGGGCGGCTCACGTACTTCAGGAAATTCTGACTGTGAAGAGCGACGACGTCCAAGGTCGTTCGAAAGTTTACGAGGCCGTTGTAAAAGGTGAAAACCTGCCGGAACCCAATGTGCCGGAGTCGTTCAACGTGCTCGTTCGCGAGCTTCAGGGGCTTGGACTGGAAGTAAAGATTGAGTGATCGAGGGCGGATAACGATTGTCGGCCGTGATGAATTATAGTGAGCCTGATACAAAAGGATAGAAAAAGCTTTTCAGAATGGAGTGGTAACAAATGCCTTTCAAAATGCAAAACGTTGTAAAGCGGAATTTCAGTCAGATCACGATCAGCCTGGCGTCTTCCGATACGATACTCTCGCGATCGTACGGAGAAGTCACCAAGCCTGAGACGATAAACTACCGTTCCTTCCGACCGGAAAAGGACGGTTTATTCTGTGAAAAAATCTTTGGCCCGGTACGGGATTGGGAATGTCATTGCGGAAAGTATAAACGGATTCGCTATAAAGGGATCATCTGCGATCGCTGCGGGGTGGAAGTTACCCAGAAAAGCGTACGACGGGAACGCATGGGGCATATTGCGTTGGCGGTGCCTGTCGTCCACATCTGGTATTTCAGGACGCTGCCCAGCAAGATCTCGGCAATCCTGGGTTTATCCCAGAAAGAACTCGAGCGAATCATTTATTACGAGACGTACGTCATCATCAATCCCGGTCCCACCAGCTTCCCCAAGCCGTTCGGTACAATCGGCGAGGAACTGCCGGACCTTGAAGAAGGGGAAAAGCCGGATAAATCGAAGTACAGCAACGATATCACGATGCTCACCGAAGATGAGTATCTCGATATTCTTTCGAACCTCGATCCCAGCAACCAAGACCTTGACGACGACGATCCCAGGAAATTCGTGGCTCTGATCGGGGGCGAAGCGATAAAGGCGTTGCTCCGCATGATAGATATCGAGAAGCTGGCAGCACGCTTGCGGCACCAGATCAAGTATGAAACTTCCGAACAGAAGAGAACGGAAGCCATCAAGCGTCTCCGCGTGGTCAGCGCGTTTCTGCCGCGCGAAGACCGGCCGCAGAATCAGCCGGAGTGGATGGTGCTCGACGTGATTCCGGTGATACCTCCGGAACTTCGCCCGCTCGTGCCCTTGGAGGGAGGGCGGTTTGCCACCAGCGACCTGAACGACCTCTACAGGCGGGTCATCATTCGCAACAACCGCCTGAAACGGCTGATCGATATCCAGGCCCCGGAAGTAATCCTTCGCAACGAGAAAAGGATGCTCCAGGAGGCCGTGGATTCGCTCTTTGACAATTCGCGCCGTGTCAATGCCGTCCGCAGCGATAATAACCGCGCGTTGAAATCCCTTTCCGATATGCTGAAAGGAAAGCAGGGGCGGTTCCGTCAAAATCTGCTCGGGAAGCGCGTGGATTACAGCGGGCGTTCGGTCATCGTCGTCGGACCCGAAATGAAACTCAACCAGTGCGGTTTACCGAAGGATATGGCCGCCGAGTTGTTCAAACCGTTCATCATCCGGAAACTTATCGAACGCGGCATCGTCAAGACGGTGAAGAGCGCAAAGAAATTCGTCGATAAGAAAGGTCCTGATGTCTGGGATATCCTGGAAAAGATCATCGACGGACACCCGGTTTTACTCAACCGCGCCCCGACTCTTCACCGGCTCGGTATCCAGGCGTTTCAGCCCGTTTTGGTTGAAGGGAAAGCGATTCGCCTCCATCCTCTCGTCTGTACCGCGTTCAACGCGGATTTTGACGGCGATCAGATGGCGGTTCACGTGCCGTTGTCCTACGACGCACAGATGGAAGCAAATATCCTCATGCTTTCCAGTCACAACATTCTTTCCCCCCAGAACGGGAGTCCCATTGCCGTTCCGAACCAGGAAATCGTCCTTGGATGCTATTACATGACCAAGGCCATGCCCGGTGACGTGGGAGAGGGGAAATTGTTTTCCTCTATAAAAGAGGCGATCATCTCGTACAACAACAAGAAAACCGGACTCCATGCTCGTGTCAAAG
>Ga0256830_1002168_pt1 | contig 13178 bp, 11 predicted proteins | sample 128326metaG_FD_190537 | JGI IMG/M metagenome (GOLD analysis project Ga0256830, IMG submission 190537) | Hydrothermal vent microbial communities from Lau Basin, Pacific Ocean - 128-326 | ecosystem: Environmental > Aquatic > Marine > Hydrothermal vents | place: Pacific Ocean: Lau Basin | collected...
GGTACACGCGAGATCAGTTTTTTTTCACGGGCCAGTTCCAGTGCGTCTTTGAGAATCTCAACCTCCATGGTCTTCTTCCCCAACAGACGTTCCAATTCGCGGACCCTGGCTTTTAGCTGCTTTACCTCTGAAACCGGAACCACTTCTTCACCTGCACGAATGGCAGAAAGTTTACCGTCTCTTGCCAGCTTTCGCCATTGGAAGAGCTGGCTGGGTGATATGCCTTGCTTACGGGCTACGTATGACACAGTCATGCCGGGAAGCTCTGTCTCTTCAACGATCTCAAGTTTCTCGGCAACGGACCAGCGCCTTCGACGTTGCACCGATGTGATAACCTCGACTCTTTCAATCCCTTTTGAACCGGTATTATTCATAGTCGCACTCCTAGTCGTTATTTTACACTCCTGGAGTGTCCGGTTCAATTAGGGGCTACTTCTCCTTGCAATTTGCACACATGGTCTTTTCTCCTTCGATAAGTTATGACGGTATTGTCACTTATTGTCCCTAGTTCAACCCAGGGTGCTAACAACGAAAACCAGACCGTGCTTCAGATCAGCAGCAGGAGGTGCAGGGCCAGCCCCTGCCATGCTTACGACTCTCGGCCGTCTGTCTTTACCAGCATCACAACATCGCCACGACACAGGTCATGCACTTTCAACAAAGAATCACACCTGCATGTAACACCGCAAAAAAGAACGGCCCGGCTTTTGAGTGCCGGGCCGTTCTGCCATGCCTCACGGTTATCGCAACATCAGCCAACACCACTCGACTTCTTTTTCAGAGGGATTTATGGTGCGATGTCATTGTCGACCGTTCCGCTGTCTTTTCCAGGATACTACACCGTTGGTTTTCCAGTGTTAAGACTTTTTTGATCCTCACGGGAGCAGGGACTTCACCGGCCCGTCGCTGCAAGGATGGACCAAAACCGTGGACTCGGTTATCAGGACGGGCTTACAGAGGGATGCGTCTCCACGACCAGAGATCCTCGGACCAATAGGCGGACACCTTCATCAGGACGAGCCTATAAAACAAATTCGACATCAGCGGATAATTTTCCATGCCGACCGGTCGCACCCGGTCCCGAGCTCGGCGGTCGGAATAACCTCCCCGGTATCGGGACTACCCTTGACGCCCTTGTCGACCTTTGTCTTCTGGCAAAAGCCGTTCGCTGCTGTTTGGAAATATTCGAACAAACGCGAGAGGTGGGATGCTTTCCCCTGCTTGGGAAGTGAAGATAATACCAGTCCGCATGGACGGGACCATCCACGGGAGGGAAATCAAAAACACCTCTTGACCCAATATTAACAAATTTATTATATTTGTTTTATGTGGACCGTTCTGTATGACGAGCGTCTCGAAGGGTGGCTGGATGGCATCCCTCCGGATATAAAGGCGAAGATATTGCATATCGTGGATATGCTTGCCGAGTATGGCCCGTATAACGTCAGGGAGCCGTATATAAAGCCGGTCAAGGGGTACAAGAAGCTCTTCGAGCTCCGGGCAAAGGGGAAAGATGGCATAGCAAGGGTTTTCTACTTCACATTTACGGGACAGCGGATAATCCTGCTTCACGGGTTTATCAAGAAGACGGCTAAGACGCCACTGAAGGAGATAGAAACGGCCACAAGAAGGATGAAGGAGGTTTTGGAATGGCTAAGATAAAGGACTTCAATAAAATAAAGAAGGGCTGGCTCAAGGACCGTAGGGTCAAGGAGGAATACGAGACCCTTAAAGAGGAATTCCAGGTAGCCGAGGAAATAATCCGGGCGAGGAGCAGGGCGCACATGACCCAAGCCGAGCTTGCAAGGAAGGTGGGCACAAAGGCCCCTGCCATATCCAGGCTCGAATCGCCCGGCTACGGCAAGGCTTCGATTGCAACGCTCAGAAAGATCGCCCATGTCCTGGGCTGTGAGCTGCAGGTAAGGCTAGTGCCGAGGAAGGATGAAAAGAAAAGAAGCGCTGGTTGAACGCCGTTGGTTCGGGGACGGTAACAGCCGAACAGACGCAAGGACTCACACCACTGCCCTGTCCAGTGCCCTGTACTGTATGGCTTCTGCTATGTGGTGGGAGAGAACCCTGTCGGACAGATCCAGATCCGCGATGGTCCTTGCGACCTTGAGTATCCTCGTATAGGCCCTTGCCGAAAGCCCGAGCCTCTCAATCGCGGCCTCGAGGAGCGCGGTCGATTCACCGTCGATCTCACAGTACCTTCTTGTCTGCCTCGAGGTCATCCTGGCGTTCGAGAATATCCCCGTACCCCTGAACCGTTCCTTCTGGATCCCGCGCGCACGGTCCACGCGTCTTTTGACCTCGACGGAACCCTCGCCGCATCTGGCGCCGCTCAACTCGCTGAAGCGGACCCTCGGGACCTCGCAGTGAATGTCTATCCGGTCGAGGAGCGGCCCGGAGAGCTTCGCCCTGTAACGCTGCACCATCGGCGGGGTGCAGAGACACTCCTTCTGCTCGTCCCCCAGGTATCCGCACGGACAAGGGTTCATGGCACAGACGAGCATGAAGTTCGACGGATAGGTAAGGGAGACGGCGGCCCGCGATATGGTGACACGGCCGTCCTCGATCGGCTGGCGCAGGACCTCCAATACGTTCTTCCTGAACTCGGGCACCTCGTCGAGGAAAAGAACCCCGTTGTGTGCAAGGCTCACCTCCCCGGGCCTCGGAACCTGCCCCCCGCCTATGAGCCCTGCGTCGGAAATCGTATGGTGGGGCGCACGAAAGGGCCTCTCGGTAACGAGCACCCCTTCTTCGGACAGCATGCCGGCCACGCTGTGGATCTTCGTCGTCTCGATGGCCTCATCGAGCGTCATATCCGGCAGTATGCCCGGAAGCCTCCTTGCGAGCATGGTCTTGCCCGAGCCCGGAGGACCTATCATGAGGACGTTGTGGCCGCCTGCCGCGGCAACCTCGATCGCCCTCTTTACGTGCTCCTGCCCCATCACATCGCTCAGGTCGAAGTGCGGACAGCGATCCTGCCTGAAGCAACCGGCGAGATCCACGCTTGCGGGTTGAAGCACCCTTCTGCCGTTCATGAACTCCACAAGCTCCGCAAGGGACGAGACCCCGTAGACCTCCGTCCCTTCGACGACGGCCGCCTCCCGGCTGTTCTGGACGGGCAGTATGATCTTCTTTTTGAGCCTTCCGGCCAGAACGGCCACGGGCAGGGCCCCTCTTACGGGCTTTATGGCGCCGTCCAGGGAGAGTTCGCCGAGGATCATGAACTCGGAAAGGCCTTCATTCTTTATGATACCTTCGGCAAGAAGTATCCCAACCGCAACGGGAAGATCGAATGTCGTACCCTCTTTCTTTATGTCGGCCGGCGCGAGGTTGACCGTTATCTTTCCCGTGGGAAAGGGATACCCGGAGTTCTTTACAGCAGACCTTACGCGTTCCTTGCTCTCCTTTACGGCATTGTCCGGAAGCCCCACGGTGGAAAAGGCGGGAAGCCCCCTTGTGGAGTCCACCTCCACCTCGACCGGATATGCCTCTATCCCGAGGACAGAGCTGCTGAGGACCTTGGCAAGCATCGTTCAAACAAAGACGCCGGCTACGGCGGCGTTTTGATGGCAATACCTGGAATCAGTTCAAAACACAATCTGCTGCGGGCACATGCGCCCGGCACCCTCACTTCTTTGCGCCCGCTGCAAGGCTCCGGCTGAAGTGGTCATTGACGTTATCGAGAGCGCAGAAGCTTCCGCACATGGTACAGGTGTCCGGCTCCTCGGGCATCCGGCTGTCCCTTATCTCCCTGGCCCTCTCACCGAAGAGCCCGAGCCTGAACTGGGCCTCCCAGTCGAGGTCGCGCCTGGCCTTGCTCATCTCCATGTCTCGGCGCGTATCCCCGAGCTTTACCATGTCTCCCACGCGGGCCGCTATCCGGGCCGCCCTGACGCCCTCCACCACATCTTCCTTTGAAGGGAGGGCCAGGTGTTCGGCCGGAGTCACGTAGCATATGAGGTCCGCACCGTACCTTGCGGCCTGCGCGGCACCTATGGCGGCGGATATGTGGTCATAGCCTGCGGCGACATCGGTCGTGATGGGCCCCAGGACATAGAACGGGGCATCCATGCTCATCCGCTTCTGAAGCTTCACGTTGGCCTCGATATCGTCAAGCGGCAGGTGGCCCGGCCCCTCGCACATCATCTGGCACCCCATCTTCTGGCCGATCTCCGCGAGCTCGCAGTTTATGACGAGCTCCTGTACCTGTGCCCTGTCGAGGCTGTCATGGACGGCGCCCGCCCTCAGCCCGTTGCCGAGGCTGAGCACGCAATCGTACTTCTTGAGTATCTCCACCACCCTGTCGAACTTCTCGTAAAGCGGGTTCTCCCTGTCATTGTGGAGCATCCATCCGACCATGTACGAGCCCCCTCTCGAGACCAGCCCCCCGTAACGGTAGCCCTGTTTTCTGAGCCTCTCGATGGTGAGCCTCGTTATCCCGCAGTGTATGGCCATGAAGGATATGCCGTCTGCGCACTGCCTCTCTATGACGTCGAAGAGGAGCTCCTCCGTGAGCTTGTTGGGGTCGTGGTACCTCCTTATGGCCTCTGCAAACGCCTGGTACAAAGGGACGCTTCCGACCGAAAGGTTCGTCGCAGAAAGCACCTCGCGCCTTATGAGATCGAGGTCCCCCCCCACGGAGAGCTCCATCAAGGTGTCCGCCCCCGCCTCTTCGGCCGCTATAGCCTTTTCCACCTCGGCCGAGACGTCGGCTATGTCGGATGAGGTGCCGATGCTTGCATTGACCTTGGTCCTGAGCCCCCCGCCTATTGAGACGAGCCTGGCCCTGCGGTTGGTATTGTTGGGGATCACCGCCTTGCCGGCGGCTACAAGCTCCCTTATCTCCTCGGCCGACTTGGACTCTTCCCCGGCGACCTCCTCCATCTCCTTCGTGACGATGCCTTGCCTGGCGCACTCTATCTGCGTCATTCAGAACCTCCCTTTCACCGACTGTATTCGACTTCCGCTTCAGGACTGGTACCCAGGCCCTGCCACGCGCGAGCCGACCCCGGGCGCACTTCCGCGCCGCCGAAAGCGTGGGATGAGCCCCCAACGTACACAACCGGCATGGGCGCGACCGTCTCAATAGATGATCGTCCTTTCCATCTCCTGATTGGGCCCGCCGTTGAGCATCTTGACGACCCTCAGGCCGTCCTGAAAGTAATCTATTATATTGAGCCCGCCGTAGTCCTGTTCTATCCTGAAAAAGTTCTCAAGCCCAAGCCCCATTGCATCCGCCAGTATCACACGGTTCACCCCTCCGTGCGCCACTATGCAGACGTGCTCGCCGCTGTGCCTGTCTATGATCCTCTCAAGCGCCGGAAGTACCCTCTTTCGGAGCTCGGTCAAGCTCTCTCCGCCTTTTATCCTCGCGTTGGCTATGTCCTGGAAGCTGAAGCCCGCATCCTCGGGGTACTTCTCTATGGCCTCGTCCCTCGTGAGCCCCTCCCACCTGCCGAGATGAAGCTCCCTGAGCGCGGGAACCGTTATCGGCTCAAGCCCCAGCCTCTCGGCGATTATAACGGCGCCCTTCCAGGCCCTCTGTAGGTCGCTCGAATAGACGGCCCTGATCTCCCGGCCCTCGAGGAAGTCGGCAAGCCGTTCCATCTGCATGCGTCCCAACTCCGTTATGTCCACATCACTGTGGCCGTTATAACGGAATTCGTCGTGCCCTACGACCTGGCCGTGACGCACAAGATATATCCTCGTCTCATTCATAATCGTCCATAAACCAGAAAGATGAAGACAAGAAACAATACCTCCCCTATCTCACTTTGAAAACCCATTATGTCCCCGGTCGTACCGCCGACCTTCGCCCTGAAAAAGACCGTCGAAATGTATGCCGCCGGCACGATGAGCGCCATCGCCGCGAGACCGGCAGCACCCATGAGGTATGCGGCCATTGCAGCGGCAAAGACCGCTGCGATAACGAATGTACCGGTTGAGTTGCCGGAAAACGCCCTTCCCAGGCCCGCCCCGCTCCTGGCGTAACGTGCCCAGCATGCCATGGGAACTATCGCCCATCTGCCGGCGACCGGGAAGAGGAACAGGGCACGGCTCCTGATATCGGCCGTAAGAGAGACCACGCACTGGTATTTTAACAGAATCAGGAGAACGACTGCAACAACCCCTATGGCCCCCACCGAGCTCGTACGCATTATCTCGAGACGCCGCTCAGGGGTGCTTCCCCCCGCGAGCCCGTCGACTGTGTCCATGAACCCGTCGAGGTGAAGCCCGCCGTTTGTAAGAAACAGTATGACAAGGAGCAGTGCGCTCTCCGGTCCGGCGGGGAGCATGTCACGGAGAAGATAGTCTGCGCCTGCGACTACAACACCCTGCAACGCCCCGACGACCGGGAAGAAGGCCATCGACCGTGAGAGCTCTTCTGGTTCCACGGTGATGTTCTTTTTTACGCTGAAGAGCGTAAGAAACTGGAGGGCAAGTATAAAACGTCTTAGAGGCTTCACTTCTTCTCTGAAACCCCGGCCTCGTCAAAGGTTGCCATCTCGTTGTAGATCTTCAAACCGGCCTCGATGAGCGTCATGCCTATGGCCGCGCCTGTTCCTTCACCGAGCCTGAGGTCCAGATCCACGAACGGTCTGAGCCCCATCCTGTCGAGCATGACCCTGTGCCCCCTCTCTACTGAGACGTGCGCCGCGAATATGTAGTCCTTTATACCGGGCTCAAGCTCCGTTGCCACCAGCGCCCCGGCCGTTGATATGAAACCGTCTATGACCACCGGCACCCGCCTCGACGCCGCACCCACGACGAGCCCGCAGATCGCCGCGATCTCCGGTCCACCGACCTTTGAAAGGACGTCGAGCGGATCCTTGGGATCGGGCCTGTTCACCTCGAGGCTCTCCTCTATGATCCTCACCTTGTGCTCAAAGGCACGATCGTCTATGCCGGTGCCCTTGCCCGTAACCTCGCGTACCGGAAGGCCCGAGAAGGCCGCTATGACGGCGCTTGAAGGCGTGGTGTTGGCGATCCCCATCTCTCCGGTGGCAAAGACCACCCCATCTCCTGCATATTCTGTAGCGAGCTCGATCCCCACATCGATGCACTTGAGGGCCTCTTCCTCTGTCATGGCCGGACCCTTGCGCATGTTTCGGCTGCCCATGACGACCTTCCTCGCGATGAGCCCCTCGGCCGTGTGGCCGCCTGCTCCGAAGTCATGGTCCACGCCCACATCGACGACCTTCACCTCGGCCCCGGCATGCCTTGCAAGGACGTTTATTCCGGCTCCGCCCCTCAAGAAGTTGTAGACCATCTGGGCCGTCACCTCCTTGGGAAAGGCGCTCACGCCCTCTTCGCTCACGCCATGGTCCGCGGCGAAGACAAAGACCATCTTTCGCGTTATCCGCGGCCTGATCTCGCCCGTTATCGCCACGATCCTCTCGGCGAACTCCTCGAGGCGTCCGAGGCTTCCGGGGGGTTTTGTAAGTGAGTCGAGCCTTCTACGGGCCTCTTTGATGAGCCGTGAGTCGATCGGCTGGATGGATTCAAGCGTTGCTGAAAGGTTCGACATTCTCTTGCCTCCTCACAGGGATTCCTTGAAAATGCAAAGCGAGCGCCTGTCTGCCGTGCTACGGCACGGGCATTCCCCGAATCCCGCTTCGGGGGTGGTGAGCGAATATGATACGAACTTCCTTACATTTGAAGGTTCCCTGTCTGCTACAGGCAGGCCTGAGCCTGCAGGGTGCTTCAAAACGCAGGATCTGCCCCCTTCCCCGCAGCAGGCCGGAGAATGGGCCCGCGTCGCATCTACGAAGCAGGATCGGAATGCGAAGGACCGACACCCATGCCAGGGGGCACCTCGTTCAGTCCGTCACTTCATCTTGAGTGCGATACCAGCCGCAATGAAGAAGACCTCGTCCGCCCTCGCAGCCATCCTCTGGTTGGCGAGTCCCGCGAGATCGCGGAAGCGCCTCCCGAGCGGATTGTCCGGGACAATGGCGCAGCCCACCTCGTTCGAGACCGCTATTACTGGTGAATCCAGGGCGGCACACGCATCGGCAAGCCTCTCGGTTGCCCGTAGTATGGCGTCGTCTGTAAGCCCCTCTTCAATGAGGTTCGAAAGCCACAGTGTGAGGCAATCGATGAGCACCACCGAGGGGGCTCGTTGCCCCTCCAACCTCGAGACAAGGTCCACCGGCTCTTCGATCGTCGTCCATTCCCCTCCCCTCGACTTTCTGTGCGCGGCGACCCTCTGTTCCATTTCACCGTCAAGCACCCTCGCGGTGGCGAGGTATACAGGCCGAAGCCCGCCTTCCCTGGCAGCGGTCTCGGCAAGCCTCTGGGCGAAGGTGCTCTTTCCGCTGCGCGCCCCGCCGAGTATGAAACAGAACCTTTTGAGCCCCTTCTTCAAAGACACCCCTAAAACTCGATCCCCTTTCTGGCCTTAGTTCCCCCGTCATAGGGGTGCTTTATCTTGAGCATCTCTGTTACGTAATCCGCAATCATTACCAGCTCCGTCGGTGCGTCCCTGCCGGTAAGCACGACCTCAACCCCTTCGGGTCGCAGGTCAAGAAAGCCGATCACATCACCCACATCGATGTATCCGCCGTTGACCGCGCCGATTATCTCATCGAGGACGACCATGTCAAAGCAGCCATCCATCATCCTCTTCCGCGCAAGTTCAAAGGCATCGACCACCGAACGTTTCACAGCCGGATGGTCCGTCCGTCGACCGGTAAACAAGGGGTGCCTGACGTTCGAGCGTACGAGCTCGACACCGTCGAGGTATCTTTCAAAGACCTCCTTTTCGCCCGAAGGGTCGTCCTTGAGCTTGAAGAACTGTACGAAGAGGACCCTCAGCCCGTGGCCGGCCGCCCTTACCGCAAGCCCTATGGCAGCGGTGGTCTTGCCCTTGCCCTGGCCGGTGTACACGTGCACGAGCCCGGTCCTGAGGCGTTTTTTTTCAACCGACTTCTCCCGCTCGCACACAGACATTCGTCTCCTGCTTTCGGATCAAGGGGACTCTTCCCGATCTCTTCCAGCAACAACCCCTCCCGGGACACCAGAAAGGCGTATCTGCTCAAAGACGGCGTACCGCAAGCCTTTCCGTTATCAGACCTTGTGCTGGGAATTGGAACGGACCGGGATCCAAGGTATATAGGCTATCAGCTTTATGAAAATGTAGTCAAGGGTATTTTTCGGCAAACCGCCGGTGGGTATCCGGAAGCTACCGTCGGCACGCGACTTGGTGCATCCGCTCAGTCGGCAAAGTGTTTGAACAGCTTGATCCTGTTGGGATGACGCAGCTTCTCGAGCGCCTTCGACTCGATCTGCCTTATCCTTTCACGGGTGACGTTGAAGTGCTCTCCGACCTCTTCGAGCGTATAGTCGGTCGCCTCACCGATCCCGAACCTCATCCTCAGCACCTCCTCCTCGCGCGTGCTCAGTGTGGCGAGTATCCGGTTCATGTGGTCGATGAGGTTGGAGTGCATCGCCTCTTCCACCGGAGAGGCGGCGTTCCTGTCCGGTATGAAGTCGCACAAGAATCCGCCGTCCTCCTCTCCCACGGGGGTCTCGAGCGAGACGGGATCGCGTGTTATCTTGAGCGCCTTCCTGACCTTGTCCACTGATATGCCCATCTTTTCGGCCACCTCTTCGGGCGTGGGCTCCCTGCCGTTGAGCTGCACGAAGCGGCGCGTGATACGCTGGAGCCTGTTTATGGTCTCGGTCATGTGTACCGGTATGCGGATTATCCTTGACTGGTCTGCGATGGCCCTCGAGATGGACTGCCTTATCCACCACGTGGCATAGGTCGAGAACTTGTAGCCCCTGGTGTATTCGAACTTTTCGACCGCCCTCATGAGACCGATATTGCCCTCCTGTATGAGGTCGAGAAAATGCAACCCCCTGTTGAGAAACCTCTTGGCTATACTGACGACAAGCCTGAGGTTGGCCCTGATGAGTTCTTCCCTTGCGGCGTCTATGCGCAGCTTGGATTTTCCGAGCCTCCTCGCTGCCTTCGAAAGCCCTTCCCCGTCCAGTCCTGTACGTGCCTCAAGGGCACTTAGTTCCCTACGCGCCTCCTTGAGCCGTTTTACCGCCCTTCTGAACTCATCCTCTCCCACCACGAGATCCACCTTCTCGCCCCTTTTAAACCTCCTCTCGACATCTAGTATCTCGTCCCAACGGAGCTTGAGCTTCCTCTCCACCGAAGAGACCCTTCTCCTCAACCTCCTGTGCTCCCTCGCACATTCGCAGAATGCCTCGTATAGCCTCTCAAGCAGCCTGGACCTACTGCCGATACCGGCCAAAAGTTCGACAAGCCGCTCCTCATCTCCAACCCTGGCGGTCTCCCTGCGGCCGTTGGACGAAATAAGCCTCTTGTAACGCCGCTCAACCTGTGCTATGGCCTTCAACAGCCTCTCAGGCTCACCCTCCTCGTCAGCCAACGCCTCCTCGCCTTCCACCGCGGAGTCCCTCGACCGGTCCGAAAAGTCATGCCTTGCCAGTATCTCGTCCTTCAGCCTGTTGAGCTCCACAAGAAGGAGCGGGCTTCTGAGAAACTCCCTTATCATCTCCTCTCTGCCGCACTCTATCCTCCTGCCCAGCTCCATCTCCTCCTGCTTTGAGAGAAGCGTTCCCTTGCTCATCTCCCTGAAGTAACTCCTGACAGGGTCCAGCTCGCCTGCGACGTAATCGGGGCGGTCTGCCTCCTCGAACGCTGCGTTCCCGTCCCGGCTACATTCGAGGTCCTGGGCGGGGTCCATCAGGTCCTCGTGGAGATCAACGTGATCCATTTCTTCCAATGTCTTGTGCGAACCGCCGTTACCGGAACCGTGAGAGGTCAGTTTCATCACCGATGCTCCTTTGATTGTATGTGGGCTATCATGCTGTCTTCTGAACAGACGGGCTACCGTTCGCCTTCGGGGCCCATTTTTCCGAGTATCTTGCGCACAAGATCTTCATGGCCGCTCTCCTCGAGCCTCCTTAGCATCTCGACGGTCGCCCTTCTGGGCCTGCCTGCCTCCAGTATCTTCCTCGTGCAGTCATCGAGCATCCTCTCTGGCGACTCCATGAAGCCCTTTTCATCGCTGAAGATGGTCTCTGCCACGAAACCCCTTACATCCTCGTCATCCACCCGGTCGAACACCTTTTCCGGCTCCGTAACCCCGTCTTCGTACAATGAGGCTACGACTCTGGCGACCTCTTTCAGGAGCGGGGTCCTGAAAAGGGCGAAGGCCTCTTTCACCCTCTCGCTGTAGAGCTCCGGATGCCTGAGGATCACCTTCAACACCATGGACTCCGCAAGCCTCGAACCATCCGGCCTCAACACACCCTTCAGGATCCGCGACGGGGTGGAACCCTGACTCGAGGCAAGGTTCATGGCCTCGTACACCGCCCTTGCGTCTACACCGAGAACGGACGCGACCATGGCCACGTAATGCTCCCTGGATGCGGCGTTCCTTATCCTTACGAGCCTGGGTACGGCCTCGTCCAGATACGCCGCCTTGCCGTCGGCAGAGCCCGTATCGTGGACCCTTTTGAGCTCCTTCAAGAAAAACTCCATGAGCGGCTCTGCACCGCGGATCTCCTCTTCGAGCCTTTCTCTACCCTCCCTTTTAAGGAAGTCGTCCGGATCGCATCCGTCCGGAAGCACCACCACCCTTGTTGGCATCTCTTCGGACAGGGCCAGGTCCAGCCCCCTCAGGGCCGCCTTTCTTCCCGCCTCGTCCGCGTCAAAGAGCATGCACACCGAGCCGGCATAGCGCTTCAACACCCTTGCGTGTCCCGGTGTAAGGGCCGTGCCCATAGTCGCGACACTGTTCGTCAACCCCGAACGGTGCAGGGCTATGAGGTCGAAGTATCCTTCGACCAGGATAACGTATCCGGCCTTGCTTATCGCCCCTTTCGCCTGGTACAGCCCGTAGAGGACCTCGCTTTTCCTGAACACCGCTGTCTCCGGCGAGTTCAGGTACTTCGGCTCTGCCGCGTCTATGCTCCTTCCGCCGAATCCGACCACCCTCCCCCTGATATCTATTATCGGAAAGATTATCCTTTCCCTGAAGCGGTCATAGTAACGATTGTCAGCTTTACCCACCAGCCCGGCCTTCACGGCGAGATCGAGGTCCAATCCCCTGTCTCTGAGATAGACCACCAGGCCGTCACTCCGCATGGGGGCGTAGCCGAGTTTGAACCTGCTCGCTATCTCGCCATCATATCCCCTCTTCTTGAGGTAATGCCTTGCCCTGGCCCCGGGTGTGGAGCCCAACGTCTCCACAAAGAAGTCGCATGCAGCCTGGTTCAGCCTGTATATACGCTCCCTTTCACCTTCCCAGCCACGCCTGTCGGTCCTCTCTTCCTGTATGTGTATTCCGTATCTCCTTGCAAGGGACCTTACGGCCTCGGGAAAGCTCATGCCCTCGTGCTTCATGAGGAATGTTATGGCGCTCCCGCCCGTGTGGCATCCGAAGCAGTAGAAGATGTTCTTCTCCTCGCTTACCGTAAAGGAAGGGGTCTTTTCCGAGTGGAACGGACACAGCCCCACATGATTGCGCCCCCTCCTCTTCAGCGGAACATACTCCGAGACGACCTCCACGATGTCGGCACGCTCCCTGACCTCTTCTATCTTATCGCGCGGTATCATTGTTCAGGCGACCTCCACTATGGTTACACCGGCGCCTCCGGAGAATCCATCCCCTTGGGAGAACCCCTTCACCAGAGGGTTTGTCTTGAGATGCTCATGTATGGCCCTCTTGAGCGCCCCGGTGCCTATGCCGTGTATGAGCTCGATCCTTTCAACCCCCTTCATGTGCGCGTCGTCTATCACCCTGGAAACCGTCTTCACGGCCTCATCGGCCCTTGAGCCGATGAGGTTCACGCTCATCGGCACCTGCGGCTCGCATTCGGCCGCCGCACTTACGCGCCTTCGGGTATCTCGTCCACGCCCCTCCACCTTCACGAGCCTCGCCCAGTCGACCCATACCTTGAAGTTTCCTGCCAGGACCTCGGCCCTCGACCTTCCGTCATCGACCCTTATGACCGTGCCAACGGCACTACTCCCGCTTATGGCGACCACATCGCCCACAGCCGGTATGTAGGCCGTCTTGTGTTCGGTCAGAAGCGGCATAACCTTCTGTTTCACCCTTTCAAGCTCCTCGGAGGCCTTCTTGCCTGCTCCGCTTCTCTGCCCTTCAACGAGCGCCCTTATCTCC
>Ga0256830_1002169_pt1 | contig 13173 bp, 12 predicted proteins | sample 128326metaG_FD_190537 | JGI IMG/M metagenome (GOLD analysis project Ga0256830, IMG submission 190537) | Hydrothermal vent microbial communities from Lau Basin, Pacific Ocean - 128-326 | ecosystem: Environmental > Aquatic > Marine > Hydrothermal vents | place: Pacific Ocean: Lau Basin | collected...
AGAGTGGCTGTGCAGGGGACGCCGGAGGAGGTGGTTACCCCGGAGGTTATCAGGGAGGTGTACGGGTGCGATGTGTGCGTGGTCCCCCATCCCGTGCTGAAGAAGCCCCAGGTGCACCTGATTCCGCGGGCTACATCTTCCGTAGCAGAAACCTTTCGGGTGAGCGGTCCAGATCAATGAACTCGTCCGCCGCCTGTTTGAGGGCGGAGGAGCAGCTTCTGCCGAAGGCCATGACCTCCACCCTGCACCCCAGGGCACGGCGCAGATGTTCCACCAGGGGTGTGAAGTCGCCGTCGCCGCTTACCAGCACCACCACATCCAGTTTGGGGGCAAGTTCTATAGCATCCATGGCTATGCCAATGTCCCAGTCGCCCTTCTTGTGACCACCCGGGAATACCTGCAGGTCTTTGGCCTTTACTTCGTAGCCCATGCTCTGCAGCACGTCGAAGAAGCTCTGTTCCTCCTCTATTCCTGCGCGTATGACATATGCTATTGCCCTTATCAGGCTTCTTCCCCGCACCGCCTCCATGAGAATCTCCTTGAAGTTTACCTTTGAGCCGTAAAGTGCCCTGGCGGAGTAGTAAAGGTTCTGAACATCCACAAACACGCCAACCCGCTGCCCGGAAAAGAGCTCGACTATTTCCCTGTTGGTGCGAGTGTGCTTCATCTTTACCTATTTCTCTTCCGAAGTATAAAAAACTCTGGGAAATTTTTATATCGGGATGCGCTCAACTATGAGCGAGGCAGGTGTCATGAGGCTGTATGAATATCAGGGAAAGCAGATTTTTATGCGCTACGGCATACGTGTGCCCGAGGGTGAGGTTGTCACCTCTCCTGAGGAGGCCGGGGAGATAGCCTCCAGGCTTGGCGATGTGGTGCTCAAAGCACAGGTGCTCACCGGCGGGAGAGGCAAGGCGGGGGCGGTGAAGTTTGCCTCCTCTCCCGAAGAGGCGCAGCGTATGGCGGAGGAGCTGTTCTGCATGCAGCCGGGTGGCGAAAGGGTGGAGAAGGTGCTGGTGGAGCAGAGGCTGAACATCCGCAGGGAGTTATATGCGGGGATAACCATCGACCGTGGGGAGGGCAAGCCCGTGGTGATGCTCAGCCCGGAGGGTGGTGTTGAGATAGAGAGCGTGGCGGAGCGCTCCCCTGAGAAGATATTCTCACGTCACGTTGACCCCTTCGTGGGTTTCTATCCCTACATGGCGCGCGAGCTGGCGGCAGAGCTGCACCCTGAGCCGGAGGTCTTCGGAGAGGTAGCCGGGGTGCTGCTCAGACTCTACAGGATTTTTGAGGAGAAGGACGCCCAGCTGGTGGAGATAAACCCGCTTGCGGTTACAGAAGAGGGGGTGATTGCCGCCGATGCGAAGGTTGTAATAGACGAGGACGCCCTGTTCAGGCAGGATTTTGGGGTGAAGGGCAGGGGGTTGCCCTATGTGGAGCTCGAGGGCAGCATAGGGTGCGTGGTGAACGGTGCAGGTCTGGCTATGGCAACCATGGACACGCTGAAGCACCTGGGCGGTGAGCCGGCGAACTTCCTGGATATCGGCGGCGGTGCGGGTGAGGAGGTTATGCGGGAGGCCCTGTTGAAGGTTGCCTCTCACCCCGGAGTTAGGGTGGTTTTTATTAACATTCTGGGCGGAATTACGCGCTGTGATGAGATTGCCCGCGGCATAATTGGTGCCAGCAGGAGTATAGACCTGCCCCTGGTGGTGCGCTTCAGGGGTACCAACGAAGAAGAGGGCGCAGCACTTCTCCGTGAGGCAGGAATAGAAGTGGAGAGGGATATGATAAAGGCTGCCAGGCTGGCAATAGAGATGAGCAGGAGGCGGTGAGGTGAGCATCCTCATAGATGAGAATACCAGGGCTATAGTCCAGGGGATAACCGGCTCACAGGGGAGCTTCCACACAAGGCTTATGCTGGACTACGGCACCCGCATCGTCGCCGGAGTCACCCCCGGAAAGGCGGGAAGGGAGGTGCACGGTGTACCGGTTTACAATTCGGTCAGAGAGGCTCTTAGGGAGCACGATGCCACCGCCTCAGTTATATTTGTGCCAGCACCCTTTGCCATGGACGCGGCGTTTGAAGCGATTGAGCATCTGGAGCTTGTGGTGATAATAACTGAGGGAATTCCAGTCCACGACTCCATGAAAATAAGGGAGTACGCGGAGCACCACGGATGCCGGGTGATAGGGCCCAACACCGCCGGAATAATCTCACCCGGGAAAAGCAAGCTGGGCATAATGCCAGCGCAGGTATTTGCGCCCGGCAGGGTGGGCGTGGTCTCGCGGAGCGGCACCCTGGCATATGAGATTGCGCTGGCGATAACTGAAAGCGGAATGGGTGAGAGCACCCTGGTGGGAATAGGCGGCGACCCGGTGGTGGGTACAGGCTTCGTTGAGGTGCTGCAAATGTTCGAGGAGGACGGGCACACGGATGCGGTGGTGCTCATCGGCGAGATAGGAGGAGATGCCGAGGAGCGCGCTGCAGAGTACATCGCACAGATGAGCAAGCCGGTTGTGGGCTACGTGGCAGGCATAACAGCCCCTCCGGGAAAGCGCATGGGACATGCAGGTGCGATAATTACCAGAGGAAAAGGCACCGCAGAAAGCAAAATCAGGGCCCTTGAAAGAAGCGGTGCGGGTGTGGCGCGCCTGCCTCAGGAGATACCGGAATTGCTGCATCAGGTTCTTAAGTAGAGTTGAAATTTTGAGGGAAAACTTTTATGTGATGCGGGAATAAAATATTTTGAAAAGGTCGATGTCCGTATGGGAGTTTCCATTGCCATTGCTTCCGGGAAAGGCGGCGTAGGAAAGACGATGCTGACGAGCAACCTGGGGATAGCCCTTGCTCAGTTTGGAAGGAATGTCACAATTCTTGACGCTGACATAGAGATGGCAAATCTGGAACTCCATCTGGGAATGGAGGGGATGAGCACAACGCTGCACGATGTGCTTGCAGGCGAGGCAGACGTGCACCAGGCGATTTACGAAGGACCGGCAGGCGTGAGGGTGGTGCCAGCGGGTATCAGTCTGGACGGCCTGCGCAGAGCAGACCCTGAGAGGCTGGAGGAGGTGCTCACCAGGCTGCTGGGTGAAACAGAGATACTGCTAATCGACGCCCCCGCAGGACTCGGCAAGCCCGTGGTGGCCGCACTGGCTGCTGGGGAGCAGCTGCTGCTGGTGGTAAATCCGGAGATCTCCAGCATGAGCGATGCCCTGAAAACCAGGATAGTTGCGAAGAAGCTCGGGTGCAACATCCTGGGAGCTGTTCTAAACCGTGTTGGCTTTGACAGGAGCGACCTGACGATGCACGAAGTGGAGGTTATACTGGAGACACGGGTGCTTGCGGCGATCCCTGAGGACCCGGAGGTCAGGCGCAGCACCGCCTACGGCTCTCCGGTGATACTGAGGAAACCGGACTCCCCCGCGTCTGTGGCCATTAAGAAGCTTGCCGCCGACCTGATAGGTGAGAAGTACATCCCGCCTTCTCCCAAGAAGGGGAGTTTTATGAAGAGGCTCATAAGAGGACTGTTCGGGGGTGGATGAGCATGAGCATCTATACTGTCATATACATCCTGCTCTTTATAAGCGTCGTCTTTAATGTGCTTCTGCTGTTCAGAATAAAGTACCTGAAGGAGGACATCAGGGAGATAAAGGGCGGGGTGCAGCTCTCAAGGGATGAGCTGCAGCAGCTTAGAAGCAGACTCCGCAGGATAAAGGAGCACAGTTAGCGCCTCAGAAAGTTAACTATTCTTTCCAGAAGTGATGCGGGAGGCGGGCGGTAGATTCTTCCTATGAGCTCTGCGGCGAGCCTCATCACCTCCCTGGCGGGCTCTGAGCGGGGGTAGCGCAGCACAAAGGGCTCCTCGTATGCGAGGGCTTCTTTGACCACCTCGTCCTCAGGGAGGATCGCTATAACATTGGTGTCCAGGGTGTTCTCCACCTCCTGCACACTCAGCTCACGGGGCTTGCCCTCGACCATGTTCATTATCGCACCTATTGGTTTGGCACCCATGCGCTCTGCGAGCAGCTTCATTTTCAGAGCATCGGATACACTCGAAACCTGGGGTGTGGTGACTATTATTACCTCCTGCCCCTCATCCATGACCATCGCGGCGTCTCTGCCCGCGGGGGCGTCTATTACCAGAATTTCGATGTCCTCCGGGATTTCGCGCAGCGCCGCCTTCAGCATCTCCATGTTCTCCTCGTTGAAACCATCCAGGGTTATCCCCGCGGGAATTATCTTCACCCCCTCCGGTCCCTCGTACATTACATCCCTGAGCTCAAGTCTGCCCTTCAGCACGTCGATAAGCGCCACGGGCGGGTTTTTTAGCCCCAGGATGATCTCCAGGTTTGCCATGACAACATCAGCATCCAGCACTGCGACGCGCTTGCCGAAGAGTGCCAGGGCTACCGCCAGGTTTGCTGCGATGGTGGTTTTGCCAACACCACCCTTACCCGAGGCCACCACTATTACCCGCGTCATTTTTCCCCGCTTCCCTCAGGACCTCTATACCCGGCAGCTTTTCTCCAGCAAGGAACAGGAGCATTGCCTTGCCACCTGTGCTTATAAAGGATATCTTATCCCTCAGCCCCCGCTTCGCTGCTATCGCGGCCAGATGGCCTCCTCCGATTACTGTGAATCCGCGGCACCTTGCCATCGCCTTCACCAGAGCCTCGCTTCCCAGGGCAAATTCTCTTATCTCAAACACACCCGCGGGGCCGTTTGCAGCCACAACGGCGGCGTTCTCTATTATGCTGGAGTACCTGGCAATGGTGTCTATTCCAATGTCCATTATCATCAGGTCCGGAAGCTCCTCCACGCCCGCCTCAGCACGGGAACCGTTCTTTTTAAGCGCCAGGTCGGTGGGCATCTGAATCTTCTCCCCGTACTTCTCCAGCAGTTTCCTCGCATGAGCCACCAGCGGGGTGAGGCCCTTCTCATCCATCACGCGCAGATTTACCTCTCCTATGTCAATACCCCTGGCAACGAGGAATATGTTGGCCACCATGCCGGAGGTGAGCACCACATCTGCCACGTCCCTGCTTAATAGCTTCTCCATAACCATTAGCGAGTCTCCAACCTTGGCACCTCCAAAGCTGAAGACCTTCGGACGCTCCCGGCTCTTCAGAACCTTTGTGAGGTTCTCCACTTCTCTCTCGAGCAGCTTTCCCGCATAGCTGGGGAGCACCACAGGAAAAGCCACTACACTGGGCTGGGTACGGTGTGCCACTGCAAAGGCGTCGTTGACGTATGCCTCCACATAGGAGGAGAGCTTTCTCACCAGGTTGGTGTTCGCCTGCGCAGCCGGGGGTTTCGACCTGACCTCGGCCACAACCTCCTCGCTGCAGAAACGCACATTCTCCAGAAGGAGCACCTCTCCACGGCGGAGGCGCCGTATCTCCTCTCTTGCTGCTCTGCCGAAGACATCATCAACATAGCGCACATCCCTGTTCAGCAGCTGTGAGAGGCGCCGTGAATGCGCCTCCAGGGTGGTGAAGTCCTCCAGGCCGGGTCTGCTCTGATGTGCCAGCAATACGAGCCTTGAGCCGGATAGCTCGTCTATGGTTGCGATGTGACTCCTCATTCGCGTGTCATCCAGTATGGTACCGGTGCTTGGTTCTATGGGGGAGTTGATGTCAATTCTCATCAGAACGCGCCTGTTCTCCAGCCTTGCACTGTCCAGTGTGGGCAGTTCCAAGTGTGATCACCAGTGTGAATTCTCCACGCATGGCTTAAATAATTTATTGCTTTATTTGCTGGAGTCGTTATTGCAGGGGTAACCTATAAATAACACCGGCTCAGAAACTATTTTAAGGCGGATATCCATGCCTTACGACTTCTTTGACTTTGAGAAGAAACGAAAGAAGAAAGGCACCGACATAGCCAGCATACTGGGAGGAGAAAAGACCAGAAAGAAGGCGGATTTTTCAGGAGATTCCGTTACCGCTGCCGGTGGAGCTGGACTTCTGGACCTCGGGAAAGAGGAGGCCGGAAGCTACCTGGAGAGCTTTGACAAAATCCGGCGCCTGGGTGAGGAGGTAGTTGGAGAGGTTCTGGAAGAGACGAGGAGCCACCAGATAGTCAGAAAGCCCGGAGAGAAGCTGCCCATATACGTGGTGTTCCTGCCGGAGCTGGATGAGGAGGATAAGAAGATTCTGAAAGAGGTGGAGCGCCGCGCTGTGGCGGAGATTACCATAGACCCCCAGAGCTTTCTGGACAGGGAGAAGAAGAGGGAGGCCTTCCTCCGTGAAGTGCTTGCGCTTATGGACCTGAGGTATCCGCAAATTCCAAAGCACAAGCAGCGCGCCTTTGCGGAGCTCATAGTTCAGAACATGATAGGCTACGGCCTGCTGGAGCCGCTGCTCAACGACGACTCTCTGGAGGAGGTGATGGTGGTAGGCACGCGCAAACATGTGTATGTCTACCACAGAAAGCACGGGATGTGCAAGACCAACATCATCTTTGATAATGACGCCGAGATAGAGAAGATTATAAACCGCATAGCGAGGAGCATAGGCAGACGTGTAGATTTAACCTCCCCCCTCCTGGATGCCCGCCTTCCGGATGGTTCCCGAGTTAATGCAACCATACCGCCGGTCTCACTGGACGGTCCCTCACTCACCATAAGGAAGTTCAGAAAGGACCCCCTGACCGTAGTGGATATAATAAATTTCGGCACCCTCACGACGGAGCTGGCCGCCTTCCTGTGGCTGGTTGCGGAGGGCTACGGCGTTAAGCCCGCGAACTTTCTGGTGAGCGGAGGCACCGGCAGCGGAAAGACAACCACACTAAACTGCCTGGGCAGCTTCATACCCCCCACCGACAGGGTTATAAGCATCGAGGACACCGCCGAGCTCCAGCTGCCGATAGAGCACTGGATTCGCCTTGAGACGAGGCCGCCCAACGTGGAGGGAAAGGGTGAGATAAACATGGAGATGCTGCTCAAGAACACGCTGCGCATGCGTCCTGATAGAATAATCGTGGGCGAGGTGCGCGGCAGAGAGGCCAGGACGCTGCTTGCGGCGATGAACACGGGGCAGAACGGCTGTCTGGGCACCCTCCACGCAAACACCGCCCGCGAGACAATAACCAGACTTACCTCAGCACCCATGAATGTGCCCAGAATAATGATACCCTCCCTGGACTTTATCTTCATGCAGAACCGGTTCTCATACCGCGGCAGGACGGTGCGCAGAATAACAGAGATAGCCGAAGTGGTGGGAATAGAAAACGGCGAGGTAAAGCTGAACATAATCTACGAGTGGGACCCCCGCGATGATACCATAAAGCCCACCGGCGTGCCCTGCATGCTCAAGAGCAGGATAGCCGAGCTCAGAGGCGTGCCACTGGAGCAGGTGGATGAGGAGATACAGCGCAGGAAGCGTGTTCTCGAGTACATGGTGGAGAACAATCTGCGCAGCATAGGTGATGTGGGCAGGATAATAGGCAGGTACTACATAGACCCAGATGCCCTGCTGCAGGAGCTCTCCGGAGAGGTGAGAAGGGAGGAGAAGGAGCGCAGGAAGAGGGGCGCATACCTGATGCTCATAGGGGGCGCGGAGGATGAGGAGGAGAAGGAGGAGGTGCTGGAGCAGAATGAGCACAGAAAGATAGTCAGGGTTGAGAGTGAGAAGAACCCCCGCTATCTGGTGCCCCTCCCCAGGCTGTCAGGACGGGAAAAGCAACTGCTGGAAGAAATAGAGAAACGTGCGGTGAAGGAGATAAACATAGACCCGGAGAGCATACCGGACAGGAAGGAGAGAAAGCGCGTTTTCATGCAGCGGGTGCTCGAGGTTATAGAGCGCTTTTTCCCCGAGGTGCGGCTGGCGAAACGCAAGGACATGGCAAAGCTGGTGGTAAACAACATGGTGGGATACAGCCTCCTGGAGTTTCTGCTGAACGACGACCAGCTTGAGGAGATTATGGTTATAGGCACCGGGAAACCGGTGTTTGTGAACCACCGCGACTTTGGGAACTGCAAGACCAACCTGGTTTTTGACACCGATGAGGAGATTGTGAGGATAATCGAGAAAATCGCAGCCTCCGTCGGAAGGCGCGTGGACAAGTCGTCCCCGCTGCTGGATGCCCGCCTTCCGGATGGTTCCCGAGTTAATGCAACCATACCGCCGATTTCCCTGGACGGTCCCACCATTACAATAAGAAAGTTCCGCTCACAGCCCCTTACGGTTGTGAACCTGATAGAGTTCCGCACCCTCAACGTTGAGGTTGCCGCCTACCTGTGGCTGGTGGTGGAGGGTCTGGGCATAAAGCCGGGAAATGTGCTCGCCGCTGGCGGTGCTGGCTCTGGGAAGACCACCACGCTCAATGTGCTGTGCTCCTTTATCCCGGAGACGGAGCGTGTTATAACCATTGAAGACACCGCCGAACTCACCCTGCCGGTGGAACATGTGGTACGCCTTGAGACGAGGCCGCCCAACGTGGAGGGTGAGGGTGAGGTAACCATGGATGACCTGGTCAAGAACACGCTGCGCATGCGTCCTGATAGAATAATCGTGGGCGAGGTGCGCGGCAGAGAGGCCAGGACACTGTTCACGGCAATGAACACAGGTCACGACGGCTGTATGGGCACTGTGCATGCGAACTCCGCAAAGGAGACCCTGATAAGACTCACAAATCCGCCAATGGAGGTGCCTGAGATAATGCTCCCGGCCCTTGATTTAATACTGATGCAGAACAAAATCTACCATGAGAACAGAACACTGCGCAGGATAACAGAGGTGGCAGAGGTGGTGAGCGATGAGAAGGGAGGAGTAAACCTCAACAATGTGTATGAGTGGGACCCGAAAAAGGATGAGCTGGTGCCCACGGGTGTGCCGAGTGTGCTCAAGCAGAAGCTGGCACGGCTGAAGGGCATCTCAGAGGAGGAGCTGGAGCGGGAGCTGGAGAGGCGCAGAAGGGTTCTCTCATGGATGGTGGAGAATCGCGTTACAGATGTGAGCGAGGTTTCGCGCACCTTCAACAGGTACTACTCCGATCCGGAAGGATTTCTGCAGGAGATTGAGATTCACAGAAGTGTGGGGAAGGCGGCATGACAAATGTGATTGTGAGGCTGATTGAAAAGATAGGAGAGCTCACCGTAACGGGTGCGGAGCAGGTGGCCAGAAGGGCGCAGGAGATATCACTGGCACTTTCTGAGCAGGAGGAGGCTGCAAAGAAGCTGAGGGAGAGAAAGGAGAAGGAGAAGGAGGAGAGAAAGCGCGCCATCGAGGAAAAGTTGCTGAAGCTGCGTGAGGCCGTGGTGCTGGAGGATGAGGTGCAGGAGGCGGAGAGCTTTGAAATTGTGCCGGAGAGAGAGGAGCTCAAGGAGCCCTTTGCCACCAGACTGGTGAACATAATCTCAGACCTGTTTTCAGGTTACTCAAGGACGCCCGCAACCTTTTTCTCAAACATCCAGGAGGACCTGTACAAGGCGAACATACTCATGCCAGCATCCAAGTACATAGCCTTTGCCATCGGAACAAGTGTGATTGTGGCCATAGCTTCAGCAGTGCTCTTCAGCCTGCTCTTTGCAACAATGTTCGGAGCGATGGGCTCTCTCATCGGAATTGTGCTGGGCCCGCTTCTGGGTATCTTTGTATTCTTCTATGCACGCATCTACCCCAAATCCAAGGTTAAGGCGAGGTCGGATGCCTTCTCCAGAGAACTGCCCTTTGCGCTGCGCCACATGGCCACGCAGCTTACCTCGGGTGCGGGGCTGCTGGAGACGATGCGCTCAGTTGCCCAGAGCGGCTACGGTGTGCTCAGTGAGGAGTTCAGAAGGGCGATTCTGGAGATAGAGCGCGGTGCCACCATAGAGGAGGCCTACGACCGCATGAATCTGCGCATAGACTCTCCCGGCTTAAAAAAGGCTTCGAGGCAGATTATCTCGACGCTGCGCACCGGCGGAAACCTGGCGAATACCCTCAAGATCATCGCCGAAGAGGTGGCAACTGAGATGAGGATGAAGCTGAAAGACTACATTCAGGTGCTGAACACCTTCTCGCTCATGTACATGTTCGCAATTGTGGTGGCTCCTGTGCTGATAACCACGCTGGTGGTGGCCATGGGCATAGCCATGAAGGGACTTCCCATACCCTCGAATGTGATGTGGATACTCTATCTCGCCTTCTTCGGTGTGGGGATATACATGTCCTTTATGGTAAAGCGCTTTGAACCGAAGGTGTAGAGGATGGCAGAGAAAGAGGAGAAGAAGAGCAGAAACAGGCTCAGGAGCATACTGGGGAAGCTCAGCCTGCCCCAGTTCCTTGTGCCCAGGCGTTTCCTGGTGTCCACAGAGATTATGCTGGCAAATGCCAACATCTCCTTCTCAGCCAGGGAGTGGATGGGCATATTCTCCGTGCTGGGACTGCTGCTGCTAATCGTCGTGTCCCTGATTGTGAACCCCTTCGCCGGCATAGGCGCTTTCCTGTTCACCCAGGCGCTTATGCTGGCAATACCAAGAATGCAGGCGGACAAGCGCAGAGCGGAGATAGAGGAGGCGCTGCCAGATGCGCTGCACCACATGGCGGTGAGCATCCGCACCGGAATGGTGCTGGAGTCGGTTATTCAGGAGATTGCAGAAGCCGAGTATGGAGCGCTGAGCGATGAGTTTGCCCAGATTACACTGGAGATGCGCAGGGGAAGGCCGCTCAAGGATGCACTGCTCGCCTTCTCAAAGCGCACCGGCTCAAAGCAGATTGAGCGGGCAATGCGACTGCTGCTGGAGGGCATAGAGAGCGGCGGACCAATAAGCGAAGTGCTGGAGGAGGTGAGTGAGGACATTCGTGCAGTGCGCATGATACAGCGCGAGCGCAAGTCGCTGACATCCCAGCAGGTGTCTTTTCTTGCAATGGCGAGCCTTATGGCGGGGCCCTTTGTCATGGGCGTGGTGGGTGCGCTTCCACAGATTATGACGCAGGCCATGGCGGGTGCGGGTGAGGCAGGTGGAGTGGAGCAGTTCCCGATGGAGGAGATAAATTCTATAATGAAGGCGCTCTCATTTTATGTATTCGCCCAGGCGGTGAGCGGAGGCATTATGATGGGCGTGGTCATGTACGGCGATTTCAAGAAGGGATTCAAGTTTGCCCTTCCCATGGGTGTGGTGGCCTACCTGGTATTCTACGGGGTCAAGAAGCTCATGCCCGGAATGCTGGCCGCCTTCTGAAAAGCTGCGGCTGTCCAGCTCCGGATATGCAGGTTGTGAGATTTTTTTGAATTTTCTTTCACCGGAATTTCGCATACAAATTGTGCGAGATTTAAATAAAAAATGGCATTTGTCTTTTTTTGCCAGCTCCGGGAATGTAAAGACACACACTGACGTAAACTCGAAGTGTACATCTGCGCAACCGAGAGTTTTATATATGCGCAAAACTATAAATTTCTTCAACAACTTTTACCAAGGAGGTGCCGGTAGATGTTTAAAAAATTTTTAAAAGAGGAAAAAGCACAGGGTGCGATTGAGTACATACTGCTGGCGGGCGGCATCATTGTCGCTGCGGTGGTTATATTTGTGATTTATAAAAATATTGCAAAGACCACAGGAGAGAAGGCAAACGAAACTGTGGAGGCTGCTGCAGAGAAGATTAATGAGACAGTATCTGAAGAGCTGGCAAAGCTATAGCGCTTCGGTTACTCTCTCTTTAATTTTTTTATTTTTTAGCCACAGGTGGTAGAGTGGGGAACTGGTGCGGGTTCAAATCTCTTATAAAGAGTGACAGGGCGCAGGGTTCTGTGGAGTATATACTTCTTGCAGGAGCAATTATCGTGGCTGCGATAATCATAATTCCCTTTTACAGGGAGATGGCGAGGACAGTTGCGAAATCCGCAGGGGAGTCGGCAAATCTCACAGCCAACAGAACGGGTGCGGAGCTCAGCGAGGAGATTTCCAGGTTTTAGCTTTTGCAGTGCAGGTTAATTATCCTGTATTTCTCCACCACGTTCAGAAGCTCCCGCAGCCTCTTTTCCCGGACCAGGTACGCATAGGCGCTGCCGAAGCTTCTGGAGGTGGAGGCGCAGCCCTCAGCCGGTGGAGCGTCTTCGGAGATTACTGTGAGGTTTCCATGGCCCAGGTACCTCACAATTTCTCCGGGGCTCCGGTACTGCACAGTGAGCTTATCCGGCATGAACAGCCCGGCAAAGGGTGCGTCTGCCGGAAACAGCACCACGTCATGAGCACCTTCCAGAGATTCCTCAATAAAGGCGTGTGCGGAACGGTAGGAGGCACCGTAGCCCGCGTCGTTCAGGTTTACAAGGGCGGAGAACATAATTAAAAGGAAGACAAAATTCTTCACATGCCCTGTGTTGAGCCTCTCCAGCACAGGAGAGCTCAGCAGGAGAAAGAGCGCCAGGAATGCTGAGAAGATTTTAATTAAAAGGTACTCCTCAGAGCGCGGACTGAAGGGGAAGGCAAGTGCCAGAATTGCCAGGAATAGCAGCGCCGCTGAAAGTCTGCGCAACTCATATTCTATCCCGGAGCGGTGGAGGAAGCCGGCGAAGGAGATGGTGAGAAAGGGAAAGACGGGCAGCACGTAGCGCATGCTGAGCTGCCACCCGCCGAAGTCCCCGTCGTGGTAAGCCACCATCAATATGAGGAGCAGGCAGGAGGCAGAAACCGCCAGCAGCCTGCGGCTCCGGAGGATGTAGAGGAGGGATAGAACCAGCACAGGGGAGGACTGGAACACCGCCTTCTGCGAAAAGGAGTAGTAGTGGTCGGATACGTCGACGCTTATCAATAGGGCAGCCAGCCCCTTGAGCAGCCTCTCCGCTCCATCTGCCGCAGGAGATGCGCTGCCGCCGGTGGATACCCCCGGCACGCTGTACTCGCCCAGCAGGGGAGAGCCGAAGTTAAAGTAGTTGAAGGCAAAGGCGGGAAGCAGGAAGAGCAGGTAGCACGCCAGGCATGCTATCCTCTGCGTGCTGCGCAGTCTGAGTGCGAAGGTGACGCACAGCAGGCTAACCGGCACAATCATGTAGTAGGAGGACAGCACAGTTAAGGCGGCGAGGAGTGAAAACAACACCGCATCTCTGCTCCTGTCTTCATATGCCAGGAATATGTAAATTGTGAGGGTGAAGAGGAGCGTGGTGAGGGCATGATTCCAGAGGCTTGTGGAGTAGAAAAGGGAGGGAGTTACAAATACGTAAAGCATTGCCGCAAGCAGCGCATGCCTTCT
>Ga0256830_1002170_pt1:0-2500 | contig 13172 bp, 9 predicted proteins | sample 128326metaG_FD_190537 | JGI IMG/M metagenome (GOLD analysis project Ga0256830, IMG submission 190537) | Hydrothermal vent microbial communities from Lau Basin, Pacific Ocean - 128-326 | ecosystem: Environmental > Aquatic > Marine > Hydrothermal vents | place: Pacific Ocean: Lau Basin...
GCCGGCGTCGACCGCCACGGCGGCGGCGTCGGTGCAGAGACGGGACGGGGCGGCGACGGCGACGGCGGTCATGGGTGCGGTGAGCCTACCGCCGTGGGGAGGTCGTGGGGTTCGTGGTCGTCGCAGACGAGGACATGGTGGGCGACGACTTCGAGCCGGCTTCGACGCCCTTCGGTTCCGTCCCAGTACCGACGCTGTACCGATCCGGTGATCCACACCGGGGTGCCCGCCGGGAGTCCTCCGTCACAGAGATCGGACGGGGGATCCCAGAGGACGACCGGGACGATGTCGAGACGGCGCCGGGGGTGGTCGCTCTTGACGGCGACGAGGATCCGCAGCAGGTGCCCGCCCGACTCGAACACCCGATGCTCCGGCGCACAGGTGACACGGCCCGTGAGGACGACGAGGTTGAGGTCCATGATGTCTCCTGACCGGGGAAGGCGGAGAGGCCACGGAAGGTACGGGCCGGGTGTGACAGACCGTGCGAGGTCAGTCCTCCAGCCGGTCGATCTCCGCCTGCAGATCGTCGAGGCCGGGCATGTCGGGTGCTTGCCGACGCACCGCTTCGGCGAGGGTCGCCGCCGCTTTGCGGTCACGGTTGGCCGCGGCGACTCTGGCGGCCACGAACCAGCGACGGAGTCGGCTCTCGGGGGCGTTGTCGACGAGCCGCCCCGGTTTGATGACCTCCCAGGCCCGGCGGAGGTCGCCTTGGTCGAGGAGGAACGAGGCGTAGACCACCCGGGCTTCGTCGTCGGCGATCCGTCCCCCACCGAGCTCCCGGAACCGCTCCCACGTCTTGTGGACGTCCCGGTCGCGTCCGAGGGCACGGAGACAGTCGAGCTCGACGGCCATGTGGGTCGTGTCGCCGGTGAGGCGGCGGAAGGTGCGGAGCTCCCGGAGTGCCTCTTCCCACCGCTCCTCGTGGTAGGCGGCGAGCCCGAGCAGTTCACGGACGGTCGCCGCCCGGGGGGCGAGGCTCTTCGCCTCGCGCAAGGCCCGCAGGGCCCGCCCGAAGCGTTCCTCGGAGAACGCCTCGATCCCTTCGGTGAGGGCTCTGAGGGCGGCGTCCCGGCGCTGGCGGGGGGTGGAACGCACCACTTCTTCACGGACCCAGCCGGGGAGCCGGCCGCCTCGGGCGGCTTTGATGGCACCGCCGCGGCGACGGGCCTGGTCGCGGGGCGGACGTCGACCTTCAGGACTCACGTGGTTCTCCTGTGCGCGCGAGAGGGCCGCCGGCGGCGGCCCTCTGCTGATTTGATGTCCGGCGGTGACCTACTCTCCCAGGGGCTTGCGCCCCAAGTACCATCGGCGCTGGCAGGTTTCACTTCCGTGTTCGGAATGGGAACGGGTGGTTCCCTGCCGCTATCGCCACCGGACAAACCTTTCGTGTCGGGGACACCCCGAGCACTCCATAGCGAGCATGTGTCTGGATTCAAGTCCAAGCCCTCGGCCTATTAGTACCGGTCGGCTGAACGCATTGCTGCGCTTACACCTCCGGCCTATCAACCTGGTCTTCTGCCAGGGGCCTTACCGGGTTTACCCCGTGGGAGACCTCATCTTGGGGTGGGCTTCGCACTTAGATGCCTTCAGCGCTTATCCCGTCCGTACGTAGCTAACCAGCCGTGCCCTTGGCAAGACAACTGGCACACCAGAGGTACGTCCATCCCGGTCCTCTCGTACTAGGGACAGCTCCCCTCAAGTCTCCTGCGCCTGCGGCGGATAGGGACCGAACTGTCTCACGACGTTCTAAACCCAGCTCGCGTGCCGCTTTAACGGGCGAACAGCCCGACCCTTGGGACCTGCTCCAGCCCCAGGATGCGACGAGCCGACATCGAGGTGCCAAACCACGCCGTCGATATGGACTCTTGGGCGTGATAAGCCTGTTATCCCCGGAGTACCTTTTAGCCGATGAGCCATGGCGCACCCACGTGCCACCATGGGATCACTAAGCCCGACTTTCGTCCCTGCTCGACTTGTAGGTCTCGCAGTCAAGCTCCCTTGTGCCTTTACACTCAACGCCTGATTGCCGACCAGGCTGAGGGAACCTTTGGGCGCCTCCGTTACTCTTTAGGAGGCCACCGCCCCAGTGAAACTGCCCGCCAGACACTGTCCCTGATCCGGATAACGGACCGAGGTTAGAAGCCCGTCATACGAAGGGTGGTATTTCAAGGGCGACTCCACGAAGGCTGGCGCCTCCGCTTCCCAGTCTCCCACCTATCCTACACATCGCATGCCAGACTCCAATGTCAAGCTGCAGTAAAGGTTCCGGGGTCTTTCCGTCCTGCCGCAGGTAGTGAGCATCTTTACTCACACTGCAATTTCACCGAGTCCCTGGTTGAGACAGTGCCCAAGTCGTTACGCCATTCGTGCAGGTCGGAACTTACCCGACAAGGAATTTCGCTACCTTAGGACCCTTATAGTTAGGGCCGCCGTTTACCGGGGCTTGGTTTCAGAGCTTCGCCCGAAGGCTAACCCCTCCACTTGACCTTCCGGCACCGGG
>Ga0256830_1002170_pt1:7500-13172 | contig 13172 bp, 9 predicted proteins | sample 128326metaG_FD_190537 | JGI IMG/M metagenome (GOLD analysis project Ga0256830, IMG submission 190537) | Hydrothermal vent microbial communities from Lau Basin, Pacific Ocean - 128-326 | ecosystem: Environmental > Aquatic > Marine > Hydrothermal vents | place: Pacific Ocean: Lau Basin...
CGAGGGGCGCCAACCATTCGGAGTTGTACCGGATCTCGAGGGGCTCGGGAGCGAGGATCTTGCGGAACTGGTCGAGCAGCGGTTCGGCGAAGGCGGCCACCTGTTCGGCGGTGAGTCGTTTGCGGGTCTCGCTCTTGCCGCTGGGATCTCCCACCTGGGCGGTGAAGTCGCCGACGATGAGCACCGCGGTGTGGCCCAGATCCTGGAACTGGCGGAGCTTTCGCAGCACCACCGCCCAGCCGAGGGTGACCGACGGCGCCGTCGGGTCGAGACCGAGCTTGACCCTGAGTTTGTCCCCCGACCGGATGCGTTCGGCGAAGTCGTCTTCGGGGACGACGCGGTCGACGCCGCGGAGGAGCTGACGGAGGGGGTCGTCGGACATGGGCGGGGAGGATACCCGCAGCGGCGGGGCTTTCGGGTCAGCTCTGTGAGGTCGCCACCAGGGAGACGACGGTGGAGAGGTCCACCGGGCCGGACGCGAAGCTCCGTTGCGGCCTCCACCGCCCTTCGGCGTCCTGTTCGAACACCCCGGCCGGGTCGACGACGGTCCAGCGGAGGTCCGTTCCCGAGCCGTCGTAGCGGACGGTCTCGGTCCTGGAGAGGAACAGCACGTACTGTTCTCCCTCCGTCAGCGTTTCGCTGGGGGCGTATCCCCAGGTGAAGTCGACGGGGCCGGTGACCGGTACCTCCACTTCTTCGGATCCCGGCCCTTCCTGGATCCCTTCGGGGACCTCGAGGACCCCGAGCAGCCTGGCCTGGGCCGGATCGAGGATCCCACGGACCGCTCCCCCGGCGACGGCCACCACCAGGGTCTCCGTCCCGGGAGGTGAGGTTCCCGGCGCGGCTGCCAGGACGTCGACGACCCGGACTTCGACGGGTGTGGAGACCTCGAGCCCGACCAAGGGGTGACCCTGCGTCGCCTTGGCGGCGAGTTCGGTGGCGCTCGGGAATCGGCCGTCGGCGGTGTTGAGCACCGACGGCTTCACGTCCACCACCTCGACCTCCACCACGAGGTCGCTGAGATCGGCCAGCTCGGCGGGGAGGATCGGCCCGAGACTGCCTCCACCCACCACGGCCACGTCGGTGGTCGAACGCGGGTCGGGCACGAGCGCGGTTCCGCCGTCCGCGCCCGCACCTCCGCAAGCCGAGAGGACGAGAGCCAGGCCGACGGCGACGAGCGACCTTCGCCGGTCACGCATGGTTGCAACCTCCCCACCAACCGTGGGCGTGTCCGTAGACCATACACCTACCAACTCGATCTTCGTACGAGAGGGATGTGGCACCGGAAGGTACCGGTGAATGCATGGTCGCGTACGACTTTATCGAGTGACCCAAGCCCAAGTAGTGTCCGAACTCATGGGCTGCGACATCGTCCAGGTACGCCTGGGAGATGCTGTCTTTGAACTGGATCAGAGCGCTGCCCTCGGAGATGTGACTACCCGAGAAACCGAACGAAGTGCAACCGATCATCGTGGCCTTGCCGCAGATCGTCGTTGATGCGGGCACGACTCGGACGTTGGCGTTGGTGGAGGTGTCGCTGAGCTCACGGATGAAGTCGAACTGATGACCGTTGGTACGGTCCCAGGTCGAGTATCCTGTTGTCAACCCTGCCGTGAAGCCGTTCTGCCACACGGAATCCTCGAAGAAGAAACGGGCGTTCGCGTAGGAATGGTGTTTGAAGCAGTTGGCGGTGCTTGGGGGATCCGCCAACGCGCACGTCCATGAGTATGGTTCCCATCCATCCCCGCCTTGGGAAGGCAAGTGCGCCGACGCAGGGAGAGTTAGCAGTAGAGAGATCGCGAGCACTATGACTGCGAACCCTGCTCGGATCGGTACTCGTCGCACGCACACAATGTACGCCAGTGGGGGGGGATGTCAAGGGTCCGGGTCAACCCTCCCCTGCCACCGCCACGAACCGCCACCGGACCTCGGTGGCCCGGGAGATCCCCACCCGAGGGGTGGCGAGATAGGTGTCCGGAGGTGACCCAGGGAGGAGCTGGATCGGGCCGCCGCCGAGGAGGTCCGTTCCGTCGTGTTCCTCGGTGATGCCGAGGGCTTGGCAGAGTTTGCCGGGACCGTCGGCGAGGTGGTCGGTCCGTCCCCGCCGCCGGATCACCTCCGCCCGGCCTTCGACCACCTTCCCTCCCCGCAGCAGCACCGCCTGGCCCGAACCTTCGGCGCCGGTCACCACGTTGGCGCACCAATGGACGCCGTAGGAGCGGTACACGTACAACAGACCCGCCCGTCCGAACATGGCGCGGTTGCGACCGGTCGGGCCTCGGAAGGCGTGACTGGCGGGGTCGTCCTCGGTGTAGGCCTCGACCTCGGTCAACACCACCTCGGTGACGACTCCCCCGATCTCCGAACGCAGCCGCATCCCCAACAGCCGGGGAGCTACGTCGGGGGCGTCACCGGCGAGGAGCTCTCGGATCTCCTCGGGAGTCACCGCAGCAGGTAGAGCAGGATCGCCTTGAACGAGTGGAGGCGGTTCTCGGCCTGGTCGATCACCCGGGACCGGGGATGGTCCAGCACCTCGTCGGTGACCTCCTCCCCTCGGTGGGCGGGCAGACAGTGGAGGAAGATGGCGTCGTCGGCGGCCCGTCCGAACAGCTCCGAGTCGATCCGGTACGGCTCGAAGAGGCGCCGACGCTCCTGGGCCTCGGCCTCCTGGCCCATCGACGCCCACACGTCGGTGTAGACGGCATCGGCGCCGGCGACCGCTTCGGCCGGGTCGTTGGTGACGACGACGGTGCCGAACTTCCGGGCGGTGGCGACGATCTCGGGGTCGGGTTCGTATCCGGGAGGTGTCGCCACCCGGATCTCGGCTCCCAACATCGTGGCCGCCAGCATGAGGGAGTGGGCGACGTTGTTGCCGTCTCCGACGAAGGCGATCACCGACCCTTCGACGGGCCGGTGTTCGGCGACGGTCATCACGTCGGCGAGGGCCTGACAGGGATGCTCCCGGTCGGACAGCAGGTTGATGACCGGAGCCTCCATGTTGGAGGCGACGGCCACCAGGTCTTCGTGGCCGAACACCCGCATCCCCAAGGCGTCGAGGTAGCGGTCGAGCACCCGACCGACGTCCTGGGGCGCCTCTCGGCTCCCCAGCCCCACCTGGGCGCCGGGGAGCAGCAGCGGATGCATCCCGAGCTGGTCGGCGGCGATGTCGGTGGACACCCAGGTCCGCAGGGACGGTTTGGCGAAGAACAGGCCGATGGTCTTGCCCGAGAGGGCGCCGGCCACCGAGGCCGGGTCGCGTTTCACCTCGAGGCCCAGCGCGACGACTTCTGCGAGCTGGTCCGGCGTCAGATCGGTGACGGACAGGAAGTTCATGTCTCTCCCCGTAGTTCGGCGTTCAATTCCTCACGGGCGGCCTCCACCATCGCCCGGCGGACCTCGGCCACCTCGTCGCCGGACAGGGTGCGGTCTGCCGCCCGAAGGACGAAGGTGACGGCCAGGCTCTTGCGGCCCCGCCCGATCGATTCCCCCCGGAACTCGTCGAACGTCCTCGCCTCCTCCACCAGACCTCCGGCCGCGGCGGTGGTGACCAGAATCAGGTCGGCCGCCGCCACCTGGTCGGCGACGACGAAGGCGAGATCGAAGGTCACCGGCGGGTAGATGCTCGGTTCGGCGAACTGCCAGGCGGGACGGGGTGCGAGGATCGGTGCGAGGGCCACCTCCCCGACGACGACCCGACCGGGCAGCTCGAAGGCGCGGGCGGCCGCCGGGTTCAGCTCCCCGATGTGCCCGATCGTCGTCCCGTCGGAGACGAGGGCGGCGGTGCGCCCAGGGTGCAGGCCCGGGAGGGAACCGGAGACGAGGTCGATGTCGGCCAGGTCGAGCCGGTGGGAGAGCAGTCGCCACAGGGCGGTGCCGACGAACACATCGACCGGACGGGGCGGGCGTTGCAGCTCGGCGGGCCCGAAGGTCCCGACCAGGACGAAGGCGAGGCGGTCGGGCTGTTCGGGGATCCGGGGGTCGTCCGGTGAGCTGCGGGCGAAGAACACCTTGCCGATCTCGAACAGGGCGACGTCGTCGGTCCCGTGCGAGACGTTGTAGCGGGCCGCCCGCAACAGGCCGGGCAGCAGCGTGGTGCGGAGGGCGGATTCCTCGTCCCGGAGCGGGTTCTTCAGCCTGATCACCGCCCGCCGTTCGTCGTCGTCCGGCACACCCAACGCGTCGAGGTCCTCGACCCGCATGAAGCTCAACGGCACCGCCTGATAGAGACCTGCGCCGGTGAGGGTGCGCCGAAGCACCTGTTCTCGCCGCTGCTCGGCGGTCCAGGACCCGCCCCGGCCGAAGGGCACGGTCTCGTCGAAGCGGTCGTAGCCCCACAGCCGTGCCACCTCTTCCACCAGGTCGATCGGTCGGGTGAGGTCGGGCCGTGAGGTGGGGACGGTGACGGACAGCCCGTCGTCGCCCCGAGGCTCGGATCGGAGGCCGAGACGTCCGAGGAGGTGGGCGATACGGTCCCGGTCGAAGCCGGTGCCGAGGACACGGGCCACGTCCCTGGTGGTGAGGTCCACCGTCCACGGTTCTTTGGGGACGGCCACCACGTCCCGGGCGCCGCCGAGGGCGACACCCCCCGCCAACTCGACGATGAGCCGGGCGGCACGGGCGGCGGCATCGGGAGCGAGGTTGGGGTCGACTCCCCGTTCGAAACGGGACGAGGCCTCGCTCCTCAGCCCATGGCGTTTCGACATGTACATGATGGTGGGCGGATCCCAGGCGGCGGCTTCGATGAGGACCCGGCGGGTCCGATCGGAGACTTCGGAGTGTTCCCCGCCCATCGTGCCGGCGAGGGCCGACGGTCCGGCGGCGTCGGCGACGACGAGGTCGTCGGGATGCAGCTCCCGGTCGATCCCGTCGAGGGTTCGCAGCCGCTCCCCCGGTCGGGCACGACGGACGATGATCGTCTCCTCGGCGACCTCGTCGAGGTCGAAGGTGTGGAGGGGCTGGCCCATCTCCAACATGACGTAGTTGGAGACGTCGACCACGTTGGAGATCGGCCGGACTCCGGCGGCCTGCAGCCGCAGGCGCATCCACAGCGGCGACGGGCCGACCGTGACGTCGGCGACCTCGCGGCCCACGAACCGGTAGCACCCGGTGGGGTCTTCGATCGTGATCGTCACCTTGGTCGAGGTCTCGGCCTCATCGACGTCGGCAGGGGGGACCCGGTACGGGATCTCGTAGTAGGCGGCGAGCTCCCGGGCGATCCCCAGCATCGACATGCAGTCGGGCCGGTTCGGGGTGATCGAGAGGTCGAAGACGATGTCGGGTCGAGCCACCAGATCGGCGAAATCCACCCCGACCTCGGTGCCCGGGTCCAGCACCAGGATGCCTCGGTGGTCTTCGCCGAGACCGAGCTCCTGTTCGGAGCAGATCATCCCGTGGGAGGTCACGCCGCGGATGGTGCGACGTCCGATCTCGAAGTTCCCGGCGAGGACCGCACCCGGCTCGGCGAAGGCGACGATCGCCCCCGCCTCGAAGTTCCAGGCGCCGCACACCACGTCGACGGTCTCTTCGCCGGTCGAGACCTTGCAGACGCGAAGCCGGTCGGCGTCGGGATGGGGCACCACCTCGACCACCTCGGCGGTTCGTACCCCCCGGAATTCGACGTCGAGGCGTTCGACGCCCTCCACTTCGTGACCGAGTGACGCGAAGACGTCGGC
>Ga0256830_1002171_pt1 | contig 13169 bp, 14 predicted proteins | sample 128326metaG_FD_190537 | JGI IMG/M metagenome (GOLD analysis project Ga0256830, IMG submission 190537) | Hydrothermal vent microbial communities from Lau Basin, Pacific Ocean - 128-326 | ecosystem: Environmental > Aquatic > Marine > Hydrothermal vents | place: Pacific Ocean: Lau Basin | collected...
CGGTTTGAATAAAATGATCGTAAGGCCCCGACCCGAGTACGCGTCCGATGCCGCTGACAATGCCTACTGAGATCAATTCCTCAAGACCAAAAGGATTGCCCACGGCCATAACCCATTCGCCGATTTCAAGCTTTTCGGAATCGCCCAAGTTAACCGTATCAAAGTCTGAGCCGCCTTCGATTTGAAGCAGGGCAAGGTCGATCTTTTTATCTTTTCCGATAATATGGGCGGAAAAGCTTTTTTGATTGGCAAGGGAAATCGTGATTTCACCGACTTCGTCATAGGTGGGCGGCGGCGTAAATAAATGATAGTTTGTCACAACAAGGCCGGAGGAGGAGATAATAAATCCCGTGCCGAGACTGCCCTCTTTTACCTCGGGTTTGAGATATTTTCCAAGCCGGAAATATTCTTTCAGCGGGCTGTTCCCCTTTTTTTCGACTTCTTTTGAGCGGATATTGACAATGGCCAAACGCTCTTTTTTGATCAATTCCTCAAATGAATAGTTTTTTTCAAAATCGGCGTTTAAAGGCGTAAGGGGAAATAAAAAAAGAAGCAGGAATACGGAGGAAATGCAATATTTTAAAGCAGCCATCAGGCTTACTCATGACAAGAAGGCTTTATTGGCCAATCGTCCAGCCAATACCGATTTCCGTGAAAAACGAAGTAAGACGGGTCAGGGAGTTCGTGAAAATCATCACGCCAACCGCGACCAAAAATGCGCCGCTGGCCCGTGTAATCAAACCCATAAACCGCGTCGTTTTTTTGTAATAAATTAAAAAAGACTGCACACCCAATGAAGAAAGAAATAGGGGAAGCCCCAGGCCCACGGAGTAAACCGCCAAGAGTTGCACGCCGACCGTAACTGAGCCCGAAGTACTCGCATACAAGAGGATGGACCCTAAGATCGGCCCGACACAAGGCGTCCAGCCTGCGCCAAATGCAAGACCCACAAAATAAGAACCCAGATAACCGGCCGGTTTGTTTTTAAAATGAAAGCGTTTATCCCGCGCCAAAAAAGAAAGCTTGAATAAACCCATAATATACAGCCCGAAGAAGATGATAAACACGCCGCCGACCTGACGAATAATGGCTTGATTCGATAAAAAGAATTGACCGATAAAAGTCGCTGATGCCCCAAAAAAAATAAAGATGGTGGAAAAACCCAGGATAAAAATGAAGGAATTTTTCATGGCAATTTCACGTGCGCGTGCGCGACCTGCCTTAGAAGTCAACTCTTCCAAAGAAAGCCCTGTAATGTAAGAAATATAAGTCGGCACAAGCGGTAAGACGCAGGGAGAAACAAATGAGAGAAAACCTGCGGAAAACGCAATCATGAAGGACATGTTTCCTGTGGGTTCCATTTTAGCGCCTTATCTCCATCGCAACAACATCTTCAACCGGCTGAAATAAGTTTCTCAAGGAAAAGCTTTGAATCCGGATCATTCCAGTCTTTTGCGCCCAACAAACGATGCGTGACCACCCCGTTGCGGTCAACAACAACACTCGTAGGCACAACACGCACCCGGTATTGATCATTTACTTCAAACATGTCATCCAGTAAAACCGGGAAGGTGAAACCAAAATCCTCGATAAATTCCTTAATGGGTGCATTGGGATCGATATCGATCGAAACGGCTAAAATTTCAAAATCCTCCCTCGGATAAGCCCTGTACAAGGCTTCCATGGAAGGCATTTCCGCCTTGCATGGCCCACACCAGGTGGCCCAAAAATTAACAAGCACGATCTTTCCCCGGTAATCCGAAAGAGCCGCTTCCCCGCCACTGAGCATCTTCAATTTAAAATCGGGGGCAAGGAAACCAACCGTAACCCCCTCTTTTTGAGCATTCGCCCCGTCTACCGGGGCATTGCTTTCCGTTTGAGTACAAGCCGTTCCCAACAATGCAATCAGCAAAAATAAAGCGGATAATTCTCTCGCCTCATGGAAAAAAGACCTCATGTTATTTACAGTCATTTTATCGGCTGGGTCGCGACATGGACATCCTTCCCGCGCGAAGATCTTCCAGGGATTTTCTGACCATCTCGGAGCTTTCCGTATTTCTTGGGATATATTGATAGGCCTCCGTCCAGGCCTCATCCGCTTCAAACGTCCGTCCCAACTGCACCAAGACGATCCCGCGCGCCCAAAGGATGCTTGCATCCTGCGGCACACTCACCAGGGCTTTGTCAAAATGCGCGAGGGCTTCTTCGGCTTCTTCGCGCGTCCCGGTTTTGGGGTTGCTCAATATAATTTCACCCAGACGATAATGTGCCGTATAATTTCTCCGATCCAGTTCCAGCACTTTCTTCCAGGCGATTTCCGCTTCATCCCAGCGTTCCAGCGCCATGTAAGAACGGCCAATCATCATCTGTCCCTGCAAATCGTCCGGGTTTTCTTTTAATCGTTCTTCCAGCCGCGCCACCATCTCTTCCGGATTAATCGGTGGGCCTGCCTGCATGCCGTCCGCTTCCGCAGAGACCGCCACGCGCTCCAGTTTCCATAAAATAAATTGGTAGCTTCCCGTCGCACCCCCGCCAACAACCACGACTAAAAGCAGCATAGCCATCCAGTTTTTCCCCGTTGCAGTTGAAGGAGAAGCAGCCTCTTTTTGACTGGATTTCTCTTGCGCTGCGGCCGTTTTGTCCAGTACACCCAAACGATCAAGGATTTCAAGCAAACGGTGCTCGAAGCCCAACTTCATTTGATTATAGTCGGAGGATGCAATCCGCCCCTGCTCAAAATCAATTTCAAGTTCGGAAAGCGAGGCCGCAATGGTCCGACGTTCAATTTGGAGGTTGACCTGCTCTTCATCAAGTGAAGCCGCCTGCCCCTCTATGAGAGAGAAATCCGTTTTCCGAAAAAACGGAAGCACAAGACTCCCAATGACGATAAAAAGTAAGGTTGTGACTAAAAAAGGAAACATTGTTTCACACTCCAATACATAAATTTATCTATGGACATATATTTCGTCAAGAAAACAAGCGGTACGGCAATAGTCTCCATTCTGTAACAAAACCTGACACAATTCCGTATGCAAGACGACATTATGAAGGTCTGTAGATTTATCGGAGTTCCTGCTCAAGGCGTCGGCGCTGCTTCTCATCAATCGGCTCAAGGAGAGCTTGCTGTGAAGCTTGTGTCGTCTCGGGCTGAGGCCTTGTCCAATTTCGAAGGTTGCGTAAAAGAATCACACCGCCAAAAACCAAAAGAATGAAAGGGCCGCCCCACAAAAGCAGGTTAAGGCCCCGAAACCTGGGTTTAAAAACAATGTAATCTCCGTAACGACTGACAAAGTAGGCCCTGATTTCATCGGGGGTCTCCCCGGCAAGCAGACGCTCCCGGACAATATCGCGCATTTGGATCGCAAGCGTAGCATTGGACTCCCAAACAGATTCCGATTGACAGACGGCACAACGAAGGGTTTTTGAAACCGCTTTCAGTTGTGTCTGTAGCTCATCATCGTCCATGACCAAGGCAGGCGGGACTGGATCGCTCTGCGCAAAAAGAAACGTCTCTCCGAAAGAGAGAAAGAGGAAGGTGGCAAAAAAGAAAACAGCAGACTTTTTCATGAGGTTAATCCGGGTTCATTCAAGAGCGGGTCGATCACATTTTCCAGCAAATTTGAATAAACATCGCCCAAAATCGGGCCAATCTGTTTGTGCCGAATGATCCCTTTTTTATCGATGACAAACGTTTCCGGCACACCATACACACCATAGTCGATGGAAATCTTCCCTTTCATATCGACGACATGTGCAAAATTGTTCCCATACTCCTCAAGATAGGCTTTCGCAAGATGCGGCTTGTCCTGGTAATTCACCCCGTACATGACAAAGTCAGGGCGGTTCTCATACCGTTTTTGGATCGCGAGCAGAAACTTGTGCTCCAACTTACACTCCAAACACCATGAAGCCCAAAAATTGAGCACCACTACTTTTCCGAGATGCTCGCTGAGCCGAAACTCGTCACCACTGTATAAGTCCGGGGCAACCACCTCCGCGGCAGCCTCTTCAATGATCACCGGAGGTAGCGCAGTCGGATCACCCCAGAGGCCTTGATAAAAAAGCATGACCAAACCCAAAAGGCCGATCAGAAGGAAGGCATGCCAAATACTAAACCCTTTCATTTTTTATCTCGTCGGTTGAGCCGCATTCGGAGAAACCCCCGGCACGGTTTTGGAAACATTCACAGCCAAGGCCCGTTTTCTGCGGTCTCTTCGGAAAATATTCATCAGCGAAGCTACCGTCATAATCCCACCGCCATACCATACCCAAAGCACCAGCGGATTATGCAATATACGAACACGCGCCCAAGTACCGTCAGGGGCAACTTCCGGGATGGTCACAAAAAGATGTCCCATTCTTAATTCATAAATGGCTGTTTCGGTTGTGGGTGTCTGAGAAACCGTGTAAAAGCGTTTTTGAGGGTGCATCTGAGCAATAATCTCACCGTCCTCATAAACATCAAACATGGCTTCTTGTCCCTTCCAATTCACCCCTTCGACGCCGTAAAGATTCGCCAGGCGGAATTTGAAGTTCTTGATATTCACCTCATCCCCCGGCTTCATAAGCAGAATTTTTTCCGCTTGATACATCGATGAAAAAATAATACCCACGACCATCACCAACACGCCGAAGTGGATAAAAATCCCGGTCATGCGTCGCGGATTGCTTTGGTAGGCGGAAACAAATCCTTGCGCGCGGCTCACCTTTTCACGCTTGGCCCAAAAGGCTGAGATTTTATTGAAATCCAACACAATCGCCGTGAGTACAAAGAAAACAACCCAAAGTCCCGCCAAAGCGTAGGGTTTGTGGACACCCAGAATAAAGCAGAGCGCCGTCAAGATCAGAGCCGAAAGCATAGGGAAAACAAAAAGTTTCTTCATATTCTCCGGGGTTGTTTTACGCCAAGGAATGTAAGGGCCAACACCCATCAAAAAAACCAGTCCCAAGGCGACAGGCATAAACACCGTGTTGTAATACGGTGCGCCCACTGAAACCTTTTGAAGCTCCAGGACCTCCATCAATAAAGGATAGAGTGTACCGACAAAAACGGTGACTAAGGCAACCAGGAAAAAAAGGTTATTATAAAGGAAGACCGACTCGCGGGAGACCATCGATTCCATTCGCACCTGGCTTTTTAATTTGGCTGAACGCAAAATCAAGGTGCCAAAAGAAAGCAGCAGCATGAAGGTCACAAAAGCCAGGATGAAAACGCCCCGGCCCGGATCTGCCGCAAAAGAATGTACAGAGGAAAGAATGCCGCTGCGCACCAAAAAAGTGCCGATCAGCGAAAGCGAAAAGGCCAGAATAATCAAAAAGAGATTCCAGACCTTAAACATCTTTCGCTTTTCCTGTACCATTGTCGAATGCAGAAAAGCCGTCGCCACCAGCCAAGGCATGAAAGCCGCATTTTCTACAGGATCCCAGCCCCAATAACCGCCCCAACCGAGCTCGTAATAAGCCCAATAACCGCCCATACCGATGCCGAGCGTTAAACTCAGCCAAGCAAAAACCGTCCAGCGCTGTGTCGCCTTGACCCACTCTTCTCCCAATCGCCCTGAAAAAAGAGCAGCCATTGCAAAAGAAAAAGGAATCGATAAACCCACATAACCCAAGTAAAGCAGTGGCGGATGAACCACCATCGCCGGATCTTGCAAAAGCGGATTTAAATCTTTGCCGTCCAGCGGCGCAGGAAAAATGCGTTCAAAGGGATTGGAAAGAAAAAGGATCAAAAGCAGAAAACCGTTAATCACAATGGATTCAATCAAAATAAGATAAGGCATGACGGCCGGCTGTGACTTCCAGTGGATCAAGGTTGCCAACATACAATAAAGCGCAAGGATCCAGGCCCAAAGCAACAGAGACCCTTCATGCCCGCCCCAAAGCCCAGCAATTTTATAGAAGATCGGCAGTTTACTATTCGAGGTGGCATAGATGTATTTAACGGAATAATCTTGTGCCAGATAGCCGTAGATCAGGATTGCCATGCCGATTGTGAGCAAAATAAAAATGCCGATCACAGCGCGCCGGGCAACGAGTACCCAAGTTGCGTTCCCCGTTTTCAAACCGATGATCGGTGCGGTGATGCCGACAACGGACAAAATCAGTGCGGTCACAACCGCGAAATGCCCAAATTCAATGATCATGCACTCATTCCTTTATTTATTCACTCACATTAAAACCATGAGTCCGATTTGCCTAGAAATTGAAGAGACCGCGGAAAAAGCGGTCTTCTTCGATTAAAACCTCTATTCACCGACATGCAGCGTTTTGATCAGCCCTTTTGTCGGCAGGGTTTCACCGGCTTGTTTCATTTCAAGCGGCATATAGTCCTCTTCATGTTTTGCCATAATCATGTGAGAATGAAAAACCTGATCTTTATCCCAATAACCTTCAACCACGGCCCCTTTTCCTTCTTTAAACAAATCCGGCGGAATACCTTCAAAGGCGACCGGGATGGTCTCCGCACCATCGGTCAGATCAAATCGAATCTTCAGTGTCTCCGGAATGACCTCCATACTGGCTTCAACCACCATACCGGCAACGCGCATTTTCTTTCCGTAACGATCCTGCTCCATTGTCACAACCTCTGAGGGCGTCATAAAATAAACCAGGTTATCGCCGAAATTGCCCAATGCAAGATAAGCCAAGCCGGCAGCGATGACCACAATACTGCCGATAGCGCCTATTTTCTTACCTGATATCATCATCAGACCTCCGCTTGGTAGACCTTTTCTTCCTTGATCATAACATAGAGCATCGCCACTCTTCTTTCCATATAAAACAAGAAAAAAACCAAAGGAACAAGTGATAATAAATAGGCGGATGCAATAAAACCGTAGTTTGGCGTCAAAGCAATTTCAGCCGCCTGAAATTCCCCTTTTTCAGCTTGCCAGCGTCCAATCGCCACAATTGTTTTTAACTCGCGCAAGATATCCGCATCATCCCCTGAAAAAACAACAGGCACCTTCGTGCCTGCTTTAGAGAGGCTGAAACGAAAAGGCGCACCGTCCACACCTCCTTCTAAAGTCGCCGCCTCAATCATGCCCATGACACGGACTTCCGAGTCCGTTTTTTGACCCAGCAATACCTCCGGTGAAATTGTACGCACTTCCCGGTTATAACGGGCAAGCCCCAGAAAACCGATCACACCAAAGACCACCATCAAAACACCCCATCGGATGTAGAAGCGATTCACACAAGCTCCGGAGAACAAAGTATACCGCCGTTCACAAAGCCCCCTCACTCAAGAGGCGGCCCTGTTTGGCTTCCAACAAATGTTCCAGATAAAGCATCTGCGTCCGCACCATCAACATATAAGCAAAAAGAATCGACACCCCAACCGACATTAAAGTGAGAGGGATCATCATATCTGAGGCAATACTGATACCCCGGGTTGATACGGAAAGGGGTTGGTGAAGCGAACGCCACCATTCCACCGAAAAATGAATAATGGGAAGATCAATAAAGCCGATAATAGCCAAAATGGCACAAAACGTCGCCCCCTTTTCTTTATCGTCCAGAAAAGTGCGCAACATCAAATAACCGATCAGCGTTAGAAAGAGAATCGCAAAAGAAGTAAGACGCGGGTCCCAAACCCACCAGGCATTCCAAGTGGGTTTTCCCCAAATGGATCCGGTAATCAGCCCGCCTGCGGTAAAAAATAAAGAAAGGCCTGCAGCCGCGTGGCAGGCATTATCAACGACTGCTTCGCGCTTCCAGAGATACCAAATACTGCAGATAAAAAGCGTAAAGTAGGAAAACATCGCGGTCTGCACAAAGGGCACATGCACATACATGATGCGAACCACTTCTCCCTGGTAATAATCCGCTGAAGAAGTGACCAGTGCCGTATAAAGACCGACAGCGATGAGAACCGCCGCGGTGATGCCAAACCACTTTTCATATCTGCGGAGCCAACCGATAAAGCGTGTTGCAACCATTTGTCAGGACTCTGTTTTTAAGATCCGGCGCTAATAATCCAATATAAATTCAAAAATCCAAAATGAAACCACGACAAATATTACATCGAAGACCCCCAATAGTTCAATCCAATGGCGATACATCGAAAACGGGTCGCCACTTAAGGCCCCCCGTGTTGCCTCCACCGCACCGATAAAAATCGGCACCGACAAAGGCAGCAATAAAATCGGGAACATCACCTCCCGCGCCCGAATCTGCACCGTCAAAGCGGAAAAAAGCGTACCGAGCGCGGAAAGACCGATCGTCGCAACCGTTGATATTAACAGAAGCGGAAGGAATTGATCAAGGATTTCAAGATTGAAAAAGAGAACGAACAAAGGGAACAAGACCACTTCGACCGTCAGCATAAACAACAGGTTGCCTAAAAACTTGCCCAAATAGATCGCGCCTTTGGGCACGGGAAGACATTGAAAATACTCCATGCAGTCGTTGTTGACCTCAATCAGGAAGGACTTGCCCAAACCGATAATCGCGGTAAATCCAAAAGCCACCCAAATAATACCGGGCATAATCTCTTTCAAAGTGTCTGGATCGAGCGAAAAACTAAAGCTAAAAATCAAAATCACGTTCAGGGCGAAAAAAAACATGGATGAGATATTTTCACGGTTCCGGTACTCGCTCAGCAAATCCTTCCAGGCAATCCACCGAACAACGCTAAAAAAGTGCATCAGCGGCCACCATTTCTTTCACCGTCATTTCCCTGAGCACGGAGCGATTTAAAACACCGACACGATCCGCCACCTCCGCCGTCGGCCCACGATCATGGGTCGTCATCAACACACACGCGCCCGCTTTGGTGAAGGCACGGATGCACTCATTCATCATCTCAACACCGCGCTCATCCAAAGAAGCGTAGCCTTCATCCAAAAAAAGCACTTTGGGACGAATCAGTAAGGCCTTCGCAATGGAAAGCCGTTTCTTCATGCCTGCCGATAAATACCGGCTACGCAGACGCGCAAAACGACCGATGCCCACTTGATCCAAGGCCTTTTTAATCTCCCCATCTGTGGGATTCCATCCGCGCACGCCAATGGCGAACTGAATATTCTCTTTCACACTCAAATCATCATAAAGGTAGGAGCCGTGCCCGATCATATAAATCAAGGCCCGCACCTTCGTGCGCTCTCGTCTCCCATCCATACCCATAATCTCAAAGCTTCCGGCCGAAGGGCGATGTAAAGTCGCAAAAATACGCAAGAGCGTCGTCTTGCCTGCGCCGTTCGGGCCAAAAAGCGCGTAACATTCCCCCCGGGCCACCTCGATGGAAACGCCTTTAAGCACTTGATAATGCTGAAAAGATTTAGAAAGAGACTCGCCGCGGATCGCATTCATCAGGATAAAAAAACCACACACTGTATTTTGTAAGGATTAAAACGGATGAGTGTATCACGGCCCTTAAAAAGGGGTCAAGGTCAACGAATAACCCAAGAACGGCGATTGATCTTGGGGTTAACCGTTCAGAATCCGAAACCTTGAGGGTCACGCAGACGCGCTTTCTAAAAAAAGATGTGTATCTGTTGATTGAGGGCCTGTGCGAGAAATAATGTTTCTCAGCCACGGTGTTTCGGCTTGAATTTACGATCCGTTCGGCCTATCGGCGTTCGGAATCCTCTTGGATGGGGTGGGTTTGTCGGCTTGATTTTGTGTCGCCGATTCCCGAGCCATTCTTGTAACCAGCCCTCGTGTTTTCGCCAAAAGCCTTTGCGCCTTTTCTTTCCACTGATCCAGGGTTGCCGTATCACAAACGCTTGCTTCAAGTTCCGGAGCACCCATCAAGTCCGATTCCAGAAAAACAAACGATGAGAGCAGGTAGGATGCCTCCGAGCGCAGCGGCTTCGGTGCAAGTTCGAGAAACTGAAACATCATGGACTGCCAATCACTCTTGGGTTTGTGGCCTTGTTTCAGCAGCCAGGCCTCCATCGCCCAATGCAGACCGGCGCGCATCTCGTCCGGCACCCAATTGAGACCGTATCCGGTGCGCAGGTGTTCTTCCGCGCGGTCGAGCCCGTGCAGACTCGATTCCTCCCGTTCGGCGGCGGTAATCAAATGCCGGTTTTTTCATGTTTTGACATCGCGCGTTTTACCCCACATGCACGGGCACGAGGGTCATGGTGTCGTTTCCGAAGATATCAATGACTTTCACGGCGACGGTGTAGCGTCCGGGCCTCTCGTAGGCCTGGGGCGCGGAAATTAACTCCAGTTCGCGGTTTTTGCGCGTGCGGAAACTCTGCCACTCGTTTTCAAAAATATAGCCGCCCGTCCAGCGTTCCTCGAAGTCCGATTCACCGTCGGCGTTTTTCGGAACCATGATGATTTCCTTGCGGCGCATGTAGTCGAAGTCCACGGCCCAATAATCCACCCAGTCCGTCCAGTGTTTCGTGAGGGTTTGGCGGGTGGTGACGCCGTTTTGATCCTTACTGATTTTGATCAAGCGCCCCTGTTCGCACATTATTTGGCTTTTCCCGTTTTTGAGGCTGGCTGCGGCGGCCTCCGCCGCGCCTTGCGTGTAGTAGACGGAAAAATCCGTCAACTCGATTTGCAGCGTCAATTTGTCCTTTTGATCGTAGCGCGGCGTGGCCTCGACGAAGCTGATGTCGTGGAAGACGACCTGCCCCTTGTCCACGGCGCGTTTGTCGAAGACCTCCGCCGGAATGTACTTTGGCGCAAGGTCGATGCCCTTCGCTTTCGCCTCGTCCAGCGCGGCGGGGAAGAGGCCCATCTCGAACTCGAAGGCCAAGACGTCCACGCGCACCGCCCCGCGCTTGCGGCATTCGGTGATGACCTCCTCCACGAATAGCCGTCCTACGGGCAAGTTGATGGGACCGATGACGACCAGCCGCCCGGCGTTTTTGCCGTGGAAGAAACCTGCGTCTTTCAGCGGTTGGGCCTTGTAAGCGCGTAGGATGAGCGCGCGGAACTCGCGCTCCTTTTGCTGAAGGATGCGCTGTTTCATTTCCCGGCGGGTAAGATTTCTCCCTTCGGTCGAAATGACAGGATCGTTTGTTGCACCGCCGTCCTTTGTCATTCCAAACGCCTGTGAGGAATCGATGCCTGTGTAATGTTGGCGTTCGTAGCGGCCCAGGTTTAAGACCTCGAAGGCGCGGAAGTTTCGGCCTGCTTCCTTTCGCTCGCGCTGCACTTGAATGAAGCGCTTGCGCGTCGTGTGGATGGCGAACTTGCCCAAGTCGGTCGCGATCCACTTGCGGCCGAGTTTTTCCGCCACCGCGGCGCAAGTGCCGGAGCCGCAGAAGAAATCGGCGACGAGATCGCCTTCGTTGCTGCTGGCCTTGATGATGCGTTCGAGCAGGGCTTCGGGTTTTTGGGTGGGATAGGCGAGACGCTCAATCGCCATCGCATTTACCTCTGGAATGTCAGACCAAATGTCTGAGATTACCTCGCCTTTCTGCTCATCCAGAAAGCGCTTCAGACCGACTTTGCCAGACGGATAGTCATAGATTTTCCCTTCAGCTCGTAACCTTTCAATGGACTTCGCTGAGTAGTCACCAATGTCTCCCACCCTGTATCTTCGTCCGCCTGCATCCATATTTGTGAACTTTGACTTGATGTAGTCTTCGCTGTATTTCCGAAACTGGGGATTCCATATGTAAGGCTTATCGCGGGTATAGAACAATAAGTTGTCTGACGTTCTTGCATATTGGCTGGCAACAGCACGTGCCCCTCGTGGTGGCTGCCGTTTCCAAGTAATTTCATTTTTGAAAAAATCTCGCCCGAATACTTCATCCATTACTTGGCGAATAAACGCATTCACCCGCCAATCACAATGCACATAAATACTCCCGTCCTCCGCCAGCAAATCCCGCATCAAGATCAGCCGCTCGTAAATCATCGAAATGAAGGAATCCGCGCCGACGTCGAAGGGCGGGCCGATGTAAATCAATTTCAGCCCGCCCGCGTCTTCGATCTGCCGCCGCAGCGCCCCGCTTTTGAGTGAGGACAGAATCAGCTTGTTCGTCCAGCCCTTGAGCTGGCGGCCCCGGCTGTCGAAGAGACTGAATTGCGGCGACTCCGGTGCGGTCTTGCGCGGCTCGTCCACATGCTCCAGCGACTGAAAGGGCAGGACGGTCGTGCAAACCTCGCGGTTCTTGCCGTTCCACACCAGCTCCACCTCCCGCTTGTCCTCAAACAAAATAAAAAAGGGCTTCTCTACAGGAATACGAGACGCTTTTTAAAATATCCGCAGCGCCGTCTGAAATTTCGGCTGAGTGTAGCTTTTTAGGGATGCAATATCAATACAGCCCCCCCAAGAACGGCGATAGGAAATGGTTGCAGGGTGAATGTTTGTCATTTGAGCATTTAAAGCAGGCAAGACCTGTAACGACTAAAAATCGCTCAACAACGTTTTCCACATCAGCACAGCTGACGGCGATGTCACAAATTCCAAATCATTCATTCACCGACGCACTCAAATACCGAATCGGGGGTTTTCATAACACATTGCAGAACGAAACCCATCCTCGGATTTATGACGGGTGGTTAAAAAATACGTTTATCGACCTTCACAGGTTTCTTGATTGCTTCCTTTTTGCCTGTCATAAAAATTGCGAGGGCAAATCCAAAGAATGCGACGAGAGATGAGATCGCGAATAGACTCAATTCCATTTTGAACCTCCAGGGGTAGGCTGCCCAAGATATTTTCAATGTTGCGGGCTATTATTATGTCTTGTCTATACTTTGAGTGTATCCGAGAAGCGGGATATTGTCTACGCGACATTTTTCGTTGGATTAAAAGGACTCATATATACAAAATAGGTCATCCCTCGCAGGAACACCTATTTTGTCGGACCACGCCCTTCAAGGGGTAAAATATCCCGTTTTATTAAAATAAATATTTTTCAGGCGGATTGTATTGCTTGATTTTTTCTCAAGCGCATTAAGAAAGTTTCAAGGGAAAGCTGTCGATTGACATTCCGCGCCTGAGCAACATCAATGCGTTGTAAATCACTCAAGAACATGTGGATTTCAGAACGGTCAAAAGACCCCGCCCATCTCGTCATTTCATCCTGCCGCCACGCATAACGGAGCAAAGCAGGGTCACAGGGGCTTCCACCGGCGCAAGATTTGATCACCAAGACATCCCGCAGCCAAGTCATGAGGTAAAGCAGGGCGGGTTCAAAAACATCCGCACTTCCCGAAAACTGTGCCGCGGTTTCAAAAAGATCTGCGTC
>Ga0256830_1002172_pt1 | contig 13168 bp, 11 predicted proteins | sample 128326metaG_FD_190537 | JGI IMG/M metagenome (GOLD analysis project Ga0256830, IMG submission 190537) | Hydrothermal vent microbial communities from Lau Basin, Pacific Ocean - 128-326 | ecosystem: Environmental > Aquatic > Marine > Hydrothermal vents | place: Pacific Ocean: Lau Basin | collected...
GCTCCTGGTGGGCTCCGAGGGCACCCTGGCCTTCTTCACACGGATCCTCCTGAAGCTCCTTCCCCTCCCCCCCGCCACGGGCACCCTCCTGGCCCTCTTCCCCTCCAGGGAAGAAGCGGGAGAGGCCGTGGCAGCCATCATCAGATCCCGCATCATACCCACGGCCATAGAGTTCATGGACAGAAGCGCCATAGAAGCCGTAGCCAGATGGGGTCAGGTCTTGAATTTGGCACCTTCCCCCGGGGAACAGGCCCAGGGTGGATCAGAAGATCAAGGCCCCCTTTCATCCTCTATCCTTGAAGACCCATCCGTCCAGGCCCTCCTTCTCATAGAAGTGGACGGAGAGGAGGACCTGGTGCCCCGCCTCCTGGAGAGGGTGGCCCGGGTATGCCAGGAGACAGGGGGCACCACCAGGGTAGCCAGAAGCAAAGAAGAGGCCCAGGATCTATGGGCCGCCCGCCGGGCCATCTCTCCCGCCATAGCCCAGATGGCCCCCACCAAGATCAACGAAGACATCGTGGTCCCCAGGAGCCAGCTCCCCCGGGCCCTGGCCCGCCTCCAGGCCCTGGAAGAGAAGTACGGCCTGCCCATCGTCTGCTTTGGCCATGCCGGCGACGGCAACATCCACGTGAACATCATGACGGACAAAGGGGACCCCGAAAAATGGGCCAAAGCCCAGGAGGCGGTGAAGGAGGTCTTCGCCATCACCGTGGAGCTGGGGGGCACCCTGAGCGGCGAGCACGGCGTGGGCATCACCAAGGCCCCCTACCTCTCCATGGAGCTGTCCCCCCAGGTCATGGAGCTCATGAAGGACATCAAAAGGGCCTTCGACCCCCAGAACATCCTCAATCCGGGGAAGATGGGGCTGGGGTAAAAAATAACTCACATAAATAAAACAAAGGAGAACCAACATGAAGAGCATATTACTATCCTTTGCTTCAGGCCTAATAGGTGCGATATTTGTGGGTTTCTTAGCCCCTTGTTTCTACAGATCAAGAAAGAGAAAAGCATTGCTAACGAGTATCCAAAGCACTTTGAGATCCTACCTTACTGCAATTGATAAAGAATTAGGCGACGTGATTGCTTTGGACTCGGAAGAATCACGAGAAGAACTCCTTAGAAAAATACGTGCACGTGACCCTGGAACCCTAACTAAGGCAAAAAGCTACAAAATATCGGAATCTTATCTTGATCCGTTCAAAACATATCTAGACCACATAGATCTCTTCTGCCCAGATTTAATCACAAATATAACAGATCTCCATACAGACATTCTATTATTTATAGAAAAAATAAATTTATTAGTGAGCCAAATAGAATTTTTATACACAAAAAAGCCCGATGAAATAGAAGAGTCAATAGGTATATTAGAAGACAACATAATAGACCTTATCGAAACAATAGAACATATAAAATGCAAACTAAAGACAACCATCAGTACAGCACACTTAGAGAGGAAAGGAAAGATCAGACTTAAAATCTCCTCGTTTATCCAAAAAATTACACAAAAAATTTAATCTCCATTCTAATTTCCGCGCAGATATTCCCTCAGGGACATCATCTTTATCTCCCTAAATTCCCCAAGAGCCAAAAGTTCTTTATCTCCGGTGATGACTGCGTGGGCTTTTGCTTCTACCCCACACTCCAGTATGCCATTGTCGGCCTGGTCTTTCACAACGGAGAGCCTTTCCCCGGGTTCCACAAATCCGGCAATCTCTGAGATCCAGACGGCAACCCTGGCCAGTTCTTCTCTGTCTCTGCTGAACTTGTGGGAAAGCACCCTGAGGAGTTCGTCCAGGATGACCCTGGAAATGAAGAGCTCGTCCTTCCCATCAAGAATACGGAGAATGGCCCTTTCTCCCTGGCCACCGGGGAAGACCAGGGCAGAAACATAGATGTTCGTGTCAAATACTACCCGCATCTACTCTTCCAGATAGCGCATGAGGTCTTCCTCGGTGAGGATCCCCTTTTCCCTGGCCTTCCGGGACCAGTAGTCTTGCATGGACTTGAGCTCCCGGGACAGCCTCTGTCTCTTGAGAAGCCGTATAGCCTCTTGCACCACCCCGCTGAAGGACTTGCCCTCCTCCCGGGCTATCTCCTCCACGGTTTCGGCAAGCTCGTCGGAGAGTGATATGGTCTTCTTCACAACCCCTGGCATACCAGCACCCCCTTTCCCACCAACTGGTGTGAAAATATCATACCAGAAAAGGCCCAGGGTTGCAAAACCATCCCCAGGAGAATCTATGATCCTTTTTGAAATCGGGGTATCCGCAAGAAAAATGTGGACCCAGACCTCAGCCCCAGTAGTCCTCCAGGACCTGGGAGAAATGGTGGATGACGGGCTCATCCTCGTCCCATTCGATGGCCACAAAGTCTACGGAGAAGTCCCCATTCCAGGCAGTCTTTTTCAGGTATATCTGGACCGCCCGCCACAGGTGATCCCGCTTCTTCTTGGTGAGGGCCTCCCGGGGATCCAGCAGACCGCCCCTGGTGACGGTGCGCACCTCCACCAGGTGAAGGCAGCCCCCTTTCTCGGCCACTATGTCTATCTCCCCCCAGCGGGTGTAGAAGTTCCTCTCCCTAATCCTGTATCCCCTCTTTTTGAGAAAGGAGACAGCCAGATCCTCCCCTCTGTTACCCAGTGCCTTCGGGTCCCTCAACCTCAACCTTAACCTCTACCTCTACTTCACCACCCCTTTGAAGGTGCGCCTGTGAATGGGACAGGGGCCGAACCTCTTCAGGGCCTCCTTGTGCTCCCGGGTGGCGTAACCCTTGTGGGAGGCAAAACCGTACCGGGGATAGAGGCGATGATAGTCCACCATAAGCCTATCCCTCACCACCTTGGCCACGATGGAGGCAGCGGCAATGGAGAGGCTCTTATCGTCCCCCTTCACCACCCTCACCGTGGGGATATCCAGGCCCCGGAGATTCATACCGTCCACCAGGACCAGCTGGGGCCTCACGGCAAGGCCCTTCACCGCCCTCCTCATGGCTTCGGCAGCCGCCTGGTAGATGTTGAACCTGTCTATGGCCTTCCATCCCACCACCCCCACAGACCATGCCAGGGACCTGGCCCGGATGACCTGAAAGAGCTCCTCCCTCTCCTGGGGAGTCATGGTCTTGGAATCCCTCACCCCGGGGATGGGCCCATCCAGGGGCAAGACCACGGCCGCCGCCACCACGGGACCTGCCAGGCAACCCCTCCCCGCCTCGTCCACCCCTGCTATCACGGAGACCCCATCCCGGCGGTAGGCCAGATCAAACTCCAGCCGCCTCCCCCCCTTTCTGCCCTCACCCTTCATCCCTCTGCCTTTCCACTATCCCCCCTTCAAGAGAAACAGGCCAAGGTCAAGAATAAGAACAGGTCAAGGTCAAGGCTGAGGCCAAGAAAAAAGCCAGAGGTCACTCAACCTCAACCTGTACTTCTATCCCTTCTCCTCCCTCAAGCGCCTCCTGATGTGCCTCATCTTCACTTCCACCAGGGCAGGCTTGTATCCCTCCTCTTTCAACCTCTTCAGAAGGGCAAGGGCATCTTTAAGCCTACCCTGATCCTCTCTGAGCCCTGCCAGGCCTAGGGTGGCCTCCCAAGCCAGATCTCCCTTGGCCCTGGATATCACCCTGTTGTAGAGCTCCTCGGCATCCTTGAAGTCCCCTGCCCCATGGAAAAGATCGGCCAGGACCAGGGCAAACCTCAAACTCTCCAGTCCCTCTCCGTTTTCCAAGAAGGCCTTCGCCAGGCGGGCCGCCTTCCGCAAGTCTCCGTTCCTGATGGCGTACTCCACCATGAGCCGATCCCTCTGAAGATCATCTCTTCCGGTCTCCATGGACTCCAGGATCTTGAGACCCTCCCGGGGACGGTTGAGATCTTCAGCCTGGATCTGGGCCATGAGAAGGGTGGCCCTCCGGCGGTACTCTCCAGGGAACCTCCCCATGACCAGCCTCTCGCAATACTCCAGGGCCTTTTCAGGCCTGTGGTAGACGGTCCTCTCCATCTGAGCCAGCTTGAGGAGAGCCCGGGCCGCCCAGGAAGAATGCCCCCCCTGGTTGGCCACCCTGGAGAAGATCCCATAGGCCTCCTGGAACTGGCCTCGGGAGAGGGCTCGATCACCCTGGAAATAGGTCTCCTTTTCCTTCCCCCCACACCCCACCAGCACAAGGAAGATCAGGAGAAAACACCAGAACCTAGCGACACCCATCTTGCCTCCAGCGAAGACCCCAAAACCCATCCGGGTTCCACATGCCATACAGGCTCACAACCCAGGGCCCGGCCTACTCCTCCTCCCTCTCTTTCACCAGACTCACGCCCACCACCACATCATCATCGGGCAGGTCCATGAGCTTCACGCCCTGGGTAGAACGGCCCATGACGGAGACCTCCTGGGCCTTGAGACGTATGGCCATTCCCTCCTGGGTGGCAATAAAGAGCTCGTCCTGGGAGTCTACCGATAGAATGGCCACCATCCTCCCCGTCTTCTCCGTGAGCCTGTGGGCGGTGACCCCCTGCCCTCCCCGGGCCTGGACCCGGTAGGCATCCCTGGGCGTACGCTTGCCGTAGCCCTTCTCCGTGACAGTGAGGACATGCTCTCCCTCCAGAATCTCCATGCCCACCACCTCGTCACCCTCAGCCAGACGAATACCCCTCACTCCCCGGGCGGTCCTGCCCATGGCCCTCACCTGGGAAGAAGAGAAGAGAATGGCCTTCCCCCCTCTGGTACCTATGATGACAGGGGTCTCCTGGTCCACGGGCTTCACCGATATGAGCTCGTCTCCCTGATCCAGATGAATCGCTATGATGCCTCCCCTGCGCACATGGCGGAATTGGCTCAGAGAGACCTTCTTCACCACCCCCAGCTTGGTGGCCATCATGAGATGTCCCTCCTGGTCCTTCTCCAAAAGATGGGCGAAGGCCGTGACCCTCTCTCCTTCCTCCAGACGCAGGAGCTGGTTTATGGGCTTGCCCTTGGCCTGGCGGGACCCCTCGGGAATCTCGTAGACCTTCATGAGATGGACTTTGCCCCGGTTGGTGAAAAAGAGGAGATAATCCAGAGTGGAGGCCACATGGAGGTGCTCCACGAAGTCCTCGTCCTTCACCTCCAGGGCCTTCTTGCCCCGTCCACCTTTGCGCTGGCTCCGGTACTGGGCCAGGGGGGTACGCTTCACCAGGCCCCGGTGGGTGAGGGTGACCACCATGTCCTCTTCCTTTATGAAAGCCTCGGGATCGAAGACCTCCGCCTCCTCCAGGATGCCCGTCTTGCGCTCATCCCCGTACTTCCCCTTGATCTCGAGGAGTTCGTCCCTGATCACCCCCCACAGCACCGACTCTTCACCCAGGACGGTCTCCAACTCCTTTATGAGGGACAGGACCTCCTGGTACTCCTTCTCTATCTTCTCCCTCTCCAGGGCGGTGAGGCGCTGGAGCCTCATGTCCAGGATGGCCTGGGACTGCTTCTCCGACAGTCCAAACCTCTCCATGAGACCTTCCCTGGCCTCCTGGGGAGTGGCCGAAGCCCTGATGAGGGCAATGATCTCGTCCAGATGGTCCAGGGCGATTTTGAGCCCTTCCAGGATATGGGCCCTGTCCCTGGCCTTCTCCAGATCGAAGAGGGTCCTGCGGGTCACCACCTCCCGGCGGAAGTCCAGGAAGGCCTTGAGCATCTCGGGCAGGGAGAGGAGCCTGGGGGCACCGTCCACCAGGGCGATGAGAATGATGCCAAAGCCCGTCTCCAGGGGCGTATACCGGTAGAGCTTCTTCAAGACGAAATCGGGGTCTTCACCCTTCTTGAGCTCCACCACCACCCTGACACCATGGCGGTCGGATTCGTCCCTGACAGCCTGGATCTCCTCCAGCCTACCCTCCAGGGCCAGCTGGGAGATACGCTCCACTAGGGAGGCCTTGTTGAGCTGGTAGGGGATCTCCTTCACCACCAGGGCCTGCCTCTTCCCCCTGACCTGCTCCACATCCACCTTGGCCCTCAACCTCAGGGACCCACGCCCGGTCTTGTAGGCCCGGATGATCTCGTTTCGGCCACAAATGAAGGCCCCCGTGGGGAAATCGGGCCCCTGGACGAACTCCATGAGCTCCTCCACCGTGGCCTCGGGATGGTCGATCATGTAGACCAGGGCGTCTATCACCTCGGACAGGTTGTGGGGAGGAATGTTGGTGGCCATACCCACAGCAATGCCCGAAGTACCGTTCACCAGGAGATTGGGTACCCGGGTGGGTAAAACGGTGGGTTCTTCGAAAGAGCCATCAAAATTGGGGACAAAGTCCACGGTGTCCTTCTCGATATCCCGGAGAAACTCCTCGGCCAGGGCCGTGAGCCTCACCTCGGTATACCTCATGGCCGCAGGGGGATCCCCATCCAGGGAGCCGAAGTTTCCCTGACCGTCCACCAGGGGATAGCGCATGGTAAACTCCTGGGCCATCCTCACCAGGGCATCGTAGACGGCGGCGTCACCGTGGGGATGGAACTTGCCCAGGACCTCTCCCACCACCCTGGCCGACTTCTTGAAGGGGCGGTTGTGCCACAGGCCCAGCTCCTGCATGGCATAGAGAATACGGCGATGGACGGGTTTGAGGCCGTCTCTGATATCGGGCAGGGCCCGGCCCACGATGACGCTCATGGCGTAATCTATGTAGGCACTCTTCATCTCCTCTTCGATGCTGATGGGAACCACCTGGGCCATGAGAAACAACCTCCCTCTTCTTCTAAAAAGGTCCTAGGTTCAACGTTCAAAGTTCTAAGTTGTTAGGTTCAAACACCCCCAATCCCGGGAATGGGCCATACGGGATTTCGAAGGGGCCTCTAACTCTGGATGATCCTAGGCACCCGGAAGAAACCCCTGTCGTCCCTGTCGGGGGCATTGGCCAGGGCATCGTCCCGGGGCAGAGAGGATTTCACCTCGTCCTCTCTCATGACGTTGGTCTGGGCCAGGGCGTGGAAAGTGGGCTCCACATCCTGGGTATCCAGCTCCTTCAGCTGATCCACGTACTGGAGGATCTTGTTGAGCTGATGGGTGAAAGCCTCCACCTCCTCCTGGGTGAACTCCAGACGGGCCAACCGGGCCACGTGCAACACCTCGGCTCTACTGATCTTCTCCATCTAAATCCTCCTTACAGCGCCAAAAGATGGGGACCGGAGGGAAACCACCTTCGTCCCAGCATCTCATCTCCTCAACCGCCCGTCCTCACGCCCTCTTCAACCGGGCAAAACGGGCCACCAACAGCTTCTTTCCCACTTTATCGAAGACCACCTTCACCTTCAAGGACTCCCCGGATCCCTGGGTCTTCACCACCCTGCCCGGGCCAAAGAGGGGGTGGAGCACCCTGTCCCCCCGTTTCCATGGAACCTCTCCCTCATCCCCCGAGACCCTGAGAGGGGCCCGGCCCCGACTACCGACAGCAGGAATCCCCGGGCCATCCCCGGGCTCCTGGCCCTCCACCTTCACCAGCTCGGCGGGAATGGAATTCAAGAACCTGGAAGGGGCAAAGACCCTCTCCCTGCCGTAGTAGAGGCGGCTCCTGGCCCGGAGGAGAAAGAGCCTCTCCATGGCCCTGGTGATGCCCACGTAACAGAGGCGTCTCTCCTCCTCCAGACCCGCCAGGCTGTCCAGGGAGAGGCTATGGGGCAGGAACCCCTCCTCCATGCCCACCATGAAGACCACGGGGAACTCCAGCCCCTTGGCCGAATGGAGGGTCATGAGGGTCACCATGTCCCCCTGGCCTCCCTCGTCCTGGGGTGTGGCCAGGGATGCCCGGTCGATGAACTCCCTGAGACCATCCTCCACATCGTCATACTCCACGGCCACGTTGATGAGCTCCCTCAGGTTCTCCAGGCGCCCCTGGGCCTCCACAGTGTTCTCCTCCTCCAGGGCCCGGCGGTAACCCGTCCTGTCCAGCAGGTGATCTATGAAGGCCGACAGGGGCATAGCCCGGGCCGCCTCCCTGAGCCCCTCCATGAGCTCCACGAAGGCCAGGAGCCTGGCCCGGGCCAGGGAAGGCAACCCTCCCTCTTCCAGAAGAGTCCTCAGACCCTCCCCCAGGGGCAAGTCCCCCCGGCGGCAGAACTCCAGGACCCGCTCCACGGTCTTGTCTCCGATGCCCCTCTTGGGCACGTTCACCACCCTGCGAAAGGCCAGGACATCGTCGGGATTCTCTATGAGGCGCAGGTAGGCCACCACGTCCTTCACCTCCCTGCGGTCGTAGAACCTGAGCCCTCCCACCACCCGATAGGGGATGCCCAGGCGGGTGAGGGCCTCCTCCAGGGGACGGGACTGGGCATTGGTCCTGTAAAAGACGGCGAAATGGGAGAGGGGACGCTCCCGGGCCATATCCTGGATCATCCTGGCCACGTAGTTGGCCTCGTCCCTCTCGTCCTGGGCCACATAGAGGACCACGGGCTCCCCCGGGGGATTGGAGGTGTAGAGGCGCTTCTCCTTGCGCAGGGTGTTCTCCTTCACCACGTGCCAGGCCACCTCCAGGATGGTCTGGGTGGACCGGTAGTTCTCCTCCAGCCTCACCACCCGGGCCTCGGGGAAGTCCCGCTCGAAGAGGAAGATGTTGCGCACATCGGCCCCCCTCCAGCTATAGATGGCCTGGTCGTCGTCCCCCACCACGCACAGGTTCCTGTGTTTCTCGGCCATGATACGGACAATGGAATACTGGGGGGTGTTGGTATCCTGGTATTCGTCCACCATGATGTGGGTGAACCTCTTCTGGAGGAAGTCCCTCACCAGTTCCTCCTCATTCAAGAGCTTCAGGGGCAAAAGGATAAGATCATCGAAGTCCACGGCGTTGTGGAGACGGAGGAACTCCCTGTAGCGCCCATAGACCTGGGCCACCACCTCCTCCCACGTCCCCTGGGCGGAGAGCTCCTCGGGGTCCCCCTGGGCCACCCGGGCCCGGCTCATGGCCGCCAGGACCCCCCGGGGGGTGAAACGCTTATCGTCCACGTCCAGCTCCTTCAAGATCTCCCTCACCACCACCAGCTGGTCCGAGTCGTCATATACGTTGAAGTCCAGGGAATAGCCCAGGTGATGGGCAAAACGCCTCAGGACCCACAGGCCGAAGGAGTGGAAGGTGGAGAGGAAGGGAGGCCTCCTCCCGCCCTCCCCCAGGAGGTGCATCACCCTCTCCCTCATCTCCTGGGCCGCCTTGTTGGTGAAGGTGAGGGCCAGGATGGTCTCGGGCTCCACCCCCAGAGCCATGAGATAGGCTATACGGTGGGTGATGACCCGGGTCTTCCCCGAACCGGCCCCCGCCAGGATGAGGAGGGGGCCCGAGGTGGTGATCACCGCCTCCCTCTGGGCCTGGTTGAGACCTGCCAGCAATTCGTCGGTGTTGAGAATGCTTCTCTTCATGACCGGACCAATCCTAGCACACCTCCCGGATCTGGGGAAGGAAGGTTCAACGTTCGAGGTTCAACGTTCCAAGGTTGAAAAAAACCGGAGCCTCCAACCTAGAACTTCGAACGTAGAACGTAGAACCCAGAACCTCCAGGACCAGAAGGGCCCGTAGTTCACGCCCCCTCCCTCCAGCGAAGGAGCCCACAGGCGGCGGAGATCTCCTGCCCCCGACTCTGGCGGATGAAGGTGGAGATGCCCCTGGCCCGGAGCCAGGCCTGGAAGTCCAGGACCTCCCTCTCCGAGGGCCTCTCAAACTCCGCTCCCGGAAAGGGATTGAATGGAATGAGGTTCACCTTCACCCTGAGCCCCTCTACCAGGCGGACCAGGTGCCGGGCATCCCGGGGGCTGTGGTTCACCCCCTTCAGGACCACGTACTCCAGGGTGAAGCGCTTCCTGGGGGGCAGGGGGTAGGCCCTGAGGGCCGCCATGACCTCTTCCAGAGGATACTTCCTGTTTATGGGCATGAGGAAGGACCGGGTCTCGTTGTCGGCGGCGTTGAGGGAAAGGGCCAGGGTGAGGTCCAGTCCCTCCTGGACCAGGCGCCTCATCTGGGGAATAAGCCCCACGGTGGAGAGGGTCACCTTCCTGTGGGAGAACCCCATGCCCCTGTCGGACACCAAAATCCTCAAGGCCGCCAGGCTCTCCCGGTAGTTGTCGAGAGGTTCACCCATGCCCATGAACACCACATTGGTGATTTCCCTTTCCCGGCTCCTTGCCTCCCTCCTCACCAGAAGGACCTGATCCAGGATCTCCCCCCGGGTGAGGTTTCTCCTGAAGCCCTGGCGCCCCGTGAGACAGAACCTGCATCCCATACGGCACCCCACCTGGGTGGAGACGCAGAGAGTGAGCCTGTCCCTGTCAGGGATGAGCACCGACTCCACCCTCTCCCCGTCCCGGGCAGCAAAGAGGAACTTGATGGTGCCGTCGGGAGCCTCCTCCCGGGCCACCTCTTCCAGGGAGAAGAGGAGAAAAGCCTCTTCCAAAGCCTCCCTGAAGACCTTGGGCAGGTTGGTCATCTCATGGAAGCCGGCCACATCCTGGCGGTAGAGCCACCCCTCCAGCTGATCCAGGCGGTAACGGGGCTCTCCCCTTTCTGCAAGCCATCGGGCCAGCTCTTCCCTGGAAAGGTCTTTAATGGACCTGGCTCCCCTCATTCTCCCTGCTCGGGCTCCAGCCCCATGAGTTCCTGGTTGAGAAGCTCCTCCCGGGTCTCCTCCTTCTGGGCCACCTTGGTGGGCTCGGTACCCTCCCTGAAGACCTCGTAGAAGGCCTTGGGATCACCAGGGGGAGCCACCAGGCCCGTCTTGGGATCTATCCTCTCGAAGACCACGGAGGCCGGCGGCACGAAGGGCTCGGGAGGATCCAAGGCCGTCGCCACCTTCATGAACTCCACCCAGATGGGGGCTGCAGCCCGGGAACCCGTCTCCCCCTTACCCAGGGGGGAGTGGTCGTCGTTGCCCACATAGACCCCGGCCACCGTCCTGGTGGTGAACCCCAGGAACCACGCGCTCCTATACTCGTTGGTGGTCCCCGTCTTGCCTCCACAGGGCCTGTTCAGGGCCTTGGCCCGCCATCCCGTGCCTTCCTGGACCACGCTCTCCAGAAGGGAGGTCATGATATAAGAGGTGGCGGGGGAGAGGACCCTCTTGAAGGCCGCCTCATTCTCCTCCAGCACCTCTCCCTTGTTGTCCAGGACCCTGGTGATGAAGATGGGCTCCATGAGCATGCCTCCCGTGGGGAAGACGGCATAGGCCCTTGTGAGCTCGTAGAGGCTCACCTCGGATCCCCCCAGGGCCAGGGAGAGATCGGGCCTCAGGGGAGAAGAGATACCCAGGCGACGGGCGTATTTGATGGCCGTCTTCACCCCCAGCTTCTGCAGGAGTTTGATGGTCACCACGTTCCTGGAGTGGGCCAGAGCCACCCGGAGGCGGGTGGGACCATAGAACCTCTGGGAATAGTTCTCGGGGCGCCAGTACTGGGTTCGGGCGGCCTCCTGGGGAGCCTCCATCTCATAGGTGATGGGGGCATCCAGTATGATGGAAGCAGGGGTGAAAGTGGTGTCCATGGCCGCCGTATAGATGATGGGCTTGAAGGCCGAACCGGGCTGACGCATGGCCTGAACGGCCCTGTTGAACTCGCTCCTGCTAAAGTCGTAGCCCCCCACCATGGCCCGAATCCCCCCCGTAGCCAGATCGAAGGCGATGAGGGCACCATCAACCTTGGGCTCCTGCTCAAGGGCCAGCCGGAGGGTACCGTCCTTGTTGTCCCCCAGGTACTGAACCAAAATGACATCCCCCGGCTGCAGGATGTCCCTGGGCCCCTTCCCTTTGAGCTCACCTTTGAAGGCCCAGGCCATGTCCTTGTAGGCGATCACCCCTTTGTGACTGCCCAGGGAGACCTCCACTTTCCGGGGTCCCACCCCTTCCACCACCCCTTTGTAGATGTCTCCCACTACCAGTTCCTTGGGGGGAGCCGGCGCCTCCTTGTCCCCTCCCAAGTGATAGAAGGGTCCCCTGTAGGGGTTCTCCCTCTTATCCAGATCCCGCAGCCCTTTTCTCAAGGCCTCCTGAGCCGCCAACTGCCAGGTGAGATCCAGGGTGGTGTAGACCTTGAGTCCCTTATGGTAGACCTCGTCGGCCCCGTACTTCTTTATGAGATACTGGCGCACGTACTCGGTGAAGTAGGGGGCCTTATCCACCAGCCGGGCCTCTCCCTTCACCAGCTTCAGCTTCTCCTGGGTAGCCTGGATGTACTGCTGGTATGTGATGTAGCCCTCCTCCATCATGCGCTTGAGGACGTAGTTCCGCCTGGCCCGGTTCCTGTCGGGATGTCTGAGGGGGGAGTAAAGGGCCGGGGCCTTGGGAATAGCCGCCAGGGCGGCACACTCCACCAATCCCAGATCCCTCACATGTTTACCGAAATAGGTCTGGGCCGCCACCTCCACCCCGTAGGCCCCGTGGCCAAAGTAGATGAGGTTCAGGTAAAGCTCCAGGATCTCGTCCTTGGTGAGGATCTTCTCCAGCCTCAGGGCCAGGAGGGCCTCCTTCACCTTCCGTTTCACCGACCGGGCCGGGGTGAGGAAGAGGAGCTTGGCCACCTGCTGGGTGATGGTGGAGCCTCCCTGGACCACCCTACCCGCCTTCAGGTCCGTCCAGGCTGCCCTTATGATGCCCCGGATATCCAGGGCACCGTGTTTGTAGAAGCGATTGTCCTCTGTGGCGATAAAGGCCTGACGAAGGGCTATGGGGATGTCCTCCAGGGGGACCCAGATCCTCCTCTCCACAAAGAGCTGGGATATGAGCTGACCGTGAACGTCGTAAACCTGGGTGACCTGGCTCAGCCCCTCCTTGAGGCGCTCCCGGATCTCCTGGACGTCGGGCAACTCCCGGGTCCAGGACCACAAAAAGTAGCCCCCCAGGCTGCCCCCTACAAGGATGGAGAGCAGAGAGACAATGAGAACGCCTTTAAATAACCTCTTCATGGCCTAAGAAAGGCGGCTCAGCGGTCGAAATAGGGGCTTTTGCCCGACACGCTCAAGGGTATCCCCATGACAATGTCTGCGTCTATCATCTCCAGCTTTCGGGCCAGGACCCCCACACGATACATGATCCGATTGTCCACGTTGTGAATGGAGGCCGTCTTCACGGCAGAACCCAGGGCGATCCCCAGGTCCAGCACCCGGATCATGCACACAGGGGCCCTAAAGTCCCGGAGCTCCTTCACATCCTCCGGCCGGATGCACCGCTCCAGACCGCAGCCTCCA
>Ga0256830_1002173_pt1 | contig 13166 bp, 9 predicted proteins | sample 128326metaG_FD_190537 | JGI IMG/M metagenome (GOLD analysis project Ga0256830, IMG submission 190537) | Hydrothermal vent microbial communities from Lau Basin, Pacific Ocean - 128-326 | ecosystem: Environmental > Aquatic > Marine > Hydrothermal vents | place: Pacific Ocean: Lau Basin | collected...
TCGCTCGATCCGGAACGGGTGTTTGTCCTGGTCTTGGGATCGTGGTCTCCGCTGAGAACCTTGGTTGACAATGATCTCCCGAGCCACCTGGTTCTCTGACAAGAGAGATTCTCCTTTGCGGCCTTCGCGGCTTGGGTGCGATGTCTTAGTCCGCTTCAGGCGAACCGTCTCCGAGACCACAAAATCGGCGCGCCAAGCCGCGAAGAGCGCAAAGAGGGGTTCGGCGGCGGGCCGGTGCCCGTTGCGACCGTCCGCGTCGGTCGGCGGTGCGGCAGCACTTTTTCGGAGCACCGTTCGTCGCTGTGATCACGACCTCCCTCGGCTCGCGTTTTTCCGCCCTGCCGCTAGGATGGGAGCATGGATCGCAAAGCGTTGGAAACCTTGTTGAGGAAGGTGCGCAGCGGCGGGACGTCGGTCAAGGACGCCGCGGAACAGTTGAGCGCGCTCGAGACCGAATCGTTGGGTTTCGCTCGCCTCGATCGCCATCGCGAAGCTCGTCGCGGGATGCCCGAGGTCGTCTTCGGTGAAGGCAAGAGCGCCGAGCAGATTCGCGGGATCGTCGAGCGTCTCAGCCAAGGCACTGGGCCGGTCCTCGTCACGCGGATCGAAGAGACGATCGGCCGAACCCTCGCGGAGGAGCACCCTCGGGGCGAGTTCGACGCGCTCGGTCGAACGTTCTTGATCCCCTCGCGCCGCCGCCGTAAGCCGCGGGCCGGACTCTTGATCATCACCGCGGGGACTTCAGATCTTCCGGTCGCTCGAGAAGCGCTGGTTTCTGCGCGGGCCTTCGGCCTCGCGCCCACGATGGTGGTCGATGTCGGCGTCGCGGGGATTCACCGCCTCTTCGAGCACCAAGAGGCGATGCGCCAAGCCAAAGTCCTGATCGTCGTAGCCGGCATGGAGGGCGCGCTCCCTTCGGTCGTGGCGGGCTTGGTCCAGGCGCCCGTGATCGGGGTGCCGACCTCGGTCGGCTACGGTGCGGCCATGGGCGGTATGACGGCGCTCTACTGCATGCTCTCCTCGTGCGCGGGAGGCTTGACCGTGGTGAACATCGACAATGGCTTCGGTGCCGCCTGCGCCGCCCGCACGATCCTCAACTAGCTGCGGGCGCTGCAAACACCCGAAGCGGATTCGTGGCCGACCCTCCTCACCCTTCCGCAGGGCTTCGCATGCGTTCGTGACCGATCGGCCAAGGTGTGGGAAGGTCTTTATTTGCGAGGGTGGGGTCATCGCGGTAAATTCCCATGAGCGTGAGCATATGCACGGGCAAATGCTCAGTGCGAGCGGTTGTGCGGTAGGGGGCCCTCGAGGACGACTCCGGTGCGGGCGGACTCGGGGAGCGACTCGAGGGGGAAGCGACTCGAGTCGTCCTGACGCGCAATCGTCCTCTGCGCTGGTCCGACCGTGGTCACCCCTACCCTTTGGGAGGTGATGGCAGGGTTGGGTCGGCGAGCAAAGTGACGGGAGCCCGATGTCGGCTGGTGGATCCAAGTGGGGATTCCGCAGCGGTGGTCGCACCGGTGATGCCGGTGCCGACGGTGCGCGACCCGGCATGGGCGCCTTCCGCGACTATGTCGAGAACGTTCGCCACGCAGCGGACCTGATCGACGTCGTCGGCGAGGTGGTCAAGCTGCAGAAGGCCGGCCGGTCGCTCAAGGGCTTGTGCCCCTTCCACCAGGAAAAGACCCCGAGCTTTCAGGTCGACCCGGGAAAGCAACTCTATTACTGCTTCGGCTGCGGCTCCGGCGGCGACGTTTTCCGCTTCGTTTCCACGATCCACGGCCTCGACTTTCCCGAGGCGGTGAAGATGCTCGGCGATCGTTACGGCATCGTGCGGCCGCGTTTCGGCTCCGGTCCACGGGAGGCCACGGCCGAAAAATCCCGCCGTCGCATGCTCGAAGCGCTCGAAGGCGCGCAGACCTACTTCCGGGGATGCCTCCAAAGTGCCGCCGGCACCGCGGCGAGGTCCTACCTCACCCGCCGCGGTTTCGACGATGCGCAAGTCGAAGAGTACGGTATCGGCTTCGCGCCGGAGGGATGGGACGGCCTGCTGCGCCATCTTTCGGGGCGCGGTTTTTCGGTCGAAGAGATCAGCGAAGCCGGCTTGATCGTGCCGAAGCGCGAAAAGTCCGGCTACTACGATCGCTTTCGCAAGCGCATCACTTTCCCGATCACGGATTCCGCGGGCCGCATCGTTTCTTTCGGTGGACGGATCCTCGGTGAGGGCGAACCCAAGTACCTCAACGGCCCCGAAACGAAGGTCTACGACAAGGGTCGCACGCTCTTTCGCCTGTCGAACGAGGCGCATGCGCTGAGAAAAACCGGCCGCGCCATCATCGTCGAGGGCTATTTCGACGCGCTGGCCTTGGCGAGGGCCGGGCAGGGCGGAGCGGTCGCCGTCTGCGGTACGGCGCTGCGTGCCGAACACGCTCGGATCTTGCGTCGCTACACCGAAAAGGTCGTGCTCGTCTTCGACGGCGACACGGCTGGACGGCGCGCAACGGAGAAGGCTCTCGGACCGCTGATGGCCGAAGGACTGGCCATTCGTGTGGCCGTTCTGCCTCCCGGACGCGACCCCGACGACCTGCTGGCCGCCGAAGGGCCCGAAGCGCTCGAGGCGCTGATCGAGAACGCGGAAGACCTCGCCGGCTTTCTCGCCGAGCAGATCCGGCAGGGCGGAGACCTCGATTCGCTGGAAGGGCGGGTCCAAGCCCTCGATCGCGCGCTCGGCCACCTCGTTCACCTTTCGAGTCCGATGGCTCGTGCAGAGGCGGCCGGTCGCATCGCAGAGAGCTTGGGAATTGAAGACGACCTGGTGCGTCAAGAACTTCGCCGTGCGGCGCGCTCGAGAAAGCGCGAACTCGGCGCGCGGGCGCTGAGCGCACAGCCGCGCCGCGCCGCCGTGCTTTCACCCGCCGAAGCGACGCTCTTGCGCTATCTCGGATCGCTGACGGGCGCGGACGAATTGGAAGCCGGCGCGGCCTTGATCGCGGAACTTCCCATCGAAGAGATGGGTGGCTTGGCCCGTCGCGTCCTCACGCTTTGGTCCGAACACCGACTCAGCGGAGCGGTGACGGATTTGGCCGGTCTCGCGGAATATGTGGACCCGAGCGAGCGGGGGGAAGTGCTCGCTCTGGCATTCGATCAAAGCCCGGCGCCGACGATGACGGAGGCCGTCGGCTGCGTGGACTCGTTTAGGGAGAGGAACCTGAACCAACGCCTTCGCCGGGTGCAGTCGGCCATTGCCGAGGCGACCGGCACCGAGGAGATCGAGCGTTTGTCTCAGGAGAAGCTGGATCTAGCTCGCAAGATCCTAGATCTGGCGCGTTCTCCGGTCATTCGACCGTAGAACGTTGGAAGGATCGAGAGGAAGGAGGTGCCGATGAGAATCGCTGTCGGCACCGGTCGCACTCGTGGGGTGCGGCGAGGGAGAGAGGACGTTGCGCATAGACCAGAGGTATGAGGAGGTGAAAACCCTCTTCGCCGTTTCCAAAGAGAAGGGGGCCATTTCGCGCGAGGAGATTCGTGAGCATCTCCCCGACGATCTATTGGCTGATGCCATCGAGATGGAGGAGGTATTCGAGCTGCTTCGCCGGGAGGGCATCGAGGTTCTCGAGTCGGCCCCTCTCGGTGACGACGCAGCCCTCGCCGCCAAGATCGATCTGCGTCGCAAGAACGTCCAGCTCATGGTCTCGGATCAGGAGCGCACGAACGATCCCGTGCGCATGTACTTGCGCGAAATGGGATCGGTGCCTCTGCTGACGCGCGAAGGTGAAGTCGCCATCGCCAAGCGTATCGAAGAAGGTCGCTTCAAGGTTTTGCGCGCCATCGTGGCAAGCCGCTACGGGCTGCAGTCGGTCTTGGCCGCAAGCGACAAGATCAAAGAGCATCCCAAGAACGTCGACGCCATCTTCACCATCGGCAATGCAGTCTTGGGAATCTCTCCGACGGCGAATATCGAACGGTCGGAAGTCATCCGGCGCAAGATCATGCACGCGAATCGGAAGCTCGGTCGCCTGCGCCGCGCCGCCAACGAAGCCGAGAAAGTGCGCCAAAGGCAGATGCGCCTCAAGGAAGGGTCGAAGACCTACAAGGACGTGACGGAAAAGCTGCGACGCTGCGAAGCTTCCATCGTCAAGGCCACGCTTGCGACACCCTTTTCGCAGAAGTTCATCGAGCGGCTCGCCAGAGAGTTCAAGTCCGGTCAAAGAAAATCGCGCAAGCATCAGCGGGCGATTCGCGAGTTGAATCTGCGAATGGAACGATTGGTCGACGCCACCGTACAGAAGGAGATTCGCCGCAAGATCGAAGATGCTCAGCGAGATCTCGAAGTCATAGAAGCCGAGTTGATGATGCCGGTCGCAGACTTGGGCAAGCTCGCCGCCAAGATCACCCTCGGCGAGCGCGAGGCGGCGCTGGCCAAGCGCGACCTGATCGAAGCCAATCTGCGGCTGGTGGTCTCCATCGCCAAGAAATACGCCAATCGCGGGTTGCAGTTCCTCGACCTGATTCAAGAGGGAAATATCGGCCTGATGAAGGCCGTAGATAAGTTCGAATACCAGCGCGGCTACAAGTTTTCGACATACGCGACATGGTGGATCCGTCAGGCCATCACCCGCGCTATCGCCGATCAGGCGCGGACGATCCGCATACCGGTGCACATGATCGAGACGATCAACAAGCTGGTGCGCACCTCACGCGCGCTGGTGCAGGAACTCGGCCGCGAGCCGACGCCGGAGGAGATCTCCGAGCGCATGGAAGTGCCCGTCGCCAAAGTGCGGAAAGTGATGAAGATTTCGCAAGAACCGATCTCCTTGGAAACACCGATCGGCGAAGACGAAGATTCTCATCTCGGTGACTTCATCGAAGACAAGAAGTCTCCTTCTCCCGTCGATGCCGTCATCTCCAGCAATCTCAAGGAGCAGACGGGAAGCGTTCTCAAGACGCTAACGCCGCGCGAAGAAAAAGTCCTGCGCATGCGTTTCGGAGTGGACGGCAGCAGCGAGCACACCTTGGAAGAAGTGGGGCAGTCCTTCGCAGTGACACGCGAGCGCATTCGCCAGATCGAGGCCAAGGCGCTGAGGAAATTGCGCCACCCCTCCCGCTCGCGCCTGCTCAAGCCCTTCATGCGTCACCGAACCGGCCCGCAGGCGAGACCCTGACTAGCCGTCGCCGACGAGAAGGTCGAATTCCGCCGTGGCGTGACTCTTTCCATTGACCATGACTTCGATGGCATGACGTCCGGAGTGGTACCGTCGTGTGGTGATCCTGCGAAACTTGTGCTTCGCCTCGATCGAAAGCGAGTCCTTCGACTTCAATACGCAGGTCTTCAGCTTGAAAACCTTGCGCGTGCGCTCGCCGTTCTTCTTCACGTGATGCACGGCATAGTCGACGATCAGCGGCTGGTCGATGCGAGCGCGGGAATTCAGCGTGAATGAAAAAACGAGATCGTTTCCAAGCGTGATCTTCTCTGAAGCCAACTCCAGCGGGCCGAGCTTGACCCGGGCTTGGGGGTCGAAGCCCAAGACGCCGAGCGCGCCCGGGTGGCCCTGCTTGATCAAGGTTCTCAGTCCGTGCCGAATCAAGGATTTGCGTTCCGCCGACGCCCGGCGATTCCATCGCCTGCAGACCTCGACGACGAGATCGGGGTGGTTTTTCGAGATGTCGTTGAGGTGATTGGCCACCGAGCGTCTGACGGTTTCCGCAGGATCATCCTTCAACTTTTCGAGAGCCTTTAGGGCGACCTTCGGCTGCTGCTCGAGCGAACGCAGGCGCCGTCCCCAAGGGAGAAGCGGGCGGGTTCCTTCCGAGACGAGGCGACGGACGTGGGGATCGGAATCGCTCGTCCACTGCATCAGCACTTTCATGACTCGCTTCGGATCACGTTCGATGAATCCGCGGATGGCGAACTCCGCGGTGAACAATCCCGTCAAACGGCGAAGGGCCTCCATGGAAAGTTCGAAATGCTCGAGGCCATGAACTCCTACAAAATCGATCACGGGCCAAGCGGCGAAGACGGACATCGTGTCGCCCGAGTCACCTCGGTCCCATTGCGCGCCGCAGCGCACGAGCACGTCGATGGCTGCGGTGACGTCTTCGGGTAGGTGCTTTCGCAATGCCTCGATGACGAGGGCGACGCGGGCCTTCATCTCGAGGTCTTCGAGACCCCGGCAGGCGGAGCGCACGAAGGCACGGTCGGGGAAAGGCGCGTGCACTCGCTTGATGTTCTTCGCAATGCGGCGGATCGCCGCGCGATCGATGGCATCCTTGAAAGCCTTGCGCTCGCTCATGCTTCGCCCGGAAGGAACAAGCCGGCGCGGTCTCCCGGCCTCGGCGGGACGATCGTGCGGTCGGGAATGGGGGCGACCTTGAACTCTATGGTCTCGAGCGCGTCGCCTTCGTGCAGCGCCTTCTCGATGAGGTCGCGCGTCGACAGATCGCCTCTGCGTTCGAAGAAAGCGATCCCGTGGGTCCCTTCCTGCAGCGTGTTCTCCGGCACGATGGCCTCGTACTCTCGGCAGTGTTGACTTTCGGAGACCTGTCGGCCGCGCGGCGCGGGGAGAATCTGGAAGAGCGGCTGGTACTTCCAAGTCGAGGCTGCCGGATGATCCTTGCGCAGGATCTTGCGGTACAGCACCGTGCGCGGTGGTTTTTCTTCTCCGCAAACGACGAAGCGCACCTTGAGTTGATCGCTGATGACGATCGCTTCGTGTTCGGCGAGCGGTATGAAGGCTTGCCTCTGCTTGTCGCGCTGCACTTCGAGACTCGACGCCGTCGAGATGTCGTAGAGGAAATCGCGTCCGCTGTTTCGTCCTAGCCGTACGGAAGAAAGCCGCGTGCTGCGTTGCGACGGTTCGAGAATGTTGACGACGGTCGACGATGCACCGAGGCTTTGCGTGCGAACGTCTTCCACGACGACGCGGACGGAATACGATCCGGGACCGGGGAGCACGCATCTTTGGTTGAGAACCAGCAGCGCGGGTGGATGTCGAGAGGGAAGACTTTCCGAACGCACGACGCGGCGCTGTCCGTCGCCGAGTCGGCAGACCGTACGGTCCTTGTCGTCGGAGACCAATCCCTCCCAAGAAAACTCCGCCACCAGCGCTTGCTTCCCATTTTCATCGGTTTCCGCTTCGAAGGCGAGGTCGGCCAGCATCACGGAAACTTCCACCGGAGTGACCAGAGGGCGACTGCCGTCCGGGTAGGCGGCGGTCAGACGCACTTCGGGAAAGCCGTAGGCGTTGGGCTCCATCAAGGCGGCCATGCGGCGTCTTTCGGATCGCTGCTTTTCTGAAAGAACCGTAAAGTGCTCCGCGTGCCGTACGCGGTAGCGAAAGAACTCGGGATAACGTCGCCGATCGATGGAGATCTCCACCCGGGTGATCTTGTTCTCCTTGCCGGGGGCGATCACCGGCAAGGTGAAGAGGTAATAACAACTCAACTGAGACAAAGCGCGCTCGAATGCGAGTCCGAGACGTCCGGCCAGATGCAAGGTCGAGCCGCCGGTCGAGCCCGCCAAATGAGATAGCAGTCTCGAGTCGTGACTCCCGCTGGTTCTTCCAAGGCCTCGACAATCCACCGAAGAGAGAGTGAAGCCGGTCTGCGACGCGAGATACGCCCCGCGAAGGTACTGTCCCCACATCTCCTCGGGAAGGTCGAACCACGAACTGGTGAACAGCACGACGGACTTTCTTCCCCGGATGGCTTGATGAGAGAGCATCACGGCTTCGATGGCCGCGAGCGACGGACGCGGATCGATCGCGCGGCGAGCGAGTTGCCCCAACGAGGAAAGCTTGACCCGGCGATTGGCAAGGGTGAAGTCGTACTGCGTGGAGTAGGGGTTGCTGGGATCGGCGAAGGAGATGGCGTCGACCAGTTCTTCGGGATCGGTGGGATCATCGCCTCCGGCGCGGCCGTAAAGCGGGCGCGGGTCCATTTTTTCCTGCCTCATGCGCGGCCGAACCCCCTTCATTCCCGTCAAGGGCAGGCCGCGACCGGAGATCTTCACTAGACGGTCGCCCGCTTCGCGGATTTCGTCGGGATCGCGGGTGAAGTCGGGTGTCAGCGGCAGGAGTTGATCGGTGTAGGCAAGGACCTTGACCCGAACGGCATGGCCCTCGATTTGTTCGGCGAGGTCGTACAGGGCTTTGCCGGCTTCGTAGCGCATGCGCGCGTTGAGAAAGTTCAGATCGATCAGCGCGATCAGGGTCGCCGGAGCCGGCGGTGCAAACGCAGAATCCGCGCGATCGTCGCTGGATACGCAGATCTCATCGAAGTCGGTCTCCGCCCACTGCTCGGGAGTGAGGAACGATCCGTTGATCCGAACACGAAAAGCATCGAGCGGTATGCCGGGAACGGAGGCATAGTGGTCACCGCGCGGATCGATCACCGAGACATCGACCTGGAAGCGTTCGACACGAACGTCTTCCGAAGCGGTGGCGGCGAAGACTTCCGTGCTCGCTAGACCGAAAATGAGGCTCAAAAAGAGACTGCCGGACAGGGCAAAGCGAGCGCCGCAGCTTCGGCCGTGTGCTAGAATGCGCAGGTCGGGGCCCATAGCTCAGATGGTTAGAGCGGCTGACTCATAATCAGCTGGTCCCAGGTTCGAGCCCTGGTGGGCCCACTTGCCACGGCCGGGAAACCAACGACCAGCAGCAGGCCGGCCCCGAAGGAGGACCGTTCTGCTCGGTTGCCTAGCTCTGCTCGGCTGCTCAGCACCCGCTGGGCCTTTCCCAACGAGGAGGATACCGTCTTGAATGAGAACATCCGGCGTTTGGTCCGACTTCAAGACATTTCGATCGAGAGCAGAAACCTCGAGGCCTTGAAAAAGGCCATTCCCGAGCGCATCGCTGCTCTGGCGAACGAATTCACCGAAAAGATGGAGGAAATCGGCTCGGATAGGCTGCGTCATCAGACACTCGAGGAGGAACGTACTCAGCTCCGCCAACAGGAGTCTGACTTGAACCAACGCCTCGAGCAAGCTCAGCAGAAACTGATGCAGGTGACGAATCAGCGGGAATACAGCGCCGTGCTGAACGAAATCGACACGACGAAGGCCCAACTCGTCAAGATCGCCGAGGAAATCGGCAAGCGCGATGTCGAGATCGAGGCTCTCGCCGGGCCGGCGGCCGAAGCGGATGACCGCATTGCCGAAGAGCGCTCGCGGGTCGAAGCGCTCAAAGAGCAGATCAACGACGAGTTGACCCGATCGACGGCACGTCTTGCGGAATTGCAAGCTCAAAGCGAGAAATTGCGTGCCGAGGTCGACAAAGACTATCTGCTCTTTTTCGATCGCATGTTTCACGCGCGCGGTGGTGTGGCCGTGGCTGCCGTCAAACGGGATGCCTGCGGGGCGTGTCAGATGAAGCTGCGCCCTCAGCTCGTCCATCTCGCCCGCCTCGGCCGCGAGATCGTCCGTTGCGATAGCTGCAAGAGGCTGCTCTACGTTCCCGAAGTGGTGCAGAGCGCGCCGGCCGGAGACGATTCGGGGCAAACCGGTCCGGGAGCGACCTCCGGCAATACGCCGAGCGTTCCGCCGAGCGGAATGGAGAGCCGGCCGGCCCAGGCGGGTTCCTGACCCGACCCGTTCCGGATCTCATGCCCATCGACGATCGCATTCGCCGCGTGCTCGAAAGGATCGGGCAGGCGGAGGAGCGTTCCGGCCGCCCGCCGGGGTCGGTCGTGCTGTTGGCCGCGTCGAAGACGCGGCCGGTCGAAGTCCTGCAGGAGGCCTGGAAGGCGGGAATTCGCCGTTTCGGCGAAAACCGCGTTCAGGAACTCGTGGCCAAGGCCCCGCACCTGCCGGAGGCCGAATGGCATATGATCGGTCGGCTTCAACGCAACAAGGCTCGCCGCGCCGTGAATTCGGCCGAACTGATCCACTCGCTCGATTCTCCAAGCCTCGCCGAGACGCTCGATCGCCTCGGCCGCGAGAGATCCCGCCCGGTTCACGCGCTCGTCGAGGTGAACTTGGGCGGAGAGGCCGCCAAGGGCGGGATCGCCCCGCAGGATCTCCCCGCTTTTCTGCAGACGCTCGCGGGCCGCGATGGTCTGCAAATCCAAGGTCTGATGGCCATTCCGCCCCCCGGTCGGACGGCCGAAGACTCCCGGGCGCATTTCCGATCGCTCGCCGATCTCGCGCGCGCGGCCGCGGAACGGCGTCTCCCCGGCGTCGAGATGAAGCATCTTTCGATGGGCATGTCGGCAGACTATGTCGTCGCCATCGAGGAGGGGGCCACGATCGTTCGCCTCGGCACGGAAGTGTTCGGACCGCGCACGCCATGACTTGCGCACCGTTCGCACCCTTTCTCCGGGTTTCGAGCTATCATGGACTTCGCCCGCGCCACAGGTGACTCATGAAGCCGCCACAGATACGGATACCGCCATGCCTCTGACACCGAACGACATCGAATCCCAGGCATTCGCCAAGCAACTCTGGGGCTATCGACCTTCGCAGGTGGACAACTTCCTGCGCGCTGCAGCCGACGCATTATCGGCTCAGATTCTCGACCGCGACGAGATGGGCCGCACCGTGCAGGGGCTCAATTCCGAACTCGAGGCCTTTCGCCAGAAGGAAAGAGCCCTGCTCGATGCGCTGACGGCCGCCGAGCGGCTAGCCGAAGAGCGCAAGCTCGAAGCCAAGAAGAACGCCGAGCAGATTCTCGCCGATGCGCGTCGGCAGGCCGAGCAGATCGTCGCGCAGACCCATACCGAGATCACGCGTCTCGAACAGCAGATCTTGAGGCTGAAGGTCGAGCGTGAATCCTTCGAAGCGAGACTGTCGGCCGTCATCGACGAGCATCGGCGCCTGCTCGAGATCCGCCGCCAAGAGGTCGGCGTCGGCGATCGGCTGCAAGTTCGCACGAGCATGCCGCCGGCGATCGGAAATGCCGCTGCTCCGAAGCCTCCTCACGGATAAGAAGCTCTTTCATGGATAAACCGTCCGAAGCCTCGGATCACGATCCGCGGGCCAATGCTCGAGACGCGCCGTCGAGACCGATCGCCGATTTCGTGCTGGTCGGAGCGAGCGAGCTGGTCACCTGCCGGGGCTCTTTCCCTGCCTCCGGAGCAGATCAGAAGCGCGTCGCCGTGATTGAAGAAGGGGCGCTGGCCGCGCGGGACGGCGAGATCGTCTGGGTCGGTCCGGAGCACCGCTTGCGTCTCGAGGTCGACGTGATGGCCGGTGCGGCGGAAATCGATGTGCAGGGCCGGGTGGCCATGCCCGGTTTCGTGGATGCGCATACGCATTTGGTCTGGGCGGGCGATCGCGCCGATGAGTTCGCGCGTCGTCTAGCCGGTGCGACTTACCAAGAGATCGCCGCTGCAGGCGGCGGCATCCTCGGTACGGTGGATGCCACGCGCCGAGCTTCGCTCGAAGAATTGACGCATCTGGCGGGTCGGCGCATGGCCCGCCTTTGTCGCAACGGGACGACGGCGATCGAAGTCAAGAGCGGCTACGGGCTCTCAGCCGATTCGGAAATCAAGATTCTCGAGGCGGCGCGTCTGGCTGCAAGAAACCAGCCTTTCGAAGTGGTCACGACCTTCTTGGGTGCGCATACCTTTCCGCGCGAGGCGCGGGCGTCGGCATCCGAGCGCGAACGCTACCTCGATCTGCTATGCGAAGAGCTGATGCCGCGTATCGCCGAGGCGAAGCTTGCGCGCTTTGCCGACGTGTTCATCGATGAGCACGCGTTCTCCATCGATGAAGGAACGCGCGTCTTGGTCACCGCCCGCGACCTCGGTCTCGCCGTCAAGATCCACGCCGATCAAATCAGCGACGACGGTGCGGCGATGCTCGCCGCGCAGATCGGCGCGACCAGTGCCGACCACCTCGAGCACGCCAACGAGCGCGGTCTCGAAGCGCTCGCGCGCGCGGGCACGGTGGCTGTGTTGATTCCCGGTGCCAGCCTCTTCTTGCAGATGGATACCTATGCCCCAGCGCGGAAGATGATCGATCTGAACGTCCCCGTGGCGCTCGCGACCGATCTCAATCCCGGTACCTGCCCCTGTGAATCGATGCCGCTGATCATTCAACTCGCGTGCTTGCAATGCGGGTTGTCCATCGACGAGGCGATCGTCGCCGCCACCCTCAACGCCGCCGCGGCATCGGGCCTAGCCGACCGTTGCGGCAGCTTGGAAGTCGGCAAGCGCTGCGATCTCGTGGTGCTCGATGCGGAAGATCGCCGGCAGCTCGCCTATCGCCTTGGTGCGGCACCGATCCACATGGTCATCGCCCAAGCCCGCGTCATGAACACCTGATTCCTCCTCGTAGATTTCTCCGCGGCCGTTCGAAGACCGCGAACGCAACCTGTTTTCGCTCCGGTCCCTGCGCAGCCTCCTCGCCATGCATCCGCTTCGCCCGCGGGGCGGATTCCTGCTCGGTGGCGCGGGGTTCGGGAATGGAATGAAGAGTATCTAGATCGCGTGCCATCGACGATCTCTCGGGCCGGCTCGTTTTCTGTCACGAGAGATTCTCCTTTGCGGGCTTGGCGGCTTGGCGCGACCGCTTGGCGGTCTCGGGGTCGGTGCGCTTCATGTGGAGCAAGACATCGCGCGCCAAGCCGCCAAGGCCGCAAAGAAAAACTTTCGATTCCTAGCGGGGCGTCCGCAACGCAGCGGCTTTCCAAGCATCGGCATGGCTCTGGTCATTTTTTCTTGAAATCTTCGAAGGATTTGTGTGGCGGCAGGCCACCTAGGAGTCGAAGAGGAGCGCTCCGGTCGTCGGAGACGCTTCCGGAGAGATCCGTGATGATCGATGCCGCGCAGGCTCCTAGAGACTCTCAACAACTCGACTTCTCGCCAAGCTCCTTCGGAACGGCGAAGCGGTGGTGCGTCGTTTTTCTTTCATGTGTGATCGCGACATCCGCTCTCGCGCCCGTCGGCCTAGCTCAGTCGCTGATTCCCGAGGAGCCGCCCCCTGTAAAGCGAGACGATACCGCGTCGATTCCACGTTTTGAACCCACCGAAGACTACTGGCGCCGCAACCTTCTGTGGCGAGTCGCCGATGGTCAGAACTATGCAGTGACCTACTGGTGGAAATCCGAGTTTCTCGACAAGGACTTTCTGCTGCCGTTTGCCGGCTCGATGGCGCTAGCGGCAACCTCTCTACAAGGGGCATCGAATATCGACCGGACCATCGTCGACGGCGTGGTCGACCCTACGGACCG
>Ga0256830_1002174_pt1 | contig 13166 bp, 13 predicted proteins | sample 128326metaG_FD_190537 | JGI IMG/M metagenome (GOLD analysis project Ga0256830, IMG submission 190537) | Hydrothermal vent microbial communities from Lau Basin, Pacific Ocean - 128-326 | ecosystem: Environmental > Aquatic > Marine > Hydrothermal vents | place: Pacific Ocean: Lau Basin | collected...
GCGCGAGGGATGGACCGCCGCCAGGCCGTGACGCAGGAGCCACCAGAGCGTGCAGGCCAGGAGCAGGCCGTGGACCAGGTTGACGCCCTCGGCGTGCCAGGGGCCGAGGAGGCCGGCCAGGGCCAGCCCCAGGCCGAGGCTCTCCCAGGACTCGCGGCTGGTCGGCGGGGGCGCCTGGGCCCGGGGCACGGCGGCTCCGGCCGCTGGCGCCGGCGGCGGGGCGGCGGCGCTCCTTGCCGAGGCGGCGGCGGGCTCGGAGCCGGCAGGCGGAGCCGCGGCAGGCTCGGAGCCGGCGGGCGGCGGCGCGGCGGGCTCGGCCGCAGGGTCCTCGAGGACCTCGAAGTCGCTTCCCAGGTCCTCCACGGGGCCGCCGGCAGCGGGGGTCGGATCGTTCTTGTCGCTCATCGCAGCTCCTTCGGGGCTTCGGGGGCGCCCGCGGCGCCCGGTCGGGCAGCTTAGGGCGGCGGCCGCCCCGGGGCAGCCCTCAGAGTTCGGCCAGGCGGCGGGCCCGTTCCTGCTCCAGGAGGGCTTCGAGGATCGGGTCCAGGCGCCCCTCCAGGACCTGCTCCAGGGAGAAACTCTGGCCGACGCGGTGGTCGGTCACCCGGTTCTGGGGCCAGTTGTAGGTCCGGATCCTGCCGGAGCGGTCGCCGCTTCCGACCTGGCTGCGGCGCAGGCCCTTGCGCTCCTCCTCGCGCCGGCGGCGCTCCTGCTCGTAGAGGCGGGAACGCAGGAGAGCCAGGGCCTTCTCCTTGTTGCGCAGCTGGGACTTCTCCTCCTGGCACTTCACGGAAAGCCCCGTGGGCAGGTGGACCACCCGCACCGCCGAAGAGGTCTTGTTGACATGCTGGCCGCCCGGACCACTGGAGCGCATGGCCGAGATCTCCAGGTCCTCCGGACGCAGCTCGAAGTCCACTTCCTCCACCGCCGGGAGGACCGCCACCGTCGCCGCGCTGGTGTGGATCCGGCCCTGGGTCTCGGTAGCGGGGACGCGCTGCACACGGTGCGTCCCGCTCTCGAAGCGCAGGAAGCGGAAGCTCTCCTCACCGGCGACCTGGAAGCTGATCTCCTTGAAGCCGCCGAGTTCGGTGGCCTGGGCATCGAGGAGCTCCAGGCTCCAGCCGCGGACGGCGGCGAAGCGCTCGTAGATCCGGTACAGGTCGGCGGCGAAGAGGGCCGCCTCCTCGCCGCCGGTGCCGGCGCGGATCTCGACGATGGCCTCGCGGCCGAGGTCCTCATCAGTGTCCAGGAACAGGTCCAGGACCTCCTTCTCGGCGGCCGCATGCTCCGCTTCGAGGCGGGCGGCCTCCTCCTCGGCGAGCTCGCGCATCCCGGCCTCGCCCTCGCGGGCCAGGCCCCGGGCCTCCTCGAGCTCGCGGCCCAGGCGCTCGTAGCGCTCCCAGACCTCGAGCTGCTTGCCGAGACGGCCGTACTCGCGGCTCCAGCGGGCGTAGTCCGGACGGCCGCCGCCCTCCGCGAGCCGGGACTCCAGTTCGGCCCGGCGGGCGCGCAGGGCCTCGACCCGCGCCTGCAGGACCTGGGCCAGCTCCATGGCCGGAGCCGGAGGGGCTCAGCCCTCCTCGCCGTCCGCCTTCTTCCCGCCCAGGGCGTAGCGCTTCTTGAAGCGGTCCACGCGCCCGGCGGCGTCGACGAACTTCTGTTTGCCCGTGAAGAAGGGATGGCAGGCCGAGCAGATCTCGACCTTGATCTCCGGAACCACGGCTCGGGTGGTGAACTCGTTGCCGCAGCCGCAGCGGACGTGGCACTCGACGTACTCGGGGTGGATGCCCTGCTTCATGACGACTCCCGCGCCCGGGAAAACGCCCTCCTCGGACCGGGAGGACGGACGCGGCAAGCGGAACATTCTACGCCGGACCGTCCTTTCGGCAAGGCGGCCGGCGGAAGGCCTGGAGACCGGGACCGGCCTCCAGCAGGGCCTCCACCGCCTCGGCAGCGAGGCCGACGACCGTCCCCGGCCAGCCCTCGACGACCCTCGCCCAGCGTCCGGGCAGCTCCTGCAGGGCCCAGGCTCCTGCCTTGTCCCGCCAGGAGCCGCTCCGGAGCCAGGCCTCGAGCTCCTCGGCGGGGATGCGCCCGAAGCGGACCCGGGCCCGATCCGCCCGCCCGATCTCCTCCCCTGCCGGTCCGAGGAGCACCGCCCCGGTCCAGACCTCGTGCTCGCGCTCCTCCAGGGCGCGCAGCATGGTTTCGGCTTCCCGCCGGTCCGCGGGCTTGTCCAGCCAGCGGCCGGCGCCGCCTTCCTCCGGCAGCCAGACCACGGTGTCGGCCGCCAGGATCCAGGCCTCCGGCCGGAGCCGGCGCCCGGCACGGGCCTTGTTCCGGGCCAGGGCCCGGGCCAGGGCGCCGGGCTCCCCGGCCTCCGCGGGGCCGTCGGGACCGGGATCCAGGACCTCGAAGGCGAGCCCCAGGGACTCGAGCAGGGCCCGGCGCCGCGGGGAGGTGCTCGCCAGGACCAGGACCGGCCGCCCGCTCACCGCGCCAGGGCCTTGCGCCCGCCGCTCTTCTTCTTCGCCGCCCGGGCGCCGCCCTTCTTCGCGCTCTTCTTCTTCGCCGCCTTCTGCTTCTTCGCGGCCGTCTTCTTCCGCGTCTCGGCGGCCCGGCCCTTCTTCGTGGTCTTCTTCTTCGCCGCTGTCTTCTTCGTGCCCTTCTTCCCGGCCCGGCCCTTCTTCAGACCGAGCTCCCGCAGGGCGGCGTCGAACTGGTCGGCGGCGAGGAGGCGCCTGCCGTGGGGGCAGAGATCCAGGATTCCGCACTGGCGGCAGCGCGGGTGCTTGGAGTCGCAGATGCGCCGGGCGTGGACCTGGAGGGCGACGTAGGCGGGATAGAGGCTGGCGCCCTGGCAGAGCGGGCGCAAGGCCTCGGCGACCTGGGCGTCCTTGGGGTTCGAGGGCAGAACGCCGCTGCGCGCCAGCAGCCGCCGCAGGTCCGTGGTCACCGGCGGGACCGGATCGCCGTCGAGAAGGGCGGCGTCCAGGTCCAGGACCGGGCCGGCGTGGGCCGGGGCCATGGTCAGGGCGTCCAGGAGCTTCTCCCGGCGCTCACTGGTGGCGTCGTAGAGCCAGTCCAGGTCCAGGTGGTTCTGGAGGCCGAAGACCCGGCGCAGGAACTCCTGGATCCTCTCCGCCCGCTCTTCGGCGTTGCCGACCCGGCGCGCACGCAGGACGTCCCGCACCTCGTAGCGCCGCGCCACCCGCACCTCGTTCCAGTGGGCGTACTCGCGCTTCAGGGCCTTGACCGCGTTCCGCGCCCCGCCGTAGGGTCCGCCGCCCTGGATGCAGAGAGCCATGAGGCGTTCCAGGGCGTTCTCTCCCTCCTCCCGCGGCGGGATCTTGTAGAGGGGGCTCTGGAGGCGGGCGAGGACGGTCTTGAGCGAGGTCGCCATGCGGACGGCCGGTGGAGGATCGGTCCCGGGCGGAGCGGAAGGAGGGAGGAAGCCGGCGGAAGGCCGGCGACGCTCAGGAAGCGTCGGCGGCGGCCTTCTTCGGGCCGCCCTTCCGGCGGCGCGGGATCTCCACGCCCTTGCGCTTCAGCAGGGAGGCGACGGTCTCCGAGGGGCGCGCGCCGACGCTCAGCCACCAGGCGGCGCGTTCGGCGTTCAGTTCGAAGCGGACCTCGCCCTTCGGGGAACCCACCGGGTCGTACCAGCCAAGTTCCTCGATGCTCCGGCCGTCGCGGCGGGTACGGGTGTCGAAGACGCAGATGCGGTAGAAGGGCCGGTTGCGCCGGCCGGTCCGCTTGAGTCGCAGGGCTACTGCCATCGGATGCGGGTCGGAATCGGGATTCGGGTCGGGTGCGGTTCAGCGGCGGAAGCCGCGCGGCCGGCCGCCGGGGGGCATCATGGGCAGCTGCCCGGAGCGCTCGAGCTGGCGCAGGAGGCGCTTCTTGGACTTGCCGCCCTTGAGCATGCGGCCCATGGACTTCATCTGCTTCTGCAGCTGGTGGAAGGACTGGAGCAGGCGGTTGACCTCGCTGACCTGGACGCCGGAGCCGCGGGCGATGCGCTTGCGCCGGCTGCCGTTCAGGATCTCCGGGTGCAGGCGTTCCGCCGGGGTCATGGACAGGACCATGGCTTCGATCCGCGCCAGCTGGCGGTCGTCGACCTGCTCCAAAAGGCCGGACATTCTACCCGCCCCGGGGAGCATGCCGAAGACCTTCTTCAAGGAGCCCATCTTCTTGAGCATCCGGAACTGGGCGAGGAGGTCCTCCATGGTCAGGCGGCCCTCCATCATCCGCATGTAGTCCTCGGCCGCCCGCTCCTCCTCCACGGCTTCCTGGGCGGCCTCGACCAGGCCCACGACGTCGCCCATGTCCAGGATCCGGGAGGCCAGGCGCTCGGCCTGGAACTCCTCCAGGTCTCCCGGGCGCTCGCCGGTGCCCAGGAAGCAGAGGGGACGGCCGGTGATGCGGCGGACCGAGAGGGCGGCGCCGCCGCGGGCGTCGCCATCGATCTTGGTGAGGATCACGCCGTAGAGGTCCAGGCGCTCGCCGAAGGCCCGGGCCGACTCGACGGCGTCCTGGCCGGTCATGGAATCCAGGACCAGGTAGGTGGCATCCGGGCGGGCGGCGGCCTCGACCCGCTCGATCTCGGCCATGAGATCCTCGTCCACGGTCTGGCGGCCGGCGGAGTCCACGACCACGGCGTCGAAGCGCCCGCGGCGGGCCTGCTCCAGGGCGCGGGCGGCGACCTCCTCCGGCCGCAGGTCCGGCGCCGGGTCCTCGGCATAGACCTCGACGCCAAGCTCGGCGCCCAGCTTGCGCAGCTGGTCCACGGCCGCGGGACGCACCAGGTCGCAGGCAGCCAGGAGGACCTTCCGGTTCTGGCGCTGGCGCAGCCAGAGGGCGAGCTTGGCGGCGGTGGTCGTCTTGCCGGCGCCGTTCAGGCCGGCCAGGAGCAGCACCATGGGGTGGCGCGGATCCTTGGGCAGGGCCGGCAGCTCGCTGCCCATGAGGGCGACGAGCTCCTGGTGGAAGGCGTGGATGACCTGCTGACTCCCCTCGACGCCGCGCAGGCGCTCCTCGCCGAGGAGGCGCTTTCCGACCTGATCGCAGAACTCGCGGGCGACCTGGAAGTGGACGTCGGCCTCGAGGAGGGCGCGGCGCACCTCGCGCAGGCCCTCCTGGACGTCGGCTTCGGTCAGGCGGCCGGCCCGCTTGAAGCGGTCGAGGGCCTTGCCGAGGCTCTGGGTCAGGGAGTCGAGCATGGTCGGACCAGGGCTCCCGGCGCCGGAGGGGCCGCCGGGAAGTCCCGTATCCTACCGCCAGGGCCGGCCTTCAGGGCGCCTCGGGGTCGGGTTCGCGGCGCACTTCCGCCCCCAGGCCGCGGAGCCGGGCGTCCAGGTCCTCGTAGCCCCGGTCCAGGTGGTAGACCCGCCGCACCGTGGTGCGGCCGCGGGCGGCGAGGCCGGCCAGGACCAGGCAGGCCGAGGCGCGCAGGTCCGAGGCCAGGACCGGCGCCCCCGACAGCTGTGCCGGCCCGAGGACCACGGCCGTGGGCCCGCTGCGGCGGATCGCCGCCCCGAGGCGGTTCAGCTCGGCCACGTGCAGGAAGCGGTCCGGATAGACGGTCTCGGTGACCAGGGCGAGACCCTCGCAGACCGTGCAGAAGGCCATCCACTGCGCCTGGAGGTCGGTCGGAAAGCCGGGCCAGGGCCGGGTGGTGACGTCCAGGGCCCGGGGGCGGCGCTCCCAGGGCCGGACCTCGACGGCGCCGCCGCCGTCGGGGCCCTCCTCGGTCCGAAGCGGCACCCCGGCCCGCTCCAGGAGGTCGAGGAGAGCCACGAGCTCGCCGGGCCGGCAGTCCTCGACCCGGACCCGGCCGCCGGTGAGGGCCCCGGCCAGAAGCAGGGTCCCGGTCTCGATGCGGTCGGGCGGGACCCGGACCGAGCGCCCCTCCAGGGCCTCGACCCCCTCGACGACGAGGCGCGGGCTGCCGATGCCCTCGATGCGGGCTCCGCAGTCCGTGAGAAACCGGGCCAGGGCCTGGACCTCGGGCTCCAGGGCGACCCCGTCCAGGACCGAGACCCCCCGGGCCAGGACCGCCGCCATGAGGACGTTGGCCGTCCCCAGGACGCTCGGGCCCTGGGGGCCGCTGAGAAAGACGCGGCCGCCCCGGAGCCCGCCCGGCGGCGCCTCGGCGGCCACGGTGCCGTGCTCGACCTGGATCCGCGCGCCCAGGGCGGCGAGGCCCTTGAGGTGCAGGTCGATGGGCCGGACCCCGAGGACGCAGCCCCCGGGAAGGCTGACCCGGGCCCGGCCCCGGCGGGCCAGGAGCGGCCCGAGGACGCAGACCGAGGCCCGCATCCGGCGGACGACCTCGTAGGGGGCCTCGGTCGGGCCCTCGGCCGGGGCCTGGATGCGGAGCATCCCGGGCACGCCGGACTCCACCGAGGCCCCCAGGCTGCGGAGCAGCTCGGTCAGGGTCGTCACATCCCGGACCCGGGGCACCCGCTCCAGGCGCGTCTCCCCCTCCGGGAGCAGGGCCGCGGCCATGAGAGGCAGCACCGCGTTCTTGCTGCCGGCCGCCCGCACGGTCCCCGCCAGGGGCCGTCCGCCTTCCACCACGAAACAGTCCATGGACTCCTGGCACGCAGTTTGACGCCCCGGCCGGGGCAGGACTACGATGTCGGCTCGATTTCTGGCCCCGGACGGGACCGAGGTCCCCAAGCATGCCTCAAGCGGAAGTCCTTTCTGCCCCTGCCTCCATGGATCCGGCCGGATTCTTCGCCGCACCGCCCTCGAAGCCCTCCGACCTGCTCCGTGCCCGGCAGGGTCTCCTCACCGACCCGCAGACCGCCGAGAAGTTCGAGAGCGCCGTCCGGGAGGCCCGCGCCGCGGGCAACCCCCGGGTGGCGGCCGCGGGCTCCTGGGTCACGGGCGAGTACCGCAAGGTCCTGGAACTCGTGGATGGCGACGACGAACTGGCCCTCTTCCTCCAGGGGAGCAGCCTCCTGGAGCTGGACCGTCCGGCCGAGGCGGCCGAGCTCCTGGCCGGTGCCCTCGGCTCCGAGGATCCAGCCCTGGCCGCCGCCGCCCTCGAGGCCCTGATCGCCGCCGGCCGCCTGGAGGAGGCCCGAGAGGGCCTGGAGAAGGCCCGTCTCACCGAGGCCGACCGCACCTTCTTCGAGGCCCGCCTCCTGGAGGAGGAGGGCGGCTACGCCGAGGCCTGTGCGGCCTACGAGCGCATCCTGGAGCAGGATCCCTCCCACCTGCAGGCGCGCTTCCGCCTCGCCCTGCGCGCCGACCTCCACGGCGACGACGAACTCGCCGTGCGCCTCTACGAGGAGCTCCTCGACCAGCGGCCGATCCCGGTCTCGGTCCTGATCAACCTGGGCGTCCTCTACGAGGACCACCACCAGTACGAGAAGGCCTGCGGCTGCTATGGCGCGGTCCTGAAGCGCGATCCGAAGCACCCGCGGGCGCGTCTCTACTTCAAGGACGCCCACGAGAGCCTCGACATGTATTACGACGAGGATCTCGAGCGCAAGGAGGACCGCCTGATGCAGGTCCTGCGCACCCCCATCAGTGAGTTCGAGCTCTCGGTGCGGGCGCGGAACTGTCTCTCGAACATGGACATCCGCACCCTGGGCGACCTCGTCAGCCACACCGAGGCCGAGCTCCTGGAGTTCAAGAACTTCGGCGAGACCAGCCTGAACGAGATCAAGCGGGTGCTCGCCGCCAAGGGCCTGCGCCTGGGCCTGCGCCGGGAAGACGGCAGCTTCGTCGTCCCCGAGGAGTTCGAGGCCGACGGCCGCGAGAGCGAGGAGTTCGACCTCTCCTGGCTGGGTGAGATCAGCGATCAGCAGCGCGAGGCCATGGAGATGCAGATCTCCAGCCTCAACCTCTCGGTCCGCTGCCACCGCGCCCTCGTGGAGCGCCTGAACCTGCAGAAGGTCGGCGACATCCTGCGCTACACCGAGGAGGACCTCCTCAGCATGCCGAACTTCGGCATCACCAGCCTGAACGAGCTCAACAAGAAGCTGGAGGAACTCGGCCTGCGGATCCGCACCGGCCGGGGCGAGGAATACTCCGGCGGCTGATCCGGGCCCGTGTACGAGTTCCTCCGCGGCCGGGTGGTGGAGATCCGACCGGGCGAGGTGGTGCTCGCGACCGGCACCGGCGAGGGCGTGGGCTGGCTGCTCCAGGTGTCCTCGGCGACCGCCGCGGCCCTGCGCGAGGGCGAGGAGGCCCTGCTGCGGGTGCATCTGGCGGTTTCGGAGAACGCCCTGGCCCTCTACGGCTTCGCAAGCGCCGAGGAACGCCGCCTCTTCCGGCTCCTGCTCCAGGTCGGCGGGGTCGGCCCGGCCCTGGCCCTGGCCCTGCTCTCGGCCTTCCCGCCCGGGGACCTGGCGGCGCGCATCCTCGAGGGCGACCACCGGAGCCTGACCCGGGTCAAGGGCGTAGGCCGCAAGACCGCCGAGCGCCTGGTCCTGGAACTCAAGGACCGCCTCGGGGCGCTGGCCGTCCCGGTCCCGGAACAGGTCCCCGGCAGCGCGGCCGATCCCGGCGTCGAGGAGGATCTCGTACGCGTCCTCCTCGACCTCGGCTTCCGCCCCTCCGAGGCCCGCGCCGCCGCGGCGGCGACCCTCGCCAGCCTCGGGCCCGGCACCGACTTCCAGGAGCTCTTGCGCTCCGCCCTCCAGACCCGCACCCCTTGAACCCGACATGCCCGCCCGCATCGCCATCCTCATGGGCTCCGACAGCGACTTCCCGCGCCTGGAGCCGGCCGTCCAGACCCTCCGCGACTTCGGCGAAGAGCCCGTGGTCCGGGTGCTCTCGGCACACCGGACCCCCGAGGAAGCCTGCGCCTTTGCCTCCACGGCCCGGGAGCAGGGGATCCGCGTGCTCCTCTGCGCCGCCGGCCTCGCCGCCCACCTGGCCGGCGTGGTCTCGGCCCACACCACCCTGCCGGTGGTCGGGATTCCCCTGGACAATCCGCCCCTCCAGGGCCTCGATGCCCTGCTCGCGACGGTGCAGATGCCCGGCGGCGTGCCCGTCGCCACGGTCGGCGTCGGCTCCGGCGGCCCGGTGAACGCCGCCCTCCTGGCCCTGCGCATCCTCGGCACCGAGGATGCGGAGATCGCGAAGCGGCTGGAGGAGTTCCGCGGCCGCCAGCGCGAGCGCGTCCTGGCCAAGGACGCCGCCCTCCAGGAACGGCTCTGAGGAAGGAAGGATGGCCTCCTCCGGCGGCTGGCGCGCTCTGGCCTGGGAGGGGGACGCTGGAGGCGGCGCCCTTCTCCTCCTGGACCAGACGCGCCTGCCCGCCGAGGAGGTCTGGCTGCGCCTGGAGGAGGTTCCGGGACTGGTGGAGGCCATCCGCCGCCTGGCGGTGCGCGGGGCACCGCTCCTGGGCTGCGCCGGCGCCTACGGCACGGTCCTCGCCGCCCGCGGCCTCCGGGAGGCCGGGGGCGGGGCCTGGTTCCGGGCCCTGGAGGAGGCGGCGCGGCCCGTGGCCGAGGCTCGGCCGACGGCGGTCAACCTGGCCGGGGGCGTGGAGCGTGTCCTCGCGGCCGCCCGCGCGGCCGCCGGCCGGCCGGCCGGCGAGCGTCTCGAGGCCCTCCTCGCCGCCGCCCGGGCGGTCCAGGAGGAGGACGAGGAGCTGTGCCGGCGCATCGGCGAGCACGGAGCCCCTCTCCTGCCCGAGAAGGCCCGCGTCCTGACCCACTGCAACACCGGGCGTCTGGCGACCGCTGGCGAGGGCACGGCCCTGGCGGTCCTCCGCCGGGCCTGGAGGAGCGGACGCCTGAAGGAGGTCCTGGCCGATGAGACGCGGCCCCTCCTCCAGGGAGCACGGCTCACCGTCTGGGAGCTCGAGCGCGACGGCATCCCCGTGGTCCTGCAGTGCGACGGCGCCGCCGCCTGGGCCCTGGCGTCGGGACGGGTGGACGCGGTGATCACCGGTGCCGACCGCATCGCCGCCAACGGCGACGTGGCCAACAAGATCGGCACCCTGGGGCTCGCGGTCCTGGCCCGCCACTACGGCGTCCCCTTCTACGTCGCCGCGCCCTCCACCACCGTGGACCTCAGGCGGCCCGACGCCGGCGCCATCCCGGTCGAGGAACGCGATCCCACGGAGGTGGCCTGCTTCGCCGGCCAGGCGGCGGCGCCGCCGGGGACGGAGGCCTGGAACCCGGCCTTCGACCTCACCCCGGCCGGCCTCGTCAGCGCCCTGATCACGGAGCGAGGCGTCCTGCGCCGGCCGGACGCCGCCGGCCTCGCCCGGCACCTCGCCGGAGACGCTCAGACAGCCGAGAGCGAGGGATAGATCGGCTTCGAGCGGCAGAGGTCGAGGACCTCGTCCCGCAGTTCCTCGCGCAGGGCGGCGTTCTCCGGATCGCGCAGGATCCGGTCCATCCAGCCGGCGATGGACTCCATGTCCCCGGTGTCGAAGCCCCGGGTGGTCACCGCCGGAGTGCCGATCCGGATGCCCGAGGTCTGCATGGGCTTCTCCGGGTCGAAGGGGATCAGGTTCTTGTTGACGGTGATGTGGGCCCCCTCCAGGGCCTCCTCGGCGATGCGGCCGGTGATGCCGGGACCCTCGGGCCCGCGCAGGTCCACCAGGAGGAGGTGGTTGTCGGTGCCGCCGCCGACCAGGCGGTAGCCGCGCCGGCGCAGGCCCTCGGCCAGGGCGGCGGCGTTCTCGACCACGCGCCCCTGGTAGTCGCGGAAGGAAGGATCCAGGGCCTCACGGAAGGCCACCGCCTTGGCGGCGATGGCGTGCATGAGGGGACCGCCCTGGATGCCCGGGAAGACTGCCGAGTTCACCTTCTTGATCCAGGCCTCCTTGCAGACGATGGCGCCGCCGCGGGGACCGCGCAGGGTCTTGTGGGTGGTCATGGTCACGACGTCGGCCCAGGGCACCGGCGAGGGATGGAGGCCGGCCGCCACCAGCCCGGCGATGTGGGCCATGTCCACGAGGAAGGCGGCTTCGACCTCCCGGGCGATGGCGGCGAGGCGCTCGAAGTCGAGGAAGCGCGGATAGGCGCTGGCTCCCGCCATCAGGACGCGCGGCCGGTGCTCCCGGGCCAGGCGCTCGACCTGCTCGTAGTCGAGCTGCTCGGTCTCGGGCGAGACCCCGTAGTGGACGAAACGGTAGAAGATGCCGCTGGCGTTCCTGGGGTGGCCGTGGCTCAGGTGGCCGCCGTGGTTCAGTTCCATGGCCAGGATCGTGTCCCCGGGCTCGGCCAGGGCCAGGAGCGCCGCCTGGTTGGCCTGGGAACCGGAAGAGGGCTGGACGTTGGCGGCCTCGGCCTGGAACAGTTCCTTCAGGCGCTCCCGCGCCAGGTTCTCCACGCTGTCCACGTGCTCGCAGCCGCCGTAGTAGCGGCGGCCGGGGTAGCCCTCGGCGTACTTGTTCGTGAGCACGCTCCCCAGGGCCTCGAGAACCGCCGGGCTGGTGTGGTTCTCCGAGGCGATCAGCTCGATCTGCTCCTCTTGACGGCGGAGCTCGGCCACGAGCGCGGCGTGGACCTCGGGATCGGCGGCGGCGACGAGGGGGTAACTGCGGGTCATGGGCGCGGTAAGCTGGGCCTCAGTCTACTCCGGCGCACCGCCGGAGCCGGGCCGCCGACGCCCCCCGAGCGCTGCCCCCCCGCCGCGGGCCGTCCCGCCCATGCCCCGACCCGCTGCCTCCTCCGGCCCCCGACTCCTCTTGCTCCTGGCCCTGACCCTGGCGCCGGCCGGCGCCTGCGGCGGCGGCGGAGGGAGTCCGCCGACGGATGCCACGGCACCGGCGGCCGCCGCCCTGGACGTGGAGCCCGGGCTCCTCGAGCTTCCCCCCGTCGCCTTCGGCCGCTCGACGCAGGGCGAGTTCCGCCTCCGCAACCGCCTCGACGAGCCGCTGCGCATTCTCCGCGTCGGTCCCACCGGCTGCGACTGCAACGTGGTCCACATCCGGCTTCCCGACCGGCCGCCGGGCCAGGACCGGCCCCAGGCCGACCCCGACGCTCTGGACCTGGTCCTGGCGCCGGGAGAGCGCATGATCGTCGGCATGAAGCTCTCGACGGCGCGCTACCGGGAACCGGTCTCGCGCAAGACCGGAGGCATCCCGGTGGTCCTGGAGGGGCATGCGCCGGCGATCCTGCAGTGGGCGGTGGACATCTGGACTCCCTTCTGGCTGGAGCCCTGGTCGGTGCACCTCGGACCGATCGGCGTACGCGAGCGGGCCACGGCCTCGGTGCAGCTCCAGGCCAAGGACGACGCCCGCTTCACCCCGGTCCTGCCCGAGGAAGTGGACGGCTGGCGCATCCAGGTCTCGAAACTGCCGTCCCCGGACTTCGACCGGTACCGGGTGGACCTCATGGCTCCCGAGGAGCTGCCCCTCGGGCCCTTCCAGAAGCGCATCGAGGTGCGGACCGACGTCCCCGAGGGGCCGGTGATGGCCTTCTACCTCACGGGCGAGGTGGTCCCCGACCTCACAGTCCACCCCAGCCGCCTCTTGTTCCCGGCGCTGCGGCCGGTCCACCAGGACCTCACGCTCCTGATGCGCGATCCGATGCGGACCGCGCCGCGGCCGAGGGTGCGCTTCGAGGGCGAGGCCGCCTCGCGCCTGCGCCTGGAGTTCCTGGCGAGCGAGGACCCCCGCCGCCTGCGCCTGCGGGTCCACGCCGAGGGGGAGGCGCCGGAGCGCAGCCTCGGCGCCCGCCTGATCCTGGAGACCGGCGACCCGGAAACCCCGGTCCTCGAGGTGCCCTGCACCCTGCTCCCCCTCCGCCCGGACCGCCCTTGAGGCCTTCCGCCGCCCGACGCCCTCCCGCCACCGATGTCCCGCCGCAGCCTCTTTTCGGGCCTCCTGCTCCTGAGTCTCGTCCTCGCCGCCTGGCTGGGCTCGCGGGCGGGCTGGTTCGGCGCCTCCTGCAAGGGATGCCGCAACGTCCTCCTGATCAGCATCGACTCCCTGCGCCGGGACCGCCTCGGCCTCTACGGCCACCGGCCGGAGTTTGCGCCTCCGGGCACCGAGGTGAGCCCGAACCTCGACGCCCTGGGCCGTGAGGGTGTGGTCTTCGACGCGGCCTGGAGCACGAGTTCCTGGACGCTTCCGGCCCACATGGCCCTGCTGACGGGTCTCAGCGACCGCAGCCACGGCGTCGAGATCGACTATCTGGCCCTCGACCCCAAGCGGCGCACCCTGACCCAGGAGCTGGACCAGG
>Ga0256830_1002175_pt1 | contig 13163 bp, 9 predicted proteins | sample 128326metaG_FD_190537 | JGI IMG/M metagenome (GOLD analysis project Ga0256830, IMG submission 190537) | Hydrothermal vent microbial communities from Lau Basin, Pacific Ocean - 128-326 | ecosystem: Environmental > Aquatic > Marine > Hydrothermal vents | place: Pacific Ocean: Lau Basin | collected...
TGACGAACAGGTTGCCCGGATGCGGGTCGGCGTGAAAAAAGTTGTGCTCGAAGATTTGGCGCAGATAGGTAGTGAACAGAAATTCGGCCACCTCACCGCGGTCGATGCCCGCGGCCTGGATGGCTTCGTAGTCCGTGATTTTGATGGCCTGCACGTTTTCCAGGGTGAGCACGCGGCGGGTGGTGCGTTCCCACACCACGCGCGGGACGCGCACCCCGGGCCGGTGGTTGGGCCGAAAGCGACGGAAATTGCGGGCGAATTTTTCCGCGTTGCGCGCCTCGGCCAGGTAGTCGATCTCTTCGTACAGCACGCTGGCGAACTCATCCAGCAGCGCGGGCACGTCTGCGCGTCTGCGGATCGGGGGGTAGCGTTTGAGCCAGTTCCCGACCGTGCGCAGCGCGGCCAGATCGGTTTCGATGATGGCCGGGATGTTGGGCCGCTGAATTTTGACGACGACCTCCACGAAGGGGGGGGCCTCCTCCGCGCTGGGGGGGCATACCAGCCGGGCGCGGTGAACCTGCCCCAGGGAGGCCGCGGCCATCGGCCGGGGGTCGAACTCCGCGAACAGCCTGGCGAGGGGCGCGCCCAATTCGGCCTCTGCCAGGGCGCGGATTTGCTCGAAATCCTCCGCAGGCACCTCATCTTGCAGCCCGACCAGCTCGTCGGTGATCTCCTGCGGGAGCACATCCACCCGCGCCGACAGAAACTGGCCGACTTTGATCATCACGCCCCCCATCTGGATGGCCATGGCGCGGAACGAGACCGCGATGCGGCGCAGCCGCGCCGGGCGTGTGCGCCGCGCCAGGCCGCGCAGCCCGAGACGGGGCAGCAACAGGTCCCAGAAAATCAGCCCCAACACCACGCGTCCGAAGAAGAAGACGATGCGGCGGTAACGTGAGCGGTACATGATGGCGAATTATAGCATGGCGTGTGGATGCTCTTGTCCGCTCATTCACTCCGTGGGATAATGATGCCCGCCAAAAAGCCATGATGAGAAATAAGCGTAACGTGCCTGCCCCTTCGATCAGCGCGGAAGAGCTGAAAACGCTGATACAATCCGCCTCCCGCCGAGAAGAAACATCGGATTTGTCACCGGCTGAAATCGATCAAGTGGTGGCGCAAATTTTGCCCATGCTGCCTGCGGGCAACATTCCGCAAATGATTTTCAGCGGGCTGGCGCGGCTCAGGGGGCGCAAGCTGCCGGAAGAAAAAATTCACCGCGATTTGAATCTGATTTTGCGGGGGATGGAAAATACGCTCGACAAAGCGGCTTTTCTTGGCTTTTTTGGCGGCCCGGCCGCGGCCATTTGGGTGTATCAAGGTTTCCTGAAGCTGGCCGGGATACACGTGGCAGACGCTTTTCCTGAGGGGGCCTGGCAGTTTTACGTCAATTATGCCTTACGGGAAGATACCGCCCGGCACGCCAACGAAACCCACGGTTTCGACACCCTCTTGAAACAACACGACATCCATCTCGACCGCGTCGAGCGCATGACCTCGTGGGTAATGGCAGCCATTTCGTGCCTGCACCAGTATGACGACATGCTGGCGAATGAATGGCGTGAGCGGGTCTATACCTGCGTGCTGCGCGAGGTGACTCGAAACCTGCCCGAGGCAGATTTCTACGCCGGTTTGTACCGCAAGTGGTTCGAGCTGCGCCCGTATAGCCGCGGCTCCGATGCGCTGGACGAAGAGACATACCCGATCTATCGCCACAACCGCTTCAAACGCTTTTTGAAACGCGCCATGCGCGAGCTGCCCCCTGATTTGTATGCCGAATGGAAAAGGCGGGTACAGTCGCTGGAGGCGGAACACCTGCCCCTTTACCAGCAGCAGATGTCGATCCTGGCGTACCTGTCTCCGGGGGTGTACTACGAAAAGCGGGAGCGCATTCCCATCGAGCGCGCCCACATCGGGGTGATCTACGAGGGGAATTACTACCTGATTCCAGCCTGCGAGCCGGGCACGAAGCTGGGCACGCACCTCGAAACCGTGATCAATCGGGTGGCCGCGATTGTGGGCGGGAAAACCCCTCCGGGCACGGCTTCCCTGCAAGAGTTGGCGCGGGTCAAGCGTTCTGCCGCCTCCGAGGTGCGCCGCGGTCTCAGCCAACCGGTGCAGGATGCGCTCCGCGCCTTGCGGCTGGCCCCGATCTTGTTGAATTTCAACACCCCCAGCGGGGACGCGCCCCTGGGAGCCATTCGCCAGCGGGAACGGGGGGCGGGCGATCACCCGTTGACCATTCTGGACAACGGTGAGAGCATGGTTTTCGATCAATCGCACATTTTCTTCGATGGCGCATGGGGCGCGGCCCTGGCCGAGATCATGACCAACGAAGCCCTGTCCTGGGCGGTGTATTTGCACACATTTCCCCCCCAGAGCCTTTCCCCTGTTGCGCCGCGGCGGCTGCACTTCGACTTTCAGCCGCGCGACCTGAAGGTGATTGCCGCCGCGCCGCGCAGCGCGGCAGAGGCCTGCGCGGAAACGGAAGCTGTCAATATTCGTGCCATTTACCTTTTGCGCCGGTTGTTCAAACGCCGCAGCGATTTGCTGCGCCTGACGGTCAACGATCTGTTGGTGTTGTACCGGGCGATTCACGCGGTCACGTACCGGCCTTCCCCTGAACTGCTCGAACGGATTGCCGCTCTCGAAGCTGATCCGCGCACCCGGCAGGCCGGACGCGCGGCGCGCAAAGCGGTCGAGCCTGGACAGAAAGTAAACCCCTCGGTGTTGATCCCGGTGGATGCCAGTTTGTGTTCCCCGACCGAGCGCGTCCATCCGCTGAGTTTTGAAGCCCCGCTGGCGCAATTGGATTTGTTGAACCTGCACCGGCAGACCATCGCCGCGCTGGATGCGCTCGAAAGAGGGCGGGATGGCCGCAGGGGAGCGTATGCTGAGTTCGACCGCTTGCAAAGGGTCTATCTGGTCACGCTGGCCGGTTTTGGGGAGCTGCTGAGCCGTGCCAAAGAGGTCGCGGTGTTGGGGAAATCCTCCAGTATCGGGTCGCTCAAATTATTGGCGCACCTGCCGGCCCCTTTGCAACACTTGTTGGACGCTTATTCAACGCGCTTCGAGTGGATGAATGACATGATTCGCGGGCGGGAGGTGTTCTCGAACATCGGCAAGGTGGCCTATACCAGCACGCTGCGCCGTTTTCTGACCGCCAAAGACGACAACGCGCACAAACACTTTGCCTGGGGAATTTTGACGGACAAAGACGACGTGATGCGCATTACGCTGCGCGATTTCCGTCCGCACGTGAGGGAATTGGGTGCTGTGGGCTGTAAAGACGTGGCCGATGCCATTGCCCAGGATTATCTGGAGGCCTACGCGCACGGCCTCAACCGCTACATCGCGGAGGTACACCGCATTACGGTCGCCAGCCGGGAGACCAAACTGTCGCTCAAAGAGGCTGCCCGCCGCCGTTTGCGGGCCAGGAGAGCCGCGCAGGAGAGACGATGAAGCCCGCAGATGCTCTGATTGGCCGCCAGCTGGGTAATTTTCGCATTGTGCGCCTGTTGGGTGTGGGCGGTATGGGGAGGGTGTATTACGGCCTGGATGTCAAACTTCAGCGCCCGGTGGCGATCAAAGTCATTCACGAGCATTTCCGCCAGCAAAAAGATTATGTTGAGCGTCTCCTCTCCGAGGCGCGCGCGGTGGCTACCTGGCGGCACAAAAACATCGCTCAAATCTATTATGCCGATGATCAGGATGGCATCTTTTACTTTGCCATGGAGTACATCAACGGCCTGAATTTGAAAGAGATCCTGATCGACTACGCCAATGCCGGGGAACTCATGTCTTATGAAGACGTCGCCCTGGTGGGGTGGGGCATTGCCGACGCGCTGGATTATGCGCACGAAAGGGGCGTGATTCACCGGGATGTCAAACCCGCGAATGTGTTGATCGATCACGAAGGCGGCGTGTTTTTGACCGATTTTGGGCTGGCGATTGAAGTCAACCGCCACACCATCGACGAAGTACACGGCACCACCTATTACATCGCTCCCGAACAGGTGGATGTCACTCCCAAGGTGTATCCCCAATCCGATTTGTACTCCTTCGGTGTGATGCTGTATGAGATGCTGACCGGCACAGTGCCTTTTGACGGGCCTTCCTCGCTGGCGATTGCACTCCAACACCGCAACAACAAGCCCCAGGCCCCGCGCTCCATCAACCCCAAACTCACGCCCTCGATTGATGCGGTTTTGCTCAAGGCATTGGCCAAAGACCCGAAAGAACGCTTCCAAACCGGCCGTGAATTGATGGAGCACCTGGCACGCGCGCTGGAAAGAGCGCAAAACGCCCCATCCCAACCCATGGCGCTGCCACCCATCCCCGCCGGGATGCAGTCTGCCAGAACACGGAAGGAATCCGACAAACCGCTGGTCACACGTATCGCTGAACAGCCCATTTTGCCCGGCACGAAGTACAAAACCCGGCCGCGCCGCGAGGCCCGCCGCACCCGAAAAAAGACGCCGCAGCCAACAAGCGGGCGCAAGGCATGGGGCGCCGGGATAGCGGTCGTTTCTCTGGCGTTGCTCTCGTTTGCCTTGATTGTGGGCTGGGTCTTCTTCCGCAGCTTGATCTTTAATGCCAGTGCCAGAGACGTTCCTCCAACACCTTTGATCGCCTCTCCGACGGAAGACCGTGCACCGCTCCCGACTCCGACGACCGGCCTGGCCTCCCGCCTGCCCACTGCCTCTCCCACCGCGCGCCCGGCCAGCACACCCACCCCGGCCTTTGTTCCCTCCCCCACCCTTATTCCCTCGCCCACCATTCCCTACCAGGATGGCGATCTGTTCATGCTGTACTACGATCATACCAGCTTCAACATGCTCAACCAATCCGGCGGGTCGCGTGACATCACACCGATTGCGTTCGAGCGGCTGGGGATCGACGGGCAGCCGCTGGAACGTTTTTCCGGGCAGGCCTGGGCGCGCTACAACCCCATCATCCGTCACGACACCTGTATGCGCATCGAGATCGTCAGCGCCAGCCCGAAAACCTTCCCCGAACCGTGTAACAACATCTATGACGCCATCCGCACCGCGAGCAACGAGCAGCACCCCTTCGTGTTCTGGACTGTGCGGACAGATAGTTTCGAGTTTCGGGTGTTGTGGGGGGATGTGGAGATTGCGCGCTGTAAAAACGGGGCCGGAACTTGCGAAATTTATTTGCCGTCCGAATAACAGAACGTACACGGAGAACGCTCATGAAGCTGAGAATGGCTGCCGCGGCCGCTGTTGTGCTGGCCTCGCTGGCTTGCGGGGTGCTGACACAGCCCTCCGCGCCCACGCCGGACCAGGGCGCGGTCGCGACCGCGGTCGCCGCGACCCTGGCCGCCCAAAGCACCTCTACCCCGCCCGACATTCCTACGGCCATCCTCGGGCCCACCCCCCTGCCCCCCACGGCAACGCCTGCCCCGCAGCCGGAGCGGCCCCGCGCTGTTCTCCAACTGGCCTACACGGATGAGAACGGTAACATCTTTCTGTGGGCCGAAGACAACGGGATCACGCAGCTTACCTTTGACGGCGGGGTGATGGACCTCAAGCTTTCCCCGGATGGCCGCTACATCGCTTACGTTCGGGATGTGGGCTACCCTCAGACCGAGCTGCGCGTGGTCCGGCTGAACGATGGCGACGACCGGCTATTGGTGGATGCGTCGCAGTTTCAGGCCTTGATCACGGATGAGTATGCCGTGGGTGTGGTGGTTTTTCGCTTCGAGTGGCTTCCCGGCGCGCCAATACTGCTTTACAACACGGCGCCGGTGTTCGCGGGGCCGGGGGCCGCGCTGAATCAGGATTTGTGGTTGGTGGACGTCGGGAGCGGGGAGCCGCCGCGCGCGCTCCTCGAAGCCGGGCAGGGGGGCGATTTCGTCATTTCCCCCGACGGGACACAGCTCGCGCTGATCACGCCGGAGAGCATCAGTCTGGCCAACATAGACGGCAGCAATGTGCGGCGTAATGTGCTGGTTTTCCCGCTGGTGTTGACGTATAGCGAATACAATTACTACCCAAGACCGCTGTGGGCCGCGGATGGCAGCCACTTGCTGGTCGTCATTCCCCCCGCCGAGTCCCTGGCCGAACCCCCGCAGCCCACCACCATCTGGCGCATCCCGACGGACGGCTCGCCCGCGGAAATGGTCGCCCAAATCCTGGCCGCTCCCTTCTTCACCAGCCAGGTGTTGATTTCCCCCGATCTGACCAAGATGTTGTTCGCCCGGCCGGTGGGCGAGCCGGAAGCCAACCAGAATGAGATCGTGGTCGCCAACGTGGACGGCAGCGACGAAGTGGTGTATGCCCGTCCGCGGGTTCTCAGCGGCGTGTTCGGCTGGGCGCCCGATTCGTTGCGCTTCCTGTACTGGGTCGAATCGGGGGACAACTTGCTCCTCGGCCAGGTGGGACAGGAACCCGTGTCGTTGTCCGACACGGGCCGGGCAACCGGGGTTCGCTGGCTGGATGAGCGGCGGTTTTTCTTTTTGAATCGGGTCGGGGATGTGTGGGAAGTCCGTTTAGGGGAAGCGGGAGGGGCCAGCCGGGTGCTGGCGACCGTTAGGGGCCTGCCGCCGCTTTACGATTTTGCGCCTTAGGCGGTCCAGTTGCCCCGTTCGATGGCCTTGGGGTTGTCGTGGCGAAAAGAACTGAACACCAGGCCGCTCACCGCGGGGTGTCCCATCAGCGCGGCTTCTGCTTCCTCCGAGCGTTCGTCCCATTGCCGGGCGACGTACAGCCGCACCCCGGCCGGGTTGGGCGCGCGCACCACCGGCGCGTAGGTTTCGTCGATGTGTTCGAGCAGCAGGGGCATGTTGTGACCGTCCAGGTAGTTTTGCAGGTAGCCGTAGCCGCGGTGCATCGGCCATAGATCGTGCCACATGGAGGGGCATTTGGATGAGTTTTGGTTGATGATCAGCTCATCCACCAGTCCCTCCTGAATCCACTCGCGCCATGCCAGGGTGGTGTTACCCAACGGGGGGCCGAGCACGTCCCCGCGGGCCGCGCCCACCGCCAGCCGCGTGCCGCGTTTCCGTAAATCTGTCCGAATCTCTCGCAAAAATTGGCTCAGATACTCCCCTTGCAGATCGCGCCAGGCTTGCAGGTCGAAGTCTTCGGTCAAAATGTCGCGGCCATAGCGTCGCAGGTAGGCCTGCTGGATGGGTTCGTTGAAGCCGAACTGGTCTGCGAAGACAGCCGGGCGGGACTGCGAACGCAGGCAGATGAACAGGCCGTCGAAGCGGGTGTTGGCGAGCAGGTTTTCGATGCGCTCGCGGAAATAGGCGCGCACCACCAGATAGGAGAGTGACATCACCCCCCATTGGCGGTGGTCTCCGGTGCGGTCTACCAGCGTGTACTCCGGGTTTTGGCGGCTGAAGTCGCTCTGCCAGGTGATGTGCTGGCCGTGCATGGCGTTGTGATAGCTTTTGGCGCGCACCCGTTTGGGCGGCAGGGGCCACCCCTCGTCGAAAATCGAAATGTAGAGGTAGACTTGCATTCCCAGCCGGTGGGCGATTTTGGGGACGATTTCGCGGTAGTTCCAGTTCACCTGTTCGCGCTCTTCTTGGGTGCGGGGGTAGCCTTTGGCGCGGTAGAAGCGGCCTTCCAATTGTGTGCGCGGCACGCGCCAGTGGACGATCTTTGCGCCCAGTTCCTCGCGCCAGTGTTTCATGCGACGCCAGACGGCCTCGGGGGTGGCTAGACGCCCGTCTCCCTCGCCGAAAATGAGATGATCGCCCCAGGAAACCGATACGATGTGGGTCATTGTTCTCGATCTTGTGTGTTGAGTTGCTCGAGCCGTGCTTCGATTGCCTGCTGCGTTTCTTTGTCGGGCTGCTCGGCTTTGTTGGCGCCATATACCGCGATCAGCAGGGCCGCGATATCCACGATAAACTCGTCGAGAGGGCCGGGAATGGCGCCCCCGAAAAAGGTGTAGCCCGCGGCCAGCAGCAACACGATCAGAATCCAGCGCGGCACGTCTGGGTTTTTCCGCAGTGCCAGCAAGAACGACAGCAACGCGCCGGCAGACATGGCCGCCGCGTCGTCCACCTGCAAGGGCACCAGGTCGGGGAAGATGGCATAGATGGTGCTGAAAAGGTATGGCAGACTAACGGTGAACCAGGATGGGTCTTCGATGCGGGCCAGGAACAGCCCACCGAGGGCAAAAAACAGCAGGAACGCGCTGACCGAAAGCGCGACTCCCACCCAGGGCGCGGTGTCGATGTATCCCAGCAGGGAGAGCACCAACGTCACCACGCCCACCAGCGGCAGGGTGACGCCAATGGCGAAGGAGATGAAGGCGAAGATGATCTTGATTTTATCTGACATGGGAAGATGTGGTTCTCGGTTGAAACGTTGGAATCTTACTCCTTACTTCCTACTCCTTACTTCTTACTTCTTACTTCTTACTTCCTACTTCGTGCCCTGCCGCTCCGCTACGGCCCGGCGACGGTGAAGCTGCCGCGCTGCACCAATTGTTGATCGATGTACAGTTCGACGGTGTATTCACCCGGCGCGAAGATGAAGATGTTGCTGTAGGCGTAGGTTATGTATTTTACCCCTTTCCCGGAACTTTCCAGCGCCCACTCGCTTACTGTGCGGAGGGATTGGTCTTCGAAGCCGTTGCGGTAAATTTTCCACACCTCCTGCGCGCCGGGCGGGATACCGGTGAAATCGAACCAGATGGCGATCTCGTCGACGCCGTATTCGAAGGTCTGGTATTCGTCGAAGCGCACGAGATTGCCTTGTTGGTCGTAAATTTCCTGGCCAAAGCGGAAGGCGGAGACGTTTGCGTTGCCCGGGCCGGGCGGGGGTTGCCCGGTGAACTCCAGGGCGACGGTCATTTCTTTGATGCGTTTGATGTGCTCCTGGGCGAAGGCTTGTAGCCGGGCGAAATCGGCCTGGACGAGGTCAGGCGGGGGCGCCTGTGTCCAGGGTTTGGGGGTGCCGTTGATCTGGTCGAGCAGGCTTTCCAGGTCGGCAGCGCCGGCATCGAGGTAGTACCAGAGGGAGGCTGGGGGCTGCTGGCCTGTGCTGCGCGCCTGGTTGACCTGGCGCACGGCTTCGTCGAGTGCCTGTTGGTATTCGAGTTGCGCGTTGTCGAAGCGGCCTTGTGCCAGCAGGGCCAACCCCTGATTCATGCGTATGCCGATCAGAGTGGGGTCTAGCGCCAGCACCTGTGCGTTGACCAAAACCGCCTGGTCGAATTGACCTAACAGGTAGTACGTCCAGCCCAGGTCCCAGCCTACGGTTACGTCGTTGCGGCCTGCTTCCCGGGCGGCCTGGTAGTCTGCAACGGCTTGTTGGTAGTCTCCGAGGAAGAAGTAGGCGTTGCCGCGTTCGTAGAGTGCGTTGGCGTAGTCGGGTTGGATGGCCAGTGCCTGGTCGAAGAGGGCAATCGCCTCTGCGTCGCGGCCCTGGTAGGCCATGCCAACGCCCTGCGCATAGGCATCGATGGCTTCGGCGGGCAGCTCTGGCAGCTCGACGATCAGCATAACCGCCATCCAGCCCAGGTTGAACGCGACAATCGCGGACCCTACCCCGACGAACAGCCACCGTACCATGCCTCGAATGGTCGTAGACAACCCGTAGAGGGAAAGGGCGACGGTCAGCAGGGTAAGCTGGATGACGAAAACGTTGGCGATGTTGCTCCAGGCGTTGCTCAATTCGGCCTGTGCGGCGAAGTGTTCGGCCAAACGGGTGGCTTCGACCAGATATAGCTCAGCTTCGTACCGGGCGGGGTCGGGCCAATTTTGCTGCTCGTCGAAGTAGGGCGGGTTGAGCAGCGGGCTGAGGCTGGCGATGTGGTCCTGCAGCCTGCGGAACCGCTCCGCTGCGAGCGCGTCTCCCTCTTGTTCTGCGGAGGCGGCTTGCAAATCAAGCTCGCGCCAGGTTTGGAACGCGCCCTGCCAGTCGTAGCTGAATTCGAGCGCGCCGTTGACGCGCGTGGTGGTGGCCCGGATGGAGAAATCCTGTGCCTGGCGGTCTGCTCTGTCTGCTTCGTTGCTGGCATAGGCCTGCAAGAAAGCGGTGATCGCGGCCAGAATGGTGACGGTGGCGATCAGGACAGATGCGAATTTTTCGAAACGTTCTTCACGCTGTTCGGGTGTCATGCGATCAGTTGGGCGAGGAGGATGATGGCGATGCCTGCCAGGGTGAGCAGCAGGGCCAGCGAAACAAACAAATACTTGAGCCGGTTTTCGATGACTTGTGCCAGGTTGAAGGCCCAGAAGGCCGCGGCCAAGATAATTAGATCCGCGCTCAGCAACAGGTTACGGTCGCGCAAGGCGTCGGCGCGGGAGAAGTAGGGTTCAGGGGTCAGGTCGTCTTGTTGCGCTGCGTCGGCCCATAGCTCATCGAATTCGCGTTTGAGGTCGTAGCTGCCGTCCCGATTGATGTAACGGGGAGGGAAGAAGACGTATTGCAGCCCGCCAGCCACTCCCCAGGCTTCGCGGCGCAAGCGATGGAGTGTTTCGGCCAGTGCAGGGTCTGCGTTTGCGGCCTCCTCCCATAGCAGGTTGCCCAGTTGGTTGTAGCGCTGGTACGCAGTAAAGGCGCGATAGTGCTCGAACACCGTGATTCGGTTTACGATGTCGGCTTCCTGGGCCTTGATGGAGGCCACCAGGCCCTCGAAGTCCGCGTCCCCGGCCTGGGTAGCAGCAAAGGTCGCCAGACAGGCGGCGACCCCGCTCAGGACGGTGACCACCGCGATCATAATAGAGGCGAAATTTTTGAAGCGTTCGGGGTTTTTCATATCTGGTCCGACCTGTGTATTTGCCTGCCGCGCAGGATAAACAAGTATACAGGAAAAATCGCTCCTTTGTCCACTGTAAGAGATTACATTTGCGTTCTTTATTGTTTTCAACCACAGATTACACAGATTACACAGATTGCGCAGATTTCGTCGTGAGCGACTCGGCCGAACGATGATCAAAATCGAGTACAATTCGCTTTTGTGGAGCGTGCCAACGTTCCCGCCACCCAACCCATCAACCCATCGACCAATCACCCCCATGAACTTTTCCCGCTCTTCCGGCATTCTTCTACACCCCACCAGCCTGCCCGGCCCCTATGGCATCGGCGAGCTGGGGCCGCAGGCTTATCGCTGGATCGACTGGCTCTCCGAGGCGGGGTGCGCCCTCTGGCAGGTGCTGCCGCTCGGCCCGACCGGCTACGGCGACTCCCCCTACCAGTGTTTCTCTTCCTTTGCGGGCAACCCGTACCTGATCAGCGTTCACCGCCTGTTGGAAGACGGGCTGCTGGTCGAGGACGATTTGTCCGGCATGCCCGCGTTTTCGCCGCAGGCAGTTGACTTTGGCGCCATTTACCACTGGAAACCGGCCCTTCTGAACCGGGCTTTCGACCGTTTTCAGGCGCGCGGGGGTGCGCTTTCGGCCGCGTTTCAGGAGTTCCAGCACGCGCAGGCGCACTGGCTGCCCGATTTTGCGCTTTTCATGGCTCTCAAGGAAGCCCACGGCGGCGCGCCCTGGAACGAGTGGGGCCCCACCCTGCGCCAGCGCGACCCCAAAGCCCTGGCGCTGGCCCGCAAGGCACACGCCCGCGCCATCGAACGCCAGGCGTTTCGCCAGTTCTTGTTCTTCCGCCAATGGGCGGATGTGCGCGCCTACGCCAACCGAAAAGGCGTCCAGATCATCGGCGACATCCCGATTTTTGTGGCTTACGACAGCGCGGACGTGTGGGCGCACCCCGAACTTTTCTACCTGGACGACGAAGGCCGCCCCACCGTGGTGGCGGGCGTGCCCCCGGATTATTTTTCCGCCACCGGACAGTTATGGGGCAACCCGCTCTACCGCTGGGAGGTTCACGCGCAAAGCGGTTACGCCTGGTGGCTGGAGCGCGTGCGCGCCGTGCTGGGCCTGGTGGACATCATCCGGCTGGATCATTTTCGCGGCTTTTACGATTACTGGGAAATCCCTGCCGGCGCGCAGACCGCCATCCAGGGGCGCTGGGTGCCAGGCCCCCGGGAGCAGTTCTTCGACGCGCTGGTGGCCGCGCTGGGTGAGGACCTGCCCATCATCGCCGAGGATTTGGGCGATCTCACTCCGGGTGTGCTGGAATTGCGCGACCGCTACCACCTGCCGGGGATGAAAATCCTGGTCTTCGCGTTCTACGACGACCCGGCCAACCCCTTCTTGCCGCACAACCACACCCCCAACTGTGTGGTGTACACCGGCACGCACGACAACGACACCGCCCGCGGCTGGTATGAGCGAGTGGACGAGCGCGAGCGCGACTTCGCCCGCCGCTACCTGGCCCGCGACGGGCACGACATCGCCTGGGACCTGATCCGCGCCGCGTGGGGTTCCCCCGGCGTGTTTGCGCTCGCTCCCATGCAAGACCTGCTCAGCCTGGGCAACGAAGCGCGCATGAACTATCCAGGCCGTCCAAGTGGTAACTGGGCCTGGCGGGTGGATGAATCGGCCTTTACTCCGGCGTTACAGGCGCGGCTTTCCGAAGTCAATTTTCTCTACAACCGCCATCGCGGCTGGCAGCAGTGGAAGGCGCAGCAAGCCCAGGCCTAACCCAGCCATGCTGCTACCCCTTGCATCCCGCGGTAAAGCGCTATCCTGGGATGGCTGCCATCGGCAGTGTTCACTCTGCGTCGGCTTGCCGCGCCTCCGGGGGGCGCCAGCCCGGCGCGCTGCGGCGCATCTGTTTCTGGGAGAGGCGGTTGGTCTTGCCGCAGTGCGGGCAGTGTGAATTGAAGTGCTTCAACGATTGGGTGTGCAGCGTATCCAGCGCGGCGTACACTTCCTCTCGTTTCAACGCATAGGGGCGGTTACAGTGTGTGCATCGGATTTGCATGATGTGTTCCTTTCCTGGAGTTGAAATCTGGCGTTGAGTATAGCACTAATTCGCAGGACTTACGCACTTCATGCCTGCTGTTGCTTGTGTTATTCGACCGGGGACGGGGGACGGGGGGACTGGGAACGCTGAAGCGCTGAGGGGGCTGGGAACTCAGTGTTCAGTGGTCAGTGGTCAGTGTTCAGTGTTCAGTGCCTTCAGTGCTTTCAGTGATCCAATGGGTGCGACGTGCGATGTGCGGAGTGCGGGGTTCAGTGGTCAGTGTTCAGTATTCAGTATTCAGTATTCAGTATTCAGTATTCAGTATTCAGTGTTCAGTGTTCAGTGGTCAGTGATCGGAGCACT
>Ga0256830_1002176_pt1 | contig 13161 bp, 7 predicted proteins | sample 128326metaG_FD_190537 | JGI IMG/M metagenome (GOLD analysis project Ga0256830, IMG submission 190537) | Hydrothermal vent microbial communities from Lau Basin, Pacific Ocean - 128-326 | ecosystem: Environmental > Aquatic > Marine > Hydrothermal vents | place: Pacific Ocean: Lau Basin | collected...
GGAAGCTCTTTCGTTTAGCGAACGGACCTCGCCACGTAACTCCCTCTTCCCTATGCGCGTGCCCGGAATGAAAGTGCCCGGCTTCTCTTTTATCGCGGTAACGGATATCGTTTAGCTGTCCGGAGATTGGGCTCTGCTCTGTGGCACCGATGTCCAGAGCTCGGAAACGAGCAGGCCGATAACAATGACTCCGCCGCCTAAATACGAAAGAAACGGCAGGTGTTCGTGAAACAGGAACACTGCGATGAGGGCGGCAAATACGGGCTCGAAAGAAAATATGATGGCGGCCCGCGTTGGCGTCGTTTCTCTTTGATATCGTGTCTGCAAGTACGTCGTAATTGTTGTGGCCAGGATACCGGTGTAAAGGATTGCCCAGAAAAGCGACACATCAGGTTCGAAACGCGAGGACTCAAGAAAAGCGGCGCCGCCAAGTCCAATCAATGCGGTTACGTACATTTGGATGAAAACGAGCTCTGGCTCGAACCGTGATGATGTATAGAGATCGAGCACGACGACGTACACGGCAAAGGCGATTGCGCAGCCAAAGGTTAACCAGTCGCCAAGATTCAACGAAGAGCCTTTCGGCATGGTCAGGAAATACAGGCCGATCGCCACGATGCCGACCCCCAAGATATTGCCGAACTGTGGGATACGTTTTTCAATAACCAGTTGGAATATAGGAGTGAGAACAACCAACGTGCCGGTGATGAACGCAGACTTCGACGCCGTCGTGATATTCAATCCGATTGTTTGTAAGACAAAACCCGTCCCTAAAAGTATGCCGAGAACAATACCTGAAAACAGGGTTTTTCTTGTAACTTTACGGAGCGACCGGATCGTGAACGGCAGAAAGACCAGGCAACCAACCATGAACCGTACACCGATGAATAGCAACGGCGAGATGTTCTCCAGCGCTCCATGCACGATGGAGAACGTCCCGCCCCAGATCACGGTGACTGCCAAAAGCACGGCATCGGCTCTTCGAGCCTTCCGAATATTCATGCTCTCTCTTTTCATCGTCCTCGGCGCAGGTTGCTCGTCCGATGAATCATCACCCCCTCTCCCGCCGGATACCTTTTCTTCCGTTTACACCGATGTCCTCGTGGCTTCAGAAATGTCAAGGATGAGAACCGATAGTGCCGAAATCGATCGTGATTCGATATACGCGTATCATGGCGTAACAAGGTCACAGGTGGATTCAACGGTCCGTTGGTACGAGGCGCATCCCGGCGCATGGAGCAACCTGCTGAATCGCGTCGCTCAAAACGTGGAAGCACGATTATACGCCGACACGAGCCGCTCCTCATTCTGATTCATTCTTGGTCAGCCCATACTTTTTCAGCTTCGTATAAAGATGACTTCGCTGAATGTCGAGGTCCTCGGCCGTTCTCGTGATGTTCCACTGGCGGCGTTCCAGGTGGTACTGCAGAAATGATTTCTCCATGCGCTCCTTGAATTCCTGCCAGGTCGCGTTCATTGTCAGGAGCTGCTTGAATACATCGGTGTGGCCAAGAACGAATTGCTGCACTTCGTCCGCTGTAATTTCAGTTCCCTGGCTCATGATTACCAGGCGTTCGACAGCGTTGCGCAACTCGCGAACGTTTCCCGGCCAGTCAAGGGAGCGAAGCGTATCCAGTGCTTCCCTTGAAAAAGTCCGTCGCGGAAAATTATTTCGGCGAATCACCTGGTCGAGAAAATAATTCACTAAAAGCGGAACGTCCTCGCGGCGTTCGCGCAATGGCGGAACGTTTAAAGGAATGACGTTCAACCTGTGGTAAAGGTCTTCCCGGAACCGGCCCGCCTTGATTTCTTCGGGCAGGTTTTTATTGGTGGCGGCGATAACCCGAACATCAACCTTGATCAGTTCACTACCGCCGACCCGTTCAAATTTTCCTTCCTGTAAGACACGAAGAACTTTCGCCTGTGCCTGGAGGCTCATATCGCCGACTTCATCGAGAAAGATCGTGCCGCCGTCAGCCTGTTCGAATTTTCCGATTCTTTTTGACGTGGCACCGGTAAACGCCCCCTTCTCATGACCGAATAATTCCGACTCGATCAGCTCCGAGGGTATGGCCGCACAGTTGACTTCGACCAGTGGTTTATCGGACCGGACGCTTTTCCGGTGAATTGCCTTTGCCACCAATTCCTTGCCGGTACCATTTTCACCCGTAATGAGGACCCGCACATCGGTCGGCGCAACGCGCTCGATGGTCTCGAGCACCTTGCGGATTCCCTCCGATTCTCCGATGATATCTTCCTCGCCCTCGATGCGCGCCCGCATCTCCTTGTTCTCCCGTTTAAGCGCGTTCTGTTCGATCGCGTTGCGCAATACAATCAGGATTTTTTCTCTGTCGGGAGGCTTGGAAAGAAAATCGTACGCTCCTTTCTTGACTGCCTCCACCGCCCCTTCGATCGTACCGTGCCCGGTGAGAATAATTACGGGTATGTCCGGTTTTTTCTCGTTGATGTTTTCCAGGACTTCCATTCCGTCCATGCCCGGCATCTTGATATCAAGAAGAACCGCATCGGGCGTATGCTCCTCCAGCCATTGGAGAGCAGCCGGTCCGTTTTCTTTCGCCGCAACACGATACCCTTCGTATTCCAGGATCATCCGTAATGAATCACGAACACCCTTTTCGTCATCAACAACCAGAACGCTATAAGAATGCATGGCTATCTCCTAAATCTTTCGGGTGTCTATCGAAGAAAACGGGACGGAGGCGTCTTTCGCCCCTGCATCAGCGACATCCCAAACTCCGCTCCCCTGGCATTAACTTCAATATCCCTGGGGTCCATCGATCCTTCAAGTTTGAAGACCAACTCCAACCACTCGATGGTTCTCCCTGTCATCTCCGCGCAAACAGGATTACGCGTAAGGCACGTGATGAATGCCGAACCAAAGAAATGAGGCAACTTGTCCCTGTCATCCCCGGGGCTGGAATCGGAAAGAAATCCCGTTGGCAGATTGTTGAATCGTTGTTCGTACTCTTCCCGTGTTTCCGTGGTTACCGGGATCCAAATAACCCATCGCACTACCGGAATCATGGCGGGAAAGGTGTAATACGGAATAGTCGCAAACGTCGCGATTCGAAGCGCAGCCAGGGTGCTTCCTTCTGAAATCCGAAGAGCGGCAAAGAAAATGGAATCGATTCTTGCTCGTTGTGAGACGCGCATGGAATCGGGTGAAAAAGAGGCGGAAGCAATGTAGCCTCGCAACCGGTGGATTTGTTCAATCTCCTGCGGGATGACGAAGCGGTATTCATGCCCAAAGCACAGCGGTACAGGTGTGCAACCGGACATCGGCATAAAGGCCAACGCCAGAAACCCGATCCGTGACCAGGGATGGAAACTCAAGTCTGAATGACTCCCGGATTGAATCTCGGAACGTCGGGATTGTTGTTAACAATTTCCAGGCAATGGGAAATCACGTCCCGTGTTTCCGCCGGATCGATGATACCATCGACCCAAAGGCGCGCGGCCGCGTATAAGGGCTCCATCTGCTCTTCGTACTGTTTCTGGATCGTATCGAGAAGATGTTTCCTGTTTTCATCGGTGATTTTTTTACCCTGCTTTTTCAACTGGCCGAGCCGTATGCTGAGCAATGTGTTGCTTGCTTGTGAACCTCCCATGACAGCGATCTGCGAAGTGGGCCAGGAAAAAATGAAACGCGGGTCATATGCTTTCCCACACATGGCGTAGTTCCCCGCCCCAAAACTGTTGCCTGTAATGATTGTTATCTTCGGCACAGTGCTGTTGGCGACGGCATTGACCATCTTCGCCCCATCCTTGATGATACCACCATGCTCTGCCCGGCTCCCCACCATAAAGCCCGTGACGTCTTGAAGAAATACAAGAGGCATCTTTTTCTGGTTGCAGTTCAGAATGAAACGCGCAGCCTTGTCCGCGCTATCGCTGTAAATCACGCCTCCGATCTGCATTTCCCCCTTGCCGTTCTTGACGATCATTCTTTGGTTCGCCACGATACCAACGGCCCATCCGTTGATACGGGCATACACCGTTAGCACGGTCTGGCCGTACTCCGCTTTGTATTCAACGAATTCGTTGTCATCGACGATACACTTCAATATTTCCCGCACGTCGTATGGCTTGGTCCGGTCTTTCGGAATCAGTCCATAGATATCAGAAGGCCTGTACGTGGGGGGTGCGGCATCGATACGATTGAAGCCTGCTTTCCCAGGTTCCCCGAGCTTGGAAATGATGTCCCGAATCGTGGTGAGCGTGGTCTTGTCATCGGGCATGCGGTAATCCACGACTCCACTGATCTGGTTATGCACACGTGCCCCCCCCAGTTCTTCATTTTCGATCACTTCACCAATAGCTGCTTTGACAAGGTGGGCTCCCGCGAGAAACACGCTTCCAGTCCCTTCCACGATCATGGCTTCATCACTCATAATTGGAAGGTAGGCCCCTCCTGCAACGCACGGGCCCATGATCGCGGCGATCTGCGGAATACCCATCGACGACATGACGGCGTTGTTGCGAAAGATACGCCCGAAATGTTCCTTGTCAGGAAACACTTCGTTCTGCATGGGAAGAAACACACCCGCCGAATCCACGAGATACACAATCGGCAGGCGATTTTCCATCGATATCTCCTGGGCACGGAGATTTTTTTTGCAGGTAAGGGGAAACCATGCGCCTGCTTTCACGGTGGCGTCGTTGGCAACAATAACGACATCGCGGCCATGTATCTTCCCAATGCCAAATACGGTGCCGGCAGAGGGTGCTCCTCCATAATCCTGGTACATCCCATGCGCCGTGTACAGACCTATTTCCAGGAACGACGTGTTGGGATCCCTGAGGGCATCGATCCGTTCCCGCGCGGTCATCTTGCCCCGGGCGTGGTGTTTCTCGATTACTTTTTCCCCACCTCCCAGGGCTACCCGTTCTTTCAGGACCTTGAGTTTTCGAACCGCGTTTTTCTGAAAATCTTCGTTTTCCTTGTACGATAAATCTTTGTTAGGATACTCAATCATGATATGTCAATGTATTACGATAGAAATGGTCTGAAAATTTACTACCATCGACAGGATAAACCAAACAACAGCCACCTTCCCTCCGGTTTGAGGATGTCGGTTTTGGATGTTGCACGGGAAAATGTTTTTTTACATGCTATGCATCTGCGGACAAGCATCAACTCAACGTACTCTTTGCGAGATCGATCGTGACCTCCCAGGACCCTTTTTCCTCTCTTCTGGAAGTGCGCAACCTTACTACGGTGTTTCAATACGGGAACCGGGAATCAGCCGTAGTGGATGACGTCTCTTTTTCTCTCGAACGGGGAAAAACCCTTGGCATCGTTGGTGAGTCGGGCTGTGGTAAAACAGTCACCGCTCTTTCCATCATGCGGCTGGTACCGTCACCCCAAGGTCGTGTAAGCGCCGGCAAGGTCTTATTCGAAGGGAGAGATCTGTTAAAATTGTCTGCGAAAGAAATGCAGAACATTCGGGGAAAAGACATCGCCATGGTCTTCCAGGAACCCATGACCTCCCTGAATCCGGTCTTCCCCGTTGGTGAACAAATCGCCGAGGTTTTATTGACGCACGAAAAGATATCCAAACAAGAGGCGATACAGCGGGTTCGGGAAATGATGAAGCTGGTAGGCATCCCTACACCTGGTGAAAGGTATTTCCAATATCCCCACCAGCTATCCGGCGGGATGCGGCAACGCATCCTTATCGCGATGGGGTTGATATGCAATCCCAAGCTGCTCATTGCCGATGAGCCGACGACGGCGCTTGATGTTACTGTACAAGCACAAATCCTGGAATTGTTTCGAAACCTCCAACGGCATTTCGACATGGGGTTGTTGATGATCACTCATAATCTGGGTATCATAGCCGAACTAGCGGATGAAGTCGCGGTAATGTATGCCGCCAAAATCGTGGAACACGGCTCTGTCGATGATATTTTCTCGCACCCTCTTCATCCCTACACCTTTGCTCTTCTGAAATCCATTCCCAAGCTCAATACAACAAAAAGCTCGCTTGTTACCATCCCGGGCAATGTTCCAAACCCGCTCAACTACCCGGCAGGCTGTCATTTTTGCACGCGCTGTCCATACGCCGTTGAGATTTGCTTTGTCCAGCCACCGCTACTGTCGGAAACGGATAATGGCCATGCTGTTGCCTGTTGGTGCTGGAAAGACATCGAATTGGATGAGAGCCACCTCGTAGTAAAATGAAACCCTATCGGTGATGGATTTGTTCAATGAGATGCACCGGTGAACATCCCTCGGCATGTTTTGTTTTGTCGAAGGGAATAATTATCATACCTGTAGCAGCATAGAAAGCTTTCAAATATCATTACAGTATAAAGGACCCAGGAAATGAACCGCTTACCGCTCTTCGTCTTACTCGTGCTTTTGCCTTTTTCGTTTGGCATCGCTGGCGGCGAGATTTCGCCCGAAGTTAAACTGCCTGACGCAAACAGGGTTTATTCGCTGAATCCAACGCCACCACCGGTACTCTCGAAGGCCGGTAGAGGATGGGCCCTTTTCTCACGACAAAACCCTGACTGGGCCGCAACCTTCAACAGCGTTACGAACAACCCGCATCGTGCCTGGGGAAAAGGAATTCATATACCAGGGCTCCCTTCTCTTTCCGAAGAGAATGCACAATTTGCCGGACAAAAAATCGTGGAACACCTCTCCGACGTTTTGAATCTTGATCCGGCCAACCTGCGCCTTCTTCAGGCAGAACGTGTTTTGGGAAAATGGTACTATTCGTGGACCCAGATGTACAAAGGGATCGAGGTGTTGAACTCATACACCGTTGCACGGGCGACGGCTGATGGACGCGTTTTCATGTTTGGCAGCGACTACCATCCGAATCTTACCGTATCAGTAACCCCTACGTTGGGAGAACAGGCCGCAAGAGAATTTGCCAAGGCAGGGTTGTCCGGCGATCCGTCGAGAATGGAGGTCACCGGCGGTACGTTGTACATTCTTCCCCTGGAATACGAGCGGTTCAATCAATATCGCCTTGTTTACAATTTCGTTGTTACAACCGACCCCGACCATTCATGGAACACTTACGTGGACGCTCACGATGGACGCGTCCTCTGGCGGTATAACCTCGTTCGATATTTCAAGGCTCCTGATTCTCCAAAACGAATCGGTAACACGATCTCCGGTCGAGTTACGGGAAGTATCTATAAAACATCGTATATCACAAATGCTGATAATTTGCCGATGCCTTATATGTATGTGTGGGTCGATGGAAAAATTGCGATTACGGATTCTGACGGCAGGTTCAGTGTTGATGTCGGGGATAAAACATCAGTAGAGGTAAAAACTGTCCTGGCCGGCCCGTATGTACGCGCAATGCGTGCCGATTCACTTGTTGCAGGTGGCAACGCATCGATTACCATGACGGCAACGGCTGGAAATGACGTCAATATCCATTGGGACGTCAGCAATTCGAGCGGCGCGGAAAGAATGGTCGCTTATCACGTAACAAAGATTCGAACCGTTTATCGTATATTGGACCCGTCAGCGGTCAGTAAAAATCTTGACAACCAAATGCCCGCGCTGGTTAACATCAACCAGGAATGCAACGCAAGCTGGAATGGGAAACGACTGAATTTCTTCAAAGAGTCTGCCCGGTGCGGCAATACCGGCGAAATAGCAGACGTCATCTATCACGAGTACGGCCACGCCATCAATACATTCATTTACCGGGCGCGCGGTCGCCAGGGTCTCCGGAACGGCGCCATGAGCGAGGCAACTGCCGACATCGCCTCGAACATGGTGACCGACGATCACCGAATCGGCATCGGTTTCATGAAACCGTCCTCACCGCCGAACTTCGGCATTATCAGGGACAGCAAGAACAACCTCGTATATCCATTTGACCTCGTCGGACAAATTCATAACGACGGCATGATCCTTACCGGAGCCGTCTGGGATACGAGGGAGAATATCGGCTTAGAAGTCACACGGCGCCTCTCCTACTTCGTAAAATATGGAACTCCAGACGCTACGAATACGGGCGAAGCGTTTGCGGACTATTTCATTGAATTTCTCGTTGCCGATGATGACGACGGCGATCTCACAAACGGCACCCCGCACTCTGACGGAATCATCCCTGCGTTCACGCGGCATGGAATTCCCGGCTCCGGGATCATCATTTCGCACAATCCCCTGAAAGACCAGGGCATTGTCGCCGCGCCGATCAAAATCTCAGGAAGTGCGCGGGCGGGATTTTCCATCAAACCAAATACGCTCAAAGTATCGGAACTCGAAGTTGTCTGGACACTGGATAACGGTAAAACCTGGTATCGCAAACAGCTTCCGTTCTCAACCGCCACTCGTTTTGACGGCGAATTCCCCGGTTTCCTGGCGGGGTCCATCGTCCGTTATTACATCGAAGCCAAGGATAATTTTGGAACCATCAGCAGGCTTCCTGCACAGGCTCCGGATGAGACCTATTTATTCCTGGTTGGTTTCAAACAGATGCTTTTTGACGCTCAGGAACAACCGAATAACTGGAAACGCAATCCCGATCGTGACGATGAGGCTCAAACGGGCAAGTGGGTCAGGGCGGTTCCTGTTGGAACGCAAGGTTCCGATGGCAGTTGGGTGCAACCGAACACCGACCATACCCCGGGTCTTGACGGTCAGAAATGCTGGGTTACGGGCAATGCGGCCGAAGGAACCGGTCTGGGTGAAAACGACGTCGACAACGGCGCGACAACTCTCCAGACCGTAAACTACGATCTTACGTCATACTCGAATCCGGTGATACGGTACTGGCGCTGGTACACGAATAATGCGGGCGCGAGTCCCAATCAGGACTATTGGGTCGTGAAGATCTCAAGCGACGGCGGTATAACCTGGAAAGATGTTGAAAACACAAAAATTACGAGCGCAAAATGGACTGCGCAGGTTGTCGTAGTCAAAAACATCATTACTCCAACGGACAAGGTCATGCTCCGCTTTATCGCCAGCGATTACGACCCTCAATCCCTGGTCGAAGCCGCCGTTGACGACTTTGAAATACTGGATGTCGATCCTCTTTTAAGCGTGGATGAGAAAGAGGTGGCGCCGGTTGCGTTCTCCCTCGAACAGAATTATCCGAATCCGTTCAACCCGAGTACGAGGATTCGATTCAGTATACCACAGCGGTCGTTTGTCTCGTTGAAACTTTATAACACTCTGGGCACGGTTGTCATGCAACCGGTAAAAGAATACCGAGATCCCGGAACGTATGACGTGCTCGTTGACGCTTCGGCATTGCCCAGCGGGATCTACTACTACACTCTTACCGATGGGTCGAACATTAGCACCAAGACGATGGTATTGCTGAAATAATCCGTGGTGTTCTGCCTGAAGGAAAGGGCTGTTCCGGACCCCTGACGTGATCCCGATCGGTTTTATCGGGAGTAAGCGCGGCAGTTCAGAACAGCTTTTTCCGTATTACCCATTTTTCATCACACAGAAACACCCGTATATTACCACGGTTGAAACTGCGGCACCTGCATAACGGATCAGGGTTCTGGAGAAACACGGTTTTCTTACTGGTCCTCATTTCTCTTTTTCATTTCGCCGAACTATACGCTGCCGGGTGGAGATACTGGCAACAACGACTTCATGTAACAATCGCCTGCCGTCTTGATACGGAGCAAAAGGTGATTTTCGGGCGCATGCGCCTTGTGTACGTGAATAATTCTCCGGACCAACTGGGCAGGCTGATGTTCCACCTGTACCAGAACGCTTACCAGCCGGGCAGCAACATGGACCAACTGTATCGAACACGTGGCGATTACCGTATTGCCGATCTTTCGCCGGAAGAACAGGGCTATACAGAAATTGAGGATATATTCGATGAAGACCGGAACACACTGCGGGTACGGGTGGACGATACCATTGGATGGGTCCAGCTGGCGGATACCCTTATGCCCGGTGATTCAACGGTTCTGCACATAACTTTTAAAACGAAATTCAGCAGGCTTCGCCATCGGCTCCAGTATTCCCGGGACAGATGGGGAAACATGCAATTCGATGTAGCACAATGGTATCCGAAAGTCGGTGTTTACGATCGATATGGTTGGCATCCGGACCAGCACCTCGGGTATGAATTTTACGGGGAATTCGGCACGTTTGACGTCTCTATAACGCTTCCGGAACATTACATCGTTGGAGCAACAGGCGTGCTGGTCAACAGGGATGAAGTTCTTCCCCCAAAATTGATGCGTAAATTGAGAATCCAGAATTTCGCCGAGAAGCCTTACGGCCAGAAACCTTCCGTCATCATCCCTCCATCCACCCGCTTGAAGACCTGGAAGTATCACGCCGAGAAGGTTCATGATTTTGCGTGGATCGCAGATCCAACATTTCGTATTGGACATGCACGATGGGAAGACGTGGATATCTGGTCGTACGCGCGCGAATGGAAAGCATCGCGTTGGCAGGACGCGGCGGAATTCACGCGCTCGGTCATCGAGCTTTACTCCAGGGATTTCGGTCGCTACGCATATCCAAGTATGATCGTTTCTGACGTTGACCAAGGTATGGAATACCCTATGCTGACGATGGATGGCGGTGAATCCCCAGGTTACAAGGGATTGCTGGCTCATGAGGTTGGGCATAACTGGTTCTATGGAATTGTCGGCAACAATGAGACTCAGTACGCATGGCTCGATGAAGGATTCACCAGTTTCCTGACTACGTGGGCTATGGAACGACTTGTCGGCAAAACGCGAACGCATTGGTCGAGTTGGTACGCAAAAACTTTCTACCCTGATGACGACCGGCGAAGCCACCGATACCGCCGGTACCTCGATATTACTCGAAGCGGGTACGACCAGCCCATGAATACGCCCGCGAACGAATCCTCCGAACCCGTGGCGTATCGCAATTCAGCCTATGACAAACCATATGTCATGCTGTTTAATCTCCAGTACATACTTGGCGACGTCGAATTCCTCCGAGCCATGCGACACTATTTTTCAAAATGGAAATTTAAACATCCATATCCCGAGGATTTTATCAAAGCTGTTGAAGAGTCGAGCGGACGCGATCTATCGTGGTTTTTTGATGAGTGGTTGAATTCCAGAAAGCAGTGCGACTATGCCATCACCGGTGTCAAGACCCGGTGGATAGAAACAGAGAGCGGTAGAAAGGTGCGTTGCAAACTTTCGTTCTACCGTTACGGTGATATGGTTATGCCCCTGGACATCCTTATCACACTTCCTGATAGCACCAGGCTCAAATACCTTATCCCGATCGATAACTTCATCAAGGTCGAAGAAGGCCTCGACATTCTTCCGATGTGGCCGGGGTGGGATGATGTAAACCGGACATATACCACGGAAATCGAACTACCCGCGGAGCCAATTTCCGTTGAAATCGATCCAACCATGCGATTAGCCGATGTTGATCGCCTTGATAATACCAGTGGTTTGTTCCCGAAGGTACAATGGGAGCTCGATAACTACATGGGGGTTCAATTCGATCCTCTTGATAAATATCTCGTCCGGTACCGACCCGATATCCGTTTTAACAACGTGGATGGCTTAGCTCTCGGCATTTCGCTCGAGGGTGGTTACCTCATGAAACTGCACCAACCGAAATATCGCATTTCAGCGAGTTCACTTGTCGGACTGCGATCCGGTGAGATCGACCTCATGCTTGGTTTCAAGCTCCCATTGTATTTCCCCACTCCTCTGTCGAGTTTCTTCGGGGAGTATAAAAGTTACGAAGGCAGAGAACTTGTACGCATCGGCCTGGATTCCCGCTGGTCACAACGGCTGCAATATCCACCGGTCTTCAGCGCACGGCTCTTTTTTCAATCGTATGAGCTACAAGATTCCTCCTATGTCTATCTCGCACGCTATAACTGGATGAAGGAACGCAAGACCGTCTCGTCGATTAACCTCGTATTGAACTGGTACGACAAGTTGCGGTGGTTCGAGACCAATACGACCCTGTCGCTCTCGACGAATTTCCTTCACAGCGATTATTCATTTGCTCGCCTGACATTTGAAACCAATAACAGCTTCCCTCTTCCCCTCGGCGCAACGCTGGATACGCGTTTGTACTATGGCTATTCCAATGAGCGACTTCCTTCCCAGGAAGCCTACAGGCTGGCGGGTGGTAATCCGTTACAGGAATTCGAAAGCATTTTCTATGCATCCCAGGGAACGCTTCCGATAGCATTGCGGAGAAAAGGGCATTTGCGGTTACCGGGAGGGGGAAACTTGCGGGGATATACCAACCAGGATGTTTCCGGGAGCCGGATATTTTCTCTGAATTTTGAGCTGTACGTTCCCTTGTTATGGAAACTGCTTACACCATCCACGGGCTTTTTCAGAAAATATCTCGATCTCACCCCGTATGGGTTTTATGATTTCGGAAACATCGAATCGGCCCCTTTCTATTTCTCCTCGCTCACTTCAGGCTTAATTGTTGACAAGCGATGGGCCTTTTTCCCTCATACATTTTACCACGATGTTGGGGTCGGACTTTTATGGGCCCTTCCGTTCCCCGCCGGAGCTGGAAGGTACAATCTTCGCCTGGATATTCCGTTCTGGGTAAACCTTCCCCGTTATGGAGAGAAGCGTGGAAAATTCCGTTGGGTTATTGGAATTGAAAAAGCGCTTTGAGTGTTGCTGAGCTATTTCGAAGCAATGAGTATGTCGCCCCCCGAAGTACGCAAGTTGATGCTGTTCCCCCCGCCATTCAACGTTCCCTTGATAAAAGATTCCTCTACCGTTCCCTCGATTTCGTCCTTGTAATAACACCGGATGTCCCCCCCGGAGGTCGATGCATCAATATCGGCTTTGACATCATCCGGCAGGTATAATTTGATATCGCCTCCGATCGATCGGGCGGTGATCGAAGGGGAATTGCTGATGGCAGAAGCAGAAATATCACCGCCGGAGGTCAGCATTTCCAGAATCGATACATCGGCGCGTCGCAACGAAATGTCTCCTCCGGATGTTTCAGCCTTCAGGCTACCAGAAATATCTGATCCCTCGATATCTCCGCCGATCGATTGGAGTCGTATTGTTCCCGTTATTTTTTGAAGTCTGATGTCGCCGCCGATGGCATTTACCGTGACATCAATCGTGTCAGGAATCGTAATCCTTACAGTGCCACTGAACGAACCCCATTTGGACCATTCAGCCCCGTCCTTC
>Ga0256830_1002177_pt1 | contig 13155 bp, 9 predicted proteins | sample 128326metaG_FD_190537 | JGI IMG/M metagenome (GOLD analysis project Ga0256830, IMG submission 190537) | Hydrothermal vent microbial communities from Lau Basin, Pacific Ocean - 128-326 | ecosystem: Environmental > Aquatic > Marine > Hydrothermal vents | place: Pacific Ocean: Lau Basin | collected...
CGGATCTTCCCAAATTCCTGCGCTACTACGCCCGCGCCGGCGAACAAGGGCTGCGCCAGATGCTGGCCGACCCCGGCGCGGTGCGGCCTAAGTCCGGCGATTTCTTCGCCGCGCTGAACGTGGCCGCCATGTCCGCCTGCTACTCCCCCAACCCGGAGGCGGCCCTGGGTTTCGACCTGCCCCTCGACCCTCACACCGGCGAACTGCGCGCCGAGGTGTGGGCGCGCTGGCAGGCGCTCGACCCGGTCAACCTGGTGGAACGCTACGCCGACAACCTGCGCTCGCTCAGGCTGCTGTTCTTCGATTGCGGCACGCGCGACGAGTACAACCTGCACTACGGCGCGCGCATCTTCGCCCAACGCCTGGCCCGGCACGGCATCCCCTTCGTCCACCAGGAGTTCGACGACGGCCACCGCGGGCTGAACTACCGTTACGACGTTTCGCTGGCCATGATCTCGGAGAGGGTGGAGGGTGGTAAAATTCACCTCACCCCACAACGCGAAAGGAAGTCTCCATGACCAACGCCGTTACAGCCGCGCTCGAATACGCCAAAACCCACCGCTCTCGTTTCATCGACCAGTTGGGGGAACTGCTCGCCATCCCCTCCGTGTCCACCACGCCCGAACATCAGGCCGACATCCAAAAGGCCGCGCACTGGGTGGCCGCTTATCTGGAAAAAATCGGGTTGCAGAACGTGCAGCTTTACCCGCCCGATTCGCACCCGTTGGTGTACGGCGAGGACCTGCGCGCCGGGCCAGAGGCGCCCACCGTGCTGGTCTACGGCCATTACGACGTGCAGCCCGCCGACCCGCTCGAAAAATGGCACACCGATCCGTTCAAACCGGTCATCCGCGAGGGCCAAATCTACGCCCGCGGCGCGACCGACAACAAAGGGCCGTTCATGGCCGTGCTGTACGCGCTGGAAGCCATCCTGAACAACGGGCAACTGCCGGTCAACGTCAAGGTGATGATCGAAGGCCAGGAGGAAATCGGATCGTCTGCGCTGGCGCAGTTCATCGCGGAGAACAAAAAGCTGCTGGCCTGCGATTTTTGCCTCAACCCCGATACCGGGATGCTGGCCCCCGACCTGCCGACCATCACCTACGCGCTGCGCGGGCTGGCCTATTTCGAGCTGAAGGTCTACGGCCCGGCGCAAGACCTGCACTCCGGCGTGTTCGGCGGCGCGGTACACAACCCGGCGCAGGCGTTGTGCGAGCTGATCGCCGGGATGCACGACGCGCACGGGCGCATCACCCTGCCCGGGTTCTACGAAGATGTGCGCCCGCTCGACGAGGAAGAACGCGCCGAACTGGCGCGCATCCCCTTCACCGAAGAAATGTTCCAGGCGCGCACCGGCGTTCCGCAGGTGTGGGGCGAGCCGGAGTTCACCTTCTACGAACGCATCACCGCCCGGCCCACGCTGGAGATCAACGGCTTGTACTCCGGCTTCATCGAGGCGGGCGCCAAAACCGTGCTGCCAGCCTACGCGCTGGCGAAAATCTCCTGCCGCCTGGTGCCAGACCAGGACCCGGCCAAAATCAAGACCTGCCTGGAAACCTACCTGAGCGAAAACGCGGCGGCCACCATCCGCTGGGAACTCACCGAGCTGGTACATGGCGCGGCCTCCATTTCGGACCGGCACTCGCCCTGGGTGCGCGCCATGCAAAAGGCGCAGGAAACCGTGTGGGGTGTGCGCCCGGCCTTCAAACGCGAAGGCGGCAGCGTGCCGGTGGTCACCCAGTTACAGCAGATTTTGGGCGTGGACTCGGTCAACGTGGGCTGCGCGCTGCCCGACGACAACATGCACGGCCCGAACGAAAAGATGAACCTGGCCGTTTGGGAGAAAAGCCTGGCTTCGTACATCCATTTCTTCTATAATCTCGCTGGGCAGGGGCAGGCGGGTGAACAGGTAGACAGGTAAGACAAGTAGACAGGTAAGACAAATAAGACAAATAAGACAAGTAAGACAAATAAGACAAGTAAGACAAATAAGACAAGTAAGACCACTCCGACGAATGAAACCAATGAACCAACTCCCCACATACGGCGGGCAGGCCGTGATCGAAGGCGTGATGATGCGCGGCGCGCGCGCGGTGGCGATTGCCATGCGCGCGCCGGATAAACGCATCGTGCTGCACACCGAAAAACTAAGCGGCATCTACAAGAGCCGCCTCACCAAAATCCCGTTTTTGCGCGGGCTGGTGGTGTTGTGGGACGCGCTGGGGCTGGGGATGCGCGCCCTGACCATTTCCGCCAACGTGCAAACCGGCGAGGACGAAAAGCTGGAGGGGCCCGCGCTGTACCTGACGCTGGGGCTTTCGCTGGCGTTCGGCATCGGCTTATTCTTTTTGCTCCCGGCCGGCGCGGGGTGGCTGTTCGAGCGGGTGTTCGCCCCCCTCACCGCGCTGAACGCCACCGGTCTGGCCTGGATCGGCAATCTGTTGGAGGGCGTGGCGCGGCTGGCGCTGCTGATCGGCTACATTTACGCCATCGGCCAGATCGAGGACATCAAACGCGTCTTCGCCTACCACGGCGCGGAGCACAAAACCATCAACGCGTTCGAGGCCGGGGAGGAACTGACGCCGGAGAACGTAGCCCGCTACTCGCTCGAACACCCGCGCTGCGGCACGGCTTTTTTGCTCACCCTGATCCTGGTCTCGATCCTGATCTTCACCCTGCTGGGGCCGATGCCGCTGCTCTGGCGGCTGGTTACGCGGGTGCTGCTCATACCGGTGCTGGCCGCGCTGGCCTACGAATACATCCGCTGGACCGCCGCCCACATGGGCAACCCCTTCGTGCATTGGCTGGTGAAGCCGAACATGGCGTTACAACGCCTGACCACCCGCGAACCCAGCCTGGACATGCTGGAGGTGGCGATTGCTTCCTTCGAGGCGATGCGCCTGGAGGAGCAAAACCAGGGAGATAAGGTAATCGTATAGCTCAACCTACCCCCTTTCGTACCCGGAAAAGGACGCCAATCAGACGTCCTTTGCATACAACGCCGGATTTTTCGAGACAGGCAGGCCGCCTGTCTCTTTTTATTCCATTCGAGTATACTGCCTGCCATGCAGAATCAAATTCCTTTCGAAAAGTTTTGGGCTGTCTTTGCTGCCCTGATTCTGGCTGGGCTGGCTTGCCTGTCGCTGCCGGGAAGCAGCACCCCGCCCGCACTGCCCACATCGGGCAGCCAGGAGCTATTCCAGGGGGTCACGTACACCAAAGAAGTGCGCACCTCCCCGCGGCCTGTGGTGATCCACGTGGTCGAAGTCGATCTGCGCGCCGCGGGGATCGGCATCCTGGTCACTCCCGGCGATCCAGACCAGGAACTGCCGCTCGAGGCGCGCACCACCTCGGAGTTCCTGGAGGAGTTCGGGGTGCAGATCGCGGTCAACGGGGACGGGTTCACCCCCTGGCGGTCGGGGTTCAATGCCTACCCCCGGTCCGGGGACCGGGTGGACGTGCTGGGGTTCGCGGCCTCGAATGGGGTGGTCTATTCCCAACCGCGCGACGACGTGCCCACCCTGTATTTTGGCCGCACGAAAAACAAAGCGGTGTTCAACCGCCCGCCCTCCAAAATCCTGCACGCCATCTCCGGGCTGGAGATGATCGTCAAGAGCGGCAAACCCCTGCCCGGGCTGGGAGGCGACCCCCAGCCGCGCACCGCTATCGGCCTGAACCGCTCCGGCAAAACCCTGATCATCGTGGTGGTGGATGGGCGCCAGAGCGGGTACAGCGAAGGCGTAACCGTGGCTGAGCTGGCGCAAATCCTGGTGGACTACGGCGCGCACGAGGCCATGAACATGGACGGCGGCGGCTCCTCCACCCTGGTGATGGAGGCAGAAAACGGCCAGCCCGTGGTGCTCAACTCGCCCATCGACAACCAGATTCCCGGACGCGAACGCCCGGTAGGCAACCATTTGGGGATCTTTGCACGGCGCGGGGGCGATTGAGGAATTGGGAGTTGTATTCTGAGTGTTCAGTCAAGAACCAACCAACGAATTGACGCATCCCCCTAAATCATGTAAACTCCCCACATGGAAATCGACCTGGAGCTTTACCGCCGCAGCGTTACCGTCTCTGAGCACCCGCGCATCCGACTGTCCGTGATCGACATCGCGCCGGACAGCCCGGAACGAACGCTGGTGTTCATTCACGGGTACGGGGGATACGCCTTGCACTGGAAATACCAGTTGCAGGAGTTCTGGGTCAAGAACCGGGTGATCGCCCTCGATTTGCGCGGCCACGGCCACTCCAGCAAGCCGCCGGGCAAATACACCATGGACGAAATCCAGGCCGATCTGGTGGCCGCGCTGGACGCTCTGGGTGTCAGCGAGAAGATCGTCATGATCGGCCACTCGTTCGGCGGCGCGGTGGTCACCGAATTCGTTTACCGCAACCCGGAACGGGTGGAGCGCATGATCCTGATCGCCAGCTCCGGGGAATACAAGCTCGATCCGCTGCGCAGCCTGGGCCTGAACATGCCGGTCTGGTTGATGCGGGTGGCAGACCGCTTCACCCGCCCGTGGCTGCACGCGCCGTTCCGCGTGCTGAAGCCCTGGTATCACAACAACCTGTCCAAATGGGTGGGCTGGAGCATGATGCGCGACATCACCGTGCCCGCGCTGGTCATCCGCGGCCACCGCGACCGCATCTTCGCCACCCACATGTTCGAGGAAGTGGCCCGCGTGCTGCCCAACGCGGAGGAGGTGGACATGGGAGCCTCCGCGCACATGGTGATGCTCGAACGCCGCGACGCCACCAACCGGGCGATCAAACGCTTTCTGGAGCAGGCCCCGCGCTCCTGGCGAGAGAGCGAAGCGCGCGCCGACGAATCGGCCCGCGCGGTGTTGCTGCGCGAACGCCCCTGGTTGAAGCACTACGAAAGCGGGGTGCCCTACACCGTCGCCATCCCCAACGTGCCCGTCCACCAGTTTTTGCGCTCCGCGGCGCGGCGGTTTCCCTCCCAAACCGCGCTCATCTTCGAGGGCCGGCGCATCTCCTACCGCCAACTGGAGCAGGAGGTCAACCGCTTTGCCAACGTACTGCGCGGCCTGGGCCTCGAACACCGGGACCGGGTCATGCTATTGTTGCCCAACATCCCGCAAATGGTGATCGCGTTCTACGCGGTGTTGAAAGCGGGCGGCGTGCCGGTCTTCACCCTGCCGGACACGGGCCCCGAGGAGCTGGTGCGCCGGATCGAGGATTCCGGCACCCGCGTCCTGTTGACCATCCCCCAATTTGGGGAGGCGGCGCAGGCAGCCATGCAGCAGGCCGGCGTGGCGCAGGGCGGCCCGCTGGAACACCTGGTCTTCACCAGCGTGGCCGAATACCTGCCGGCCCTCAAACGCCTCGCACTGCTGGCCGACGGGGATAAACGCAAACAACTCGAACCGCCCATCCCCGCCGGGGAGGGGATTCACGACTACCGGGCGCGAATGCGCGCCGCGGCCCGCGAGTTCGCCCCCGCGAACGTCTCCCCACACGATCTGGCCGCCATCGTCTACACCGGCGGCACCACCGCGGACCCCAAAGGGGTGATGCTCTCCCATCGCAATCTGGTCGCCAACACCCTGCAAACCCGCCACTGGATCCCGGAGGCGCGGCAGGGCCGCGAACGCTTCCTGTGCGTCATCCCCTTCTCGCACATCTACGGTCTGACCACCGCGCTCAACATCCCGGTCTCCATCGCCGCCACCCTGATCCTGAAGCCCCGCTTCGAGGTGCAGGAAGTGCTGGAGACCATCAAACGCTACCGGCCCACCCTGTTTCCGGGCGTTCCCCAGATGTACGTGGCGATTGCCAGCTTCCCCGGGGTGCGCAAATACCGCATCAGCTCGATCAACGCCTGCATCAGCGGCTCTGCACCGCTGGCCATCGAGGCCCAGGAGCAGTTCGAGAAGCTGACCCGCGGCCGTCTGGTGGAGGGCTACGGCCTGACCGAGGCCTCCCCCGTCACCCACGCCAACCCGTTGAGCGGCCTGCGCAAAATCGGCAGCATCGGCATCCCCCTGCCCTCGACCGAGGCCAAGATCGTCGATCTGGCAAAACGAAAACACACCGTGCCCACCGGGCAGATCGGGGAACTGGCGGTGCGCGGCCCCCAGGTCATGCTCGGCTACTGGCAAAACGAAGAGGAGACCCAAAAGGTGCTCACCCCAGACGGCTGGCTGCTGACCGGCGATGTAGCACAGATGGACGCGGACGGCTATTTTCGCATCATCGCACGCAAGGCCGACATGTGGTACCCGGCCAAACCCGGCGAACCCGCCTTCCCGCGCGATGTCGAAGAGGTGCTGTACGAGATTCCGCAGGTCAAAGAGGCCGCGGTGGTCGCCATCGCCGGGCAACCGATTGCCTTCCTGATCGCCCACAAGAAAGAACGTCCCAAAGTGGCCGATGTGCTGGCCTATTGCAAACGCCGTCTGCCTCCCGAGTTGGTGCCCAGGCTGGTGATCTTCGTAGACGACTTTCCGCGCACCTTCATCGGCAAGGTGCTGCGTCGCGAGCTGGCCCGGCGCTACAAACACGAGATCACATGAGCCGCGTGAAACTGCTTCAGAACTGAAACGCAATTATTATCCAGATTGAGTAAAATTTCCCCAAATGAAAGCGCGCGCCTACAACGGTCACTACGTTCATTACATCCAGGAGGGCAACGGCCCGCCCGTGATCATGATTCACGGCGTGGCCGGTTCGCACCACCATTGGAAATACCTGCGCCCGGAACTGGCCGCCGCGGGCTTTCAGGTGTTCGCCCTCGACCTGTTAGGGCATGGTAAAAGCGAAAAGCCAGAGTGCAACGGCACTGGCTATCACATCGAGGCCATCTATGCACATCTGGCAAACTGGATAAGCCACCTGGAACTGAAACAGCCGCCCATCCTCATCGGGCACTCGATGGGCGCGTACCTGATGCTGTTGTATGCCATCCGCAACCCCGGCAAAGTGCGCGGCATGGTGCTCGTCAGCCCTTTTTACAACCCCAAACAGCTCTCGGGCCTGCTCAGGCTGTCTTTGCGCGGGGAACGTTTGAGCACAAAAGTGTTGCGTGTCGCGCCGGCATGGACGATTTCTTCTGCCATGGCACTGACAAAGCTAAAGGGGGAACAGCTATCACGAGCCGACCGCAAACAACTGGCGCTGGACTTCAAACGCAGTGATCCGCGGGTGATCACCTTCCCGAAAACCACCCAAGACCTGAGTCCCTATTTGAAGCGCATCAAGGAGCGGGTGTTGATTGTATGGGGCAAGAGCGATCTGACTTTGTCCCCCAAATCTTACCCTGCATTGGTCGATGCGCTTCCCAACGCACTCGCCTGCCCGTTGCCCGGCGGCCACAACATCCATCTGACTCATCCGGCCTTCAACCAGCACATCATCCAGTTTCTGAATCAACTCTTTATGCGCCAAACGGAAGCGTAGCGTAACCTGAGCCCCCCCGTTGTTGGAATTGTCATTACGAACCGCCGCCAGGCGGTGAAGCGATCTCCCCCATGGGGGAGATCGCTTTGTTTCGACGCTGCTCAGGACAGGCGGTCGCTGCCGCCGGTGGTTAGAAACCACCGCCTGGGTGGGTGGGGAAATCCGTTTCAACGGGTTTGGTATGCGCAGCCGGTGAATTGTGTTCACGGCGGGGTTTGGCAATGCCGCTGCCAACCGCGGCCAGGCGGTATCTACCCTGAGCACAGCCTCTCCCGTCATGTTGAGAGAGCGCAACCTGTCATGTCATTCTGAGGGCACGAAGTGCCCGAAGAATCTCCCTCACCATCGCCGAGATTCTTCACTGTCACTCAGAATGACACACGACCACCGTCATTCTGAGGGGCATCAGCCCCGAAGAATCTCCCCCGCCATCGCCGAGATTCTTCGCTCCCCGTCCCCGGTCGTCCGTCCAACCACCTGGACGCCTCCAATAACCACGCGCCGAACAAGGGGATTGAAACTTGAGGCGACCGTCTGTCGGGGCGACCGGCCGGTCGCCCCGACTCCCAATAACCACGCGCCGAACAAGGGGATTGAGACCATTCCCCCCGCAGCGGTTGGTCGCGCCAACCGCTGCCCCAAACCTGTCCTTGATTTCATCAACTGCGTAAGTGCTGTCAGGTTAGCAAGTGTGGCTATCCCCCTAAACTGTCATTTTCCGTTGGATGACATATTTCGCAAATCGCGTTCTCCGATGGAATGGCAGCATCGTCGTGTGCGAAGTACAGTTGTTTGTGTTCCGGGCAAACGAAGAACTTCCGCGGCCATTCAATAGGGCGTCCATCCGGCATCAGAAAGTAGGCTCGACTAGAGATACTCTGTCCTTCGTTGAGCATCAACATAGCGACCTCCTGATGATGTGATGATGGAACGGGGGAGAAGAGACCCCAGGGGTTTGTAGGCCCCCGGGGTCTCCGGAAAGTTACGTTTCGTAGAATTCACCTTCGATCACCTCACCCTCCTCCTCGGGGGATTGCCCGCCGTTGGTGGTGGGTGCGGGACCGCCGGGCATGGGACCGCTACCCGCTGTCTGAGCAGCCTGTTGCGCGTAGAGCTGCTGGCTGATAGCGTGGAACTGGTTTTGCACCTCGTCGATCAGGCTCTTGATGCGAGCGGTATCTTCGCCCTGGGCTGCCTCGCGCAGTTCTTTGATCTTGGCTTCGATGTTCTCACGCTCGCCAGCCGGGACTTTGTCGCCCAGTTCGTTGAGGGTCTTTTCGGTCTGGTAGGCCAGGTTATCCGCGGTGTTGCGGGCCTCGATCAGTTCGCGTCGCTGGCGGTCTTCGGCCTCGTGCTCTTTGGCCTCGCGCACCATGCGTTCGATCTCGGCCTCGCTCAGGTTGGTGGAGGCAGTGATGGTGATCTTCTGCTCTTTGCCGGTGGCCTTGTCTTTAGCGGTCACATTGAGAATGCCGTTGGCGTCGATGTCGAAGGTGACTTCGATCTGGGGCACGCCGCGCGGTGCGGGCGGGATGCCGTCCAGCCGGAAGTGGCCCAGGCTCATATTCTGGGACGCCAGGGGGCGTTCACCCTGCAACACGTGAACGTCAACCGCGGTCTGATTGTCCGCTGCGGTGGAGTAGATTTCGGTCTTGCGCACCGGGATGGTGGTGTTGCGCGGGATCATCACGGTCATCACACCACCCAGGGTCTCGACACCCAGTGAGAGCGGGGTGACGTCCAACAGGAGGACGTCTTTGACCTCGCCGGCCAGCACCCCGGCCTGGATGGCCGCGCCCACAGCCACCACCTCGTCCGGGTTGACGCCCTTGTGAGGCTCTTTGCCGGTCAGGGAGCGCACCAGGTCCTGCACCATGGGCATCCGGGTTGCGCCGCCGACCAACACCACCTCGTCGATGTCGGAGGCTTTCAGCCCGGCATCTTTGAGCGCGGCGTTGAACGGCTTTTTGAGACGCTCCACCAGCGCTTCGGTCATCTGCTCGAATTTAGCACGCGTCAGTTTGTATTGCAGGTGTTTGGGGCCGCTGGCGTCTGCGGTGATGTAGGGCAGGTTGATTTCGGTTTCGTGGACACTGGAAAGCTCAACTTTGGCTTTCTCCGCCGCCTCCCGCAGGCGTTGCAACGCCTGGCGGTCCTGGCGCAGGTCGATGCCGTGTTCCTTCTTGAATTCATCCGCCAGCCAGTCCACGATGCGCTCATCCCAGTTGTCGCCGCCCAGGTAGGTGTCGCCGTTGGTGGCCTTCACCTGCACCACGCCGCCGCCGACCTCCAGAATGCTGACATCGAAGGTGCCGCCTCCCAGGTCGAAGACCAGGATGGTTTCGTTTTCCTTTTTATCGAGTCCATAGGCCAGGGAAGCCGCGGTCGGCTCATTGATGATGCGCAACACTTCCAGCCCTGCGATGCGTCCGGCGTCTTTGGTGGCCTGGCGCTGGCTGTCGTTGAAGTAGGCCGGTACGGTGATGACGGCTTTGTCCACCTTCTCTCCCAGATAGGCTTCGGCATCGGCCTTGAGCTTAGAAAGAACCATGGCCGAAATTTCCTGGGGGCTGTATTCGCGGCCGGTTACCGGGATTTTGACACGCGCGTCGCCCGCCGGGCCGCGCACCACCTGGTATGGCACCATGCTGCGTTCGTATTCGACATCTTCGTATCGTTTGCCAATGAACCGTTTGATGGAAAAAATGGTGTTTTCAGGATTGATCACAGCCTGGCGCTTGGCGGTCTGCCCCACAAGACGTTCCCCGTTTTTGTTGAATGCCACTATAGAAGGGCAGAGACGGGAACCTTCTGCAGTGGGGATCACAACTGGATCGCCGCCCTCCATCACGGCGACCACGCTGTTCGTAGTTCCGAGATCGATTCCAATGATTTTCGACATAAGAGACTCCTTTTACACTTTACATTTTACGCTGCTTTAGAATACCTGAAATTTGCAAGATTTTCATTAACAGGGTGTAGGAAGTGTGTTAGCGACAGCGCCATTCCCACCCGTGCATCTCGTAGAGGCGGCCAAATGTCACCCGGATTCCAGGGCATTTGTCCCTTTCTTTCACGCCACTTTTTGATACGCTGTAGGAATAGTCGCCGCGTTAGCGTAAATTTTCTCCCACTTGCGCTATAATTACCATCCATACGCATCTCTAATATCCAATCTCTAATATCCAATATCCAACCCCTAGCACCCAATCTCCAACCTCTCATTCAGGAGTCCAACATGGCAAACTTCAAAGTCTCAATCATTGGCGCCGGGATGACCGGCGCGACCGCTGCACATTGGCTGGCCGAATTAGAGCTGGCCGATATTGTTTTGGTGGACATCGTCGAAGGGATGCCCCAGGGCAAAGCACTCGATCTGCTGGAGGCCATGCCGGTGATCGGCAAAGATGTCAACGTAGTGGGCACCAACGACTACGCCGACACCGCCGGGTCCGACATCATCGTGATCACCGCGGGGCTGCCTCGCAAACCCGGCATGAGCCGCGATGATCTGCTCAATACCAACGCCAAAATCGTGGCAACCGCTACCCAAGAGACCATCAAAGGCTCACCGGATGCGATCTACATCATCCTGACCAACCCGCTGGACGTGATGTGCTACGTCGCCTGGAAAGAAAGCGGGCTGCCGCCTCACCGCGTCGTTGGGCAGGCGGGCATCCTGGACTCAGCCCGGATGCGCGCCTTCGTGGCGATGGAAACCGGAATCAGCGTGCAGAACATCCACTGCTACGTGCTGGGCGGCCACGGCGATTCCATGGTGCCCCTCACCCGGCATTCCAATATCGCTGGCGTACCCTTGCGGGACTACCTCCCCGCGGACCGTTTGGCAGCCATCGTGGAGCGCACCCGCAAAGGCGGCGGCGAGATCGTCAGCCTGCTCAAGACCGGCAGCGCGTTCTACGCCCCCTCCGCCGGGATCGTGCAGATGGTGGAAGCCATCCTGAAAGACAAGAAATTGATCGTCCCCTGCGCGGCCTACATGCAAGGCCAGTACGGCCTGAACGACATCTTCTTCGGCGTGCCCACCATGCTGGGGCGCAAAGGCGTCGAAAAAATCATCGAATACCAGCTCGACGACGAGGAAATGGCCGCGCTGAAAGCCTCTGCCGCGGGGGTGGAGGCAAACACCGAGAAGGTACGAGGGTGAGTCCGAACGATGGCGCCGAAAAGCCGAACACCTACCACTACTTGTGGCTTAAACTCTCAAGGAGGTTCCGATGCCCAAAAACACACTGACCATTACCGATAACCGCACCGGCAAGACCTACGAAATCCCCGTCGAGCACGATACCATCAACGCCATGGACTTGCGCCAGATCAAAGTCAACCCCGACGACTTTGGCATGATGAGCTATGACCCGGGTTTCAAGAACACCGCCTCGACCAAGAGCAAAATCACCTACATCGACGGCGAAAAAGGCATTTTGCGTTATCGCGGCTATCCCATCGAGCAGTTGGCCGAAAACTGTAAATACCTGGAAGTGTCTTACCTGATCCTGAACGGCGAGCTGCCCACCCAGGAACAATACGACGAGTGGGAGTACGAAATCCTGCATCACACCTTCATCCATGAAAACGTGAAGCAGCTCATGCACGCCTTCCGCTACGATGCCCACCCAATGAGCATGTTCATCAGCATCGTGGCAGCCATGTCCACCTACTATCCCGAAGCCAGAAACATCTTCGATCTACAGGCGCGGCACAAACAGATCGTGCGCCTGATCGCCAAGGTGCCCACCATCGCGGCCTTCACCTACCGCCACAGCCGCGGGCTGCCCTACGTGTACCCGGACAACGATCTGAGCTACACCGGCAACTTCCTCAACATGCTGGATAAGATGACCCAGATGAAATACCAGCCCAACCCGGTGTTGGAACGCGCCCTGGACGTGCTCTTCATCCTGCACGCCGACCACGAACAGAACTGCGGCACGGCTGCCATGCGGGTGATCGGCTCCAGCCACCCCGACCCGTATTCCGCGGTGGCCGGCGCGGCCGGCGCGCTGTACGGCCCCCTGCACGGCGGCGCGAACGAGGCCGTGTTACGCATGTTGATGGAGATCGGCGACGTCAAAAACGTGCCCGACTTCATCAAGCAAGTCAAAAACCGCGAGCGATTGCTGATGGGCTTCGGCCACCGGGTGTACAAGAACTACGACCCGCGCGCCCGCATCATCAAGCAAGTGGCCGACGAGGTCTTCGAAGTCACAGGCCGCAACCCCCTGCTCGACATCGCGTTGGAACTGGAGCGCATCGCGCTGGAAGACGATTTCTTCATACAGCGCAAACTCTACCCCAACGTGGATTTCTACTCCGGCATCATCTACCAGGCCATGGGCTTCCCGGTCTCGATGTTCCCGGTGCTGTTCGCCATCCCGCGCACCACCGGCTGGCTGGCCCAATGGGTGGAGATGCTGGAAGACCCCGAACAAAAAATCGCCCGCCCGCGGCAGATTTACCTGGGCGAAGACAAGCGCGATTTTGTCCCCATGGACCAACGCGGGTAAACTCCCCTCTACTGGCGGAGTCCCATACAAAAAACAAAGACCTCACAGGTTAGACCTCACAGGTTTGAGAAACCTGTGAGGTCTTTACCGTCGGCGGAGCACGACCGGCACCCCCTTTGCCGGGCGCAAGGTGAGCGTCATCCGGGGTTCGAGCGTGTACGGCGGCACCAGATCCACCTGATAGCGTTGGGCGATCATCGCCAGG
>Ga0256830_1002178_pt1 | contig 13153 bp, 10 predicted proteins | sample 128326metaG_FD_190537 | JGI IMG/M metagenome (GOLD analysis project Ga0256830, IMG submission 190537) | Hydrothermal vent microbial communities from Lau Basin, Pacific Ocean - 128-326 | ecosystem: Environmental > Aquatic > Marine > Hydrothermal vents | place: Pacific Ocean: Lau Basin | collected...
ACGTAGAAGCCTTGAGACAATTTCGCTATGAACATGGAGCTGAGCATTGCCTAGTGATTCACCTTACCTTGCTACCTTACTTACGCACTGCTGGCGAATTAAAAACAAAGCCTACCCAGCACTCTGTAAAAATGTTATTACAATCAGGCGTTCAGCCAGATATTTTGGTTTGTCGATCAGAAATGAAGATTCCAGCAGAAGTGCGAGCAAAAGTAGCTCGATTTTGCAATGTATCCCTAGAGGCGGTGATTGAGAATATCAATGCGCCGACCATTTACGATGTCCCTTTTCTGTTGAGCAAAGAGAATCTGGACAAAGTAGTACTCAGAAAGCTGAATCTTTCGCTCAAAAATGAACCAGACCTTTCTTACTGGAAATCATTTATTGGGCGACTTAAAAACCCCAATGATGAGGTAGCCATAGCCCTTGTTGGGAAGTATGTGGAACTGCATGATGCTTATTTATCTATATCTGAGTCTTTAAAAATTGCAGGTGCGGAAAATGAATTGAATGTAGACATTAAATGGATACATTCTGAAGATGTAACACATGAAAATGTAGAGCGTCTGTTAGGCAAAATCGATGCCATTTTAGTTGCTCCAGGTTTTGGCGAAAGAGGGGTCGAAGGTAAAATAGAAGCTGTAAAGTATGCCCGAGAAAACTTGATTCCCTTTTATGGCATTTGTTTGGGCATGCAAGTAGCCGTGATAGAATTTGGTCGTAATGTGATCGATTTAGAAGACTGCAATAGCACCGAATTTGACGACAAAACAGCCTTTCCTGTGATTTCTATGATGGAAGCTCAAAAGGAAGTGGTACAAATGGGGGGAACGATGCGTTTGGGTGCTTATGGATGTGTATTAAAACGCAATACCCTAGCTTATAAGGCGTATCAACAAACGCCTATACAGGAACGCCACCGGCACAGATACGAGTTTAATAATGAGTATACCAAAAAATATGAAAAATACGGCATGCTGATGAGCGGTATCAATCCAGAAACAAATCTGATTGAGATCATGGAGTATAAAAAGCATCCTTATTTCATTGGCACTCAGTTTCATCCAGAGTATAGAAGCACCGTCGAGCAGCCACACCCTTTGTTTATCTCATTTATTCAGGCTGCTCATACCTATAGGCTTCAGCGAGAAAATCATCGTGAGGAAACTACTCATCTGAAGAATTAAGGTAGTTTATAAAAATCTTGACTAACTTTGTAGCTCAAAATAAGAGACAATACATATAATGGACAAAAATTCAATTACGGGTATAATTTTGATCACAATGATGGTGATCGGTTATTATGTATACCTTAGTTCTCAAGCACCGCCGCCCCTGCCAGCTCAAGAACCCTCCTTTTCTAGCAGCAGGGTAGATACAAATACTCAGACTCAAGAACGGATTTCTGAAGCTGTGATTGTGGATGAAGCAGTTACAGAATCAAATGACTCTCTCCTTCAAAATCAGCTAAAAGACAGATTCAGTGATTTCTATTTGTTGACCCAAGGGCAGGAACAAATCATCGAGGTAGTGACAGATGAACTGACGGTCAAGATCAACACCAAAGGAGGAGCTATTTACTCAGTCTACCTGAATGAGTATCAGACGTTTGACTCTTTAGTACTACCTGTTATTGATGAGCATCCAGATAATAAGTTCCTTTTTCAATTTGCCTATAAAGGAGGACGGTTCATTCAAAGTAGCGACCTGTACTTTAAGCCCTCAGTATCTTCACTGATGCTAAGTGGGAATGAAAGCAAGCAACTCATCATGCGTGCAGAGATTGACGAAAGTCGATCCATTGAGCAGGTTTACACCTTTAAAGGAGATTCCTATGACTTTGATTATGAAATTCGTCTCAACGGGCTAAAGCAAGATCTCAAAAATAGCTACTACGAGATTATTTGGGAATCTCAGCTCCCAAAAACAGAGTTGTCGATTCAAAATATGCGCCAAAAGACAACGATTGCTTATGCACAGGGGAGCGATGTGGAGAAGTTTGGAATCACCGATGATGTAGAATCAGAAGAGATCAAAACCCCCCTGAAATGGATTTCATATAAAAGCCAGTTTTTCTCTAGTATCTTTATCTCCAAAGATAATTTTCAGCAGGCTCGTGTAGTCATGAGTACGCCTGAAAACGAAAATCTGAATAGGAAAATGGCTTCTACTATTTATGTAGAAGCAAAACGATCAGATGAAATCTCAAATTCTTTTACCTTTTTCATGGGACCCAATGAATACAGTACCCTTAGTTCCTACGGGATCGGACTTGAAAAAGAAATGGATTTAGGGTGGTGGATCATTAGCTATATCAATATTGTAACGGTATATGCCTTTAAGTTTTTGGAAACCTTTATCTCCAATTATGGCATTATCATTATCCTGCTAGCCATAGCGATTCGAGCAATTTTGTTTCCCCTGTCTTATAAAAGCCACGTGTCTATGGCCAAAATGCGGGTCATTAACAATACTCCTGAAATGAAGGCACTGGATGAGAAATATAAAGGCGATGCTCAGAAGCTCCAAATGGAAAAAATGGCGATTTATCGCAAGATGGGTGTAAGTATGTTTGGCGGGTGTCTGCCCATGTTATTTTCCTATCCTTTTCTGATTGCCTTATTCTTCTTCTTTCCTCAGTCGGTGGAGTTACGCCAACAATCATTTTTGTGGGCGCATGACTTGTCTACCTACGACTCTATTATGAGTTTACCCTTTAGTATCCCTGGTTATGGAAGCCATGTGAGCTTATTTACACTGCTGATGGCTGCTTCTACCTTTGTGTTTACCTATTTTCAGCAAAAATCTCAGCCGGCTACTGGCGCACAGGCACAGATGAAATATATCGCCTATTTTATGCCACTGGTATTACTGATTTTTCTCAATAGTTATGCATCTGGTTTGAGTTTGTATTACTTGGTTTCCAATGTTATTTCCATTGCTCAAACGGTGCTCATACGAAAATTTGTAAATGATGAGAAGCTATTGGCGGACATGAGAGAGGCTGCTAAAACGAATAAAGGAAAAAAGGGGAAAGGAAGTGGGAAAAGTACACAGAGCAAATCTCGCATGGAACGTTGGGTAGAAAATCAGCAAAAGAAGCAACAAGAAATGCTCAAGGCACGCAAAAAACAACAGAAAGGAGCTGGTAGACGAGAAAGAAGGAAATAATTTCTTTATTAAAAATATGGATATTACAGTCAAGAGATGATTTAAAGAGTTCGTGGATTGGAGGTTCCCCAAGTTCATTACACCAAATAGCCTACAATGTCTCAAATACTTGGAGGTGGGTAGTGATTAAAACTAAAAATTATGTTGACAAAGGAATTAATAAAGCAGAGAATAAGTCAAAATAAAAATCATTTGCTTGGTTTTGGTGTAGATTTAATAGGACTCTTTGGGTCTTACGTCAGAGGAGAGCAGCACGAAAATAGTGATATTGACATACTAATATCTTTTAAAGAAGGAGAAGAAACTTTTAATAATTTTATGGATTTATGTTATTTCCTTGAAAAAATTTTCAAGAACGAAGAGGTTGAAATAGTGACAAAAAATGGGTTAAGCCCTTACATTGGACCTAAAATTTTAAAAGAAGTAGAATATGTCTAAATCTAAGTCACCATTTGATTACCTAAATCATATTTTAGATGAATGCAGCTTTATTGTCTCTGTTATCAAAGAAGAAACTATCAAAGACGATTTGTTAGACGATGAAACATTGAAACGAGCAGTAATCAGAAGTTTAGAAATAATTGGAGAGGCAACAAAGAAGGTTCCTGCTGATTTCAAAGTAAGGTGGTCTGATATTTCTTGGAGAAATATGGCAGGAATGAGAGACAAATTGATACATGATTACATGGGAGTCAACTACTCAATAGTTTGGGATGTTGTCAAGAATATTATTCCCGTTTTGAAAGAACAAATTGAAAAAATAATAGAGAAAGAAGAGGATGAAAACGCTTGCTAATTGCCTTCCATGCCATTCCTAAAGCTTATACAAATCCTGTAGATGTGCTGCACTATGGATACTTAGCACTAGCCAGTCTCCTCAGCCAATATTGTGCGAAAAGCCAAAGCAGTACAGGTAATCCGGCACTCAGACCTAGGGCGAGCGTGGGATTCTCAATACCCGCAGATCCTATATACGCAAAGGTAAATCCTAGAGGCAGTGAGCCACAGGCCAGCGCGATGAGAAAAAGATGAATCGGCATACGGGAGAGTCCAGCCATACATGCGACTACCTCGGGAAAAACAGGCAACCAGCGGGAAATAGCTACAATCCAACCACCATTATGCTTAAAGATATGCTGACCTCGGTCAAAGTCTTTTGGACCCAAGATCCACCTTGCTGCTTTTTCGCCTACCTGTCTGCATAGGATATAGGCAAATGATCCCGACAGAAATGACCCTAAAGAACCGACCAAACCGCCGAGTATTGGCCCATATATAAAACCAAGCCCAGCCATTATGACGGTTCCGGGAATAGGTAAAAACAAATCAGCAATCAGCAGCCCGATGCCTACTGCCCAGGCCCAATTTCCATACTGACGCATCCAATCTATGGCTCCGTTTTGAGAAAAGATTGCCTCAAGTGTGTTTCCCCAAATAGCAAATGGGATTAACACCAAAGCAACAAGCAGCAAAAAAATAAATACCAAGCGCATATTGGGTGTTGAGTTTAGTAGTTTTGGGTAGTAATTTCACAAAAAATAAGTTCAACTCAAACTCTTCAGGAAGCAACTTAGACCAATGGAAAGAAGGAGAAATACGAATTAGAAGTTTTTAGCGTTTCCGCTTTTGGATTAGACTTTGTCTGTAAAAAGCAACTAAGTTAAATGGATATAGTCCCTAAATTATATGATTGTAAAATTTTTGCCGTTATATACATGCCTTTCTATCAACCTAAGCGTGACTTCCTCTCAAACTATCCGTTATATATAATGGATATGTAACCAATTTATGATTGCTCAATAATATGAAATTCAAATTACTGACCATAAAACATCCAAGCGCTTACCTATTTCTCCTCCTTCTCTGCTTATCCAACCTTTATGCTCAAAATGACACGGAGTTCTGGTTTGCAGCTCCGGAGATTACTAAAAATGGGGCTCAAAATTTTGACCGACCTATTTATTTACGTATGTCAACCCTAGGACAAGCAGCTACTGTAACGATCAGTCTGCCTGCCAATCCGACTTTCATTCCGATTGTAGTCAACATACCAGCCAATGGGACTAACTCTCTCGATCTGACTCCTTATATTAATATTCTTGAAAATACACCTGCTAATACCGTACTCAGGTACGGTTTGTACATTAGTGCCAGTACACGTATTTCTGCTTATTATGAGGTTTCTAGTGCTACTTGTAATTGTAATCCCGAAATTTTTGCCCTTAAAGGTCGAGATGCTCTGGGAACGGAATTTTATACCCCCTTTCAGAATCTTTGGAATAACAGTAATGGGTTTAATCCTATTCCCTATTCGGCCTTTGATATAGTAGCTACAGAAGACAATACCACAATCACCATAGAAACAACTAACTTCATTGTAGGTCATGCGCCTGCTGCTCCCTTTACGATTACGCTCAATCGCGGTCAAACCTATTCTGCACGAGCTTTGAGTACCAATGCAGCTAGGCATCTGGGAGGCTCGCATATTACTTCTGACAAACCCATTGCGGTAACGATTAAAGACGATTTGCTACGCATAGAAACTTGTGCAGACGTGATGGGAGATCAAATTGTTCCGGTAGAAATAGTAGGAACTGAATATATCGTTATGCGTGGGTTCATGAATCCGGGTTTGGAGCATGCCTTCATCCTCGCAACACAGGATAACACCACTGTATCTGCGAATGGGACAGTGATCGCAACCATCAATGCAGGGGAAAGCTACACCTATCAAGTCAATGATCCTGCCGTTTTTATAGAAACATCTGCCCCGGCTTATGTATTACATGCTTCGGGCTTTGGATGTGAAGTCGGCGGAGCATTATTGCCTTCGATCAACTGTACGGGTTCAAATCAAATTGGCTTTACGCGCTCTACCACAGAATCCATGGGGATTAATATCATGGTAAAGGCGGGAGCTGAAGGAGATTTTCTCCTAAACGGCAGTGCCCTCCTTGTTCCAGCAGCTGCTTTTACCCCTGTTCCTGCTACAAATGGCGTATGGATGTCGGCGCAGCTCACATTTACGCCAGCTCAGGTGGCAGTAGGAGCAGTAAGCATACTTTCAAACGCCTCTGACCTCTTCCACATGGGCGTCATTAATGGAGGAAATGTAACGGGTAGCAGATTTGGTTATTTTTCTGGCTTCAACACCTTAAACCTTGGGCCAGATCAGATTATATGCCGTGGAGATACTGTCATTCTCGATGGAGATGATGATAAGGATAGCTATTTATGGAACGATGGCAGCAGTATGCAAACCTTAGCTGCCATTGATAGTGGTACCTATACTTTGATTGCGACAAGAGGTACTTGTACATTATATGACACGCTAGAGGTAGGTTTTTATCCACCCACAGGAGCTGATTTTCCCTCTGAGGATACCACCCTCTGCGAAGGCAATACCCTCCTGCTTGATGCCACGACTCCAAATGCTACCTATATCTGGCAGGATAATTCTGGAAATACTACCTATGATGCTAATTTAGCCGGACAATACTGGGTAGAGGTAACGGACGAATTTGGATGTACGGAAAGTGATACCCTTCAACTGCGCTATGAAACTGCTCCGCAGCTTAGTGTCAACAATGATACCACCCTTTGTCCTGGAGATGGAACAAATCTGATGGCGCTAGTCGCCAACGATTCCACGACTACCAGCTATCTCTGGAATCCTACAGGAGATACAAGCAGCAGTATTTCCGTCGCTCCGGCTGCAAGCAGTAGTTATACCGTAGCAGCTACAAATTTTTGTGGGACGACGGTTTCATTGCCGATTAATGTGAACATCAACCCTCCTTTGGATATGACCGCAGAGGTCATAGATGCCAGTTGTGCCGCCGCCGATAATGGCAGCATAGCTATCACTCCTGTAGGAGGCGCAGGGGGATATCTATATAGTTGGAGTCCCAATGCAGGGACAACGGCCAATGTCAGCAGCCTGGCCCCGAATACCTATTCGCTTACCCTCTCAGATGCCATCGGTTGTCAAAAGGACTCATCCTTTGTGATTACAGAGCCAGAGGAGCTGGTTAGCAGTATCAGAGAGCAGGTAAATGTGGATTGTTTTGGCAATAAATCTGGATACGTAAGTGTGGCTGCAAGGGGGGGGACACCTGAATATGTATATGCACTTGACGGAGGCAACTTTACGACTGACTTTAACTTTGATGGGCTGGTAGCCAGAACTTATCAAATCACCGTACAGGATGCACAAAATTGTGAATCTGTATTGCAGGTAGACATTGTAGAACCCCCGCGCCTAGAAGCTACGACAAGTCAAACAGATGCCAGTTGTTATGGCCTTGCAGATGGCTCGGCTCTGGCCATGGTCACAGGAGGGGTTATGCCTTATGAGGTTATCTGGATCGATCATCCTAATGGGCCTCAAAATGGGTTGAGTATTGATGATTTACCCGTAGGGACTTATCAAGTATTGATTCAAGATAGCAACGCATGTGAAACGATGGCTAGCGCAAGTATCTCACAACCCTCTGAAGTCGTCTTGAATGTGACAGATCAGGCTGATGCTTACTGTAATGAGGCTAATGGATATGCAGAAGTGGATGCACTTGGAGGTACAGGAGTTGGTTACACTTATGAATGGAATAGCAAACCTGCTCAATTTGGGAACAGAGCAACGGATCTGGATGAAGCTAGCTACGAGGTAATTGTCAGTGATGCTGATGGTTGCCAAGATACGCTTTTAGTAAGCATAGGGAGTATTCCTGTTCCTATTGCAGACTTTATGACCAATCCCAGTCCAGAAAAACCTATTCTGGAATCACGCGCACGCATTCAATTTTCCAATCAGTCCCAATATGCAATTGAATACAACTGGGATATGGGTGATGGCACCTTGATCAGTGATGTGGCTGAGCCTTTTTATGAATACTCAGAGCCAGGAATATACACCATTGTCTTGACGGCTTTTGACTCGACCTATAGCTGCCCAGCTTTTGATAGTATACGCATAGAGATTATTCCCGATGGGAAAGTATTTGCCCCTACCGCTTTTACGCCTAATTCCGATGGCATCAATGATGAATTTCGCATGTTTGGCGAAGGGATAGTTTCTTTCCAATGTTTTATCTATGATCGTTGGGGACGACAAATTGCCATTCTCAATGACCTGAGTGAAAGCTGGGATGGGCGAGATAAAAATGGACGAGCTGTACAAGAAGGAGTGTATATATATATGCTAAAAGTGGTATACAATTCTGGTATAGCTAGAGAGCAAGGCGGGTCGATTACGGTCTTGCGTTAAGCTGTATGATGAATTTGTCTTAGTTGCCTTCAGTTGATCCCAACTCTCAGACTGCCGACTCCCTGGAATCTACAAAATTGATTGCATGTCTCAAGCCTAAATGCGTTATTGCCTAAGGCATAGAGAATGGAGTAGTTACTATATTTCTACTCCTTCATCTGCTTTATGGCTATGGTTAGGCTGGATAAAGCACAGAGTTGTATGAGTTGCACAGAAAGCAACCCGGCTTGTCATACTTTATGGCTTGTAGCATAAAAATCATCATAGATCAGCGTCAATTTTTCACGAACCACCAAAGCCTCTTGAACGCCTTTAAAAAACAATAGAACATAAAATATCAACACAATAACCCAAGTAGCTCCTATATGAAAGCAATATTATGCAAAAAATTTGGCCCTCCTTCCCAACTCGAATTAGTGGATATAACTAGCCCTAAACCGGGAAAAAAAGAAGTACTTATTCAAATCAAATCTTGTAGTGTCAATTTTCCCGATACCTTAGTCATTCAAGGACTGTATCAATTTAAACCACCGCTGCCTTTTTCCCCCGGTGGAGACATTGCGGGAATTGTCAAGGAAATAGGTGAGGGGGTCAAACATCTCAAAATAGGTGATCATGTATTTGGCGTAGTGCCTTATGGGGGTTTTGCCGAGGAAGTAGTTGCTCCTGTCAGCAGGGTTTTCCCCATTCCTTCCTCTATGGATTTTAAAGTGGCTTCCTCTTTCATCATGGCCTATGGCACCTCTTATCATGCCCTAAAAGATCGTGCCCAACTGCAAGCAGGAGAGAGCCTGCTGGTATTAGGCGCATCGGGGGGAGTAGGGTTGGCAGCCGTAGAGTTGGGAAAACTCATGGGCGCACGTGTAATAGCTGCTGCCTCTACAGAGGCAAAACTCGCCTTATGTAAAAAATATGGGGCAGATGAACTCATCAATTATACCAACGAAGATCTCAAAAAGCGAACGAAGGAACTTACAGGAGGCCAAGGCGTCAATGTCGTATATGATCCTGTAGGCGGGGACTATTGTGAGGCAGCTTTGCGAGCGACCGCTTGGGAAGGGAGGTTTCTCATTGTGGGTTTTCCTGCCGGCATTGCAAAAATACCCATGAACTTACCCTTATTGAAAGGCTGTGATATTGTCGGTGTATTCTGGGGAAGATTTGCACAGGAAACGCCTCAAAAGAGCTTGATGAATACGATGGAATTGATCAAACTCTACTCAGAAGGTAAACTAAAGCCTCATATCGATCGAACTTACAGCTTGGAGGAATCTCCCCAAGCCCTTGAAGATATGATGAATCGCAAGGTGATGGGAAAAGTGGTGATTGAGATGTGAGGGGTGAACTTTTTTCAAAACACATAATTACATGTACATACAAACTCCAATAAACCTATAATAATGGAAACAAATATCTTGAAAGATGCCAAGGCTTTAGGTAAAGCAGCGGCTACTAAGGCCGCTCAACTGATCAAAAAAGCAATATCAGAAAAAGGGGAGGTGAATATCATTTTAGCTACCGGAGCTAGTCAATTTGATATGCTCCAACAACTCATTCAGGAAGATATAGATTGGACAAAAGTGACAGCCTTTCACCTCGATGAGTACGTGGGAATGAATGAAAGCCATCCGGCTAGCTTCAGAAAATACCTCAAAGAGCGATTTGTTGAAAAAGTTTCTGGCCTGAAAGAATTTGTATATGTCAAAGGTGATGCGGCAGATATTGCAGCGGAATGTCAAAGACTTTCTGCACGTATCGCCCAGCATCCTATTCAGGTGGCGATGGTAGGTATAGGAGAAAACGGCCACCTCGCCTTTAATGACCCTCCTGCCGATTTTTCGACTGAAAAAGCATATTTTGAAGTTGAACTCGATGAAGCTTGTCGTACACAGCAGTTTAATGAGGGTTGGTTTGCGACCATGGAAGAGGTGCCCAAAAGGGCGATTTCTATGGGAATCAAGCAAATATTGAAAAGCAAACACCTCATCGTATCAGTACCCGATAGCAGAAAAGCAGAAGCTGTAAAAAATGCCGTAGAAGGCCCTATTACAAATATGTGCCCCTCTTCAATCCTTCAAACTCATCATCATTGCAGTTTATTTCTTGATGAAAATTCTGCTTCTTTGCTAAAGACCTAAGACCATGAAAAAAATACTCATTAAAGGAGGAACCATCGTAGGTCCCCAGCAAAGCTATTCATCAGATTTGTTGATTGAAGATGGGATTATTTCAGCCCTTAATCCAGCCATAAAAGCAGATGCCCAAACGAAAGTAATCCACGCATCAGGAAAGTTTGTGTTAGCTGGCTTTATCGATATCCACAATCATGGCTCGGCAGGTTTTGATACATCTTTTGGAAAATACGACCAGAATAGTGAGAAATTTGATAGCAGTGAATCTGCCTATAAAGCCGGTTTGAATGAGGCTCTCAGCTTTTATCTAAATATGGGCGTGACCAAAGTACTTTTGACCACTATGGCTGCTCCTCTGAAGCAATTAAACAACTCCTTTAGATTAATTAAGCATTTCCTTGATGAGAACCCCAAATATCAACCGCTGGTTCACGGTATAAACCTGGAGGGTACCTTTCTTAAAGATCCGGCCTATGCTGGCGCTCAGAACCCTGCTTTTTTTTGTGAAATAGATGCAAAGATCATTGACGAGCTGCAAGCCTCCTCCGATGACCTACTTAAAATTGTAAACATTCCTCCTGAACATGGCAAAAAGGGATATGACCTTACACATAAACTTACTCAAGAAGGAATAGTGGTAGCTGGTGGACACAGTGCAGCTTTTGGAGATGAGTACTCCCAAGCTGTAAAAGCAGGCTTGAATCTGGCGGTTCATTTTTTGAATGGGCCAAGCCGAAGCAATAGTAAAAGCTTTCGTATGGGAGGTGCAGTAGAGGTGATGCTACGTTCCGATGAAATGTTTTTAGAGATTATTTGCGATGGTTATCATGTAGATCCATCCTATGTACGGGATGTCATTGCCAGAAAAGGGCATGAACGGGTGATTATGATTACTGATACGATGTTTGCCAATGGGATGTCTGATCTCAAGCGCTTTGATCTATTTGGTATACAAGGCGCAGTAAGTGAAAACCAAGCGTATTTACAGGTACTCGGATCAGAAAATACCTTATTTGGAAGTGTCTTGAAATCAAATGTGGGTTTTGCCAATGTCATTTCTTGGCTTACTCAAGAATTACCCGGCACCTGGCATCGTTTGCATAAGGCCTTGACGCTAAATGATGCATTGGTACAGGCCTCTATCATGTTTAGTTCCAATCCAGCAAAACTGTTGGGTATCTATGACATGGCTAAAGGCCAAACAGGAACAGGAAGCATAGAAGTCGGAAAAACGGCTGACCTAATTGTAGCCGAATTTGAAGAAAACAAACTCTCCATCACTCATAACTTGCTTCAAGGAATCATTTACGAAACAGCAAGTAGCCTCTTTCATTGATAGTTAATGCTCTATGATGAAACCACTAAATTCATTGCGTATCAAAATTGTTGCAAAATATACAAGCAGCATATTTGTTTTCTTATTCATTTGTGCGGCCATGTTTTCTGCAAAAGCGCAAAGCCAATCGGCTCGATATGAGCTAAGCCTCAGTGGTGAATGGGATTTTGAACAAACCTACAAACCCTATCCTCCTAAGAAATTCACACGGAAAATACCTGTTCCTGGATTGATAGATCAGGCAATCCCTAAAATTGATCAGTACGATGAACTATTTATGGGAGACCAGGATGCCAAATACAGTTGGTATAGATGTAAATTCACCCTTCCAAAAGAAGAACAAGGAAAAAAGGCAGTTCTAAGCATCCTTAAAAGCAGGTTTAATACCCAAGTTATCCTCAATGATGTTGACCTTGGCACCTATTGGCAAGCCAGTAGCCCAATTGAAACAAACCTGACTGATTATTTAATATTGGATGGAGAGAATGTTTTGCTTATTCGCCTGGATGACATTAAACGAATTTCAAAGGAATCAGCTTTTTCCATGTATATTGAGCAGTTTACCTATATTCAGGGAATTTGGGACGAAGTATTTATCTCCTTTACAGGTCCCGTCAGGGTGGCGCGTTCACTTTGTTTGCCATCTGTGTTAGAGGAAAAAGTACAACTGAAATTGCTATTAGAAAAGACGGCTAAAGTAGTAAGCGATACAGTTCGTATTCCAACAAAAGTAAAATGCCTCAATCAAAAAGAGGTGGAAGTAGAGATTCCGATGGCGCAAATAAAACTGTGGTCTCCTGACACGCCTTTTCTTTATGAAGCCGTGAATAGATGCTAACAATACTACACAAATAAGCAGACGATATATTAGGGTAGGAGATACTGAAGAGGGGCTTGCTTTTCCCGATTATAAAATTGAATTTCCTGATAGACGAGACTAATAAAGAATTTCCGGGAGGCTTTTTATTGTGGCAAGCGGGGGGAGAAGATAGCCCAGAGGATGAAGGTGGATTTGCCTTCTTCTTGGATGATGAAAAGGTGAAGGTCAATCATCGATGGTTCAGAGGCCTGAAGTTTGACCCAAAAACCATTACCTAGAAGCATATTGAAGAAGGAAAGATAGTCGAAAATCCACCGATCCAAACAACAAAATATCCAGTAGTATAAGAACATCATTAATTCACGATTAAATAAAACCAGCAATAATGGAAATAAGGCAAATGACCAATCGGGACATTGAAAGCGGAA
>Ga0256830_1002179_pt1 | contig 13152 bp, 11 predicted proteins | sample 128326metaG_FD_190537 | JGI IMG/M metagenome (GOLD analysis project Ga0256830, IMG submission 190537) | Hydrothermal vent microbial communities from Lau Basin, Pacific Ocean - 128-326 | ecosystem: Environmental > Aquatic > Marine > Hydrothermal vents | place: Pacific Ocean: Lau Basin | collected...
CCTTGAGCGCGGCCTCCACCTTGTCCGGGTCCACCGGGGCGCCCCACTCGTCCTCCACCACCACCGCGTTGCCGCCGCAGCGGTGGACGTTTTCCTTCATGCGCCCGCCGAAGACACCGTTGATGCAGACGATGACGGTGTCCCCCGGCTCCACCAGGTTGGCGAAACAGGTCTCCATGCCGGCCGAGCCCGGGGCCGAGACCGGGAAGGTGAGGGCATTGCCGGTCTGGAAGGCATAGCGCAGCAGGTCCTTGAGTTCGTCCATCATGGCCACGAAGACGGGGTCCAGGTGGCCGATGGTGGGCCGGGCCATGGCCGCCAGCACCCGCTCGCTGACGTCCGACGGGCCGGGGCCCATGAGGGTGCGCCTGGGAGGAACGAAGGATCCGCTGCTCATGACAATACCTGCTCCGGTGTGGTTGTGATCTCGGGCCGCAGCCGGCCAAAAAACGGCCGCCAGTATAGCCCATGGCGCCGCGCGGTCGACCACACGGGTTCTGGGGGATCTCACTCCGGAGACGTTTTCGCGGTAAACTTGCGCCCCGTTTGGTTAGGAACCTGTCTCAAAATGCCCCACGGCCGCGCGCCTTGCCGGCGCGGCCGTGGACTCACGACACGACACGCGCGGAATTTTGAGACAGGTTCTAGAGCACGGGAGACGACTTGTGAGCGACACGCCCCTGGCCCTCGTCCTGCCACCGGAGGCACTGGATGCCGCACGCGCCCGCGACGGCGTGGTGCTGGTGGACGCGGGCAGCCCGGAGAGTTACGTCAAGCAGCACCTGCCGGGAGCGGTGTTCCTGGAGTATGCCTGGATCGTGGATCGGGATCCCCCGCGCATGGGCCTCCTGCCACCCCCCGAGCAGCTGGCCCGGGTGCTGGGCGCCCTGGGGATCACGCCCGAAACCCACGTCATCGCCTATGATGACGAGGGCGGCGGGCGGGCCGCGCGGCTGCTGTGGACCCTGGACGTCATCGGCCACCGCCGCTTCTCCCTGCTGGACGGGGGCCTGCAGGCCTGGGCCGGCGAAGGCCGGCCGCTGGAGACCGCCATCCATGTGCCCCGTCCGGCCCACTACCCGGTGCCCGCGGTCTCCGGCCAGGGAATGGCCACGCGCGAGGAGATCCTGGCCCGCCTGGGCGATCCCGGCCAGGTCCTGCTGGATGCGCGCTCGGAGGCCGAGTACACCGGGCGCAAGGTGCTGGCCCAGCGCGGCGGCCACATCCCGGGAGCGGTGCACTACGAGTGGACCCGGGCCATGGATCGCCAGCGCCACCTGCGCCTGCGGCCCGCGGAGGCCCTGCGCGACGAGCTGGCCGCCCTGGGCGTCACCCCGGACAGGGAGGTGGTGACCTACTGCCAGACCCACCACCGTTCCGCGCTCAGCTACATCGTGCTCAAGTGGCTGGGTTTTCCTCGGGTGAAGGGTTATGCCGGGTCGTGGTCCGACTGGGGCAACGCCGCCGACACGCCGGTGGAAACGGGAGCCTGAACACGCGGGCCTGCCGCCGCCCCGGGGCGCCGCGGGGGGAGACGGACTCCGGGCGCCGGCAGCGTGAACCGTTCCCGGCGTGTCGCCTCACCCCTGCTCCAGCGGCCGGACGACACCGGTGACGATGCCGAGGATCTCCACCTCCTCGTTGCGCAGGCGGATGGGGGGCATGCGGGGATTGGCCGGCTGCAGGCGGATGCCGTCGCGCTCCACGTAGAACTTCTTCAGCGTCACCCGTTCACCGTTGATGAGCGCCACCACCGACTGGCCGTTCTCGGCGGTCTCGCGCTTCTCCACCACGATGATGTCGCCGTCCTGGATGTTGTCGTCCACCATGGAGTGACCGCGCACGCGCAGGGCATAGGTGTTGCGCCGCACCATGTTGGCCGGCACCCGCACCCGCTCGTCGTCGGCGCACAGGTCCACCGGCAGGCCGGCCTGCACCCGGCCCAGCAGGGGCACCTCCACCAGCGCCTCCGCCACCGCCTCGCAGGCCGAAAGGGGAGCCGCCCATACGGGGCGGTTTTTCTTAGGAATCATATAACTGACAGACATATTTGAAGTTATTGATGAGATATCTGCGCCAACCATAATATAATCCGGGCCAGCTCACAACGGCCCATGCACCGGCCGGGGCGATCTGGGATAATCCGCCGCCATGAATGCCTCCCCACGTGGCCCGCGGGGCCTGCTCATCATCGTCCTGTCCACCGTCCTGGGCCTGGCCGCCGGGGCTGCCTGGCAGTGGCTGCGACAGCCCCCGCCACCGCCGGCGGACCTGGCCGCCACCATGTTCCCGCAGCCGCGCCCGCTGCCCGAGGGCTTCCGCCTCACGGACCAGGACGGCCGGCCGCTGGACGCGGCGCGCCTGCGCGGCAAGTGGACCTTCGTCTTCTTCGGTTTCACCCACTGCCCGGACGTCTGCCCCACCACCCTCACCGTGATGGCACGGCTGAAGAAGATGCTGGCCGCCGGCCCCGACCCGGCCCCGGTGCAGATGCTGTTCGTCTCCGTGGACCCGAAGCGGGACACGCCCGAGGTCCTCAAGCGCTACGTGACGTTCTTCGACCCGGAGTTCCTGGGCGCCACCGCCCCCATGGAACGGCTGGTGCCCATGACCCGGAGCCTTGGCATCCTGTTCGCCTACAACAACCAGGGCCGCGACGACGGCGGCTACACCGTGGACCACAGCGCCCAGATCCTGCTGTTCTCTCCCGAGGCACAGTGGGTGGCGGTGTTCGGGACACCCCACGTCGCCGCGCGCATGGCCCGCACGTTCCGGCAGATACGGAGCTACTATGAATAGAACCGCCCGGACGCTGCGTGTGCTCCTGCCCGTGCTGGCGCTGCTGACCGGCGCCGCCGCCGCCGAAGGGCCGGTGGCCGTGGAGGAGGCCTGGATCCCCCAGTCCCCGCCCGGGATGGAGATGATGGCGGGCTACGCCACCTTCCACAATCGCGGCACCGGGCCCGTGACCATCACCGGGGCTGCCAGCCCGGCCTTCGGCCGGGTGGAACTCCACCGCACGGTGCACGAGGGCGGCATGGCCCGCATGAAGCGCGTGCCCCACCTGCGGATCGAGGCGGGCGGCCGGGTGCGCCTGGAACCGGGTGGCCTGCACCTGATGCTCATGGCCCCCCGGCGCCGGCTGGCCCCGGGCGACGAGGTGGAGATCACCTTCACCACCGCCGGCGGACGGGGGGTGCAGGCCCGGTTCACGGTGCGCCCGCGAAACGGCGCCCACCACCACTGAGCGGGGCCTCTCCGGTGGACCGGCCCGGCCTGCGCGATTACCTGTTCGCACTGCCCCAGTACCTGCTCCCCCACCACCTGCTGTCGGGGCTGGTGTGGGCATTCACGCGCCTGCGCCTGGGCCCCGTCACCCGGCTCATGATCCGCTGGTTCGTGCACCGCTACGGGGTGAACCTGGCCGAGGCCCGGGATCCGGATCCGGGTGGCTACCCCACCTTCAACGCCTTCTTCACCCGCGCCCTGAAACCCGGCGCGCGGCCCCTGGCCACCGGCCCGGGCGAGGCCGCCTGTCCGGTGGACGGCACCGTGTCCCGGGCCGGCCCGCTGGAGGGCGGCCGCATCCTCCAGGCCAAGGGCATGCACTTCTCGGCCACCGAGCTGCTGGGCGGCGATGCGGAGCTGGCAGCCCCGTTCGAGAACGGTGCCTTCGCCACCCTCTACCTGTCGCCGCGGGACTACCATCGCATCCACATGCCCCTGGGCGGGCGCCTGCGGGAGATGGTGCATGTGCCGGGACGGCTGTTCTCGGTCAATGCCGCCACCACCCGCTGCGTGCCGCGGCTGTTCGCCCGCAACGAGCGCGTGGCGTGCCTGTTCGACACCGAGGCCGGGCCCATGGCCCTGGTGCTGGTGGGGGCGTTGTTCGTGGGGTCCATCGAAACGGTCTGGCACGGCGAGGTGACGCCCCCCACCCGCCTGCGGGTGCGGCGCTGGGACTACACCGGCGCCGCGCAGCCGGTGCTGCTGGAAAAGGGCCAGGAGATGGGCCGGTTCAACATGGGCTCCACGGTGATCGTGATGTTCGGCGCCGGCCGCGCCCGCATGCTGCCCGCCATCGCCCCCGGGACCCCGGTGCGCATGGGGCAGCCCCTGGCGCGCCTCGCAGCGCATTGAGTGCGGACCGGGCCTTCAGGCCCGCTCCACGGGGAAGGCGAGCACCTCGTCGATGGACGCGGCCCCCGCCGCCAGCATCACCAGCCGGTCGAATCCCAGCGCCACTCCCGCACACTCCGGCAGGCCGGCCGCCATGGCCGCCAGCAGGTGCTCGTCGGGCGGCAGCGCCGGCCGTCCCAGGCGGCGGCGGGCGGCGTTGTCGGCGGCGAACCGCTCCCGCAGCGCGTCCGCGTCGGTGAGCTCCTGGTAGCCGTTGGCCAGCTCCACCCCGTTCAGGTACAGCTCGAAGCGCTCGGCCACCGGCGGCTTCCCGGGCCGGACCCGGGCCAGGGCCGCCTGCGAGGCCGGGTAGTCGTACAGCCCCACCACACAGCCGCGGGGCAGGGCCGGCTCCACCACATGGGTCATCAGCAGGTCGCGCCAGCCGTCGGCGTCGTCCGGCGCCAGCCCGGGCGTGCCGATGCCGTGTCGCACGGCGGCGCGGGCCAGCGCCTGCGCCCCGGCGGCCAGGGGATCGATGCCCGCATGGGCCGCGAAGGCCTCGGCATAGGAGAGCGCCCGGAACGGCCCCAGCTCCAGCACGTCGCCCAGCACGGTCTCCACCAGCGCCACGGCCTCTTCCATGAGCGCCCGGTAGCCCATGCCCACCCGGTACCACTCCACCAGCGTGAACTCGGGATTGTGCCACCGGCCCCGCTCGCCGGCCCGGAAGGCATGGCACACCTGGAAGATGTCGCCGCTGCCCGCCGCCAGCAGGCGCTTCATGGCGTACTCCGGGGAGGTCTGCAGGAACAGGCGGCGCCCGCCGGCGTCGACGGTCTCGAAGCTGTCCAGGTGGGGGGCGGTGGCCGGGGCCGCGCCCAGCAGCGGGGTCTCCACCTCGAGCACGCCGCGGGCGGCGAAGAACCCGCGCACCCGCGCCAGCAGGCGGGCGCGCAGGCGCAGGCGGTCGGGGATGGCGGTGGGGCGCCAGTGGTCGCCGGGCACGGGCGTCATGCCGGCGGCGGCGGGGTCATTCCTTGACCCGGCTGATGTACTCGCCGGAACGGGTGTCCACCTTGATGAGATCGCCCTCGTCGATGAACAGCGGCACGCGCACCACCGCGCCGGTCTCCACCGTCGCCGGCTTGGTGGCACCCGAGGCCGTGTCGCCGCGCACGCCGGGCTCGGTCTCGGTGACCTTGAGCACCACGTGGTTGGGCGGCACCACGCTGATGGGCGCCCCGTTCCACAGGGTCACGGTACACAGGTCCTGCTCCTTGAGCCACTTGGCGGCCTCGCCCACGGCGGCGGCATCGGCCGCCACCTGCTCGAAGGTCTCCGGGTGCATGAAATGCCAGTGCTCGCCGTCGGTGTAGAGATACTGCATCTCGGTGTCGATGACGTCCGCGGCCTCGATGGACTCGCCGGACTTGAAGGTGCGCTCCATGACGCGGCCGGTCTTGAGGTTGCGGAACTTGACCCGGTTGAAGGCCTGGCCCTTGCCCGGCTTGACGAACTCGTTTTCAATGATGACGCAGGGATCGCCGTCCAGCATCACCTTCAGGCCGCTGCGAAACTCGTTGGTGCTGTATGTCGCCATGGATTTGGGTTCCCGTTCCAACCGTCCATCGAGGTCAAAAAGAGCCGCCTATGATACCGCGAACCCGCCGTGCCGGGGAGCCGGCGCCCTGGCAGCAGGCGCTGGCCGGGGCCGTGCGCGACCCCGCCGAGCTGCTGGCCCTGCTCCGCCTGCCCCGCGCCCTGCTGCCCGCGGCCCGCGCCGCGGCCCGCCGGTTTCCGCTGAGGGTGCCGCGGGGCTTCGTCGCCCGCATGCGCCCGGGCGACCCGGACGATCCCCTGCTGCGGCAGGTGCTGCCGCTGGAGGCCGAGCTGGCCCCGCAGCCGCCGGGCTACGGCCCCGACCCCGTGGGTGACGACGCCGCCTCCTGCACCCCCGGGCTGCTGCGCAAGTACCGGGACCGGGCCCTGCTCGTCACCACCGGCGCCTGTGCCGTCCACTGCCGCTACTGTTTCCGCCGCCACTATCCCTATGCCGAGGCCAGTGCGGGGCCGTCCCGCTGGCGGGCCATCGTGGAGCACCTGGCCGGGGACGGCGGCACCGAGGAGGTGATCCTCAGCGGCGGCGACCCCCTGACCCTGCCCACGCCACGCCTGGCCGCCCTCACCCGCACCCTGTGCGGGGTGCCGGGGCTGGCCCGGCTGCGCATCCACACCCGCCTGCCGGTGGTGCTGCCGGAGCGCGTGGACGGCGAGCTGCTGGCGTGGCTGGCCCGACTGCCCTGGCAGGTGGTGGTGGTCGTCCACGCCAACCACGCCAACGAGCTGGACGATGACGTGGCCGCGGCCCTGGCGGCCCTGGCCGGGACCGGGGCCGTGCTGCTCAACCAGAGCGTGCTGCTGGCCGGGGTCAACGACGATACGGACGTGCTGGCGGCGCTGTCCCGCCGGCTGCTGGCCTGCGGCGTGCTGCCCTACTACCTCCACCAGCTGGACCGCGTGGCCGGGGCGGCCCACTTCGCCGTGGACGACGCCCGGGCCCGGGACCTCCACGCCCGCCTGCGCGAGCGCCTGCCCGGTTACCTGGTGCCGCGGCTGGTGCGCGAGGTGGCCGGGGCGCCGGCCAAGATGCCGCTGTGATCACCCCGCCCGCGGCCGGGCCGGAGGCCGCTGAACCGGGTTCTGCAACCGTTGGTCGGAACCTGTCTCAAAATTTCCCACGGCCGCGCGCCTGGCCGGCGCGGCCGTGGACTCACCACGCGACGCGCACGGAATTCCGGGACAGGTTCTAGGCCCTATGGGTGATGCATGTTCTGTGGTTCCTGTCAAGTAATCCTGTCATAATCCCGCACGGGGGAATCAAGCAACAACGGCCGGTCCGGCCCCCGGCTCCGGTTCCGGCCCGCACGACATAACGGAGAGTGCCCGTGGGCAAGCCCATCGGCCTGGACCTTCCCCGGCGGCGCAAGCCGGGCCGCGGGGACTTCGACATCCGCCCGCGCCGGGCGGAGGCATGGGTGGCGCAACTGCCGCGGGCCAACCTGGGCGAGACCGCCCGCCGCCTGTACACCGCCCTCACCGAGACCAACCGCCTGGACCTGCCCTTCCAGGACCGGGCCCGCTTCCTCGACACCCTGCTGGCACCCGCGGGCGAGGTGGCCCAGGGCCTGCGGCGCCATTTCGTGGGTGTCTGTTCGCCGCTGCCGGAGAAAAACCGCAAGGTAGCCGCGGTGGCCCGCCACCTCCACGTGGAGCTGGCCACCGGCTACGGCATCGCCGCCGAGGACCTGCTGCGGCGCAGCCTGCTCCTGGTGGACGGGCGCCTGCTGACCCAGCTCCTGTACCGGGCCACGGCCTTGTGGGGCCGGGTCCTGCTCACCGACTACGAGACCTACAGCCCGCACACCCAGGGCGCGTGGGCCGCCGTTCACCGCCTGTTCGCGTTCGCGGAATCACGCCGGCTCCACCGGACCGTGGTCGCCGACCCGCTGGTCCCTGGCCGGCGCGCCACCCTGGCCGACGAGTACAAGCGCATCCTGCTTCTGGCCCTGGCCTCGCCCTACTGCCTGCGCCACGGAGAAGCGGGCCAGGTCCACCGGGCGCTGGAGCGCTGGGCCGCGCGGGCGGTGCTGCGCCCGGTGCGCAACCCGGCCCAGCTGGACAGCCCGTTCGGAGTGGATCTGGACAGTGACGGCCCGCCCCGCAACCTGGCACTGGCGGGGGGTGACTGCGACCCGTCCCGCTGCCGCCTGCTGGACACGCGCGGTGTGCTGGAGCTGGTGCGGGACGAGATCATGGAGGCCGACGACGTGGTGGCCACGACGCTCGGGGGCCTGTCCCTGGAGCAGGCCGACCTGCCCCACCCGCTGCTGCGCCGTCTCATGGCCATGTGGTCGGCGCAACCCCGGCGGCACTTCTCCCGCAGTCACCGCCGGGAGCAGGTGGAAGTGGCCCTGGGCCTGAGCAGCGCCCACCATCTCATCGCCGGGGCCGGGCGCGACCAGCCCGGTGGCCGCCCCCGGCCCGACCGTTATTTCAAGCCGGCCCGGTTCGAGGGCGGAACGGCGACGAGCGGTGCAAGCGGCGTCGACGACGTGTGGGACCGCGTCTATCCGGCGCCCGAGAGCCTGGAACCGTCACCGGCGCCGGAACCGGAGGCGGCCGCCGACGCCGGAACAGAGCCCGCCGTCCGTGCCGAGCTGTGGCAGGTGGTGGACGAGGGAGCCGGCGGATACTGCCTCGAGTCCACGGGCGCCGCCGGCCCGGTCCAGGTGGGCGAGCTGGCGGGGATCCGCCGGGCCCACGGCCACAGCTGGAAATGGGGTGTGGGCGTGGTGCGCTGGCTCAAGTTCTCGCAGGGGGGCACGTTGCGCATGGGCGTGGAAATGCTCACACCCGATGCGGCAGCGGCCGGGGTGCGGGTGACCGCGGCCCCGGCCGGCGAGGCACCTTACCAGCGCACCCTGATGCTGCCGGGCATCGAGGCCATCAATCGCCCGGCGACCCTGGTGATGCCCCCGGTCCCCTTCCGCGAGGGCAGCCGGGTCACCCTGCGCGTGCTGGGCCGCGAGATGCAGGTACGCCTCACCCGGCAACTGGAGAACACCGGCCTGTTCGCCCAGTTCCAGTTCGATCTGGTGACACCGCAGGCGGCCGGGAATTCCGGCCCCCCCGCCGACAGCGAGCCCGACGACGGGAGCCTCGACGGCGTCTGGTCGTCCATATAACCGCCCGCGTCTCAACTCCTGCCACAAACTGCCGACAATTCAAAATACTAGCCATCCATGCTATGGTTGGTCGCGGCCGCAGGCAGGCTCGCCCCCATCCTGCCCCCGGCGCCCGACTGCTGGAGACTGGGCCCGTTGGTGGATAACGAAAATCTCGTCAGACTGATCACGGCCTTCGATGCCTCGGAAGAGGCGGAGTCCCTTCTCAACGTGCTGCGCAACGCCGGTCTGGTGGTGCGTGACACCCGGGTGGAGGACGAGGAGGATCTGGCCGCGGCCCTGGCCGAGAACCCGGTGGACATGATCCTGACCCGGGAATCCCTGCCGTATCTCGATGCCCGCAAGGTCCTGGAGCTGGTGGCACGCGAGGAGCGCGACCTGCCCGTCATCGTCATCCATGATGCCAAGGATGGCCAGCAGGCCCTGGAACTGCTGCAGGCAGGGGCGCGCGACACCGTCCCCCTGTCGCAGCCGGAACGCCTGCGCCACGTCGTCCAGCGCGAACTCCAGGACCTGCACCAGCGCCGGGCCCTGCGCCGTTGCGAGGTGATGCTGCACGAAACCGAGAAGCGGGCACGCGATCTCATCGACAGCTCCCGGGACGCCATCGCCTATGTCCACGAGGGCATGCACATCTACGCCAACAAGGCCTACCTGGACATGTTCGGCTACGACGAAATGGAGGACCTGGAAGGCACGCCCATCATGGACATGGTGGCACCCGAGGACAGCCGCAAGCTCAAGGACTTCCTGCGCAGCTATTCCAAGGGCCAGGCGGAAGACCGCCACCTGGAGATCACCGGCCGCAATGCCGAGGGTGAGACCTTCCGCGTCACCATGGAATTCTCTCCCGCTTCCATGGACGGCGAGGCCTGCACCCAGATCATCATCCGGGACCAGGCCGCGAGCAAGGAGCTGGAGAAAAAGCTCAACATCCTCAGCCAGCAGGACCTGCTGACCGGGCTGTACAACCGCAAGTACCTCATGGAGCAGATGGACCAGCTCATCGCCCGGGCCCTGGACGGCGACGTGCGCGGTGCCCTGTTCCTCATCCGGCTCGACGCCTACGAATCCATTCGCGAGGAACACGGCATCGCCGGTTCCGACCTCATGCTCACCGACATCGCCAACCTGCTCAAGTCGAAGGTCGGCCACCTGGGCATCCTGGCCCACTTCGAGGGCCCCGAGTACGCGCTGCTCATGCGCAATGCCGATCGCGAGCAGGCCGAGAAGCTCGCCGCCGGCATGTGCAAGGTCATCAACGAACATTTCTGCGACATCGGCGGCAAGACCGCCAACACCAGCGCCAGCATCGGCATCAGCCTGATCAACGAAACGACCAAGCGTGCCAGCGACACCATCACCCACGCCGAGCGCGGGGCCCAGAACGCCCATCGCGAGGGAGGCAATACCTACGCCTTCTACAACCCGGCGGTGGAGGACCTGGAGGAAAGCGAGCAGCTCGCGGTACGCGCCGCCCAGATCAAGGCCGCCCTCAAGAACAACCGCTTCCGCCTGCTGTTCCAGCCCGTGGTGAGCCTGCACGGGGAGCCCGGCGAGCACTACGAGGTGCTGGTGCGCATGCTCGACGAGGAAGACAAGGAGGTCCCACCCGAGGAATTCCTGCCCGCGGCGGAGAAATCCGGTCTCATGACCTACATCGACCGCTGGGTCCTGGCCAATGCCATGCAATTGCTGGCCAAGCGCTACGAAAAGGGACTGCGCTCGCGGTTCTTCGTCAAGCTCTCGGGGGCCTCACTCTGTGACCAGGAGTTCCTGCCCTGGCTCTCGGAACGGCTCAAGGCCCTGCGCCTGGACGCCGACACCCTGATCCTGGAGATCAGCGAGGACACCGCGCTCAATTACATGAAACAGGCCAAGGCGACCCTGGCCGGCCTGGCCCAGCTCCGCTGCCGCTCGGCGCTGGAGAACTTCGGCCTGGAACAGAACACCTTCCAGTCGCTCAAGCATCTTGACGTCAACTACGTCAAGATCCACGGCGACCTGGTGGCCAACCTGGCGACCAACGTGGAACACCAGGAGAAGGTCAAGGCCATCGCCGACCATGTCTCGGGGCTGGGCAAGCAGACCATCGCCGCCTTCGTCGAGGACGCCAACAGCCTGGCCGTGCTGTGGCAATGCAGCGTGGACTTCATCCAGGGCTACTTCCTGCAGGAGCCCGAGGCCGAGATGCACTACGACTTCGAGGGCAGCCTCTGACCGGAACCTGTTCCGGAGCCACGCGGCACGCGCGGGACCCCGGCCAGGTCTCCAGGCCCGGCGACGCCGTTCCGCAGATACGCTGAAAGCCGGGTGTGCTGTCCCGGCGGGCCCCGGGACCTGTCTCAGAATTCCGCGCGCGTCGCGTTGTGAGTCCACACGGCCGCGCCGGCCAGGCGCGCCGCGCAGCACAGTACTCGTTGTACGGGCCAGTGGCGCAACGCCGCCGGCGTGGCCGTGGCTCACAACCCCCGGGGCGCCGGCGATTTTCACCCCCATCGCCCTCCGTGGCCTAAATTGTCGGCATTGCCTTCCCGTGCAGCCATGCCCGTCGGCTCCCACCGAAAATCGCCAGGCGCGCGGCCGTGGGGAATTCTGAGACAGGTTCTATTCCCTTCCGGAACCGGGCAGCTCGCCCAGGACGTGAGAAACCAGGCCGTCGGCCAGCTTGGGCTCGAACCAGGTGCTCTTGGGCGGCATCACTTCGCCCGCGTCGGCCACCGCCATAAGCTGCTCCAGCGAGGTGGGATACAGCGAGAACGCCACCTTCATCTCGCCCGAATCCACCCGCCGCACCAGCTCCTCCAGCCCGCGGATGCCGCCCACGAAGTCGATGCGCTGATCCCGCCGTGGATCCGTGATGCCCAGAACCGGGCCGATGAGATTGTTCTGCAACAGGCTGACATCCAGGCGTCCGACGGGGTCGTCGGACGGTGCCCGCTCGGGGCGGATGCGCAGCCGGTACCAGTGACCGTCCAGGTACATGCCGAACTCACCGGGGCGTGCGGGACGCACCGGTACCTCGCTCGGCTCCACTTCGAAGGCCTCGCGCACGCGGGCGAGAAAACCGCCGGTGTCCAGGCCGTTGAGATCCCGCACCACCCGGTTGTAATCCAGGATCTTCATCTGATTGTCAGGGAAGACGACCACCTGGAACCAGTTGTAGGGCTCCTCCCCGGTATGGGCCGGGTTGGCCGCCCGGCGCATGGCGGCCACCCGGGCTGCTGCCGCCGAGCGGTGATGACCGTCGGCGATGTACATGGTGTCCACCTGCGCGAAGGCCCGGTCCAGCGAGGCCACGTCATCCGGCTCGCAGATGGCCCAGAGCGTGTGGCGCACCCCGTCATCGGCGACGAGATCGTAGTCCGGCTCGCGCCGGGTCAACGCCTGCACCACGGAATCGATCTCCGGGCGGTGGCGGTAGGTCAGGAACACCGGGCCGGTCTGGGCATTGAGGGCATCGATCTGGCGCACGCGATCGTCTTCCTTGTCCGGGCGGGTGAACTCATGGCGCTTGATCAGGCCCCGCTCGTAGGCCTCCACCGAGGCCACCGCCACCAGGCCGGTCTGGACATGGCCGTTCATCTCCAGGCGGTACAGGTAGTAACAGGGGCGCTCGTCCTGGCACAGGATGCCTGCCTCCAGCATCCGCCGCAGGTTCTCCGCCCCCTTTGCATACACCGCCGGGTCATGCGGATCGGTCTGCGGCGGCAAATCGATTTCCGGTTTGGAGATGTGCAGAAAGCTCCACGGCCGGCCCCGCGCCCGCTCCCGGGCCTCCTCCGAATTCAGCACATCGTAGGGAGGCGCCACCACGTCGGCAGCATGCTCGGGCACCGGGCGCAGGCCGGGAAACGGGCGAATGAGACGCATGAACTGACTCCTGCAGGCCGTTGAGAAGGGACAAATCGGGGCGGCATTGTATACGAAGGGCGCCCGCCGCGCCCAGTGCGGCCCCGATCACAAATCCGTCCCCGCGGAGGGTCCGCCGCCGCCCCCGTCTCCCGCCCCGGGCATGCTATTATTACTGGGCCCGCATGAGCGCGGGCTGCGCCGGACGGGGCCAGGGACGCTCCCCGCGACAGACGCCCTCCGGCACCGGGCCAACACCTACTACGTGCCCTTATGGAAGCATCCGGCAAACCCCAGGACGGCGGCGCAGCATCGACCGCCCCACCCCTCTGGACCCGGCTCCTGCGGCGCTGGCGGCCCGCCTATATTCCCATCGCCTGGAAGCTGGCGTTCGTCATCACCACCCTCATCACCGGCGGCATGACCCTGTTGG
>Ga0256830_1002180_pt1 | contig 13150 bp, 13 predicted proteins | sample 128326metaG_FD_190537 | JGI IMG/M metagenome (GOLD analysis project Ga0256830, IMG submission 190537) | Hydrothermal vent microbial communities from Lau Basin, Pacific Ocean - 128-326 | ecosystem: Environmental > Aquatic > Marine > Hydrothermal vents | place: Pacific Ocean: Lau Basin | collected...
GAGCGAACGGAACGTGTTCGCGGTGCCGAAAAAGCCTGCGAACCGCTCCCGCGCGAGGCGATACAATGCAAGCGAAGAAATTCGCTTTTGACAGGTCACGCCATTTCGACCTATGTTGACCATCGCCAGTCCCGGGTACGTGCCTACCCGGACTTCATCCATTGCCCGGCGGAAGAAGGGCCGGGTCGCAAGGGAGAGGACACGATGGTCGTGTTCAATTACGCAACGCGCGAGTTGACGACAAAAGTCGTCTACTACGGTCCGGGACTCTGTGGAAAAACCACAAATCTGCAATTCATCTACGATCACCTCCCCGGTGGGGTTCGAGGGAAAATGCTCTCTCTCGCGACCAAGAGCGATCGCACGCTCTTCTTCGATTTCCTTCCGATCGACCTCGGTCAGATCCAAGGCATGAAGACGAAGGTTCAGCTCTATACCGTGCCCGGGCAGGTCTTCTACAACGAAACGCGTCGGCTGGTGCTCAAAGGCGCCGATGGCGTCGTCTTCGTGGCGGATAGCCAAGAAAACATGATCGAGGCCAATCGCGATTCTTTCCGCAATCTGGAGGAGAATCTCGGCGCGCAAGGGTTGTCCCTGGCGGAGCTACCGCACGTCCTGCAATTCAACAAGCAGGACCTTCCCGGAGCGCTTCCCATCGAAACGCTCAACGATCAGTTGAACAAATACAACGCACCGTTCTACGAAGCCATCGCCACGACGGGGGTGGGCGTGCAGGAAACGTTGCGACACATCACGAAGCTGGTCTTGCTCAAGCTCAACGAGCGATACGGGGAAGAACCCGCAGCCGGTGCCTCCGCCTCGCAGGCAGCGACACCGACACCAACACCGAAAGTCGAACCCGCGCCCCCGGCGGCAGCGCCCGCACCCGAGCCGGCCGCCCGAAAGCCTGAGCCGGCTGCCTTGGATCCTCGCCCTGCCGCCGTCCCCGACTCTCGCCCCGCAGCCGCACCCGCCGCTGCGCATGCCGACTTGACCCCTCCCAAAGCCGATCCGCCCCCGACGCTCGCCATTCCCACCATGCCGGAGGCCGCCCCGCAGAAGTCGAACTTCGCGTCGGCCGGCGGAACCGTACCGGCGGAAAACCCGCCGGCGGGGGCCACGCCGACGGCCCATGCGGCAACGCATGGCGACATTTTCCAGATCAACCCGCCGACGGCTGCGGCGAGCCGTCCCGCCCCCTCTCGCGAAGACGACGTGTTGGACCTTCCGGCCCCAGCCGCCGTACCCGCGCCTGCCGGAGGCGGTGAAACGCAGCAGCTGAGCAGGGAACAGCTTGGCGACATGCTTGCCGCGGCAACCCCTCCGGCTGCGCCGACCATTCCCGAGTTGCACTCCCCTCCGATCGATTTCGCCTCCCCGGCCGCCCCAACGGCGCCCGAGGCCGCGGCCGCAGTCGGTGCGAAGGTCTCCGCACTCGCCGTGGCACCCGACGATCCGCTCTTCGCCGAAGAAGGGGTGGAAGCCACCCGCCTCGCACCGGGCGAGGCCCAGGAAATCCAGATCCCGGTGGTGATCGGCTCGCAAAGATACCGCCTGATGCTGCGCTTGGAGCTTGGATCGTGAGCCCGACATCCGGAGGGGTCGGCGCAACGGCGACCGTGATCCGGACCAAGCGCTATGTTTCGGCGCCGGCCGGCGTCTATCCCGCACCGATTCCGGCAGCCAAGCCCGTCCAAGACGATGCGCAGGAGGCGCTTCGCTCCGTCGTACCCGCTTTCGAGCAGCAAAGCGCAGGGACCGCCGCTGCCCGTGTGAAGGAAAGGGAAGTTGGGGGCCCGGCGCCCCTGCCGGAGCGCCCCGCTCCCTCTTCCCCCTCCGCCGCGAGCACAGCCGCCGCAAAGACGGCTCCGAATCCGGTCGCCACCTCGCGCAGCGCCCCGGTCCAAAAGAGCCATGAAGAGGCCGTGGTGATGCCGCGTCGTCTTCCGCGTATCATCGGAGGCGCTCTAAGTGGAGGTGTGCTCGGCGCTGCCGTCGGCTTGCTGCTGCTTGCCGTCACCAATCCAGCCATGCCGCTCGAGCGTTTGAGCGAGCCCCTGAGACTGTGGAACGAGACTCCAGACCCCCTGATGCAGATCGGAGCCGGCGCCCTGACGGTCGGTTTCATCCTGCTTGGAGCCGGCATGGGAGCACGGCCGCGATAGAGATCCCTAGACCTTCGTGGAGTCTGCGCAGTGAAGACAGGCTCGGTGCCGATCCTCCCTCTCTGCGTCCTTTGCGACTCGGCGCGTGTCGTCTTGCTCTGATCCATGGCGCGCGGCTCGGAGGAGAAGAACCGTCGCACCAAGCCGTCGTCGCGAATCACCGTCCGGCGTCTTCTACCACGCCAACGCCTCGCGCAAGACGGCGATCGCCGACCATGCGGCCGCGGAGAGTGAGTATGAGCCGATTCGGCCTCGCTGCGGCTTGCTTCTTGGTCGTGGCGTCTACGGGCGGATTCGCCGCGTTCGCCGGCAAATCGGATCGCAGCAAGTCGGATGATCCGGCGATCGTCTCCTCCGGTGTCGATCTTTCCAAGAGGATTCTTGCCGGCCCCGTCGTGGTCCGCGGCAAAGCGAGCAAGGCCAAGCTCAAGGCCCGCGTGGAGATTTTCGAGACGCTGCGCGGCGAGGGACTCGGCCGAGAGATCATGATCTCTTACCGCGGATCCAACCTGATGCGCCCGCCGGGCGATCCGGCCTTTGCGATCCGGGAGGGTGAAGAAGCGATCTTCGTGCTCGGCCCTTGGGTGGACAGCGACGGCGAAATTGCGCAGCACCACCTCTACCGCCCGGAAGGAGGCTTTCGGGCCCGGATTCCCATCCCTGCCGAAGGCGGCGAAGCCCTGCTCGACGCCGTTCGAAAGATCGTCGCCTGGCAAGATTCTCCGGATCGCTCGCAGACGATGCAGGACCTCGTCGCTTGGCTGGCGGGAAAGAATCCGTACCTGATCGACGTCGCGCTCGACCAGGCGGCTCGCCATGTTCTTTGCGACGAGGATTGGCTGCCGGCTCTTTTCGACAGGGCGCGAGACGTCTCTCCATGGCGGCGGGAACGCGTTCTCGAAGTCCTCGGTGGAGCGCTAGCGCGAGGCCGTTTCGACAAGCACCGCGGACCTCACTCCAAGCGAGCCGTGGCCGGCGATGCGGCGGCGAGGGTTCAGCGCCTGATCATCCGCTTGGCTCGAACGGATCCGGAAGAAAGCGTACGCATGGTCGCGGTCAGAGAACTCGCACGAGCCGGCTTCGAGGGCGTTCGCGAGATCCTCGAAGCCGTCGCCAAAGACGACCCGTCTCAGGACGTGCGCTACGAAGCCTCCGCCGCCTTGGCGCGCGGAGAGAGGCGGATCCGGCATAGGAAAAACCGATGATTGCGAGCGGTGGATCGCGATCCCATATTCCCCGAAAGGGTTCGGCCACAGGGAACCCGGCAACCGGCAACGATGGAAACCCGGAGGGTGACGGCCGCCGATGGCCTCGAACGCATTCAAAGCTCTGACAGTCCACTACAAGGATGGAGAACGGGTGGTCGCCGCCGGCGAGCGGGGTGCCTGCATGTTCGTCGTGCAGGCCGGTGAAGTACGTCTGCTTCGGCCTTCGGGCGAAGATGGTGGAGTTCCTACGGAGATCGCGCTGCTCGAGCGCGGCGACTTCTTCGGGGAGGGCGCGCTGCTCGAGGGGCGGCCCTATCCTTCGACGGCCGAGGCCGTGGGAGAGTGCGAGATCGTCGAATTTGGAGCCGGTGCGTTCGAGAGAATGCTTCGCGCGAATCCCGAGATTGCCGTCCGGCTGATGCGAAAACTCTCCATGCGCCTCGAAAGGTTGGAAGTCCGGCTTCTCCAAGCATCCGATCAAGGCGCATCCAAGACCGACGACGCACCTGCAACTCCTCCCCCCGCCAAGAGCACATCGAGCACTTCCGGGCGTCTCGTCGTAGAATCGGGAGAAGCGGCATTCCCGATGACCGGCAACGAGCTGCTGGTCGGCCGGTACGATCCGGTGACCGAAATCCAGCCGGAGATCGATCTGACGAGTGTCGACACCAAGCGCTCGGTTTCGCGGCGTCACGCGCGGCTGAGTCATCGGAACGGTGCATGGCACGTACAGGAAGAAGTCGGCGTACTCAATGGCACCTTCGTCAACGGCGCACGACTCGATGCCGGACGAAGCCGGAAGCTCGTCGAAGGCGATGTCCTATCGATGGGCATGGTACGGCTCGTCTTTCGCGAAAAGTAGAAAGCCCACTTCCCGCTCCGGCATCCACCCAACGCACGCTGCGGCCTCTGCTTGCCCTCTCGGTGCTTGCCGTCCTGCTCTTTTCGGATTTCGGCGCACTGCGCGTCTTTGCTCGCTCGGACGACACCGTTCGCCTCTATTCGCTCGAGATACAGGCACGCCGGGAAATCTCACGACTGACCCTCGATCGCCTCGAGCGAGCGCTGCTTGGGGGATTGGCTCGGCCCCGATGCGCGGTCAAGCCGGCCGTACCCAAGACCCCGGCCGATCTCCTCGTCGTGGTCGAAGTCGAGTTCTGGCGCGAACGGACGCTGCCGGGAGGCCGACCGGTTCTCGACCGCCGCAGCGGCCGAGAAAAGCCCGGTTACGTCCGCAAGATCGAAACACGCTACCGGATCACGATCCGCAAGCGAGGCGATGGGAACACCCCTGTCTACGAGAAGCGACGACGCGTCGCCAAACAGGTCGGCACGACGGGTCACCCGTTCTTCTCTCCGGAAGATGAGGTCCTCGCACGTACCGCCAAAGTCCTCACCCGCGATATCGAGAGGGCTCTTTGCAAAGCGGTCGACGACTGAAGCTTTGGAATGGGGTGCCGCCGCGGTACACTGTCCCCGCGATGAACACGACGACCGAAAGCTCCCATCCCGACCATCCCGAGATACCTCTGCCTGTCGAAGACCCTGCGAAATCCGGGGAGCGATGGGAAGTCTCCGTACCGCATTTTCAAGGTCCGTTGGATCTGCTGCTCCACCTCGTACGCTCGCAAAACATGGACATACTCGATATTCCGGTTTTTCAGATTTCGCGTCAGTACAACGAGTACCTCGATGCGATGCAGCCGATGGACCTCGAAATCGTCTCCGAGTACCTGCTGATGGCTGCGACGCTGACGCATATCAAGTCGCGCCTGATGCTGCCGACGGACCCCGAGGCGGCGGACGCGGGGGAGGATCCGCGCGCCGAGCTTTCGCGGCAGTTACTCGAATATGAAAAGTACAAGAATGCGGCCGAGGAACTCGCCGCGATGGAAAGCGCGCGAGAATTGGTTTACGTCCGCACGGCGCCCCCACCCGAAGAACTCGCCGGCTGCTATACACTGCGGGTGGACCTGACGGATCTGGTGCGTGCCTTCGAGCGCGTGCTTCGTCGCCTCGAATCCGAAGATCGAACGACCCTGATCCGGCGCGACGATTTCAAGATTCAGGATCTGATGCGACGCATCGTCAATCACTTCGATCGCGGGGACGGGGTGCGGACGGTCTCCTTTCGCGAGTTGCTCGATGCCTGCCGTACGCGCCTCGAACGCGTCGTGCTCTTCTTGGCTCTGCTCGAACTCGTCAAACTCGGAGCCGTCGATGCGCGCCAGCCCACGCCGCGAGATGACATTGCGATCCTCGGTCGGGATCTTGAACGCGCCGAGACCATCGATGACGACGCCGCCGAAGAGCAGCAGGGGCAGGATTCCGATTCGTCGGAGAACGGAACGGGGCAGGGGAGTCCACCTCAGGTAGACTCCGCGCAAGGTGCCGAACTCCCTCTTTCCGGCACCGAGGAGGCACAGGTCTGATGGGTGCGGAGCTTGGAGCATCGGAAGGCAGCGCTAAGCGCCCGCCGGAAGAATCGGTGGGGGCTGATGAGACCGCTCTGGTCGCCGTCCTAGAGGCCCTTCTCTTTGCGTCGTCGGAGCCTCTGAGCCGCTCGGAACTGCGCGCGGCCTTTCCCGGAGTCGAAGATGCGCGCATCGATGCAGCCACGGCCACGCTCGAAAACGCGCTTGCCGACCCGAGTCGAGGCATACGGCTCGAACACGTAGCCGGAGGCATTCGACTCGTGACCAGCCCCGAGGTCGCCGAGCCGCTGCGAACCCTCTTTCGCTTCCGCAACCGGCAGCGACTGACACCGGCAACGCTCGACGTGCTGGCGATCGTCGCATATTCCCAGCCCGTGACTTCGCCGGAGATTCAAGAGATTCGAGGAACCGACCCGTCCTATGCGCTGCGCGTCTTGCTCGACCGCAAGCTGATTCGCATCGTCGGACGCAAGCGTGTCGTCGGGCGCCCCATGCTCTACGGCACGACCCGCGAATTCCTCTTGCATTTCGGTCTTGATACCGTCGAGGATCTCCCCCCGGTGGAGGCTTACTCCACCCAAGTTCTGCCCTCGCAACACCGGCTCTTCCCTACGGGGGAAAACGGCCTCGGCGAAGAGATCGACGAGGCCGAGCCTCATCAAGAAAACGGCGAGGTGGATGCGAACGAAGAAGCTCGCGGCGAAGTCGATCTTTCCCCGGCAACGTCGGAAGCGTCTTCCGAGGCGCCGTCGGAGACGGACGAGAACCCCATCCCTCAGGAGCGTCCCGACGCGGCCCGCGGCGATGCGGAGTAGGTGATGGCCGAGGAGAGAATCCAAAAAGTGCTGGCTCGCGCAGGGGTCTCCTCGCGTCGAGCGGCCGAGAAGATCATTCTCGAAGGTCGGGTCAAGGTCAACGGTCAAGTCGTCGATCGACTCGGATCCAAGGCGGATCCGGAACGCGACGCCATTCGCCTCGACGGCAAACGCATCCGCTTCAAAGCTCGCTCCACCACCCGGGTCTTCAAAGCTTTCAAGCCGCGAGACGTCATGGTGACGATGAGCGACCCCGAGGAACGTCCGACGATCGCCGATCTCGTTCGCAGGCACCGCATTCGCGGCCGCATTTTCCCCGTGGGCCGGCTCGACTGGGATGCCGACGGCTTGCTGCTGCTGACGGACGACGGCGATTTGGCGAACCGCGTCGCACATCCGCGTTCGCACCTTCCCAAGACCTACCGGGTCAGGGTCCGCGGCCTGCCGGGCGCGGCGGCGATCTCGAAACTGCGAGAGGGCGTCTACCTCGGTAAGCGAGAGCGGACGTTGCCGGCCGTCGTGCGGCTCGAGTCGGGCGGCGAGAATGCCTCTTGGATTCGCATCACCCTGACCGAGGGGCGGCGAAACCAGCTCAAGCGCATGTTCCTAGCCGTCGGGCATCCGGTGCGGAAGATCCGCCGTATCGCCATCGGCCCGATCAAACTCGCCAAGATGCGGGTCGGCGAGATCCTCCCTCTGACGGAACGGGAACTCAACGCGCTGCGTTCGGCGCTCGACCGGCGGGCAAGCGAGAGCGGTGGGAGCAAGCCCGGCCGGCGAGCGCGATCTCGACGGCGAGAATAATCTTCGCTCTTCTCGAACGAATCGCTTGACCCAAGTAGCTGATGTCCCTAGGATTGTGCCCCTGCTGGCGGAGGTTGGCCCGGAGAGGGCCGTCCCCGGCCCGCGAGTGCGCCTAGGCGCGCTCGGTGGTGGGCTGGGTTGCTCACCGTCGGCGGCGAGGTTTACCGGGCGAAGTCGCGCGACCACATGGTCGATTTCGCTCGGTGTCGTGCCGCCGACGTGTCCGAGAAACCAAATCCCAACGGCCCACCGAAACGAAAGGTATGGAGTTCATGGAAATCGATACGGACAAGAATCACGAAGGCGACGGCATTCCTGCGTCGACGTCGAACACGGACGCGGAACTCGATTTCGCCGCCCTGCTCGACGAGTACACCCCCAACGTCGAAATCAAAGACGGCAGTGTCGTGCGCGGCAAGGTCGTGCGCGTGCTCGACGACATCATCTTGATCGACATCGGCTACAAGAAGGAAGGCATGGTTCGCCGCTCGGAGTTTCGCGGTGACGAGTCGGAGTACGCGGTCGGCACCGAAATCGAAGCGGTGGTCGAGTCGCTGCACGACGACGAAGACTACCTCGGGCTCTCCAAAGAAAAAGCCGAACGCATCAAGGTTTGGGAGCGTGTCGAAACAGCCTACAAGACCGGAGAAACCGTCGTCGGACGAGTCCTCGATCGCATCAAGGGCGGCTTGTCGGTCGACATCGGCGTCCGCGCCTTTCTGCCGGGTTCGCTCGTGGATATTCGTCCGGTGTGGAACCTCGAAACCTACAAAGATCAAGAGGTGCGCGTCCGTGTGATCAAGATGAATCGCCGGCGCGGCAATATCGTCGTTTCGCGCAAGCATGTGCTCGAAGAAGAGAATGCCGAGAAGAAGAAGGTGACGCTCGAGCAGATCGAGGAGGGAACACGCGCCAAGGGCATCGTCAAGAACATCACCGAATACGGCGCCTTCGTCGATCTCGGCGGTATCGACGGCCTCTTGCATGTGACGGACATCTCCTGGGGTCGCGTCAATCACCCCTCGGAAATGATTGCCATCGGCGACGAAGTCGATGTCGTGGTTCTCAAGTTCGACAAAGACAAAGAGCGCGTGAGCCTCGGCATGAAGCAGTTGCACCCCGACCCGTGGGAGAACGCCGCCGACAAGTACCCGCGCCTTTGCCGCGTGCGCGGAAAAGTCGTCAGCGTGACCGACTATGGAGCCTTCATCGAACTCGAAGAGGGGATCGAAGGGCTGATTCACGTATCGGAGATGTCTTGGACCAAGCGGGTCAAACATCCTTCCAAGATTCTCAGCATGGATGACTCCGTCGAGGTCGTCGTGCTCGATCTAGACGAGGAGAACCGACGCCTCTCGCTTGGACTCAAGCAAACGACCCCCAACCCCTGGACCGTCATCGAACAGAAGTACAACGTCGGCGATGTGATCACCGGGACGGTGCGCAGCATCGCCGATTTCGGCGCCTTTATCGAAGTGGAAGAAGGCGTTGACGGCTTGGTGCATATTTCCGACCTGACCTGGAACCGTCGAGTCAAGCATCCGGCGGAAATCTTGAAGAAGGGCGAAACCGTCGAAACCAAGATCCTCAAGATCGACACCGAGAACCAACGCCTGAGCTTGAGCGTCAAGGATCTTCAGCCCGACGCTTGGCAGGAGTTCTTCAAGCGCTACAACGTGGGCGACATTCTCGAAGGAAAAGTCGTGCGACTGACCGATTTCGGCGCCTTCGTCGAATTGACCGAAAACGTCGAAGGTCTCGTCCATGTCTCCGAAGTCTCGCACGATCGCGTGGAGAAACCCGGCGATGTTCTAAGTACCGATCAAGTCGTCCGGGTCAAGATCCTCAGAACCGACCCCGAGGAACGCAAGATCGGACTTTCCATCAAAGAGGCGGCCGATGCGCTAGCCGGCAAAGACCTCGAAACCTACCAAGACGAGCGTGATCAGGAGTCGCGCGCATCTTCCCTCACCTTCGGCGAAGTGGCCGGCGATCTCGACGCCATTCGCAAGCGAGCGGAAGAACGTCAGCAAGCCAAAACGACGCCCGAACCGGCGACAGAGGACGAGGGCGACGAGAATGAGGAATCGTCCACCTAAGCACCTGATGTTCGAGAAAAGGCACTCACACGTGAATTCGCCAATCGACAAGAGAGACGTGGAGGGGGCATGACGAAAGCCGACCTAGTCGAAGAGGTCACCGCGAACGTAAAAGAAATCGACCGCGCTGAAGCCGAGATCGTGGTCAATACGGTCTTGCAGTCGATCATCGACGCCCTGAAATCGGGCGACAAGATCGAGCTGCGCGGCTTCGGTTCGTTTCGTCTGCGGAAGCGTCGCCCGCGGCAGGGCCGGAATCCGCGGACCGGAGAGCGCGTTCCCGTGCCCGGAAAATCCGTGCCCTATTTCAAACCGGGCAAGGAACTCAGAGATCGCCTGAACGCGTCGGTCAAGAACGATGACGCGCTCTCGGCGAACACCGACCCGCCCGCCTCACCGGAAAGCGACCGTACTCCGCCGCCGGAAACCGCGACCTGACGCGACAGCGGCATAGATCGGCTCGAAGACCATTTGCGCTCACCCCGTCGCCATCGCCTGATGCGGCGGCGGGCGGGCATGATGACTGCCGAAGAGAACCGGATGCTCACCCATGTCGAAGCTCTACTGGATTGAAACTTGGGGCTGCCAAATGAACGAGCACGACTCCGAGAAGATGGCGGGAACCCTTCTCGGGCTCGGCTACGATCAGGCAACGCGCCTTCAAGACGCCGACATCATCCTACTCAACACCTGCGCGATCCGAGAAAAGGCCGAAGAACGGGTCTACAGCACGCTCTCCCAACTCGAGCACCTCAAGAAGGCTCGCCCCGAAACCATCATCGGTGTCACCGGATGCGTGGCGCAGATGAGCGGCGAGCAGGTTCGTGAGCGCATGCCTTTCGTCGATCTCGTCATCGGACCGCGCGCATCGAGCCGTCTTCCAGACATCCTAGGAAAGCTCAAGGACCATCGCGGCATCGTCGACACCACGCTCTATCAAGACAGCATCATCCGCGGGCAAGACGCCATCCGACGCGCGCCGGGCAAGGTCAAGGCTTTCGTCACGATCATGGAGGGCTGCAACAAGACTTGCTCGTACTGCATCGTCCCGACCACCCGCGGTCGCGAAGACAGCCGACCGCTAGAAGACATCTTGAAAGAAGTCGAATCGCTCGTGGAACAAGGTTATCGCGAAATCGAATTCCTCGGACAGAACGTCAACGCTTACCGCGACCCGAAGACCCACGACGGCCTCGATATCCTGCTCTACCGAGCGGGGGAATTCGCCGCGCTCGACCGAATTCGTTTCACGACGTCTCACCCCCTGCATCTGAGCACGAAGATCATCGAGGCCATGAGTCGCGTCAAAGCGGCTTGCAACTATCTGCACCTCCCCGTGCAATCCGGTTCCGATAGGATTCTCCGGCTGATGCGCCGCGGGTACACCGCCCGGAAGTTCCGCGACAAGGTCGCCGAGATCCGCGAAGCCATTCCGGAAATCGCGCTTTCGACCGACGTGATCGTCGGATTTCCCGGAGAGAGCGAAGAGGACTATCAGGCGACGCTCGATTTGCTCGAAGAGCTTCGCTTTTCCCAGCTCTTTTCCTTCGTCTATTCCAAACGCCCCGGAACCTCGGCTGCGACCATGATGGACGAAGACGAAGACAAGACGAAAGTCTCACGCCTGATGGCTCTGCAAGCGGCGCAGCGGGAAATTCAGGCCGACATTCATCGCACCATGCTCGGCCGGACCGTGGAGGTCCTCATCGAGGGGCCATCGCGAAAGGATCCCCGCGAAGTGGCCGGTCGCATGCCGCAGAACATCATGGTCAATTTCCCGGGCGAGGGCCTTCGGCCTGGAGACCTAGCCCGAGTGCTTTTGACCGATGCCACACCGGTCTCGTTTCGCGGCCGCTTGATTCGCGGGCCTCTCGAACGCCGAATACCGGCTCGGAGTCGAAATGCGCGTTCCGCCTTCGGCGCCTGAGCCTTGACTGAGCCTCGGAGGGTGGCTATCGTGGCCTCGACCCTTGCGTGGCGTGTTTTTCCGTATTTCGCGTCGAGAGGTCCGGTATTTTCGCGTATGATTCGCCAGTGGGGCCGTTTCCCGGCGCCGGAGGGTGCTCCATGCACGTGGAGATGAGAGTTCAAGGTCTGATGATCGACCCGATCACGCAGCAGCCCATGATCGTGCTTCGCGATCCTCAAAGCGATGCCAAGTTGCCCATGTGGATCGGTGCCTTCGAGGCCAATGCCATCGCGCTCGAACTCGAGCACGTCAAGACGCCTCGACCCATGACCCACGACCTGCTCGCCGGCCTACTCGACGATCTCAGCGCCACCTTGACCAAGATCGTCATTACGGACCTGCAAGAGAACACATTCTTCGCCGTGCTGCACCTCGACACGCCCGACGGCGCCAAGCAGATCGACTCGCGCCCATCCGATGCCATCGCTCTAGCCCTACGCTGCGACGCTCAGATCTGGGCTAGCGAAGAGGTCATCGAGTCCGCCAAGAACATCGACCTCACCGAGGGCTACAAGGAAACCGAGCGCTTCCGAGAATGGCTCGAAGGGCTCGGTGAAGATGATCTCGGCAAGTACGAGATGTAGCGCACGGCAGGCGATCAAGCCGACCATCAGGGTAGGGGAGTTCCCATATTCCGTCCCTTTGTCCGGAATCTGCGAAGAATCATTGATTTTCACTTTTTTCTTGCCTAGCATGGGTTCGCCCGAGTACTCGGCTCTTCGAGCTTTCACTTTCGCTTTCGCCTCTTCCGCGACTCGATGCGGCCATGGGTGATCATCGGGCGGTGAGGCTTTGACGATTGGGGAAGTAGATGATCATTGCTGTAGCGAACCAAAAAGGCGGCGTGGGGAAGACCACGACCTCCATCAACCTAGCGGCGGCCTTGGCTCAAAAAGGGCATCGGACGATCCTCATCGATCTCGATCCGCAGTGCAATGCGACGCTGTCCTACGTCGATCTCGATCGCATCACGTCCTCGATGTACGACGTCCTGGTTCAAGGCCACGTCAAACTCGAAGATTCGTTGCTCGACTGCAGCGTCGATAAGCTCCTGATCGCTCCCGCGCGACTCGCGCTCGCCAAGGTCGAGCCGGCGCTTGCCGGGCAGCTCGATGCTCATTTTCGGCTCAAAGACAAGATCGAAGAGGCCAAGGAACTTTTCGACTTCGTCGTCATCGACACCCCGCCGACCCTCGGCATGTTGACGGTCAACGCCATGGTGGCAGCGACCCATTTGCTCGTCCCGATCCAGTCCTCTTATTTCGCGCTCGAGGGCACGGACGACCTGCTCGAGACCTACGAGCGCATTCGCCTTCGTGCCAACCCCTCGCTGCAATTCCTCGGCGTCGTGGTGACCATTCACGACCGCCGAACCATCCTCGCGCGCGACATCGAAAAACAGATCGCCGAAGTCTTTGGTGACAAGGTCTTCACCACCAGCATCTCCAAGAACGTGAGACTCGAAGAATCTCCCGCGTACAAAGAACCCATCTTCTCTTTCGCGCCCACTTCCAAGGGTGCGGAAGAGTACTACCGCCTTTCCGAGGAGGTACTCCAACGTGTCTAAAGGGAAGGGATTGCCCCCTAGCGCGCGCATGCGAGCCGACAGTCATTTCGTGGACCAGATCACCGCCGTGCGCCCGGCTGCGGTCGGC
>Ga0256830_1002181_pt1 | contig 13149 bp, 13 predicted proteins | sample 128326metaG_FD_190537 | JGI IMG/M metagenome (GOLD analysis project Ga0256830, IMG submission 190537) | Hydrothermal vent microbial communities from Lau Basin, Pacific Ocean - 128-326 | ecosystem: Environmental > Aquatic > Marine > Hydrothermal vents | place: Pacific Ocean: Lau Basin | collected...
TGGCAGCCAGAAGCCCGGATGGAGCGAAGCGGGATCTGGGGGAGGGTAGAAATTCTTCCCCGGGTCCCGGCCTGCGGCCTTCACCCGGGCCACGCACTGGATTCCGGCTCTGCGCCATGCGGGGCATGGCTGCGGCCGGAATGACGTGGGATCGCGTTTAACCGCAAAGGTCGCGAAGTTGCGCAAAGCCAGGCACCGTGCCGCGTTGACATGGCGTTCCTTTGCGGTTGATCAAGGGCAGGATGGTCATTCCGGAAAGTGCGGAAAATGCAGGAGCAATTTTCCGCCTTGTCCGGAATCCAGTGTTCAGGCCCTGCTACTGGATTCCGGCTCTCCGCCATGCGGGGCATGGCTGCGGCCGGAATGACGTGGGATCGCGTTTAACCGCAAAGGTTGCGAAGTTGCGCAAAGCCAGGCACCCCTGTCCTCGCCACTCGTACCTAGAAACTCGCCTCTTCACTGGCCCGCGGGTTCACCGGTCGTCCCATTTTCTCGTCCCACTGGTTGACGATGGCGCAGAAGATCTCGGCGGTGCGCTCGGCATCGTAGCTGGCCGAATGGGCCTTGTCGGAATTCCACTTGATGCCGGCGGCGGCGGCGATGCGCGCCAGTACCGTCTGGCCGTAGGCCAGCGCGCCGAGGGTGGCGGTATCGAAGGTGCTGAAGGAATGGAAGGGGTGTTTCTTCAGATTGGAACGTTCCACCGCGGCCTTGAGAAAACCGAGATCGAAGAAGGGGTTGTGTCCCACGAGGATGGCGCGCGAACAGGCGGTCTCTTTCAGCAGGGCCTCGATGGGCTCGAAGATCAGCTCCAGCGCTTCTTCTTCCGGACGGGCGAGGCGAAAGGGATGATGGGGATCGATACCGGTGAAGTCCAGCGAACGCTGGTCGAGGCGTGCGCCGGGAAACGGTTCCACGTGACAGTGCAGGGTCTTCGTCGCCCGGAGGCGTCCCGTCTCGTCGGTGACGACGGGTACCGCGGCGATCTCCAGCAGGGCGTCGGTCTGGGGATTGAAGCCGCCGGTCTCCACATCGACCACTACCGGCAGGAAGCCACGGAAACGCTTGGCAATCGGATTTTCGGAATCAGGCATGGCGAGAGCTTAACCAATCGTCGGCTAAAATGCGATGTGCCCCGCCACACTCGTGGTCGCGCGGTGCCTCAGTCACGCAGGGACCAGTTCAGGGTCTCGCCCGCGGCCAGGGGCACGAGTTCCCCCTCGGGCCAGGGCAGTGTCGCAGGCACCGTGTGGGCCTCGCGCACCAGGGTCAGGGTGCCGCTGTTGCGCGGCAGGCCGTAGAAGTCGGCGCCGTGGAAACTGGCAAAGCCTTCCAGCCGCGCCAGGGCACCGGCGGCCTCGAAGGCCGTGGCATAGAGGGCCATGGCGTCGCGGGCGGAATAGATCCCGGCGCAGCCGCAGGCCGATTCCTTTTTATTGCGCGCATGGGGCGCGCTGTCGGTGCCGAGAAAGAACTTCGGATTGCCGCTGGTGGCGGCCTCGATGAGCCGCCGGCGATGGCGTGCGCGTTTGAGCACCGGCAGACAGTAATAGTGCGGCCGGATGCCGCCACGGAACATGGCGTTGCGATCATGGAGCAGGTGATGGGCGGTAATGGTGGCGGCGACCCTGTCGCCCGATGCCTCTACGAAGTCCACCGCCTCGGCGGTGGTGATATGCTCGAAGACCACGCGCAGATCCGGCAACTCGTCCAGCAGGGGCCTGAGTACCCGATCGATGAAGACCGCCTCGCGGTCGAAGATGTCCACTTCCGCATCGGTGACCTCGCCGTGCACCAGCAGGGGCATGCCCAGCTCGGCCATGGCCTCCAGCGCCGCGCGGGGCTTGCGCAGATCGGTGACGCCGGCATCGGCATTGGTGGTGGCGCCGGCGGGGTAGAGTTTCACCGCGTGAACCCGGCCGCTCTCGCGGGCGCGATGGATTTCCTCCGCCGTGGTCGTGTCGGTGAGATAGAGCGTCATCAGCGGCTCGAAGCTCAGGCCGTCGGGGACCGCGGCAAGGATGCGTTCGCGATAGGCCAGGGCCTGCGCCGTGGTGGTCACCGGCGGTACCAGGTTGGGCATGATGATGGCGCGGGCGAACTGGGCGGCGGTGTGCGGCACCACGCAGGGCAGGGCCGCGTCGTCGCGCACATGCAGGTGCCAGTCGTCGGGACGTGTCAGGGTAAGGGTCTGGGGCGCCATGGGGTTCCTCGGGTTTGCGCCATTATGCCACGTCCGCGACGTGGCGGGCAGAAGCTTACCAGTGGTAGCGGGTGCGCAGCACGGTGGCGGAGGCGGTCTCGAGCAGGGGCGCAAGGGCGGTGGTCTCGCCGACATCCACATGGGTGGCGGCCAGTTCCACTATCCAGTCGTCCTGCAGGCGGTACGTCAGCGACAGGCTGGTGGTGGTCACCCGTCCCGGCTGTGAGCGGGCGGCGAAGGCCACCACGCTGAGGGTCTGGTTGAGGAAGTCGCGGCTCCAGCGTGCCGCGACTTGCCAGGGATCGTCCGTGGTGGCAGCCACGGTGGAAGGATACCGGCGAAAATAGCGGCTCGCTTCCAGCGTCAGGCGCCAGTCCTCGGCGGCGTTGTATTCCATGCCAACGCCCAGGTCGAGGCTGTCCACTTCCACGCCATTGGTGTCCGCGGGGCGAATGCCCTGTTTCCACGCCGCTTCCACTTTCCACAGTACATTGTCGCGCACCCGGCTCAGTCCCCAGGCGGCCATGGTGTAGCGCGGGTAGACGGCGCGCAGGCGGGGTACGGGGAGGAGTGCGGTGGTCTCGAAGGCCGGGTCGTTCTGTACCAGGCTGGCGAGGATGTATTCCTGCTCGATGTCGCCCTGGGAGTGCTGGTAGCGCAGCACCACCTCGCCGCGGGCGAAATAGTCCGGGGCGGCGTCGTCCAGCACGAAATTGGTGGTGCCGAGCAGGGCGGCGACCTGCTCGCCGAGGCCATCCACCGGGTAACGGGTCACCTCGGCGCGCACATTGACCCAGGCGTGCAGACTGCCCGCGCCCGTGAAATGCGAGACGGCCAGCACGGGCTGGCCGAGGCGTGCATCTTCGGGCGCGGTCCAGGCGGGTTCGGAGAAATCCCAGGGGGCGAAGACATCGCTGACGGCAACAATGTCCATGAAGCCGAGGTTGATCACCTGGTAGCCGCCCTGCACGGCCCATTGTTCACCGCTGCTCTGCAGGAACAGGGAGCGGATACGCATGCGGCCGGTGTGATCCCTGCCCGCGGGGGTGAAACGGTCCTGGCTGCCGTAGACACGCAGTCTGGCATCGAGGGAGAAAAAGACCCTGTCGCCGACGAGCCCGTCCCATTGCGGGCGCCAGGCAAGACGTTGCACGATGCTGCCGCCTTCCTCGGCCCAGCCGTGCTCGTAACTCAGGGTATGGCGCCAGCGCGTGTCGTGTGTCGTGTCCACGCCACCAGCTGTGGTGACGTCGAAGTCGAGGCTGTCGAAGCCCTCGCTTTCCGCGGCGGGTACGTTCAGGGACGATGCCGCGAGTAGCAGGAAGATGGCGATCCGGCGAAGCATGCGGGATCACTCCGTCCTCAGGCGCGCGCGCAGGGCCGCAAGGCGCCGCTCGCGGAAGGTGCCGTCGGTGAGGGTGCGCAGGGTGAGCAGTTCGTCGTCAACCTCGGGATTGATGACGATGGACTCGGTCTTCATGGTGGTAATACGCCGGGTCTGCACGTTGTTGACGTTGAGTCGCCCCACCACCCAGATACCGTCCTGCCGGAAGACATTGGACATGGTGATCTGCTTCACCGGCTTGCCGCCCCGATCATAGAGCAGCACGCGCAGGGTGAGCATGCGCTCCCGGTCGATCCACTGGATGGCGCGGCTGTAGTTGCTCCTGCGCGCGCGCTTCGGCGTCGGGCGGCTTTCGATGACCCAGGTGGGACGACCATCCCATTCTTCCTCGCGCAACAGGGTATAGACGTAGTCCTCGGTATGCGGGCGCTCGATGTCCTCGTAGCCGATCTCCGAGCCGAACAGGGTGCCGCGCTTGGGTTCGTCGGTCTTGCCCGATACCAGGCGCTTGACCTTGCCCAGCGCGGAGAGGTACATCCACTGATCGGTCTCCCTGTCCGGGTCGTCGTAGTCGTACTGCAGGAAGCCGATGCCCCGCTCGGCGGCGGGTTCGAGCACGATGGTTACGCTGCGGGTGTCCCTGCCACGGGGGCCATAGTCCTTTTCCACGCCTTCCAGGATCTTGACGCGCGGGCGTTCCACGCATTTGATCTTTCCGCCCTGTTTGCGGTAGCGGCAGGTGGCGATCACCGAGCGCGTGTAGCGGGCCTCGCCGTCATCGCGGTCGATGACCTGTTGCATGATGGCGCGGGGATCGGGCGCGGCGGCGACGGGTGCGGGCGGGGCGACGAGGAAAACCAGGCCGGCCAGCAGGGACAGGGTGAACGGGTTGAATACATGTTCCAGGCCCCCGATTACCTGAGAGTAAAGGGCTGCACCCTCTACCTGCCTCTCGCCGGGGCGGCATTTACGGACACGCGACAAATACGTCCCTGTACGCTCGACAGCCGCCGTCGCTCCGGGCGTCCTGCCCTCTCGCGACACTAGTGCATCCTGCACGTTGTCCCTGCGGCTGACGGTCCGTAAACGCCGCCCCGACGAGAGTTTGATTTCTGCAAACTGTAGTGGGAGCTGGAACATGTTTCTGGAAATCTTCATGCGGCCTCCGCCCGCGGGGCGGGTTGGGGCACGGCGCCAAAGCGTGTGCGGGTGATCTTGAGCAGGGCCGGCAGGAGCAGGAGATCTCCCGCCAGCGCGGCGAACATGGCCAGCGAGGCGAGGCCGCCGAAGTGCTTCAGGCCCTGGTGGTCGAGAAACAGGAAGGTAAAGAAGGAACCCGCAAGGATCAGGCTGGTGAAGGTGATGGCCTGTCCCACTTCACGAAAGCTGTCGCGGATGGCGAGGTCGATGTCGCCATGCTGCCGGACGAGGGCGCGGTAGTGGGTGAGGAAATGGATGGTGTCATCCACCACGATGCCGATCATCACCGGCGCCACCAGCAGGGTATCGGCGTCGATGTGGATGCCGAGATAACCCATCAGGCCGAAGACCACGACGATGGGAAATAGATTGGGAAACAGGGCGATGAGACCCACGCGCAGCGAGCGGAAAGTGAGCAGCAGGACGATGGAGATGGCCGCCAGGGCCATGGCGAAGCCCTGGATCTGCGACCAGCTGATGTAATCGAGTACGCTGACCAGCAGGCTCAGCCCGCCGGTGGGCGTGATCTGCAGGGCGGGGTATTTTTCCCTGAGCGTGGCGAAGCGTGCGTCCGCATACTGCTGGATGTCGCGCATCAGTTGCATGTAGGCGCGGGTGCCGAGATTGCGGAACACCACCGTGACGTGTGCTTCGCGATAGTCATCGGAGACCACGCGGCGCCGATCCTTCGGGTTGGCATTGGAAAACAGGAACAGGGTCTGGCGCAGCACCGTGGCGTCCTGCGGGATGGTGAAGTATTCCGCCCTCCCGCCGTTGAGGGAGCGGTTGGCGTCCTTGACCACGTCCACCAGCGAGCGGGTGCGCACCACCACGTCTCCCATCTCGCTCAGCAGCCACTGTTGCAGCTCATCCAGGGCATTGAGCATCTCCGGGTCGCGCATGGCGCCGTCGGTACGCGTGGTGATCATCAGCTCCAGCGCCATGGAGCCCCCCATGGCCTCGCCCGCCTTCTCCTGCGCCACGCGAATGGGCGTGCCTTCCTTGAACAGGGTGATGAAGTTGGAATCGACACGGACCTGGGCGACGCCGCCGAGCAGCACGACGATGATCACGGCAAAGACGGCGATGTTGAGCATGGGGCGTCGGTAGCCCCAGTGTTCGATGCGGCGCAGCATGGCCTGAATGAGGTGGACTTCGCCCTGGCGCTTCGCCGTCTTCGGCACCGGCGCCCAGACGTCCAGCATCAGGGGCAGGACGAAGATCGACAGCATGAGGGCGAACAATACTCCCAGCGCCGAAGCGAGGCCGAAGAGCTGGATGGGCACCAGCGGCACCAGCAACAGGGCCAGCATGCCGAGGCCGGTGGTGAGGCTGGTGAGCAGCACCGCCAGCCCCGACTTGCGCATGGTGGCGCGCAGGGCTTCGCGGTGATCGCTGCCCTGGTTGCGAAAGTACAGATAGCCGGAAAGGATATGGATGGAATCAGCCACGCCCACGGCCACCACCAGCAACATGACGACGTTGATCATCATGTTCATGCGAATGCCGAGCCAGCCGAGCACGGCCACCACCAGCAGGGCGGAAGCGATGATGATGAGCTGCGGCCACACCACCGCGGCCAGCGAACGGAACAGCAGCCACTGGATGAGCATGATCAGGATGAGGCTGATGACCATCATCATGGCCATTTGCGGAATGAGTTCGTTCATGAAGTAGCTGTTGCCGATGGGATTGCCCAGCGGGTAGAGCTCCAGGGCCCGGGTATATTCGGGCTTGAAGAGAATGGCGTAGAGTTCCTCCACGAAGGCGGTGTACTCGGAGACCTGCGGCGTGGGAAATACCGGCATGGCCTCGTCCGCGGGCAGGGTGTCGCCGGCGTCGATGGTGGTGACATCGAAGCCCGCGGCAGCGGAAAAATCGTCGCCGGTCTCGAAATCGGTCACCGGCGCGGGCACGGCGCGAAAGTCGGTGCGGATGATGATGCCGCCGTAGCTGCCGTCGGGGGAGACGTAGGTGCGGGGATAATAGTAATGCGCCATCGCCGCGCGGCGCAGGGCCTCACGCTCGGCCTCGTTCCGGGGCAGCCTCTCGCCGATGAAGGGGCGCGAGATCAGCGCATCGTCCGAGGCCTCCAGGTAGGAGACGTTGATCAGGGAAGTGACATCGACGATGTGATCCAGTGGCGAGCGCTCGCCGGCTTGCAGGGAGAGACGATAGTTGAGCAGATCTTCCTGGATGCCGCGCAGGGCGCGCAGGGACTGATCGGAAAAGACGTCACCGTCCCTTGCGCGATAGACCACATAGATGGATTCGTCACCACCGAACTGGGCGCGAAAGGCATCGTAGGCAAGGCGTACCGGATCCTGGCGCTGGAAGAACTGTTCGTCGGAGAAATCCAGTTCGAACAGCAGGGCGCCCGGCAGGATCCCGCCGAGCAGCAGCAGCGTGAGTATCCAGATCCGGCGGCGCCGGGCGCGCAGGCGCTCGGGCAGGCCGGCAAAGAAATCCGACAGGCGTCGTGCCTGGCTGTTGGCGTGAGTGGGCATGGGGTGTCCTCAGGCCGGGCTTTCCCCGTCGGTCCAGATTGTTCCGCCGACGAGGCGCTCCACGGTGCGCGCATAGGCGTCGATATCCAGTTGCGGGTTGATGAGCAGCTGGGTGTGCAGGCCCTGCACCATACTGAACAGCACCTCCGCCAGCGCGCGCGGATCGACCTCGGCGGCCAGCGCCCCCGCCGCCTGCGCCTCCCGGTTGGCGGTGACGATGTGGTCGAGGATGGTCTCCTCGTACATGCGCGCGTAGTCCGCCATGAGCGCCGGGTTGCTCAGTGACTCGGCAAGGAACATGGCATCGGTGCGCAGCATGTCGCGCAGCGTCGGGTCCTTGCAGCGCAGCAGGAAGGCGCGCAGGGTCTGGCGCATGGCCGCGCGGGGATCCGGCGGGGTGCCGTCTTCCGCAGGGGGCGCGCCCGCGGCGAAGGCCGCCTGGTTCTGTTGCTGGCACCAGGCATTGATGGCGGCGATGATGGCCTCCTTGTTATCGAAATAGGAATACACCGCGCCGGGGCTGAGGCCGGCGCGGTCGCAGATGTCGCGGATGGTGGTCTTCTGGCAACCTTTCTCGCCGAAGCATTCCAGCGCCGCGCGGAGGATCTGCGCCTGGCGCTCCTCTTTGTGGCTGTCGGGTACCTTGGGTGCCATGGGCCTGCCCTCTAAAAAAGAACGAATGTTCGTTTTATAGACCCTGGGAGGTAGTCTGTCAAGGGATATGGAGAGCGGATATTCCCTGGCAGGGGTTCGGAATGGGCAGGGTGTATAGTAGGTTCAGGTAGAGGAGCGGATTTCAGGCAGGAGCATGGCAATGCAGGAAGCCCCCATACCAAGGCAGTCCATCCAGGTCACAGGCAGTGAGATGGCCTTCCCCCTCGCCCGCGCTCTGGCGGAGACCTTGGCCACTAGTCAGCTAAACGAGCCCATGCTCATTGCCTGGTACGACGGGCAGAAGGGCGAGGAGCACCCGGCGGTGCCCGAGTGCCAGCACAAGCCCGGCTGGCTGGCCTATGCCGAGGGTCACGGTGGCCGCCTGCGCGTGGATGTCAACGAGGGTGAATTCAGTTTCATCTTTGCCGATGTCGCCGGCTGAACCTGTCGGACGGGTGGTGGCGTTGTTGGGGAAACATGCGTTAGACCTGTACGGGTTTAACGTGACGGCAATTCTGGCAGGCTGAATGCGACGAACGGGAGCGGTGTTGCCACCGCCCCCGTTTGCGTCCTCCCTTGCTCAGTTACTCATCTGCATGAAGGTAATGATGTCGCGCGTCTCCTGTCCGGTGAGGCCGGCACGCACGCGCATGTGGAAGCTCGTCGTGATCCACTGGTCGTCGCGCAGCTCCGGCGCCTCGCGCAGGTTGTGACAGCGCGTGCAGTTGTCCGCCCAGGCGCGGGCGCCGCGGACGGGATCTCCCTTTGGCGGGTAGCTGCCGGTTTCCTCCGCCTGACTTGTCTGGACACCAAGGCCGAGGAGCAGCGCCAGGCCCAGGACATGCAGGGTAGTGCGTGTTTGCTTTTTCATGGGAAATTCCTCCGTTAGAAGCCGTAGGCCAGTTGCACGAGGGTGCGGTCGTCGTTCTGGAGCCCGGCATTGGGATTGTCGTTGCGCTCGATGGCGATCTTGCCGATCAGATTACTGGCGAACAGATAGTTGAGGCCCACCAGAGTCTGCTCGTTGTCGGTGGCGTCATCCGGGGCATCGTATTCGCTAAGGCGCAGTACCACTTCCCACTTGCCGTCGCCGAAGCGATACGCGCCCTGCACGTACCAGGCTTCCCAGACTGCGCCGTTTACGGCATAGGCGCTGCCCGGCAGGCCGCCCACCTCCTGTTTGGCATACTCGCCGCGCAGGTCGAAGGGCGCCGGCCGCCAGGTGAAGTCGAAGCCGGTGTACTCATAGTCCCGGCCGGCTTCGTAGGTGACAGGCGGTCCAAGGTCGCGTACGGCGGTTTGCCCTGTTGCATAGGACAGTCCGATGTCCAGTTTCTGCACCGGGAACAACAGGCCGAAGCGGCCACCGCTCACCTTGTTGCCATCGTCGTCGGCGCCGATTCCCGGTGTTTCGACTTTCTCGAGGGCGCCGCCCGCGGCTTCCACCACCGGGCCGTTGCCGATGTACACGGCATAGTTGGCCTTGATGCCGTCGCTGCCCACCGGGAAGCCGCCGCGGACCTGCAGCCCCACCTCGGCATTGGGGGCTGCCTCGTCATGGCCAAAACCGGCCGGCGCCGAGGGGGCGCGGTTGATCCAGGAGGGATGCAGGTTCTGGCGGAACTGGCCCAGCGGACTCAGGAACTTGCCCGCTACCAGCACCGCGCTGTCGCTGAGAAAGAGATCCACGGTGAGGTATTCCAGCTCGAACTCGTTTTCGCCAAGCTCGTTGGTGGTGATCTCGAATTCCGATTCCACCATCACCAGGTCGCGGTACTGGTAGTGGAAGATGGGAGAGATGGAGCCGCTGGCGAAGGAACCCGGGCCATTGTCGGGATCGACGTAGTCCACGTCCGCGTACCCGGCCATGTGGATGAGGCTGTTGGGGCGCTTCCACTCGGCCGCCGATTTCACCTGTTGCTTGAGGGTTTCGATATCGGCACGCAGGGTGGCGATATCGTCCTGGGCCGCAAGGGCGGCAGTCCCGGTGAGCGTAAGGGCTCCGGCGACGGCGGAAGACAGGAGATGTCGTTGTAGTGTTTTCATGGTTGTTTTGTCCTCACAGGAGGTTTGTCAAAAGAGCGTTGTTCATATAGAGAGAGTGTTGCCAGGCCGTGCGTACCCGGTCCATCGGGCGGGACACCCGAACCGTAGCAGACTACCGGTAAATCAGCAGTGCCGGGGAGGTCGTCGGATCCCGCAGGCGCTGCGGGGACTGGCCATGGCCATGACCTGGGCCGGCGCCGAGCCGGTGTGATCGGCCATGGGCAGGGGAAGGTGCAGGATCGCATAGGCAGGTACGTCGCTCATGCAGTGATCGGAGCAGGCGACGTGATCCAGGCAGAGGCCCGCGTGGCAACACACTCCGCCCTCGGTATCACAGGCGTCATGGTCCGACGGTGTGGGGCGTGCCGCCGGCGAGGGTGCGTCAGCGGCCGCCATGTACTGCTCTGTCGCCGCCGTCGGCATACCGGCTGCCTCGCCTGCTGCAATGACCGGCGTCAGGATCAACGACAGGATCAGCGACAGAATCAAGGACAGGCGTACTCCGCCCCACAACGGCGCCAGGCGGGGGCCGCGGCGGGCCGGGCGAGGCTCGTTTGCAGGGCGGGTGAGCATGTGTCGTACTTGTCCGTTACAATGTCAGGTGGCTACATTAGTATCAGATGAAATACCGATAAATCTTGATCCAGGTCAAGACCTGGAAGGGTGGCGAGAACTTCGCCATGAGGAGAAGTCAAACTGGCAAACGGGTTTGCGTTGCCGTTGCGATTTTCGGCTGTTGAAATGCCGGGGAACCGGCCGCATGGTGGTTTGCCGACGAGGAGACATGAAAATGAACAAGGATCAGGATATCGTCACTGCTGATTTTCCATTCCAGGAACAGTATCGCCACATCATGTTCCTGTTGCTCATTGCCGTTGTCCTGTACCCCGGCGGGCTGCGGGCGGGGACGGATGGCGCGGCGCCTGCCGGGATCTCGGGCGAGGACATCTATTTTCAGAACTGCGTTTTCTGTCACGGAGACGATGCCACCGGCAACATGCCCGGCGTGCCCGATCTCACACGGCGCGAGAGCTGGCGTCGTTACAGCGAGGACGAAATGGTCACCCGTCTGATGGAAGGCGTGCAGAGCCCCGGCAGCCAGCGGGCCATGCCCCCGGCAGGGGGTGATCCGAACCTCACCGCGCCGCAGCTGCGCGCGGCATTTCGATTCATGCGTGATGCGTTGTTGAAACCTGAATAACCGTCTGCGAGGCAGACAAGGAGAACAAACCATGAACAGGGTAATTCTGGCGTTTTCACTTCTGTTACTGGCCGTCCAGTCGGTGTGGGCGGCGCCGACGGTCTATATTCCGCTGGGTTCGGCCAACGTCGTCATCGCGGTGGATGGCGCCACCGATACCATCACCGCCACCTACACCGATGTCGCCGAACCTCACGGGCTGGTGGCCACCCCGGACGGCGAGTATCTCATCGCCGGCAGTTACCGGGAAACACCGTTGAAGAAAGGCGAACCCAAGGATACGCCCAACAGCAATCTGTTTCTCATTCATCCCGCCCATGGGCATGTCATGTCTACCTTCCCTGTGGCCGGATCCTCGCATCACCAGGCCATCACCCCGGATGGCCGCTTCGTGCTTTCCAGCCACGGCATGCGTGGATATATCAGCGTGCTGGATCTGGAGAACAATGTCATCGCCCGGACGGTTGCCACCGGCAGGGTGCCCAACTACATCCTGATCACCAAAGACGGCAAACGCGCCTTCGTGAGCAATGCCGGATCCAACAATATCGTCGAAATCGACCTCGGGACCTGGAAAGTGGTCCGCACCCTGGAGTCGGGCCCGGCGCCCGAGCACCTGGCCTTTTCCGGTGACCAGTCTTTCATCTTTGCTTCCAATCCGCGCGCCGGCAAGGTCTCGGCGGTGGATGTCAGCAGCGGCAAGGTGGTCAAGACCTTCAAGGTGGGCAAGGCCGTGCACGGCCTCGATATTGGTGATGACGGGCGTACATTGTTCGTCAGCGCCAGGAAGGAAAACAAGCTGGTGGCCATCGACACGCAAACCGGCGATGTGCGCACCCTGCAACTGGCGCCGGAGCCCTATCACCTCAATACCATTACGGGTACCGGCAAGGTCTATGTCTCGAGCGCGAAGCAGCCCCTCATCTGGGTGGTGGATCAGAAGACGCTCAAGGTGACCAATACCATCAAGCTGCCCGGTGGTGAGGCCCACCAGATGGCGGTGGTGCAGTAAGCGGCAAGCGAGGGGGCGCGGGCGCACGGTGGCGTGCGCCCGGCGTCGTCTCCCCCGCCCCGCAGCGCCGGTCCTTCGCCGGGCTGACAGGTGCCGGCTTGCAGGAAGGGGCGCCTTGGGTCTATAGTCAGCGCATGCTTGCTACTCTGCGCAAAGCCCGCGTCGTGCGCCTGTCCCTGCTCGCCAGCCTGCTGGCCCTGCTGGGGCTGGCCCTGCAGCCCTGCTGTGAGGCACTGGAAGACATGGCGGGCACGCCGGCGAGCGAGCTGGCGCATGTCCACCACGGCGCCGATACCGCCGCGGTGTCTCAAACCGGCAGCCATGGGCACGAGGGCGACCACAGTGACGAGGGTCCCTGTTGCGATGCGCTCGGTGACGAGCTGGTCCTTGCCAAGTTCGTTTCCTCGACAGGCGCCGTTGATGCCGGCAAGCCTGTTCTGGTCCTCCTCTCTGCTTTTAGCCAGCTGGAGGCGCTGCCCGGCGCCCGTCCCACGCGGGTCGTCGCCAGCCTCTCGGCGCGACACCGATCCTCCCCACCACTCTACCTGTTCACCCAGCGGTTTCTGATTTGAGCGATGCGCCGGTCCCCACCGGGATCGGCCCCTGGTGCTGCATGCGTGGCGGCGTCATCCTGCCGACACGCGTTGATATTCAGAAAATCGGTATTTTTCGGGAGAACAGCTCAATGAAAGTTCGCATTGTTTCCAGATGGTATATTTTCGCCATTGCATTCTTGTTGCCCGCCGGTGGGGCGTTGGCCGGTGGCGCGGGTCACAGCCACGGCGATCCACATGGTACGCACCGCCACAGCGAATGGATTGCGCCACCCGCCGAGTACACGGCACGTCGTCACAGCGGATGGGACGATGCCGCCAGCGCAAGGCGGGGCGAAGCCATCTATCGCCAGAATTGTGTCAGCTGCCACGGCGCGGACGGCGACGGCAAGGGGCCGGCGGCGGCTGGTCTGGCGCATGCGCCGGC
>Ga0256830_1002182_pt1 | contig 13148 bp, 7 predicted proteins | sample 128326metaG_FD_190537 | JGI IMG/M metagenome (GOLD analysis project Ga0256830, IMG submission 190537) | Hydrothermal vent microbial communities from Lau Basin, Pacific Ocean - 128-326 | ecosystem: Environmental > Aquatic > Marine > Hydrothermal vents | place: Pacific Ocean: Lau Basin | collected...
GCAGCCGGGGGTGCAGTTCGTGGTGGCGATCAACCCTGGCCGCCCGTTTTCGATTCGCGATTCGCAGGCCGTCACGCGCTATGAGTACATTGTCGAGGCGTTGGATTCATGGGCGAGCGCGCTGGGTGCGAATCACAAGTACGATCTCAGCCTGTTGATGAACGCCGCGCCCGACGCCGTTCACCTGACGGATGCCGGTGAATGGCTGGACGCGCTGTATGCCGCGCCCAGCGACCATCGCAACGCCATACCCAATCTGTCCATCCTCTCCCAGGCGATTAGTGTGGCCGCCGACACCACGCCGCGCCAGGGGATGGGCCGCGCTGTGTTGTTCATCACCCCCAACCCGGACCAGGCCACCGCGGCCGCGTTGGGCAGCCTGACCGCCCAGGCACAACAGGCCGGCGTGCACATCTTCGTTTGGATGGTTGCCGCCGAATCCTACTTCAACTCACCGGGCGCGCTCGCGTTACAAGAGATGGCTTTCGCCACCGGCGGCAATTTCTTCGCCTATTCCGGCACCCAACCCTTCCCCGACATCGACGCCTATCTGGAGCCGCTCAGCCGTATTTACGCTTTCAGTTACACCTCCCGCATCACGGCCAGAGGGGAACAGGAACTGGCAGTGGAGATCGACTCGCCCGCCATTCAGACCACCTCCGCCATTCGGACGTTCAGCCTGGATGTACAGCCTCCCAATCCGTTCCTGGTTTCTCCCCCCGCGGAGATTTACCGCGCCGTGATCACGGATGAGAGCAACCAGGTGGTTGGCTTCACCCCTGAAGAGCAGACCATCGAGATCATGGTGGAATTCCCGGACGGCTACGAGCGCGACCTGACCCGTACCACCCTGTACGTCAACGGCAAAATCGCGGCGGAGAACACCGCGCCCCCCTTCAAGATATTCACCTGGGATTTGTCGGAGATCACCGAAAGCGGTGAGTTCGTCATCCAGGTGGAGGCGGTCGATTCGCTCGGTTTGAGCAGTGTGAGCATGGCGACTCCGGTGGACATCACTGTGCAGCGACTGCCGGAGGGTTTTGCCGCCGAAGTTTCCCGCAACAGCTCGATCATCGCTGTGGTGGCGGTGTTGATCGCAGGCTCGATCCTGATCCTGGCGCTGGTGATGGTGATGCGGAAGCGTCACCAACCCCACCCCAACCAGATGGGGAAACGTCGCAAAAAACGCAAGCCCCCGGCCTCCCAGCCCCCCCCTGTGAACGGCAACGGCGCGGCCCTCACGCCGCGAAAACGCCTCCCCACCTGGGCCAGGCAGATACCCGGCATCCCAGGCCGCATTCACTGGCCGCGAGGGGGACGATCTTCCCGGCCCTACGGCTATCTCGAACGCGTCTACGATCCCGATTCCATCGAGGCCCTCACTCCCACGCAGCCCATTCCGCTGACTATGCCGGAAATCACATTGGGGGCCGACCCGGAGCGAGCAACCCTGGTATTGGAAGACCCTTCCGTAGACAAACTCCACGCCCGGCTGCGCAGAGGACAGGACGGCAAAGTCTATCTGCAAGATAACGGCTCCGTAGCCGGCACGTGGATCAACTTTACGCTCACAAATTCCAAAGAAATGCCGCTCCAAGACGGGGACATGATCCACATCGGGCGGGCTGCTTTTCGCTTCAAGCTCAACGATCCGGCCGCGCACTGTGAGCCGGAGGTGATTTTCGAAGAGTTGTAGTTGGTAAAGTGGGGAGTTGGGGGCGTTTGAAAAGAGCTTCACAACCCTGCCTGAATAGACCCGCAAAGTCTAGTACAATTGACCTGGCGACGTACCACACGCGCGCCATGCCCCGCGTCCGCTACCGACCACCGCCCACTGAATACTGAATACTGAATACTGAATACTGACCACTGAACACTGACCACTGACCACCCCTCATGCACATCATCCTCACCCACGAACAGGCCGATTTCGACGCGGTGGCCTCCCAATTGGGGGCCTGGCTCTTCGACCAGCAGGCCATTCCCGTGTTGCCGCAGCGCGTCAATCGCAACGTGCGCGCCTTTTTGACCATCTACGGCGCGGAGTTGCCCTTCGTGGAACGCCGTGACCTGCCCAAAGAACCCATCCGGCACGTCACCCTGGTGGACACGCAATCCATGACCACGCTGAAGGGGATGCAAAAAGAGGCCCGCGTCCAGGTGATCGACCATCACGAGCTGCGCGATGATTTGCCTCCCCACTGGAACGTGAGTGTGCAGCCCACCGGCGCGACCGCCACGCTGCTGGTCGAAGGCATCGAAGAACAGGACATCCCCCTGACGGTGGCGCAGGCCACGCTGCTGTTGCTGGGCATCTATGAAGACACCGGATCGCTGACCTACACGCGCACCACCCCCCGCGATCTGCACGCGGCCGCCTACCTGCTCGAACAGGGCGCCAGCCTGGACATCGCCGCCAACTACCTCAACCACCCGCTCTCGCTGGCACAACAGGCCATTTTCGAGCAGCTGCTGGCAGGCATCGAAACCCACCATATACACGGCTACGCCATCGTGATTGGCCGCTGCGACGCCAGCCAGATAGACGAAGAGCTTTCCACCATTGCGCACAAATTGCGCGATTTGCTCGACCCCGACGGGCTGATCCTGCTCTTCACCATCCGGGGCGGGGTACAGTTGATCGCCCGCTCCACCCATGAACGGGTAGATGTGGCCGGGATCGCCGCCCACTTTGGGGGGGGCGGGCACAAACGCGCGGCCGCGGCCATGATCAAAGAGGGCGACATCGAGGCCGTCTACCGCGACCTGATCGAAATTCTCCCCCAACACATCCGCCCGCCGATCACGGTCGCTCAGATCATGTCCCACAGCCCGCAGCTGCTCGCGCCGGACACGCCCGCCGCAGAGGCCGCCGCACGGATGCAGCGCTACGGCTATGAGGGGTACCCCGTGGTCGAAAACGGCAAAGTGATCGGGCTGCTCACCCGCCGCGCGGTGGACCGCGCCCTCTCCCACCGCTTGAATCTACCGGCTGAAAAATTAATGGAAGCCGGGGAAGTCACCGTCCACCCGCATGATTCCATCGAGCATCTCCAGCAGGTGATGACCGATACCGGCTGGGGACAGATTCCGGTGGTGGACCCCGACAGCGGGCAGATCGTCGGCATCGTGACCCGCACAGACCTGCTCAAAAACCTGGCCGCGGAGCCAACCACCGTCCCCGGCTACCTCAACCTGTCCCGCCAGCTCGAAGAAGCGCTCCCCCCCGGGCACCTGGCGCTGCTCAGGGCCATTGCCGCCATGGCCGGGCAACAACGCTGCGCGTTGTACATCGTGGGCGGCTTCGTGCGCGACCTGCTGCTCGGACAGCCCAGCCTGGATTTCGACCTGGTGGTGGAGGGCGACGCGATTGCCCTGGCCAAAGCACTGGCGCGCAAATACGGCGGCCGCGTCACCACCCATCGCCGCTTCGGCACTGCAAAATGGTTCCTGGATGCGGTGGATGCTGAGCAGTTTTCCGTGTTCGGTGGACAGGATGCAGGGGACAGGCCGTCCATTCACCATTCGACTACAGGTCCACCATTACCCGCCACCATCGACCTGATCACCGCCCGCACCGAGTTCTACACCCACCCGACCGCGCTGCCCACCGTGGAGCGCGGCAGCATCAAGCTCGACCTGCACCGCCGCGATTTCACCATCAACACGCTGGCTTTGCGCCTGGACGGTCTGCACTACGGCGAGCTGCACGACTATTGGGGCGGCTACAACGATTTGCGCCAGGGACTCATTCGGGTGCTGCACTCCGTCTCCTTCGTGGACGACCCCACCCGGATGCTGCGCGCGGTGCGCTTCGAGCAGCGTTTCGGTTTTCAAATCGAGGCGCGCACCCTGGAGTTGCTGCAAGCCGCGCTCGTTCCGCCGGAGGGGTCGGGCCAGACGCTGCTCGAACGGGTGTCGGGCGACCGTATCCGCCACGAGCTGGATCACATCCTGGACGAGCCACAGGCCGCCCGGATGCTGGCGCGGCTGCACGAGCTGGGGTTGCTGGCAGCCATCCACGATGCGATCCCGTGGGACGAGTGGATCGCCGCCCGCATCGACCGCCTGACGGGGATCGAACCCGGACCGGAGTGGGGTTTGGAGTCGCTCCCGAAGGGCGTTCCGCTCACTCGGGGGTTGGCCTACACGCTGTGGTTCATCCGCCTTCAGCCAGGCCAGGCGCGCCGCATCTGCCGGCGGTTGAAGATGTCCAATTCCCTGAAAGCCACCATTCTGGCAGCCTGCAAGCTGTGGGGCGACCTGCCGGGCCTGGCCGGTCTGCCTCCCAGCGCAGTGGTCGCCCGGCTGGAGAGTGTGCCGCCGCTCGCCCTGTACGCCGCCTGGCTGGCCTGTGATGAGGAGCGGGGCAGGGACAGGCTGCACGAATTTGCCAGACGGTGGAGGCACACGCGCCCCCAGACGACCGGGCATGATTTGCGCGCGCTGGGGCTGCCGCCGGGACCCATCTATCGCCAGATTCTCCAGCGCCTGCGCGCCGCCTGGTTGGATGGGGAAATCCATTCCGCGGACGAAGAGAAAGCCCTGCTGGGGCGTTTGATCGAGGCCTTCGAGGAGAAAGCAGCACCGTGACAGCCAGATCGAGGCTTGAGCAATCACCACACGAGCAGGCGCAAGACCACTTGCGCGCCCCAGGCGCGCGGCTTCCGGCAGACGTTTGCATCCGCCACCTGATTCGCGCGGATTTGCCTCTGCTGGAATGGGAGGGGGAATACACACATTTCCGCCGCGTGTTTTTCAGAGCCTACCAGAACGCGCGGCAGGGGCGCGCGGTGTTGTGGGTGGCGGTTGCACCTCCCCGTCAGATGCTGGGGCAGGTGTTCGTGTTGCTGCGCGGCGCGCGGCAGGAACTTGCGGACGGCGCCACGCGGGCGTATTTGTACGCCATTCGCGTCCGCCCCGCGTACCGGAATCTGGGGCTGGGGTCGCGTCTGATCGAGACCGCCGAACAAGACTTGCGAAAGCGGGGCTTCCGCATCGCCACCCTGAACGTGGCGCGGGACAATTGCGCTGCGTTGCGTCTTTACACCCGGTTGGGATACCAGATCGTGGCTGAGGACCCCGGGCGCTGGTGGTACTACGATCACCAGGGCCGCCGCCGGGAAGTGGTCGAACCTGCCTGGCGGATGGAAAAGGAGCTGCTCGGATGAGAAAAATTCGTGGTTTTTGGTGGGTCGTGGTGGCACTGGGCCTCGTGCTCTTGCTGCCTTTTCCCGTGGTCTCCAAACTCGAAGAGCAGGATGCCTTTTGTGTGGCCTGCCACCTGGCGCCGGAACAGACCTACGTGTTGCGCTCCCAGATGGCGCTGCAAGAGGCTGGCGCGCTGATGGACCTCGCCAGCGACCATTACCGCGTTTCCGAAACCGCTTTCCGCTGCATCGACTGCCACCGCGGAGATGACAGCCCGGCGCACCGCTTTCAGACCTTTACCCTGGGCGCTCGTGATGCCCTGATCTGGCTCAGCGGACAGGCAGACGAGACAATCGAAAAAGGTACTGCCAGCGATCCGGCCTTGCTGGAAGCCAGTTGCCTGAAGTGTCATTTGAAAACGTTGGTGGAATTGGGCTTCAACAACCACTATCACAACCAGCTACCGCAGGCGTTGCTGGCCGAGCAGGCCGGGTTGGAACCGGTCGAGCCGCCGGGCGGCCTGAGCGGGGATTTGTTCATCCGGCTGGGTGAATCCAACACCACGCTGACCTGTCTTGCCTGCCACCAGGCGCACGTCAGTATCCCGGACGGCGAGCTAACACTGTTCATGGATGTGGACAACGTGTTGCTGCCCGCTTGCGAGCAGTGCCACCGCGAAACCGGGGCCGGCCCTCAGAATTTGAGCGGTTCAGGTGAGTAAGCGGTTAAATCCTGTCGATCACGGTCTTGCAAGTCGTTTTGTTTCATGTTAAAATTTCACCAGCGTTGCACCAGTAGTCATACTGAGAACAGCGAAAAGTGGGTAATTCCCACTTTTTCTGCTGTAATAGGCAATTCATCAATCCCGTTTGGGTAGTGGTCACGGAGTAAGTGATAGCGGGGCGGGTTCGTCAACATGCGTCACTCGTCATTCTGAGGGCACGAAGTGCCCGAAGAATCTCCCTCACTCTCGTTGAGATTCTTCGCTGTCGCTCAGAATGACATCAAGGAACAGCGCTCAAAATGACACAGGCGACAGCTGATCGCTCAGAATGACGCGAACAGCAGCCGGTCGCTCAGAATGACATAAGCAACAGTAGGCATGAACTGCGTAACTCCTGCCACTGACTTTACAACCACTACCTTCCGTTTGTACCAAAAAGCGTAACTACACAGAACAGAATTGGTTGCTTAGTAGCGGCGTTTTTCTGCTGAAGTAATTTCCGCATGGTGGCCAGAGACTGCTTCGTCGCAGGGTGTACACTGAGCTTGCCGAAGTGCTTGTACTGAGCTTGCCGAAGTGCTTGTACTGAGCTTGCCGAAGTGCTTGCACTGAGCTTGCCGAAGTGCTTGCACTGAGCTTGCCGAAGTGCCCTGGCAGTGACATTTCGCAGGAGGGCCGTAGTTACCAAGAAGCAATCGTGAGAAGTGGAAGCATCTTTACTATTTGGGAGGGTGAACAGGCCCACAGGTCGTGAGCAACGACTTGAAGCCATCGAAGCCCTGGGTAAACATTGGAGTAAATTGAATGAAAAACGAATTTGTCCTGGCTTTCAATGAGGTGTTGGATGACAAGCAGCTGCCGCGAGAGGTGGTGATGGAGGCGTTGGAAGCTGCCATGATCTCCGCCTACCGCAAGGCCGTCAATGCCTCGAACGCGCAACAAGTGGTAGCCAAGATAGATCCAGAGACCGGCAAAGTTTTGATCTATGCGGAAAAAGAAGTGGTGGAAGAGGTTCAGGACGACCGCACCGAAGTCTCCCTGGAAGAAGCGCGCAAAGTCGATCCTGAAGCGGAAATCGGCAGCATGGTTCTGGTGGAGACCACCCCCAGGAATTTTGGCCGTGTGGCGGCCCAAACGGCCCGTCAGGTCATCCAACAGCGTATCCGCGAGGCCGAACGCGAAGCACAGTTCAAGCATTTCAGCAGTCAGGTAGGCGAAATCGTCAACGGCATCATCCAGGCCATCAATCCAAGCCACATCACCATTGGTCTGGATAAAAAAGCCGAGGGGATTATGCCGCGGAAGGAACAGATCGCGGGTGAGCGATTCCGCGTCCACGATCGTATTCGCGCCCTGCTGTTGGATGTCAAACAAACGCCGCGCGGCCCGCAAATCACGCTGTCGCGCGCCCACCGCGATTTCCTGCGCCGTTTGTTGGAAGACGAAGTGCCCGAGATTTTCCACGGTCTGGTCGAGATTCGTTCTATTGCCCGGGAGCCAGGCCACCGCTCGAAGGTGGCGGTCTCCGCGCTACAACCCGGTATCGATCCGGTTGGGGCCTGTGTGGGCGTGCGCGGGGTGCGTATTCAGGCCATCGTTCGCGAATTGAACGATGAAAAGATCGACGTGATCGAGTGGAATCCCGATCCGGTGGATTACATCGCCAAGGCGCTCAGCCCGGCGCGGGTTGTCGGGGTCTTTCTGGATGAGCATACCAAAAGCACCAAGACCGCTACCGTGGTGGTGCCTGAAGATCAGCTCAGCCTGGCGATTGGACGGGATGGGCAAAACGCCCGCCTGGCCGCCAAGCTCACCGGCTGGCGCATCGACATCAAAAGCCTCCCCGAAGCGGCGGCAGATGCCGTTCACAAGCTCCAAACCGATCCGGCTTACGCGGAAGTGGCGGAACGCGAAGGGGAGATGGTGCCACAAGTCGAGGCCATTCTCACCAAAAAGACGGAGGGGCGGCCGATCACCCCGGAGGAATATCAGGTGCTCAGCCGGTTTGTCAACCGAACGGAGCGCATGGTGATTGAGCAGCGCGAGGCCGAGAAGCAGGCCGAACGCGAACGATTGGAGGCCATCCGGGCATCCATTCCAAAAATCGCTTTCGAGACTCCGCTGGACGAACTGGGGATTTCCGTACGCCACGTCATTTTGTTGAGCGGTGAGGGTTATCCCACTGTTGGCGATTTGCTCTATCAGATGGCGATTGATTCGGACGCTATTCTGGCGATCAACGGCATGGGCCCGAAGGCCATGGCGGACCTCGATGCAGCTATCGAAAAATTCCTGGCCTCCATTGAAGAAGCGGCAGCGGAAGAGGCCGCTGAAGAAGAAATTCCCGAAGCAGCGGCTGAGATGGTCGTTGATGCCGCCGGGGAGACCGAAGAAACCGCTGCTCCGGTTCAAGCAGCCGAAGCAATTTCAGAGGGAACGCTTCAGGAAGCCGTTGCCGGGGAAGCCGGGGAGCCTCCGGCAGAAGACGAAACACAGGCCGAGGCCGAGGAGACCGGCGAGAGCGTTGAAGAAGCCGGAGAACAACCCGCCACAGAGGAAGCCGAAGATGATGCCGGGAGCACAACGCCACAAAAAGACTGGTTTACTCTCGAGAGCGCGCTGGACGTTTCCGTAACCAACGTTGACGAAGGCGAAGAAGAGCAAGAAGGAAAGAAAAAGAAAAAACGCAAGAAGCGATACGTCGAAATGGAATATGACCCCGATCGTGATGTAACGGTTATCAAACGCAAGCGCAAACGCGCCTCCAAAGACGAGTGGCTGGAAGACTGGGACGAAGATTGGGATTACTAAAACCCTTATGCCAACGAAAATGCGCAAGCGGCGGCGCAAACACATTCCCCAACGAACCTGTGTTGGATGCCGCCAGGTGCTTGCAAAACGCGAGTTGATCCGCCTCGTTCGGACGCCGGAAGGCGTATTCGTTGATTTGACGGGAAAACGCCCCGGCCGGGGCGCATATCTGCACAATAAACGTTCGTGCTGGGAACAAGGCTTAAAACGCGGCCTGGCCCGTGCGCTAAAGACGACCCTCTCTCCCGAAGATGTGAAGAGATTGAGAGAATATGCAGATACATTACAGGAAGAAGACGCGGCAGAGTAACGCAAAAGTTGACCTCGCACAATAATTCAAGGAACGCCTCTGGCGACTGAGTTGTTACCGGCGAAAATGAGGAGACGTGTATGAGCGAAAATGGGAAAGATAAGCTGATTAAATTACCCGCCAATATCACAGTTCGTGATCTGGCGAAAACGATTTCGGTCAGCCCCATCGAAATCATCAAAACATTGATGGCCAATGGGGTGATGGCAAATATCAATCAGAATATCGATTTCGATACGGCTGCGATTGTCGCGGCAGAGTTGGGCTATGAAGTGGCTTTGGAAACGCCCGAAGCTGTGGAAGTCACGGATGAAGGCGAAATTCCTCTTTGGAAGAAACTGATTGAACAGGAAGACAAAGCTGCACTTGTCAAACGCCCGCCTGTCATCACCATCCTGGGGCACGTAGACCACGGGAAGACCACTTTGCTAGACGCCATCCGGCATACCAGTGTTGCCGCGAGGGAAGCGGGCGGCATCACCCAACATATCGGCGCGTATCAAGTCCGGCACAATGACCAAGTGCTCACGTTTCTCGACACGCCGGGACACGCGGCGTTTACCGCCATGCGTGCCCGCGGCGCGCAGGGGGCGGACATCGTGGTGTTGGTCGTAGCTGCCGATGACGGGGTCATGCCCCAAACCCGCGAGGCGCTGGCCCACGCCCGGGCCGCGAAAGTGCCTATCATCGTCGCTTTGAACAAAATCGACCGCCCCAACGCCAACCCGGAGCGAGTCAAACAACAGCTCGCGGACGAGGGGTTGGTCCCGGACGAATGGGAGGGGGACACCATCGTTGTGCCGGTTTCGGCCAAAGAAAAAATTGGGCTGGAAGACCTGCTGGAAGCGATCTTGCTGGTGGCAGACGAGATGGAAATTCACGCCAACCCCGCGGGACGGGTGATCGGCAGCGTGATCGAAGCCAGGCGGGAGCGCTCCAGAGGGGTGGTTGCTACCCTGCTGGTTCAGAATGGCACCCTGAAGGTTGGCGACACGGTGTTGGCTGGCACAGCGTATGGCCGCATAAAGGCGATGTTCGACTTTACCGGCAAGCGTGTTCAGAAGGCCATACCTTCCATGCCGGTTTCGGTCATGGGGTTGAATGATGTGCCCGAAGCTGGCGAACTCTTTCAGGTTGTGAGTTCCGAAAAACAGGCCCGTGCCATCGCTGCCGAACGGAAGCAAAAACAGCGCCAGGAAGCACAAACCGCGGCCCGCAACGTTACGCTGGAAAAGCTGTTCGAGCAATTCCAGGCGGGCGAAGTTCGCGAACTCCGCTTAATCATCAAAGCAGACGTGCAGGGTTCTCTGGAACCCATTATCTCCTCTCTGAATGACTTGAATGTGGAGAACATAGGGGTGAACATTCTGCACACCGGCACCGGCAACATCGGCGAAAACGACGTGATGCTGGCGGCTGCCTCGAAGGCAGTGGTGATTGGCTTCAATGTCCAGCCGGACGCGGCGGCCCAACGCCTGGCCGAAGCGGAGGGCGTCTCCATTCGCCTGTACAACATCATCTATCGACTGATCGAAGACGTGGAGAAGGCCCTGAAAGGCATGTTGGAACCGGAGGAAAAGATCACCGTCATCGGCAAGGCGGAAGTGCGGGCCACGTTCAAAATCCCGCGGCTTGGCAAAGTGGCGGGCTGCTATGTCACCGAAGGGGAACTGCGGCGCAACGCAAAGGTGCGCGTCGTGCGCGATGGCGAAGTCATTTTCGACGGAGAGATGGCCTCTCTCAAACACCACACCGAAGACGTGCGCGAGATTCGACAGGGATTCGAATGTGGTGTCGGCGTAAAAGGCTTCGATCAGTTCAAAGTGGGTGATGTAATCGAATGTTACACCACCGAACTCGTACCAGTGGCATAATATGGTTGCAAAAATACGCGCTCAACGCATAGCCGAACGCATTCGGGAGGAGCTTTCCGAGATGCTGCTCAACGAAGTCACCGACCCGCGGCTGGACGGGGTGACTATCACCGATGTGACCGTGGATCGGGAGCTTGCTTACGCGAAAATATACGTTTCCGCCATAGAAGGGTCTTCACGCAAGGATGAGATTCTCTCGGGTTTTGCCCACGCGAGTGGATTCTTGCGCTACCAACTCAGCCAACGAATTGAACTTCGCACATTTCCAAAATTGCGTTTTATCTGGGACCCTACGGCCGAACGCGCTGAAAGAATCGAACAATTGATCGCCTCGTTATCGACATCGCAATCCGATTCTGAGGAAGAAAGCGCTTCGACGGATGTTTGATACGCACATTCCCAGGGTGCAAGAAGCGCTCACGCACGCCAGTCGAATTCTGGTTGTCTCTCACGTGCGGCCAGATGGGGACGCGGTCGGTTCTGTTTTGGGGTTAGGGCTGTCTTTACAAGAGGCCGGGAAAAGCGTTCAGATGGTGTTGAACGATGGGGTCCCGTCTAATTTTGGTTTTCTACCGGGAGCGGAGCAAGTCGTCCGAAAACCGCAAGGCGAAATCGATCTGATCATTGTGGTGGACTGTTCTGACATCCAGCGGGTTGGCGCGGCGCTCGATGGCTATGGCCAACCGGATATCAATATCGACCATCACGTAACCAATCTAAATTTCGCCCGAATCAACCTGGTAGACGCAAAAGCCGTATCCACAACCCAAATTTTGACCGAAATGATACGAAAAATGCAACTACCGCTCACCCAACCGGCTGGAATGGCGTTGTTGACTGGACTGATCACCGACACCCTGGGGTTCCGTACCCGCAACATGACTCCCAAAGCCATACGGTTGGTGGCCGATCTGATGGAGGCGGGCATCGATATGCCCTACCTGTACGAGAAATCTTTGATGTCCAAATCATATGAGGCGATCCGGTATTGGGGCTGCGGCCTTTCGCAACTGCAACGCGACGGGCGTATCGTATGGACTTCTCTAAAACTGGATGATCGCCGGGAGATAGGCTACCCCGGACGGGATGACGCAGACCTGATCAATGTGCTCTCCAAAATAAAGGATTGCGACATCGCTGTGATTTTCGTGGAACAGCCGGACCACAAAATCAAGGTCAGTTGGCGTGCCCGACCCGGCTTTGACACATCCAAAGTAGCTTTGTCCTTCGGTGGGGGTGGACACACTGCCGCTTCAGGAGCAGAGATCGAAGGTTCGTTAGAGGAGGTACAGGAAAATGTTTTGAGGGCAACACGCGCTTTGTTCAATTCTAAGTGACAGTACTTACGCACTTGAAAGGTCACACCCAGACCTCACAGGTCTCAAAGCGCATGGAGATGCCCGAATGCAATCTATTTTGGGTAAAATCTTCCTGCATCGTGTAGTAGTAGACCTGTGAGGTCTCAACTGCGTAAGTACTGTCAGTGAGCATCAAAAATAACTTCCCCCAATATTCATCCACAGAAGGAGAAAATCTTTGTTCACGAGGGAAACCATGGATAAAAATGTAATCAAAAACGTCGTTTCTGGTGTCTTGGTCGTCGACAAACCGGTAGGCTTGACCTCCCACGATGTCGTCCAGATCATCCGCCGGGGGACGGGCATCCGGCGGGCAGGCCACACGGGCACGTTGGACCCACGCGCTTCCGGCGTGTTGGTGGTGCTGATCGGCCCGGCTGTTCGCTTGAGCGAGTACGTTTCGGCCTCCGATAAGCGTTATCAGGCCACCATCCGCCTGGGAAGCTCGACCAACACCTACGATTCCGAAGGATCGATCACGGCTTCCAGCGTCATTGCCGATCTGGACGAAGAAACGTTCGAGGAGATGCTGCAAGAGTTCGTCGGGGAGATCGAGCAGGTTCCGCCCCCCTACTCAGCGGTCAAGGTCAAAGGCAAGAAAGCCTATGAACGCGCTCGCGAAGGGGAGGAAGTGAAACTGGAGCCCCGCAAAATCAACGTCTATAGCCTCGACCTGCTGGAATGGGCACCGCCGGAGGTGGTGATCGACGTGTTCTGCTCCTCGGGCACTTACGTCCGCTCCCTGGCGCACGATCTGGGTGAAAAGCTGGGCGTTGGCGCGCACCTGGTAGGTTTGCGGCGCACCAAGAGTGGCCGCTTCACCCTGCGCGACGCGGTCTCCCTGCGCCGCCTGCGAGAATCGTTCGAGATCGGCGACTGGCACCAGTACCTGATCCCGGCTGCCGAGGCCCTCTCCGACT
>Ga0256830_1002183_pt1 | contig 13148 bp, 6 predicted proteins | sample 128326metaG_FD_190537 | JGI IMG/M metagenome (GOLD analysis project Ga0256830, IMG submission 190537) | Hydrothermal vent microbial communities from Lau Basin, Pacific Ocean - 128-326 | ecosystem: Environmental > Aquatic > Marine > Hydrothermal vents | place: Pacific Ocean: Lau Basin | collected...
CAGGCGATGATGTGAACGTGATATGATCGTTTCTCAAAGTTCAGCATGCGCGTGCATCTCGGTCGTCGCTGCGGGAACGGCGCTCACCCCGCGTACGGAGAAAAACCGGTAATGTTGTGGGAGGGGGAGAAAAATGCCCCGGTGATCTCCTGCGGCTGAAACCAGGACCTGTCACGGAAACAACGCCGCGCGTTCCGGTTCCGTGAATCACTTCGATGAAAACTCCTTTCCGTTGAGAAGCAGATCGATCATCAACATCATTTGCTCGCCCATGTTCGCGCCCTTGAATCCTATTTCCTTGAACTGGATGATGCCGTTCCGGTCGATGTAGAACTGTGTTGGTATTCCCTCGACTCCGTACGCCTCCACGATTCTGCTTTCATCGAAAATCACGGGGAACGTGTACTTGTTCTTTTCGATGAAAGAGGTTACCGCTTTTTTTCGTTTCTCTCCCTCGGTTGATTCCCAGGTGTTGACGGCAAGTATCACGACGTCCGGATTGGTTCGGTATTTCTCGTACACCTTCTGAACATGCGGGAACGCCGCCTTGCAAGGGCCGCACCAAGTGGCCCAGAAATCGAGCACGACGACCTTTCCCTTCAGCTTGTCCAGCTCGACGGTTTCCCCGGCGGTATTGACGGCTGTGAACCGGGGCGCTGGCTGGTTGATCCTGCCTTCCATGACTTCTTTGCGGAAGCGTTCGACCGCCGTCTCCTTGGCTTGAGCCACGAATGCATCGTAACCTTTGTCCGAGCCCTTCACGGCAGCAAATGCTTTTTTCCCGAGCTTGAGTAAAGCGTCGCTGGATTTGCCGCCTTCGATCGTTTCGCGCACGATGTCCAGGGCGCGCTCGTTGTCCCCGAGTTCGAGGCAGCATTCTACGTACCTTTGGTTGATATCGGGGTTGCTTCCCTTTGTGAGCGCGAACGCTTCGGCGTAGGCGTCCCGTGCTTCCTCGAGGCGGCCGAGCTGGTACAACCCGTAAGCGTAGGTGTCGAAAGCGTAGCCGAGGCTGCTGCGGTTCGATTCGTCCCAGAAATGGTTCGAATAGTAGGAAGGCTTTGATTCCGGCGACGGCTCGCTGAGAAGCATGACAGCCCGCTCGGCCAGCTCGACGCCTTTTTCGACATCCTTCTTCTTTTCAATAAGCGCCCACGCGATGGAATTGTACAGGCTTCCACCGGGTCGTGGCATGCCGGCCAGGACTTCCAGCGCCTCTTCGATGCGATCCGCGCGCGTCAGCACGCTGATCACCGATGATTTCTGCCTGGTGTCCGCGTCGGGGTACTTCCGGAGGAAAGCGATAGCGGCGTCCGCGCGTTTTTGTGGGTCGCGCCCGGTGAACAAAGCTTCGAAGTCGATCTGGCGCGCAGTTTCCCCGGCCGGATCGAGCTTGAGGATCATCGCGTCGATTTCCTGCTGCTTCTTTTTCATGCGCAGGCGGCGGTACCACGTCCGCGCGGTTTGCAGCAACTCGAGGTCGTCTCCGCTTTCGTTTACCATCTTGGCCAGGTGTTCGGAGATGCGTTCTTTCAAATTCTTGTCGCTTCGCTTTTCCGCGAGGGCGATCTCCCACGACTGGAAAATCGCTTGTCGCTGTCCGGGATAGAGCGCGTTTTCGCGATCCACGGCGGCGCGCGCTTTCTCGAGGTCCTTCTTGCGGCGGAAGCCCGGAAACCTGTTCATGTACGTATTGGCAAGGGCCAGGTACGCTCCGCGCAACGGTTTACCGTCCTTTCCGTGTGCCAGGAAACTCCAGTACATTCCCCGGTTGTTGTCTGTGCGTTTCTCGTCCGGTGTGACAAAGCGAACGAGACCGGCCCGGTAAGTGGAATCCTGCAAACGCAGCGTTCCCGTCCAGGCACCGTTCGTCTTCGTCATCGGCGCTTCGACGAGAATCGGCGCGTCGTCGCTGCGCCAGATCAATGCCTGGTATTCGACGGCATCGGTGTCCGCGAGCCGGGCGTCGGAATGATCCGGGTGATAGGTCATGGTGAGGGAACCGCCGATTACCGGCGCTGGGGGATCGAGAACGGCGGGCGTGCTTGTATCCTGGGCGACGAGACAGGACGCGCCGAGCACAATGGACAGGAGAGCGAAGACAACAGGTTTCATGGTTTGTTCCTTTGTGACGAATCTGGTGATAAACCCGTTCAAGATACGGTGAATTAGTAGCGGGGGCAAGAGTCCGGATCAGTATCCGGTGTCAGCGCACGAGAAGCATGGCGCGGGACAAGGTTATACCCTCCCAGGACAGCCGCGCGATGTGGATCCCGTCGGCAAGACCGGCGCCGTTCAGCGTGATGGAATTCTCCCCGGGATGCAGGTCGCGTCCGCTGCGGTGCAGAACCGTTCTCCCCAGAGCGTCCGTGATCTTGAAGTCGGCGTTCCGGTAACCGTCGGCAGGGAGATTGAACCGGATGATCGTGAACGGGGAAGAGCCGCCGAACGGGTTGGGATAGTTCTGCTCGAGCCGGAGTCGCTCAGGTGCCGTAGCGGTCTGCGCGGAAAGAAGGATGCCGCCGAGCTGGGACGAGAGATTTCCGCTCATGGTGCGGTCTGCGAGTTCGCACGCCGCAGCGGCCATGAGAACGTACGTCGGTATTCCGCTTGTACCGGAGGGTTCCACCGCGGTCCGGATACTGAGATGATCGAACACGGCGAACGCGTCGTTGTCCACCGCGCCGGGAACGGAGCGGCCGCTGATGTATTCCACGTACGAACGGTCGGGGTTCAGGCGCACGAACCGCGCGCCCTTGCTTCGGAAACCCTCGTACTGGATGAGAACGTGCGGATGGTCGAGCGCGGTTTGGACGTGATCCTGCTCTGCCGCCACGACGAGAAACATGAGGCCGGGATTCGAGGAAACGGCTTCATCGATCCAGTACTCGCCGTTGCGCAAGCGCCAGTAATCCCGCGTCTCCTGCACGGTGGCGATATGCGGAGGAGGCGGAGATGGCACAAGGCCCCGGTCGTAGGCAGCGGTAGTGGCGCGAACGGAATAGAAAGCTTTGACGCCGCCGTCCATTTCCCGTACGAGTGGATTGGGGATGAAGTCGGTTCCGCGGTCCGGGGTGTTGTTTCCATTGATATCGAAGTATAATCCTCCGTGAAGCCGGCTCGGCGGGTTCGTGGTGACGTCCAGTCCTACCGTCAGTGTGTCGCTGTAGGCGACGGTCGTGAGATCCCACGTGCCGTCATCGGGGTTGTAGGCGGGATTGGCCGTGGGGTTGGAACTGCCGGGGCGGGGTTTTGCTCCCGCTTCCGCGCCCACCATGCCGTCGCCCACGGGCGATTCCCAGTTCACGATCCACGCGAGGCTGGAGAGCGAGTCCCCGTGGTAACCGGCGGTCACAATGGTAGCGTTTCCTCCATTGGACATCCCCGCGAGACCGACGTTGGAATACATCGGCGTTATCGAGCCAGTCAGATCGCCCAGGTATTTTCCATCGAGGTCGGGGATTTCGCCCAGGGCGAACCGCGCCACGTCGCGAAGGGCTTTCAGGCAGTTCTCGCCACGGTCGTCGTACGTTCCGCCGCTTTTTGTGCTGCCGATGCCGCCGCCGGGGAAGTTGAACCGAATTTCAATGAACCCGAATCGGTCGAGCCTCGCTCCCGAGATGTTGGCGCCGCCGGAGGAAAAACCGCCCTGGACGTATATAATGACGGGCGCCCCTGAACCGGCGTACCGCGGCTGGAGCGGCAGGGTTACTCGACAGAACAGACCCTCGCTTCCCGCGGCTTCAGAGGGAATACGCGTATCGAAAGATGATGATTGGGCAAGGGAAATTGCCGAATATCCAACGGACAGGATTGATGCTAGGAGGAACAGGCGCGCGAACATGATGGACCTGGCTTTCATGGTTCACCTTCTTTCATGTGTTCATGGAAAACTGAATGACGCTGAATCATTCCCTCAGACACCTCCGCACGGCGTCGGGTTTAATTCCGACCGACGGGTTCGCTGACATATAAAAAAGAGAGCGGCGCGAAGCCGCTCTCTTTCCGCGATCGACAGGCGCGTTATTTCAGGAACGTCATCTTGCGCGTGAGGACGCTGCCGTTTGTTTCGAGGCGGTAGATGTATAATCCGGGCGGCATCCCCGCGGCATTCCAGGTGACGGTGTGACTTCCCGCCTGCCTGTAATCGTTTACGAGTGTGGCCACTTCTTTTCCGAGCAGGTTGTACACACGGAGACTGACCCTGCCCGCCGCGGGCATCCGGAACGTCACAGCCGTTACCACGGTGGTTGCCGATGAGGCCGGACCAAAGGGGTTGGGATAGTTCTGCCCCAGGGTCAGACGGGCCGGACTGGTGGTTTCCACCGCGAGGGTTCCACTCGCTCTCCGCGCGTTGAGCTGAGTGGTGCCGCTCGGCCCGTTCACGTCAACGGCGTCCCGCGTGACTTCGTATTGCACACCGGACAGGGTAAGGTTCAGCGTACCCTCTGAAATGCCGGTGATGGTGAACATGCCTTCGTTGTCGGTGCGCGCGAAGAACGTGTTGCCCGTTTCGTCTTTTCCGTACACGAACGCGTTCGAAACGGGGTCGCCGGTGGATTCGTCGCGAACCGTTCCGGTCAACGACGCAAGGCCGGTTTCCGCCTGCGGTTCGAGGACGAAGCGCACGTCGCCCGCGGAGGACTTCTTCCCTTCCTGCCAGTTCAGCGTGTTGCCGGCGTATTGGCCGATGTAACCGATAGCGGAAGCGCGGACGACGGGCTCATAGTCGGTTCCGATCTCGTAACGTCCGTATTCGTTCGTGGTGGTGAAGGAGTAGTTTCCGGTGTTCGGGTCGATGGCTTCCACGACCGTGGTGGAAACCGGCATGCCGGACGAGGCGTCCACCACGGTGCCTGTCAGCTTGTGCCGTTTTCCATGAACGGGTTGGAGAGCGAAGTCGATGTCCTTCGTTTCATCGGGAGCAGTGACCTTCACCGGCGTTGCGTGTTGCGGGGTCCTGGAGTCGTCATAAAACTCGCCCCTGTACCTGTAGGCCCCGGCATAGACGAGGTATTCCCCGGTGGCCAGGCCCGCAACGGTGTACTTTCCGTCCGCGTCGGTGCGCGCTCCCAGGGAGACGGCGATGCCTTTCCCACGGACGCCGACGAAGGCGTGCCTGATCGGCTGACCGGTCTTTTCGTCGATGACCGTACCGGAGATACTGCCGCCCTTGCCGAGCGAGAAGTCGATGCCGGACGTCGTCTGGTTATTCTTTACCTCGACCTGGTCGGCGTTCCGGATATCCGGCTGGTTGTCGTAGAATTCCATCATGTATCCGTGGGCCGAAGCGGAAACGTAGTACTTTCCGGGCGGAAGGCCGATGATCTCGTATTCGCCGTTCTGGTTCGTCTCGGCCTTGCCGAAGAACGGAATCCTGGGTGTGTTGACGGGACCGTGTCCCCAGACCCTGACCCATGCCTTGGCTATGGGATTGCCGGATTCATCGGTGACCTTGCCGCTGATGACGCCGCCCCATCGATCAAGAGTAAAGTCGATGTTGTCCACGCTGGCTCCCGTCGCTACGACCACCTGGTCGGCGTTGGCCGGATCGTCCTTTTCCTTGTACCACTCGGGTGCATAATGCGGCGCAATGGCCCGGACGATGTACGTGCCGGCGGGAAGGGGAACGTGGTATTTCCCGTCGCGACCTGTCCACGCGCGCCGTTTGAAGTTTCCGTTTACGGCTTCGATGAAAACCTCCGCGCGGGGGATTCCTTTGCCGGACACCGCGTCGGTCACCGTGCCGGAAATCCCGGCCAGGGCGTTCAGTTTGAAATCGATTCCCGGTGTCGTCTGTCCTGCGGTCACCTTGACCTTTGTGGCCTTGTCCGGTTTAGCGGCGCCGTCGAAGAACTGCGGTTCAAACCCGTCCGCCTTTACGCCGACCACGTACTCGCCCGTTTCCAATCCGCTGATGACGTATTGTCCGAGCGAATCGGTTTTAGCGGCGAAATTGGCCTTGCCGTGCGGCGGCATGTTCGGCCCCGGTATGACGAGGACATAGGCTCCTTGCACCGGTGAACCGTCTGCCGCTTTCGTAACCGTTCCCGTGATCTTGCCTCCCACGGGAAGAGTAAAGTCCACGTCATTCTTTTCCGTGTTTTGGGCGTTCAGTGTTACCGGCGTGGCCTTGCTGCGGTCGAGAGCGTTGTCGAAGTAGCGCATCAGGAAACCGCGCGCGGAGGCGCGTACCAGGAACGTGCCTTCGGGCAAGGCAATGCTGTAGCTGCCGTTCTTGTTCGTCCGGCCGTAGAAATTCCTTCCCCCGGGATGGTTGCTGACCTTCATTTCCACGATAACGGTCGCATTGGCGATGCCGGCCCCGGCGGCATCCTTCACGAACCCGGAGATCTTGTAAGGATTATGCGGCGGGATGATTTTCTTGTCGAGGTCGAAATTGATGTTGTCCTTCGTCTTTCCTTCGACCACTTCGACCTTCGTGGCGCCGGCGGGATCTTTTACGTGATCGTAGTATTGGGGAAGAAACCGGAAAGCTGACGCCTGAACGATGTATTTCCCGGCGGGCATTCCGTCGATGGTGTATTTGCCGTCGGAATCAGTGCTGGCCCGGAAATAGGCGCCGGGGTGTTTGGGCGTATTGGACGGAATCATGGCGACGACCATGGCGCGCTTGATGGGCGAGCCATCGGCGCTGGAAAGGACTTTCCCGGAGATGGAACCGCCTTTGCCCAGCTTGAAGTCGATTCCCGTGATGTCTTTCTTGTTCGGATCCGTTTTGATTTCGGTTGCCTTGTCCGCCCGCTGGACGTTGTCATAGTATTCCGGTATGTATCCGCGCGCGTGAGCCCTGACGATGAAAATTCCCGCGGGAAGTTTGATCGTGTACTTGCCGTCCGCTCCGGATTTGCCCTGGAACCCCACGGTCAGCGGAGATCGCGGGTTCTGGGCGAACAACTCCGCTCCCTCGATCGGGTTGCCCGCTTCATCCATGACCGTTCCGGAAATCGTGTACTCGAAGTGTCCTCCTCCACCGGAGGGATCGAGTACGACCGTCATGCTGAAATGAAGCGTGTTTTGACCCACAATGGCTTTTGCAATGACAGTGCCTCTCGGGGCCTTCCCGGAGACGGTCAGATCGCCGGCGGCCGTAAACGAACCGAACTCCGGCGGTGTAACGGACCAGGAGAGCTTGTCGATGGGAACTTCTTTTGCCTGTCCGGCGCTAACAACTTCGAACGCCTTGGCGGTGAAATGAACTTTCTCGCCGGATTTCACGACGAGCACGTTGTTTCGATCCCCGGCCGGCTCGACCTTCAGGAACAGGCGATGCTGCTGCGCCACCACCAGTCCCGTTGCGAGCAGGAAGAGAATCAAGCTGCGCGTAATTGTTCTACTCATGAGAACACCTCCACTTTATAATTGGATCATGTATGATTATCGGCAGACGGATTTCATCATTATTGGCAGACATGTGCAGGAGTCTTGCCACTAACTTAGTAATTATAGGAAAAAATTCAAGTCCAAACGTCAACCCACGAAAACATTTTTTCCCGATATTACAATTGGGGACTTCTAAAAACCAGTCATTGCGAGGGTGAAGCCCGAAGCAATCTGTGAATTTGGATGAGATTGCTTCATCCACCTGCGGCGGATTCGCAATGACAATAAATGAATTGTGTTTTTAGAAATATCCAATTGTTCTACGTTCCACATGTCATTTTTCTCAATATGCAGACTGTTGCCATGAAATATATATCCGGATCATTTTCAATCCCTTCCAAGACAAAGAATAGAAGGCTCCCGTGGCTGGCGGTAATATTCGGCCTGGTCGTCATGTTTTGGCCAGGCGGAGATGCGTGTGCGCGGATACTCGAAGTCGGAGTAAACCGACCCTATGCGACGCTCAGAGCTGCCGCCTCCGACGCGGCGCCCGGAGACACGATACTGATACGTGCGGGAGTGTACGCGGGAAACGAAATGATCAGTAACCTGCAAGGGACAGAGTCGCAGTGGATCACCATCATGGCGGCGCCCGGCGAAGACGTTCTTATCCAGGGCGGGAGGACGGCATGGCACTTCGTCGATCCGGCCTATCTGCGGATACGTGGAATCTCCTTCCGGGGTCAGACCATCAACGGGGTCAACATCGACGACGGCGGGGATTACTCGACGCCGGCGCGTTACGTCGAAATCGAGGACTGCCGCTGGCTGGGGATGAACGCCTCGGGAAACAACGACGAGTTGAAATTATCGGGCCTGGACAATTTCGTCGTGCGGAACTGCATGTTCACCAACGGGGCCCGTGGAGGAAGTCTGGTGGACATGGTGGGGTGCCACGAGGGGGTTTTCGTCGGCAACGTGTTTTCGAACGCGGGCTCCAACTGCATCCAGGCGAAAGGCGGGTCGAGGAACATCCTCATCGCGCGGAACCGCTTTTCCAACGGCGGGCAGCGAAGCGTCAACATCGGCGGATCGACGGGGCAGCCGTACTTTCGCCCCGCCGGGGTCAATTACGAGGCGAAAGAAATCTACGTGTACGCGAACGTCTTCACCGGGTCGATCGCGCCCATCGCGTACGTCGGGGCGGTGCAGTGCGAGGTCGTCAACAACACGATCTACCTGCCTGAAAAGTGGGCGATTCGCATCCTCCAGGAGACCACGCGGGACGGCTTCCTCCCCTGCGGCGACAACACCTTCCGCAACAACATCGTGTACCTGGGCAACCGCGCGGCAGGCCCCGCGATAAACATCGGACCCAATACCGCACCCGGAACGTTCACGTTTTCCAACAACCTGTGGTACAACTTCGAGAACGCCTCTTGGAACGGACCCAACGTTCCGGTCGTCGATTCCGATCGTGTCCTGGGTGAAGATCCCCTCCTCGTGGATCCGCAGAACGGTGATTTTTCACTGCGAAGCAATTCGCCGGCCATTGGCAAGGGGTACGACGTCGCCGCACCGCGCCTGGACTTTCTGAACAGGGCCTTCAACCGGCCTCGTTCGATCGGGGCGGTCGAAGGAAACCCGGTCGTGTCCACCATCAACACCGTGGCGGCTTCTTCGAGTATCGATATTGCAATTTACCCGAATCCTGTCGCTAACCGCTTGACACTGGGGATTACGACATCGGAACGCCAGGTGCTGACGGTCGCGCTGTACGATGCCGCTGGACGGAAAGCGCTTGCGCCGGAGACTCGCCCGTACGTTCCCGGCTTCCACCGGTTCATTCTCGATGTGCGAGATCTCGCTCCGGGAACGTACCACGTCGTGGTTACTTCCCCGCGATCTGTGACGAGCAGGAATATCATCATTGGTCGATAGACCGCCCACAACGGGGCGTCATTTTTTCTCCAGTATATCCAGTGCCTCCCGGGCCTTGCTGAGCAAGGGGCCGGTGGAAATCGGCTCGCCGACCGCGAGTTTCATCCACAGGTCGGGCGAGACATTGCCGATTTTGCACATGCGTTCCATCTCGACCGCCAGGCTGCGCGACTTCATGTACTGCTCGATTTGGTACGAGATAATGTGCCCGAGCGGGTAGTCGGGCGTGTACATCCCGCCGTCGATCATGTGCGAGTAGATTGCCAGAAGGGTCACGTCTCTCACGCCGAATACCGGTGCGAAGAATTCGTTCCAGACGTCACGGGAAATTGCCTGCACCGCGCCTTTCAGTTCCGCGGGACCGGCGTCGGGATGGGCGTACAACCACTGCCACACGCGCATATCGACCGTCGCCACGCCCGCGATTTCGTAGGTTGACCACAGGACGTCGAGGGCTTTCTCGTAATCAGCGTTCGGGTTTCGCCCGGTCAACCCCAGCAGCTCCAGGTCGCGGGACTGGAAGACGAAAGCAAGGCCTTCGGTGAAGGCGGTGTTGGGAACGCCGCGGAGAAGTGTGTGATCGATGCCCTGGAACGAGAACGTCTGCTCGACGTTGTGTCCCAGTTCATGGATGGCGATGTTGTAGCCCTTGTACTTCATGCCGCCTTCCGGGATGCGTGTGCGGAGGTGGGCCTTGTCCGCCAATCGTCCCGCGCCCATGGCGTGACCGGCGCCCCGCGAGGGATCCACGACGATACGTTCGGAAAGCCAACGGGCGGTCTGGTAGGAAAAGCCGAGTTTCACCAGGATGTTGGGAACGTCGCGCTGGAAGGATTCCACCGTAGGATATTTCCGTGACACGATGCGGTCCAATTCGTCTTCCGTGTACCGGCTCTTCGCTCGGAACCCGTTGTACCAGATATCGAACGGTTCCAGGGGGCGTCCAAGTCGTTTTGAAATCAGGTTCGCCGTTCGGGTCATGAGGGGAGAGCCCAGGACGGAGCGGAACAACTTTTCGACTTCCGGTTCAGGTATTTCCCGGTCGCGGTTGAAACGTCGATCGATAAAGGTTGGATCGTCGGGATAGTATGGGTCGAGCGATCTTTCGGCATGGAAGATACGCAGCCACATTGCGTAGCGCGTATCGGGCTCCGCGGCGGCGGAAGGCGCCTGGTTCGCAGCATCCGGATGCGGCGTTACGGTGTTGTCGGAGGGTTTCCAATCCACGTGGGGGTTGTTGATCACGACGGCGGGAATTTCCTGGTCGATGATGCGTTCCATGATGCGCTGGATGAGCTTTTGGCGCGCGAACCCGCCGGGTTTGTCATACTGGGCCTTGAGCTCGTCGCGGAGGCCCCAGTGGGAGATGAGTCTCAATCCCTCCGGGAACAGGCGTTCGCCCTTTTCATCGAGCACGTTGTGCATGTAGATATTGTACGCGTTGATGTAGGAATCGGCGATGGTGTACGCGGAAGCTGCCTGCTGGTTTGCTTTGGCGGGGACCCGGCTGGAAAAGCGCTGTGCGAGCCGCGCCTCCGCCCACTGCCGCCGTGTCCAGTTGGGGCCGAGGTCGAGACGCTCCTGAAGGGAATACAACGGAAAGTTCAACAACGTCATGAATGCGATCTTTGTGCCGAAGAAGTCTTCGTTGACGTGCGCGGAAGGCGAAAACTCGCCGAAGAGGTAATCGACGGGGAGAATCGGTCCCGAGTCGAGCTGCAGCGGAACGTTCAGGTCGCGGTTCAACTCGCGGAAGTATCCGTTGATCAACATGAGATTGTGTTCAAGCCTGTTGAACGTCTTGTCGAGGAGCGTCGAATCCGCGATAAAATATTTCGTGCAAAATGAATGGAAGTCCTGTTCCGTGCCGTCCTCTGCGCGCCACAGCCGCGCGGCCTGGCGGACACCGCGTTCGAGGCGGGCATTCTCCGCGCCGCCAACCCGTGTCAGCAAGCTGTCGATGGTTGTTTCAACAACATCGGTCGAGACGACCGGTCCGGTTTTCAGCCCGCTTTTCGGTTCCTGGAGACAGCCGTGGAAAGCAATCGTTATGGCAATCGAGACAATGAGCGAATGTGCGTACTTGTTCTGCATGGTGACCTCGTGCTGTGTGGTAGTGCCGTTATCACGTGGAGTGTCTATGGCGAGAGGAGTTCTTCCCGTAGGGATTTCTTCAGGCCCTTGACGACCTGGAGGTACGAATGATCGATCATGTCGAATACTTCTGAGGCGGGGATGCTGCCGTCTAGTTCCACCGTGTTCCAGTGTTTCTTGTTCATGTGGTAGCCGGGTTGGACGGCGGCGTACATCGATCGCAACTCCAATGCGATTTCCGGGTCGCACTTCAGATTGATTTTCAATGGCCGGGCGGAGATATCCATGAGGAGAAACATCTTGCCGTACACCTTGATGACCAACGTTTCCTCGTCGAAGGGAAACCCTTCCTCGATTTTTCCTTTTTTCTTCAGGCAGTGGCGGCGGATGGAATCAAGGGTTAGACGCATGAGTGGACAAACTGGATGTGAAACAATGAAACCGGGTGACCGAAGGTGAAGGCACCATCGCGTGATTGCGAAATTCGATTTATCGTTTTATTCTCTAACAGAATGGGTGCCGGGTTGCCTCGGAATGATTCCCTTCTTCGAAGATAATAACTTACCTCCAATTCTTCTTGAACTGGAAGTCGAAGCTGCACCAGGTGTGCAACGTCGGCACAAAGTGTCATCGCCCTTTCGCCCGAACCATTATGGGAGTACGAACATGAACCGCTTTTCTGTACGCCGAAAATCCACCCGCATCGCAAACGCCGCGCTAGTGTACGCCTTGTTGGCTCTGTTTTTCATCCCGGAGCTATCATCGTTCTCCCAAAATTTCACGCTGTCGCAGTTTCCCGCTCCGTTACAGCTCTTTCCCCGGGACGACGAGGACTCCGCCGCGGTCCCGATAAAGGGCTGGGTGCTCGTAGCAGGGTATGATTCCGCGTTCGTTCGGGTTCTGAGAAACAATCAACCGTACAAGCGCGAATCTATGCCCCTGGTGTACAGCGGGAGCAGTGCCCCGTTTTCATTTGCTCCGAAAATTCACGCAGAGCTTTCGGAATACTCCTTCGAGGTTTACGTGAAAAATTCGCTTGGCGCTTCCCTGGTGGCGCGGAGGGACAGCATCGTTTGCGGCGACGTTTTTCTCATTAACGGCCAGTCGAATTCATGGCCCCGCCGCACCCAGGCGAACTACCGGAACGAATTCTGCCGGAGTTTCGGACGATCGACGGGCTACAATCCGTACAACCCGGCCGATACGATTTGGGGTTTGGCGCGCGCCAACGGCAATCTCTGGTTTCATACCGGCGCGTGGGGAATCAAGCTGCAGCAGTTGATCAAGGAGAAGTACGGCGTTCCCGTATGCATTATCAACGGCGGATCGGGCGGATCATCTATCGAGTACAACTTGCCGGACAACGCCAACCGCATGAATTTGAACACCACGTATGGGCGGCTCCTGTACCGGGCGACCAAGGCGGGAGTCGCTGGTCACGTGAAAGCCCTGTTCTGGCACCAGGGAGAATCGAACACCAATTCGACGTGGGTGAATTACCAAAATAACTTTGAGAAATTGCTCCAGGCCTGGAGGCAGGATTACCCTTCCATTCAAAGGTGGTACGTGTTCCAGATACGACCCGGTTGCGGCGGGGCCAACCAGAGCGAACTGCGCGAAGTGCAGCGGAATTTCTATAGCGCGAACATCGAAATCATGTCCACTACCGCTCTTCCGGGCCACGACGGGTGCCATTACACCGCTGCCGGGTATTTCAGGATGGCGGAGCAGTTGTTTCGCCAGATCGCGCGCGACTTCTACGGTTCGGC
>Ga0256830_1002184_pt1 | contig 13146 bp, 13 predicted proteins | sample 128326metaG_FD_190537 | JGI IMG/M metagenome (GOLD analysis project Ga0256830, IMG submission 190537) | Hydrothermal vent microbial communities from Lau Basin, Pacific Ocean - 128-326 | ecosystem: Environmental > Aquatic > Marine > Hydrothermal vents | place: Pacific Ocean: Lau Basin | collected...
TTTGATGACGGCATAATTTTGTTAGGAAGATAATACAGGGAAGATGTACCCCATACTGCTGAAGTGTTATACCGCCCATTCAGAAAGGAGAAGATAAATGAGTACAAATACGTTGCCCAAAGTCATAATTGTTTTCTTTGCGCTAAGCTTTGCTATGGTTTCTGTAAATTTATTTGCGGAGGAGAGTCGGCTATCTTTAGGTTTGCAGTATCAAACCGTTGAAAATTATTTTAATCAACCGCCCTCATCGGGTTATGGTGAGGAGACAATAACAGCGTATGGTATTAAACTGGAAGCGATTAAGTCGTTTTCTAAATCAGATAATATGGCTTTTTATTATGGCGGTGGTATTGGCTTATTAAAAGGCAGTTATACCGTACAAACTGCCGGGCCTACAAACGGATCAGGTGCGCTTGATTTTGGCACAAATTTAAGTGCTTTTGTAGAAGGGCAATACGCGGTTTCTGCGGATTTGAAAATAGTCGCTCGTGGCGGGTTTGCGGGTAATTTTTACTTCTTGAGTGCAGCCGATTATTCTACAGCACCAACATTTAACCCATACGATGAAAGCGTCGCTGAAGGCTCAACTGAATTTTTTTCAGCGCTGGGTTTGCAGTACAGTGCAGACAAAAATCATCCTGTTAAATTACTCTATCGTTTTACGCTTGGTGATTATCTAAGTGCCTGGACAGATACTGTTTATTCAAGTCAGGGTGACCCTGTGGCAAACACCTATATTGTTTCCAGTCTGGAAATCAGTTACGGGTTTTGATAGCGTTAGTTAACCCTTTGTCAGGTATCTTTCAAATGCTTTTTTGAAAATTGCTTTTCCATCGGTATCAACAACATTACCATGTGATAAAATGATTCGATCAAAGTTTTCTAAGGCGATTTTGCTTAAAGACTCGCTAAACGCCTTTTTATCCTTTATTAAAGAGCGAACAGTAATCGTAGGCCCGAATTTTCCGTAGGCTCCGTAAAGTGTTAACATGAGTTTTGTCAATCCCTTGCTATCTTTTCCAAAATTAAAAGCAAGATCGGTGATGATAAGCGTTTTGCTTGCGTGATGAACAAATGCATATTCTTGTAAAAAAGGTAATCCGTTTATTGGCAAGCAAGTAATTTCATTATTAAACAGCTGATTCAGTTCTTTTTCAGGCGTTTCGTTAAGTTTGATGTCTGGGTTAACTTTTTTTGCTTGTGCAGATGCCAAAACTTGCGACGTTACATTTTTCTGTTTCCAGTCCATGATAAATAAATTATGCATTAGGTTGGGAGAAACAAGGTATTTAACGTTACCCTTTGCTTGTATTTTATCGTATGTTGCTTGCTCAAATCGGCTTGGTGAATGCAGCCAGAAATCCCCGTTTGTTAATTGAATGCAAGTCATTCGGTTTCCAAAGTTTATACCTAATAGCTTAAATGGGGTTTCATGTACCCACAAACATGACGCAAGTTGTCGCAGCATATCAATTGCTCTCCTTGTTTTGATGCCATTCACAGATTTTCATAACCGACTGCCGGAGTTTGTTGTGGGTATTCCTACCTAGCATATTCTGATAGTGCTCTTCCATTTCCGAAACGGCAGTAATCGCAAGTTTAATCAGTTTTTTGCCTTTTTTGGTAAGATGAACATACTTGGCTCGAGCGTCGGTTTTATCAGGGATAAGTTCAACATAGCCTTTAAATTCCAATTCCTTAATCATCTTTCCGATTGCCTGCTTGCTAATTTGAGCGTCTTTAGCAAGTTCAGACAAACGCATGCCTTCAGGGTTTAAGTGCCGTAAGATATTAAAATTACCTGTTGTCACATCGGTAAAACCTTTTGAGTCGAGAATCCAGGTCAGTTCATTTTCAAATGCACGAAATGCATCAAGTAATAATCGTGCTGTTGGTATAAAATCCTGCTTATTTTGAATATCCATAATCTAAATGTAAACCAGGTTGACTATTATAGTCAACCCTGTTTATTAAATATATTATTAAGGTGATATGCGTTGTTAAAATACATGAAAGCACAGGGAAATATGACAAATAAGGCGGTTGTTGATATGATGAACACGATTTGGTTAAAAACAATAATTTAGTGATAGCGAAGTTTAAACAAGACTTAAATTTACTTGGCTTGGAGCTGGCAATAGTAAAAATAGGTATCAGCGAGCATAGCAGCGTTAATTTTGGTTTTTTTGTCGCTTCGTAATACAAAATAAGGGTGCTGAGTATGTATCGAATTTCGCAGCAAGAACCGAGCCCAGGCTTTAAGAAGGCATGGCAAGCGGCTGGGAGGCATATCCAACAATACGGACAAGGAGGTGTTCATTGGATTCGTGCGAACCTTAACCCGCCGCTGGCTGAGCATTTGTCATTCCGTATTGGTAATCAATTATTATTTATTTTTGTGGAAGCGGAAGAATATGCATTTAATTCAGGAAAAGATCTTTTTCTAAAAGTGGCAAAGGAAGCAGGTGCAATCCCTTGTGTTCTTCCCATGGCAGAACACCTCACAGAATATAGCCCCATAGAATCAGGCTGGGGACTTTTACATGCAGAAACGGGAAAAAATGTTAATCCACTGGCGCTAGTATCTACTGATCTTATTGAGGTGTCAAACTGGGAACTTCATGATTTTGCAATTCAGACTGTAAAGTCAAACCTAGAGCAAGAAGGAAAAAATATTTTTTCTGCTCATTCATCTCTACACATTGATCCTTCAATCTGGTTTGAAGAATCAGGTAAAGTTTATTGGGTTGTTGTTCGGGCTGTCAGATATCCAGAAAGAGATGCAAATATTCCAACTAACATCAATGCAATTAAGAAAAGTTGCGCTCAAGTGGGTAAGTCAGGTTATTTTGCGTCGGTAACTATAGCAAATGCAGATGATCCTTTTGATCCAGAGGCAAGCGAAAATGGAAACTTCCTCCCTGTTTATCGAGGACATGGTATGTATCCTCATTTCAGTGGTTTAACAGCGGTATAATTCGTATCACATCTGTCGGATATTTATCTCAGGTCAATAAAAGATTAATTTTTCTTTGCGCTGGTTTGCAAACGGAATTCAGCAGAAGATAACGTAGCTAAAATCCCCTCAGCTTGATTGCTTTGTTAACACGTTTAATCGCCAACTCGTAAGCAGCGGTGCGCATATCGACTTGTTGCTTTCGAGCCAACTCAAAGACCTCGTCATATGTTTTGTTCAGTTTGTTTTCCAGTCGGCACAATACAGTTTCAATATCCCAGGGAAACTGTTGGAGGTTTTGGACCCACTCATAATACGAAGCAAGCACACCACCAGCGTTTGCCAATAAATCAGGTATGATGATTACTCCGCGTTCACGCAATCGGGCATCTGCGCGATGAGTCACCGGCATGTTGGCCGCCTCCACAATTAATCGGGCTTTGATGGCGCTGTCATTGTCACAGCTGATGGTGGCTTCCATGGCGGCAGGTACCAGGACGTCGCAGGGTAATTCGAGTAACTCTTCGTTGCTAATAGTTGTGGTACCACTTAACCCCAGTAACGAGCCGGTATCCTTTACATGTGCAAGGGCGAGACTGACATCAATCCCTTTTTCGGAATAAATACCACCGCGTGATCCGGAAAGTGCGGTAATCAAATATCCTCTGTTGGCCAGTGCAATAGCCGTGTGGGAACCCACATTACCGAAGCCCTGAATGACGACGCGGGTGCTTTTTGGAATTAAAGACATGTTGGTCGCAGCTTTGTCTGCCAGAAAAGCAACGCCGTGACCGGTTGCTTGCAGGCGACCAGCGCAACCACCTAATTCCATGGGTTTGCCAGTGACGATTCCGCTGCTAAAGCCATGGGTTTTGCTGAATTCGTCCAGTATCCAGGCCATAACCTGAGGGCTGGTGCCGATATCGGGTGCAGGAACATCATCATACACTCCGATGATTGGTGCCATTTTTTGACAAAAACGTTTTGATAATTCCTCAAGCTCGGGTTCGCTCAATTGCTTTGGATCAACACTGATACCCCCTTTTGCTCCGCCGAAAGGGATATCGATTAATGCGGTTTTCCATGTCATCAACTGTGCCAGCGCGCGTACTTCTCCCATATTCACATCTGGATGAAAGCGCATGCCACCTTTGAAAGGGCCACGGGAATGGTTGTGTTGTACGCGATAACCTTGGAAAGTGTGTATCACGCTGCTGCCGTTACGTCGAAGGGAGAGAGGGATGGTCACCCGGGTTTCACGAAAAGAAGAAAGCAATAATTCGCGCTGGTCTTCCTTGAGTTTAAGTCGCTTAAATGCAATTTCGAGAAAATGTCGTTGAATTTCCTGGCACGCACATTTTTTGCTCATGGCCTGCATCCTGTGTTGTTGTGAAGAAATAAAAGAGCCTGAATTGCACTGATAAATAACACTGCAATTTGGGCTATTGATTGGTTTGTATCAACATGTTTGTTGAAAAAATTTTATTATAAATAAAGAGTAGCACGAATTTTGGCAGCCGTATGTGTTGCCTGCTTGAACGAATCGATAAGGATTTACAGAATGTATTTAAATGTGGGTGAAATCTGGTAAGCGAGTTTGCACACTGCTTATAAAGGGCTATAGTTTTAATATACCTGTGAAAAAATACCGTTTTTCATTGTCATACAACAACGGTTTACCTTTTTTATATTCTGCCGGTTGCCGATAACGTGAACGATGAGCCTTTGGTGGCATAAGTCAAGCGGCGTAAATGTGTTGCGAGTATTGAAATCTTACCTGTGATATTTCTTAACATAGGGTTCCTCAGTCAAAAGGCTGGGAGCGAAACATCATGAATCAACCTTCAGCAAGGAAAACAATTGCCATTTTGCCGGAAATCCTGGTTGGGGGAGGCATGGGGTTACTGGTTGGTTTATTAATTGGCTTGGCGGTTTCTGAGGTTGTGGGCGGGGTCATTGCCGGGCTGACAGCTTTGTTGGCTGCTTTTTTGGGGTTAGACAGCCGAAAATCCACATTAAGTGATACTCAAACTTGCAGCGATGAGCAACGTCGTTGGCGTTTGGCGGCATTTGGTGTTGTTTGCGCGCTTGGTTTATTGCTTGGTCTTAGTATTCGTACATTCAATTTGCTTGCACCGGACCTTGAAACCCAGCACCAGCAATGGCAGCAACTTGGCTTCAATGGCAAAGAGGCCCGGAATCTGGTGGCATATCAAATGCTAGGTATCGCGCCTGAAGACTGGCAAACTGTTAATTCCCAGCGCGTCACAGCGCGCAATGCCTCTGTATTATTTAGTCAGAACAGCAATGCAGACATTGCGGAAATATGTGGCACTTTATCTTATGAACGCTATAGTGATCCTGTGGAGTGGCTTAATGCATGGACATTATCTTCCGGAAGCTGGCCGCAAGTTGCACAGGTGATTGATGAAATCAAGTTTTCACTTTCATCGGCGCAACAAGAAGCCTTGTTATTATCCATTTGGAAAATGGCTTGCCAGGAAGCACCGAAATGACAAGTATAGTTCAGCTTGTTTTTATTAAGCCATTTGTCGTTTTTTGTGCTTGGTTTTTTTTCCTGTTTGTTGCTGCCGAGGCACTTGCCGCTTTGCCCAGTGAGCAAATCATTTCCCAGGCCAGTCATTCAGTTGTAAAAATAGACGCAAAACAATGTCAGGGTCAATTTTCTCGATCCGCATCCGGTTTTATCTGGAAGCGGGCAAATCAGGTTGTGACGGCTTTACATGTGGTAGCAGGTTGTCAGAATATTACGGTGTACTCGGAAAAAGCGCGAAAAATTCGGCTTGCAAAAATCAAACGCATATTGCGTAAAGCGGATCTGGCGCTATTGGAAATAGATAATGCATTGGAGCTGCCACCGCTAAAAATCAGTGCGGAAAAACCGGCTTTGCATAGTGATTTAATTGCGCTTGGCTATGAGCTTGATTCACCAACCATGAGCAGCAAAAACCTGAAGCTGTCTTTTGGTGCCAGTCGTTTGGGCGACATGTTACCCGAAAAAGTAAAGCGCGAAGTAAAGCGCGCAGGTGTACCGAGTTTGTCGCTACAGATTTTACGTTTGCAGGGGCACTTGGTACCTGGACTTTCCGGTGCGCCCTTGATAAACACCAAAGGAGAAGTTATTGCAATCGGTGATGGCGGTTTGGAGAATGGTGCAGTGTCAATCAGTTGGGCTCTGCCAACAAGCTACGTGGCTGAATTGCTTCACTCTGATGAGCAAGTCAATACCGCGATTCTTGCTTCACGCAATCACTTTTCTGCAAGCCTTGACGTGAGTCGGGGTGAGGCCGTTCAGTGTGGCAATATGCCGTTTACCAAAATTCGCACCAGATCTTACAGTGATATTGCCGCTTCAACAGATGATCCTGTTGGTCTTGCTCAGTTGCAACAAATGGCATTATTGGTTGGCTTGGATATTTACAGTTTGATGTTTGATATTTATGTCAATCTTGACACAGGTGCTACCCTGGCAATTCCAGAAAACCTGAAGCTGAAAAGTGATGGGTCTACTTGTGTGGCAACACGGTTTAATCAGGCGTTGGAAATTCGTGTTGCGGGGCAAACAGTGAGTTCGGAATACCAGATTAATGATGCTTCCATTGCGTTTGAAAACGAAATCACGAGATTAATACCGTTACAATGGCTACCCGACCCGGAATGGAGCTACCTTCAACCGCAACAGCGTTTTGATGGCTTTATGGTAAACCGAAAATCATTTTACGGATTTAACCCCAATGACGCTGGCTATTATTCCGGTCAAGCCTTGCCAACAGCCTATGGCTTTGAAACATTGATGGCAAGGTCTACGGCGTTTGTCGGAATCGTTGCGATTAATCACAATTACGAAGATTTGCTGCCACAAAGCCTTGCACTTTGCCAACAAAATATCAATCTTGCTGTCTGTGAACGTGTTAGGCAACAAATTCCATCATGGTTGGCAATGACGCTCGCGGTGTTTTTATCAAGTTTTCCAATCGGATAACTCCGCAAACAGCGAATGCTGAAAGCCAAGCCATAATGCGTCCAATGCAACGCCTACTGACGAGCTAGGGACGTCTGATGATCGCACCGATACTGTGCTTGATTACCCAAACGGGTGGCAGGATTGAGCGGGCGATAATTCGTGCATAATAGATTAAAATTTACAGAGAAAATGTTTATAGTTGATAGCTGTTTGTTTTTCAGCTAACTAGCTGGCTTAAAAGGATAATTTATGCGCTATGCTCTGCTTCTTGTTGCCTACATGTTGGTGGCCTTTATTGTTGGTATCGGTTATTTGTTCCCTAATCGACCAGCGTCTCTATTCGAATTTTTTGTTGTCGCGGCTGTTCTTATTCCCGTTGTTGCCGCATTTGACTTTATTGGGCAAAAAACCATTGAAAGTCATCTGTTTAATACCAGTCATCAAATTATTCGCTGGATAATCGCGATTGTGATACTGACCCTGTTTTTATTTACGGTGAGTTTTGCGGTAAATCTGATCGGATTAACGCTGACGCCTTGGTAGAGGCTTGTCGGTAGACCGTGTCTAGTGTGCGGGCTTTCAGGTTTGGCGGGGTGATTTATGCGATGTGTCACCCCTCACCACTATTGGCTGCGATGAAGTTAACCTGATATTAAGCATTTGTTTATATAGAAAATAATATTTAGTCAGTGTTTGCTGTTGATCTGGGCGGGCAATTAATAGGCATTTAATATTCGTTCATCAGAATAGCTGTCAATAAACAATTAAACCACCGATTCAAGCAATGTATCCTAGAAGGAAAGAGAGAATGGCAAGCCTGAAAAGCAAACTATTAATGGCGATATTGGTTATTGGCAGCATGCAATCGGTTCACGCAGCCATTGTGCAAGCGCAAGACCCGCTTAATTACACATGGCAAGGGGATTGTAGCGGCAGTGCGGGTGTGGCGGGTGAGTGTTCTGGTGTTGCAAATGCTTCGTTCGTTGTTGACCAATACACGGCAATTGATGGCATTATCACACCTGAAAGCCTGAGTTCCTTTAGCTATTTTGATAATGACCCATTGTTTACCAATATGTTTGGGTTTGAAAGCTATACCTGGGATTTGTCTTCATCTTCGTTCGATAATACGTCCTGGTACAGCATAAACGGCAGCTTGCCTGCACCTGATACCAGCGGCTTTGCCAGTAGTGAATTTGTTCTCAGTTTTATCAGTGATGTTGAGGAATTTACATTCAGCTCCGCCACAGATGGAACCTGGTCGTTTGCTATAGTGAAGGGGTTTGATATGGCTGCCGGGTTTGGGAATAATGGCACGTTTAATAAAGTACCTGAGCCGGCAATAACGACCCTGTTTTTGCTTGGTCTTGCAAGTTTGGCATTTATTTCCAGGCGGCGGCATCAGTTGAAAGAAAGTGGTTAATAGTTAACTATCTATTGCGGTTTATTACATTTTTGTTACTTAGTCACTGTCAGTGAGAACTGGTGGTGATTTGCTTTTTGTCTAACCCTGCTTTCAACTGATGTTATTTGCTTTTAAATTAGGGTAAACAGTTAAATCGTAATGGATAATAAAAAACAATTATTGTGGTTGATTTTGTCTTTGGCCGTTGTTGCCTGTGGTGGGGGTGTTGATGGTAAAGGTGAAGACAGGGTTAAAACCGGAAAATTCGTTGATAGCGCCGTACAGGGCTTGAATTATGTTTGCGGAGACCTGACCGGCATTACGGATCGCGATGGCAGGTTTCAATACCGCGAGGAATGCCAGGTGCAGTTTCGGGTGGGTGAAATTGTCATTGGTACAACACCTGGTGCCTTAGTGGTGACCCCGGTTGAGCTGGTGTCAGCTGCCAAGGATCAGAATGACCCGACGGTGGTTAATATTGCCCGTTTTCTGCAAACGCTTGATGATGACGGTAATCCCTCAAATGGCATCACAATAACCGCGGCGGTGGCAGCGTTGGCAAATGGCTCGGTAAACTTTAGTCAAAGCATTGCTGATTTTGAAGATGATGGTCGTATTCAAACATTGGTTAGTACACTCACTTCCGCCAGAACAATCGGTGCTTCCGGGTTGATGCCGATAAGTGATGTGCAGGATCATTTGCGTACGACACTGTTGTTGTTTTATGCCGGGGATTATGCTGGCGATTTTAGTGGTGACGATGCTGGCACGTGGCGTTTCAGTGTTGATGTCTCGGGTAATATTCAAGGTGTTATTTATTATTCGAGACCGTTGCACAATAAATCACCTTTTTATGTCAGTGGCACCTTGGATAGCAGTGGTGCTGCTAGTCTCTCAGGTTCAGCGGGGGAGGTCACATTTTCAGGTAATTTCAGCCGCAGTGGTCGTATTTCGGGTACCTGGAATGGTGCCACTGATGCAGAAAGTGGCCGTTTTTCCGGCAGCCGGGAAACCCCGTCCCAACGCATCGACTTACCCGTAGGTACTTTGGCTATCAGTGGCAATGATACTGCAAAAATTGGCGATCGTGTGAGTTTCCCGGTAGGCAGCACTAACCCGGTTGGTGGTGTATTTTCAGTGAATTTTTCCTATCTATCTCAAACCATGCCGTTGAGGGTGATTAACCTGGATGTTGGAGTAAACCGGGATACTAACGAGCCGTTTATCATACAATTTAAGGTAATAAATTATATTCCGCCCCAGTTGTATGTTTATCAAATGGATTGCACAAATGGATATTGCCCCGGTATGACAATTGATACTGATACCCAGCGAATTATATTTTCAAATGTTGGGGTAGCAGCCGGCAAGGATGCAGGTAATGATTTAACAGCTGCAACAGCCGCGATTACGTTAAATGGTGTGTTGGCGTGGGAGTAAATGGCGCGCTGTAAAATAATGAGCCTCCATCACAATTTGCCAAAACCGCCAATCAGCGGTTGCCAAGTGATATGCGCTTTTGGCAACCGAGGGATTTAGCCTGGTTGTGGTTTTGGCGTTAAATTAAACGCGGCGCACGACGACACGCCTATTTAAATAAGTTGGCCCAGATACTGGTTCGTGTGCCATCGGATTGTTCCCACACGGCAATGGCATTTCCGTTAACATCGAAGATAACTTGCGGCTTATACGCATCCCCTGAATCATCGTCCTCGATCAATTCGGCGCTACCCCAAGCCTTGCCGTCAAAGCGGTTTGCCCAAATACTACTGCTAAAGAAATTGCGCTGCGACCACACAGCAATGGCGTTGCCTTTGTTATCAAAAGCAATTTGCGGACTTGCTGCATTCCAATCCGCGTCCTCGATCAACTCGGGGCTCCCCCAGGTGGAGCCATCAAAACGATTTGCCAAGATATTCTCGTTTTCCCCATCGTCTTGTTGCCACACAGCGATGGCATTGCCATTATTGTCAAAGGCAATTTGTGGATCCCGAGCACCTCCGGCATTGTCAGTTTCGATCAGCTCGGCTTCCCCCCAGTCGCTGCCGTTATATCGGTTGGCCCAAATGTTATAACGTGCGCCATCGAATTGTCTCCATACCACGGCCGCATTGCCATTGTTGTCAGCAGCAATTTGAGGGCTTCGAGCATCCCCGTTGCCATCGTCGATCAGCACGGGGGTACCCCAGTCGCTACCGTCAAAACGATTAGTCCAGATGCCTGCTTCGCTGGGCGTAGCATCGAGAAATTGCGCCCATACTGCGATGGCATTATCATTGCCGTCGAAGGTAATTTGCGGAAACAAAGCTGTCTCATTGCCAGTTTCAATCAACTCGGCATCCCCCCAGTTGTTGCCGTCAAAGTGGTTGGCCCAGATACTGGGTTCCGCGTCTTTAGTTGCTTGTTGTCGCCACACGGCGATGGCATTGCCATTGTTATCAAAAGCGATTTGCGGATTCTGTGCATCCTGGTCGACAGCTTCGATCAGTTCCGCTTTACCCCAGGCGCTGCCGTCAAAGCGGTTAGCCCAGATATTCATGTTCGTGCCATCGGATTGTGGCCATACCGCAATGGCCTTGCCATTTTTGTCGACAGCGATTTGTGCTGGCCCCGGATTTTCATTGCCTTTTTCAATGAGTTCGGGGTTAGTCCAGTTACTGCCATCAAAGTGACTCGCCCAGAGGTCAATGCGTTGTTGTGCATCGAATTGCAGCCACACGGCAATGGCTTTGCCGTTGTTATCAACGGCGATTTGCGGACTCAACGCTCTTCCGGCATCGTCATTCTCAATCAGCATGGCCGTGCCCCAGGCCTTGGGTGCGGAGTTGTCAATCAAGTCCCCATTATTGGCATCATCGGGAGAGCCTCCACCACATGACGAGAGGAAGAATGAAGAGAGTAATGTGAGATACAGCGCCTGTCGGCTTGTCTTATTGATGTTCATTGTAGTTTACTCCTTCGTGGCGATTAATTCCGGCGCGGTGCATAAGCATGTTGAGGGCAGCGACTAACACGCGGTAAATTATGTTACTGAAAAGACAGAGACTTACCAATAATCACGAAGGTTAATTATTAACCTTTTAACGCTATTAAAACATGTTTTGGTGCAGCGAGTGAAGAACAATGTCGCTGACATTAAGGATATAAAAGCGACTTGCCCATATTTTCTAAAATGGCATATTGAATGGCTTAATCAGAAAGCTTGCTTAGGTATTATGAACATTTAGAGGTTATATGCCGAATATGCAAAGAAGCCTAACACCAACTGGCTTGGCTGACGGGCTGATTAATCAGCTCTTGAACATTGGCTTCAATAACACGATAACCCACGTTGCCATATATGATTTGCCGGCCCTCGTTTAAAATCAAGGATGGGCTGCCGACTACTTGGTATCTTTCTTTGAGCTGCGCATCGTAATCCAACGCAGCAAAGGCTTCACCATTTTGAATAAGTTGCTGAATTTTATTTTGGGGCAGCCCCAGTTTTTCTGCAATTTGCATTTGTGAATGGAAGGCTGATATATCGATTAGATCCTTAAAAAACGATTGGCGCAATTCCCACGCCATCATTTCAACCAGGCTTTTATTTTGCCGGTCTGAAGCCGGTGTTGGCAATTCTTCCCTGTCTTCCAGAATTTGAATTGCTTTTAAAAACAGGTGACAACTGCCCGATGTGGCAGGTTTGTTTTTTACCCAGATATCAGGGTGAACGTCAATGTGCTCAAATTGTGATGCGACTGCTTTTACATGTTTGCCGTAGGCGGGCGCGCCTCCGGCTGACCCCCAGTTACTTTGCATTTTGTGTTCAACAGCCCCAAAAACTGAAACAAAATGCGTGTGTAAGTCAATGTCTGTGCCAAATTTATTTTTTAACTGATCAATCCTCACTTGCGCAATATAGGCCCAAATACAGAGTATATCGGTAAAATATAAAACGGAAACTTTTTGTGAGGAATGCATCTATTCTCCGCCGGTGTTGACCCGCTTTTGTCACATCATGAGTAAAGCTGTACCTATGGCAAAAAATGCCAGGAACCCGATTTGGAGATAGGCTGTTTTGACTAACTCGCGGTCAATATTTTTGGCTTTGGTCATTATCTGGCTTATTTGCCCGTCTTCTTCGGGATAAGTTTCGCCCTTGATTAAAAAGCCCTTTTCCAGGCTTTTGTTAATCATTTGGTTTAATTCTTCAACGCTGTTGGCGGTTAAGACAATGTGTTTATCCATGTTTCATCCCCTTGTCTGGAATAACGACTGAATTCAAATATCATTATTAATTATTATCAGTATTTGTTTTTCAGTCAAATAAACAAAGATATATGTTTTTCACGGCGAAACATTGTTATTAAACACGATCATTGTCCGCCGCGCACGAGACGAACGTTCTTCGTAAAAGAATTACCCGTGTATTCAACGGAGCCACTGTCGAAACGGACAAACCAAGCATTACCCGAATAGCGGGCATTCGGCGACGAAGACCAATACCCCGACGCGGTTCCAGGAAAGAGATTGATGTTGATCGCCGGTAACCAGCATTGACGTTCCACCAGTGAAGCCAGCTCGTTACGATTGGGCAGGCGCCAGTCGGTGTGACCAGCGAAGCCACCGCTACTGTTGAGGATCTGCGCCTGCTGAAGGGCGTCTTGCCAGCTATAGCCACTTCGCGCGCCGGTATCACAGGCGTTGGTGGTCGTGCTCTGGCCCTCGGAGCATTGCTTCCACATCAGCCCCGTGGCCTTGTCGGTGATAGTGCCGTCACCGTTGTCGGTATAACGGCTGTCGGGTGTGGTGGCGGTGATA
>Ga0256830_1002185_pt1 | contig 13140 bp, 11 predicted proteins | sample 128326metaG_FD_190537 | JGI IMG/M metagenome (GOLD analysis project Ga0256830, IMG submission 190537) | Hydrothermal vent microbial communities from Lau Basin, Pacific Ocean - 128-326 | ecosystem: Environmental > Aquatic > Marine > Hydrothermal vents | place: Pacific Ocean: Lau Basin | collected...
TTCATCCATGCCCTGGGCGAGGTGCTTTCCGGGCTCCAGAAGGTTCCGGTCAAGATCGCAGATCTGCGCGCGGCGCTGCTCTCCGGCGGCTCACCGGCAACACCGGCGGAGATGAAGAAACGGTTCGAGGAATACCTGGACGAACTCACCAAGGGCAAGGAGCCCGGCAAGGTAAGAATTGTGCTGGAGTGAACAGATGACTCAGGATGAACTGATAGAACTGCTCAACGCTCATGAATGGCGTGATATTGAGTTCAAGGAAGCGCAACGTGACGTTCCCCGAAACGCCTATGAGACGGTGTCTGCCTTCGCAAACACCGAAGGCGGTCATCTTGTATTCGGTGTTCGGAAGAATGGCCAGGACTTCGAGATCGTCGGAGTTCTTGACGTCGACAAGGTTCAGAGTGATTTCCTGACTACATTGCGGCAACGCGACAAGCTGAGCATCATCGTGAATGTTCGTGAAGAACTGCATAAACACGGTGAATCAGACCTGCTCATCTTCTACGTGCCGGAAGTCCATCGTTCGGAGAAGCCGGTTTTCCTGAACGGCGACATCCGTCGCTCGTATGTTCGCAGTGGCGGTTGCGATGTCCGCTGCTCGGACAATGAGCGGAACCGATTCCTTGTGGATGCTGCCGCCGAACGTTATGACAGCCAGCCTGTCGATCTCGACCCGAATACGGCATTCGATCCGGAGAGCATTAATTGGTATCGGGCGGTCTATGAGGGAAGGCCGGGGAACCGTTCTCACGCAACACTTTCCGACACGGATTTCCTCAAGGAAATGGGGTTGCTTGTTGAACAACACGGCCAGATATCGCCATCGCGCGTAGCGATCTTTCTCTTTGGATCAAATGCGACTCTCCGGCAACTCCTTCCACGGCCGGTAGTGGACTGCCAGAGGTTCTCGCTGCCTCGCGACAGGGCTGATGCCGGTGAGCGATGGATTGACCGTCTTGTTCTCGACGAGAATCTCATTCGGTCCTGGCAATCCCTTATTGATTGGTACCAAAGATTCGCGGAGCGGCCGTTCCGGGTTGATCCGGCATCCTTGCAACGAGACGACGCGCCACCGGACTACCGCGCCTTTCGTGAATCAATGGTCAACCTGCTCATCCATCAGGATTATTCTGATCATTCCCGGAAGGCGGAGATCCGCCACTATACCGACCAGACCGTTTTCTGGAATCCCGGCGATGCCTTCGCTACTGATACAGACCTGCTTGAACCCGGCGAAAAGGAGGTTCGCAATCCCAGGATCGTGACCGCTTTCCGGCGCATCGGACTGAGCGAGAACGCTGGATGGGGATTGCGTGATGTCTTCCGCAACTGGCAGCAGTTGGGCCATGTTCCGCCCACTATCACCAACAACAAGGGGCGTAAGTGCTTTGAACTTGTCCTCAAAAAAGAAGAACTCCTGTCGGAACATCAGGTTCTTTTCCAGGCAAGCCTCGGTGTGCAACTCACCGACGAACAAGCAAGGGTGTTTGCCTTTGCCTGCCGGGAAAAGGCGATCACACTTCCCCAGATTAAGGCCGTAACGGGCCTTGCCGGACCGGATGCGGTGAAGCTTGCCGATGCCCTGGTCACAAAAGTCCTCTTCAGGACCGTCGAGGCCGGCAGGAAGTACGCGCTGGCGGAGCACCTGGAGGATCGGTTCCGTCAAACTGACCAAGCCACTGACCAACCAGATGCACGGGCCGAGGACTTGTCCACTGCACAAGTCGAAGACCAAGCGGGAGACTTGTCCACTGGACAAGTTCCTCCCCTGACAGAACTTTCCGCAACTCACTGGAAAATCATAGAGTTATGCGATGTGCCCCGCCGCCTGGCCGAGATTCTGGAAGCTCTTGGCGTGACCAACCGGGGTTATTTCAAGGAACACCATCTCGATCCGCTGATTCAGTCCGGGATTGTGGCGATGACCAACCCGGAGAACCCCCGGGCATCGAACCAGAAATATGTGATTACCGAAGCGGGAGCCCAACTCAAGGCGCGCCGCATGTCTGAGGACACCGACCGAAGCGAGGACGAGAATGGCGAAGTCTAAGAAAGATGCCGAACAGCAGCAGTTGTTCACGACCAGGCTGGTCCCCGGAAAAACGGGATCAGGCAAGCTTTTTGATGAAGAGATAGTCATGGACGACGGCCCGGTGGAATGTCTGGGCATGACCTTCGAGAACGACGAAAAACGGCGGGAGTATTTCCTGGAGAAGCTTCGCGAGAAACTCAAAGACCCGGAGTTCCGCAAGATCGAGGGGTTCCCGATTGGCGAGGACGAGGACATCTTGGCTTTGTCTGATCCACCGTACTACACGGCCTGCCCAAATCCGTTTATCGCGGACTTCATCAAGCACTATGGGAAGCCGTATGACCCGGAGACGGAATACTCACGTATACCATTCTGTGGTGAAATGCGGGCTTCAACTAGGCATCCTGTATATTCGTTCCATCCGTACCACACCAAAGTTCCTCCAGATGTTATTAGGCGTCTCGTTGAGCACTACACAAATCCAGGAGATATAGTGTTTGATGGCTTTTGCGGTACTGGCATGACCGGTGTAGCTGCTCGCGAATCCGGCCGCTACTCTGTAATCAGTGACTTGTGTCCGATTGCCACTTTCATTTCGGGAGTAAACAACCAAAGCCACAATTGGCGAGATGCAGTTCGCGAACTGGAAAACATCATCTGCGAATCAGAGAAGCTGTGGGGATACCTATACCGCACCATTGAAGGCAACTCGGAAGTGCCAGTCAATTACTATGTGTGGTCCGATGTTTTTAGATGCCCTGAATGTGTTTTTGAATTCCCCTTTTTCCCTCACGGGGTTATTCATCACGGGAATAAGGTCGAGACTCGAAAGAGTTTTCCCTGTCCCTCTTGCGGTGCAGAACTAAATGTCCGCAAAGTAGAAAGGGTGATTATCTATGAAGGAAAGAAAAAGCAGCTCGTTTGGGTCAATGCTGGTAGCGGCAGGAATCGAATTAACAGGGCCCCTACGGAATACGATTTATCTCTCGCTCAAGAAATCCTCAGTATTTCAAATACAGAGTGGCACCCGGCTGATGAGATAAACCCAGAAGGGTACTCTGCAAAACTCGCGCAACTTGGGGATAAAGCAATTACCGACGTGTCTCGATTTTTGTCGAAGAGAAATCTCATTGTCTTTAGCGATTTGTGGTCACGTATTAGCAATATCCAGGATTCATCACTCAGGAATCTGTGTCGTGCTACTCTCTCCTCGATATTCACCGTTGTGTCAGAAAGACAAGGCTATTTTGGTGGGGGCGGGGGCATGTCCGGCAACTTATACATGCCAATCGTTCGAATGGAGAAAAACGTATTCGATGTGTTGCGTAGAAAACTAAAGAAACTTGAGGCTGCTGAAAAAACAAAACAAAATCAGGAAACCGCGACCATCGTAAGTACTCAGTCACTGACATCTATGTCCGTTCTGCCCGACAATTCAATTGACTACATCTATACAGACCCCCCATTCGGGGCCAATATAATCTACTCTGAAATGAATTTAATTTTAGAGGGCTGGCTTAAGATAAAAACAAATGACCTTGATGAAGCGGTTATCGATGAAACGAGGAAAAGAGAATTTGAAGATTATGCGCTCTTAATGAAAGCGTGCTTCAAGGAATGTTACCGAGTTCTCAAGCCCGGCCGTTGGGTAACTGTCGAATTCCACAACACGATGGCAAGTGTATGGAATCTGATACAGACCGCTATAGGTGAGAGCGGATTCGTTATTGCTCAGGTTGACGTCTTCGACAAAGGGTCTACAACCATCTTGGCGGATATTCGTCCCGGTGCCGCAAAGCAGGATTTGATCATATCGGCATACAAGCCTAACGGGGGACTTGAACAGAGATTTGAATTAGAATCAGGTACAGAAGATGGGGTCTGGGATTTTGTCCGCACGCATCTGAAACAGCTTCCGGTATTCGTCTCCAAGGACGGCCAGGCTGAAGTCATTGCCGAGCGACAGAACTACTTACTCTTCGACCGCATGGTAGCCTTCCACGTCCAGCGCGGGGTTACCGTTCCTCTGTCTGCATCCGAGTTTTATGCCGGACTGGAACAACGCTTCCCCCCACGCGACGGTATGTATTTCCTGCCCGACCAGGCGGCCGAGTACGACAAGAAGCGCATGACGGTAAGAGAGGTGCTTCAGCTTCAGCTTTTCGTCTCGGACGAAGCGTCAGCCATCCAGTGGCTCAAGCAGCTACTCACCAGGAAGCCGCAGACGTTCCAGGACATCCACCCGCAGTTCTTGAAAGAGATCGGCGGCTGGCTGAAGCACGAAAAGCCCCTGGAGCTCTCTGAACTCTTGGAGCAGAACTTTCTGCGTTACGACGGCAAGGGCGAAGTGCCCAGCCAGATTCACAGCTACCTTTCCTCGAACTTCAAGGAGTTGCGCAACCTGGCCAAGGACGATCCGGCGCTCAAGGCAAAGGCCAAGGACCGCTGGTATGTGCCCGATCCGAACAAGGCCGGCGACCTGGAGAAGCTGCGCGAGCGGACCCTGATGCGCGAGTTCGAGGAGTACCGGGAATCCAAGCAGAAACGCCTGAAGGTGTTCCGCCTTGAGGCCGTCCGCGCCGGGTTCAAGAAGGCCTGGCAAGAGCGCGACTACGCCACCATCATCGCCGTGGCCCGCAAGATACCGGAGAAGATTCTCCAGGAAGATCCGAAACTCCTCATGTGGTACGACCAGGCAGTTACCAGGATGGGAGGTTAACCATGAAGTTGAATTTAGGAACCATTAGAAGTGATTTGTCTGGATTTAATGGTATCTCTAATATTGCAAAGCAAACAAAAGATTCATTCTTGGATTCGATTGAATTGAACTTTTCATATTGCAGTTTCTTCGAAGCAAATATGGCAGCACCTTTGTATAGTGTAATAGCAAGGCTTCGTGATGAGTTGAATGATGTTTCGATAAGTAATATGCAATCCAGAGTAGAAACTATTCTCAGGAAAAACAGGTTTTTAAATGTTTTTAATCAGCCGAAATTGATTGACTATAATCAGACAACGTTGCCGTTTAAGATTTTCAAACTCACTGCGGGAGAGCAGTTTAACGATTATCTCAACAGATATATGAAAGGGAAAGGTATTCCGACCATGTCTAAAGCTTTAACCAAACGGTTTAGGCAAAGCCTTTTGGAAATTTTTCTCAATGCGGCCATTCATTCTGAATCGGGATTAGGTATTTTTGTTTGTGGTCAATTTTATCCCCAAAAACACCGACTTGATTTTACCATATCGGATGCAGGTATTGGGATTCGAGAAAATGTCAGGAGATATACAAGACGCAAAGTTAATTCCTGTAATGCAATAAAATGGGCTCTGGCTGAAGGACATACCACCAAAAGTGGCAGTCAACCCGGAGGTTTGGGATTAAAATTGTTAAAAGATTTTGTGCGACTCAATCAAGGTAAACTTCAGATCGTATCTAATTTCGCATATTACGAATTTAATGCTGATGGCGAGTCTTGCGATAAAATGGATTACAGTTTCCCCGGAACCTGTGTGAATATTGAGATAAATACGATGGATACAAACAGTTATTGTTTGAGCTCAGAATTAAATAGTAATGATATTTTTTAAAGAGGAGAAAGAGTGATGAGTGAAAGCATAAAAATAAAGGTTACTGATTTAATTGGAAGTCCTTTATGTATATCCGCAGAAGACGGTCAAAAGGTTTTTGACAAAGTTGCAAAGTTATTATCAGAAAGAAAGTCGGTTACAGTTTCATTTGAGAATGCAACCATGCTGATTTCACTTTTTCTCAATGTGGCAATTGGTCAGCTTTACGATTCCTTTAGCGAAGAAGCTATTCGGGCTCAATTGAAAGTCGAAGGGTTATCCTCTGATGATATGGAATTGCTCAAGCGTGTTGTGGATAATGCAAAGAGGTATTATTCCAACAAGGAGTCTTATGATAACGCATGGCTGGAGGAAGATGATAATGAAGAATAAAGCTTTTGATCTTTCAGCCTATTCTTTTAGTTCAGATGAAAAGATTCTTATAGATACCAATATCTGGCTCTACTTATTCCCGGCACCAGGCAATCCTTCTCAAAGATTTGCTCGACAATACTCGACTGCTTTTGCAAATCTTGTTTCAGCACAAGCACAACCTATTCTCGATCCTATGGTGTTAAGCGAATACTTAAATCGTTATATACGAATTGAGTGGGAAGGAAATTACAAAAGTACATATCCAAGATTTAAGGATTTCAGAAACTCCCCGGACTTCTTAGCAGTCGTATCAGCCGCTGAAATTTTTGCCAAAAGGATTTTAGGCTTTTGTCAAGTCCACTCTATTCCAGCCAGTGAGCTGGATCTGAGTCTGGCACTGGCTGACTTTTCATCTGGGAATCTGGACTTCAACGATGCAATTCTTGTTGATATTTGCAAAAAAAGAAATCTTAAATTGATGACTAATGATGCAGATTTTCAAAATGGCGGCATCGAAGTTTTGACCACCAATCCGAGGCTATTAAGAGCTTGCCCATGATATGCACCTCCTCTTGGAAAAATCAAATGACCAAGTTGTTTCTAATTTTTGAGTAATTTAGGCCCTGCGTGGCGACTAAGTTGATGGGGATTGCTGTAAATGCATAACGCATGGAAATACAGCACAATACACAAAAGTGTTTGCAAAGTTATTGATGAGCAGACTTTGTGGGGCGAGACGACCTGCAGAGTGTGGCTGCCAGGCCGCGACTCTGTGGTCCGCGTGCCCGCGTCCAGACTTACTTCTTTGGAGGATTCCGGGACGGGCACCGCTGACGGCATCGCCTATGTGGCCTCTGCAGCACGCGTGGCCGACGCCCTGACACAGGATGTCCTGCTTGCGCCCATCGAATCGTCGGTCATACCGCTTCCGCACCAAATCCGGGCACTCTCCCGAGCTATCGCCGGGGACCGTGTGCGTTACCTGCTGGCCGATGAAGTAGGTTTGGGCAAGACCATCGAGGCGGGTCTCATTCTTCGCGAACTCAAGCTGCGCGGGCTGGTCAAGCGGGTCCTGGTCATCGCTCCGAAGGGTCTGGTGACCCAGTGGGTAAGCGAAATGCGCCTTCACTTCGGGGAAGGTTTTCATCTTGTCTTACCCGAAGATTTAAAAACTATACGGCGCATTTCGCCCATTGATGATTTTAGATTGGAGTATTTTAGATTTGAAAATAAAACCTCAAAAAAAATCTGCAATCTCAAATCTGCAATCTCAAATCCATGGACCTTGTTCAACCAGGTGGTTTGCCCGATGGATTCGGTCAAACCAATGGAAAGCCGGCGTGGATGGTCGGCGAAGCAGGTGGCCGAGTACAACCAGGAGCGGTTCGAGGACCTGGTCTCCGCCGGTTGGGACTTGATCATCGTAGACGAGGCCCACCGACTCGGCGGCAGCACCGACCAGGTGGCCCGGTTCAAGCTGGGCCAGGGACTCTCCGAAGCCGCACCGTATTTCCTCTTGCTATCGGCGACTCCGCATCAGGGAAAGACCGATGCTTTCCATCGGCTGGTCTCCCTGATCGATGCCCAGGCGTTTCCCGATGTTGACAGCGTAACGCGGGATCGGGTCCAGCCCTATGTAATCCGGACCGAAAAACGCTGCGCCATCACCGCCGAGGGTAGACCGCTCTTCAAACCGCGAAAGACGGAGCTTGCGCCTGTCTCGTGGGGAGAGGCACATCGGGATCAACGACTCCTTTATGAGGCTGTCACCGAATATGTACGGGAAGGCTACAACCAGGCCATGCGCGAGAAGCGCAGCTACATCGGGTTCCTCATGATTCTGATGCAGCGTCTGGTGGTTTCCAGCACGAGCGCTATCCGCACCACACTGGAGCGCCGGCTGGAAGCGCTCGAAGCACCCCAGGAACAGCTCACCCTCTTTCCGATGTACTCCGACGATGAATGGGTCGATCTCGACGGGCAGGAGCAGATCGAAACGTTGCTGACCACACGACCATCGGCGCTCACAAATTCGCAGGACAGCGAATTTGGACAGCCGCAGGCTGCCCCGAAGGGGCGCGAGCCATGGATGGCGAGCGTCAAAAACGAGCGCGCCGAGGTCAAGCTGCTCCTTGAAGCCGCTACTCGTTGCGAACAAGCGGGGGCGGATGCCAAGGCCGAAGCGCTGCTTGATTGGCTCTATCGTCTTCAAGCAGATGAAGGTGATCCGGAACTGAAAGTTCTGGTGTTCACCGAATTCGTTCCGACCCAGCAAATGCTGCAGCAATTCCTCACCGAGCGCGGCTTCCCGGTTGTCTGTCTCAACGGCTCCATGGACATGGATGAGCGCAAGAAGGTCCAGGAGGCTTTTGCCGAGGACGCACGCATTCTCATCTCCACGGATGCAGGCGGCGAGGGTTTGAATTTGCAGTTCTGCCACGTGGTGATCAATTACGACATTCCCTGGAATCCTATGCGACTCGAACAACGTATCGGTCGCGTGGATCGCATCGGCCAGACGCATGTGGTGCGCGCCGTTAACTTCGTCTTCGAGGATTCGGTGGAGCATCGAGTCCGGGAGGTGCTTGAGCGCAAGGCTCGGGTCTTGCCTGACCTTGCGCCCCTGATTGTTATCAGGGTCGAAAGGTCGGGGTAATGAGTGATGAGGACTGAGTGATGAGTACAAAGATAGAGGAATTTGAGGATTTGATCGCTTGGCAAAAAGCAAGGGTACTCACACGAGAAGTTTATCGAGTCACGCGACATGGGGCATTTGCCAAGGACTACGGCCTGACTGGGCAAATCCAACGTGCTGCCGTTTCCGTTATGTCCAATATCGCCGAGGGATTCGAGCGTGGTAATCCTCGGGAGTTCCATCAGTTCCTCTCGATTGCCAAAGCCTCATGCGCTGAGGTTCGCTCGCAGCTTTATGTGGCACTGGATGCAGGATATCTCGAAGACACAAGTTTCCAGGAACTCATGCGGTTGGCTAAGGAAACCGGCAGGGTTATCGGAGGATTGCGAGTTTCTGTTGAGCGGAGGCGGGACTTGTAATGACAGCCGACCCATCACTCATCACTCAGTCCTCATCACCTCCCGAAGAAACCTGGCGAAGCCAGATTCTTCGGGAGTTCACACCCAAGGTGTCCCGGTTGACCCTGGTTGCCGACCCCGATGGGCTTCTCCTGGAAGAAGGTGTTCTTGAGGGCATACGTGAGCGGGGCTTCGAACTGATTCCTTTCGAGGATCACGTCGCTTTCCGCTATGCCTATGAGTCCAAGTTCCGGTCCCGCTGGGATCGGGGCGAACAGACGGACCTGGTGGTTGTGCTACGTTCCGGAGAGGGCGACCTCGGTTCACTGCCATACGATCTGCTTCAAGCCGGCCGCAGGCTTCACTTCAACCTTGGGGAGATATTTCCTAATCTGAGCTATCCGGTCGTGACCGCCCTGGACCGCGGGGACCTTGATGCGCTTTACGAGGCCCAGAAGCGACACGCGCCCGGTGTCCTGGGCGACAACGCTACCAAGGAATTCGTTCTGCGACATATGTTCGAGATCGCGCCTGAACTCATCAGAAAGCCGTCCGACTTGCTCCGCGTGCTGCTACGCCGCCATTACCGGCAACAGCGTATCCCGGCAATTCTGGACGAACGCTTTGTTCAGGTCCTCCGTCAGAACGATGGCTTTGAAGACTGGCCGCTCGATATCATTGTCCCGGACCGGGAAGCGTTTTTCGCCTTTCTTCAAGAACGCTGGCCCGTTTTTATCGACCGGTCGGCCAGGCAAAAGAACGCAGGTGTCTGCGAGAGCAGGGAAGCATACGGTCTTGACCAATCCGCAGGACAGCGGATTGGGACGGCCGAAGGCCGCCCCGAAGGGGGACGAGCCATGGACGGCGAGTATCAATACTCAGGTCCCCCGGACCTGCCTTTTGACCACGACGACATCCGAGTCTACATCGACAACCTTTTCCTTGAAGGGTTGCTTCAAGCCGTTCCCCACGAGCAGGCCGAATCGCTATCAAAGACTTGGCTTGCCATTGGCATCCGTACCGACGAGCAAGCGGATCGAACGCGTCGTGTGGACGGCCTCCTTGACACAATAGCCTCTGTCATTCCGAAAGAGGACACGCGGCATGACGACTGGTTCCATTTTGCCAGGACCTGGGCGGAACTATTAGTGCTGAGTAATGAGGACTGTGGACTGAGTGAGAAGGCTGATCTGCGCAAGAGGTTCAACGCCATGACTGAAATGGTTGATCAGCGTTTCTTAGCCTGGATAAAAAAACGTTTCGCGGGGCTCCACAATCTTCCTCCGGTTCCACCGGTAATGGTTCATCATATTCCCCGTTTCATGGCCAACTCATTACTCAGCACTCATGCCTCATCACTGAAACCAAAGCTTGCCTTGGTGCTGGTGGACGGTCTTTCGCTGGATCAGTGGATCGTCTTACGCAAGGCGCTTATCAAGCAACGTCCTCTTTACCGTTTACGTGAAAACGCGGTCTTCGCATGGTTGCCGACTATTACATCCGTTTCACGCCAAGCAGCCTTTGCCAGCAGACCGCCTATCTACTTCCCGAACAGCATTCAAACAACGGACAAGGAGCCGTCTCTGTGGATGCAGTTCTGGGCGGACCAGGGCCTGACACAGCAAGAGGTCGCATACGCCAAGGGGTTGGGCGATGGTGTGCTTTCCAGCGTAGAGGAACTGATCACCCGCCCCAAGACACGGGTTGTCGGCCTGGTTGTCGACATGGTGGACAAGATCATGCACGGCATGGAGCTTGGCACCGCGGGGATGCACAACCAGGTTCGCCAGTGGGCCGGACAGCCGTTCATGGCAAACCTCATCGATCTGCTGCTGGACAACGGGTTCCGCGTCTTACTGTCTTCAGACCACGGGAATATTGAGGCAGCCGGATGCGGTCGGCCCGCTGAAGGCTCGGTTGCAGATCTGCGCGGCGAGCGCGTCCGGATTTATTCTGATCCTCTTCTGCGTGGTCAAATCAAGAGCCGCTTCCCGGACGCCTTGGAATGGCCACCGATTGGGCTGCCGGAAGACTACATGCCCTTGCTCGCACCAGGCCGTTCTGCATTTGTTCGTGAAAGCGAAAGGCTTGTCGGCCATGGCGGCATTTCTCTGGAAGAGCTCGTCGTCCCTCTTGTTCAGATCGAAAGGAGGGACACATGAACGGACGGGGAACCCAAATCGGTTTCAGCCAGCGCATCCGGCTTGAATGGCTGGATCAGACTGCAAACTTGGTGTTGGCCGGAAACGATAAGGCCGGGATTAACGACTCACTCCAAGAGATGCTGAAAGACAAGGTTTCCGTCGGGGGTCAAGCCGTTCGGGGAAATCGGGAAAAGGCTATCACCATCCTGATGAAGACCTGGTTCACCGTGCCCCGCGGGCTGGAAGCTCTCCGGGATGAAGGCCTGAAGATACTCCAAGGACTGCCCCGGAAAGATCGCATCGCCGTTCACTGGGGCATGGCGTTGGCGACCTATCCTTTCTGGGGTGCGGTCGCCGCGCACACCGGCAGGCTCCTGCGGCTTCAGGGTACGTCCGCGGCAGCCCATGTCCAGCGACGGGTCAAGGAACAATACGGAGAGCGCGAGACCGCATCCCGTGCCGCCCGGCGAGTTCTGCGATCCTTCATCGATTGGGGCGTCTTGCACGAGACAGATGACAAAGGCCTCTACACACAAGGAGATCTGTACTCGATCCAGGAACCCAGGCTTATCGCTTGGCTGGTTGAGGCATCTCTGCACGCACGCATGAACGGTTCCGCCGCCATCAAGGACCTGCTCGACAGCCCAAGCATCTTCCCGTTTCGTCTGGCGCATATCTCCGCAGAGCATTTGACATCTCTCTCTCCTCGCTTGGACCTCCTGCGGCACGGATTGGATGACGATCTGGTGATGCTGCGGAATCTCGTAATTGAAAAGGAGGTTAAAAGATGAGCGACTCTTCTCGCTTCTCGGGTTATCACATTCAAATTGGTGGTGAGGACCTGATTGACCGTTACCTCCATGGCATTTTAGCTGACGACCCCGAAAACGAGGACAACAAGGAGAAGGCCGTCCACCTGGCCGACGGCGCGTACCTTGCCGGTTTCCTGGCGCTCAAGCAGGAGCGGCTGAAAGAAGCCGCGACCTACCTGGTGACGGCCGCCGAGAAGCACAGCCGTCTGGGCCGCTACTTCTCCAAGTATGGTGTCTCCGCGACCATGAGCATCCCCATCACAGACGAGGTATCCGCGCATGTGGGCCCGGATCTTCGGGGCGTCCTGCTGGGCTTGGTGGAGGTCTAGCAGCGGCACGAGCGCTGGGAGGATGCGATTGCCTGCCTGGAGAGGCTGCAGCGGCTCCAACCCGACGACGTGGTGGTGAAGCTGTCCCTCGCGGAGCTGCTGTTGGACGCCCGCCCGGGCGACAAGAACGTCTGTCGAAAGGTCGTGCGGTTGACCGAAGGTATCGAGAACGAAACGCCGGTCCACACCGCGCTGTTGCTGTACAAGGCCAAGGCCCTGCGTGGACTCGGACTTCTGGACGCTGCGCGGGAGACCTTGACGGGCGCCCTGCGCCGGAAGAAGGGCCGGTCCGAGGAACTACTTCGGGCACTCAGGTATGAACGGGTCCTGGTCTACGAAGACCTCGGCCAGCACCGGCGGGCGCGCAGCGAGCTCGAGAAGCTCTACGCCGAGGACCCGGATTACGAGGATGTGGCGGCCCGGTTGGGACTGTAGCGGAAATCGGTCTCAACCCCGCTTCCACCCCGCCGGGAACGGCCTGCTCTTTGATAACTCGTTGAATTACGAAGGCTTACGGCTTGACAGCCGGATGGAGAACGGTTATGAAGAGGGTTGCAAGTGGGGAGCCAGATTACAACCCGCCAATTTGGGCAGTTCTTAGTTAACGCAGAACCCCGACGGGCAACCCCCTCGGGGTTTTGTCGTTTTTCCCGTCTTCACGCCCACTTACGCCGCTTCACACATCGCTCCCGGTTCTCCGTTTAAGCGGTCGGATGGATTCTCGCATAATTCAATAAGCGGTGCTCTACGAATCAGGTCCGGCCTTCCTGGATGAGGCAGGCGCCCCGAAACCCGCCTTGCCGCCATAGACCGCCTAGAGTGAGGAGCTTCCACCCGGGCGC
>Ga0256830_1002186_pt1 | contig 13136 bp, 12 predicted proteins | sample 128326metaG_FD_190537 | JGI IMG/M metagenome (GOLD analysis project Ga0256830, IMG submission 190537) | Hydrothermal vent microbial communities from Lau Basin, Pacific Ocean - 128-326 | ecosystem: Environmental > Aquatic > Marine > Hydrothermal vents | place: Pacific Ocean: Lau Basin | collected...
ATTGATATGATATTGCCAATGAGTATCTTTTCTAACAACTCCTTCCTCTTTGCCCATGCCCCATATTTCTGATACTTCTCATAATTCCTTTCATTCAACGCAAGCCAGGGGGTGAGGAAGGTGTAGGACAAGTCATTGTTTATGATTCCAAAATGGTCTGTTTTGAATATGATTGTTTTTTCTGTTATTTGATATTCAAAACGGCCGATCCTTAAATAATCAATATCTTCATGGATTTTTTGCAGTACCTCTGCTCCTTCATTTATTCCGAGGACAAAAGGATTCCCATCGAATATTTTGTATTGTATCAGCGGTGCTCTATATAAAAGCTCATTACTCGTCAGGTGTTGATGTAGCAGCCTATATTCTCCGAATTTGTCTGCAAAGAATCCCCTTAGCTTATCAGGGGGGCCTTTTATAGATTCGCTGCACTTGAAATTAAAAATTAATGTCTTGACCTTCATTTTTTCTGTTTTTTTCTGCGCGTTTGCTTCTTTTTTTCTCTCTTCACTCCCTCGTGCTCTTTTTCCATTTGGGATTTCACCACAACATATCCTATCCCGTCTATTTTTAAGACTCTCTCATTGGATATTCTGAGGGTAAGTGATGATGGGATTAATATTTTCTGTTCTTCCCGGACAGGTATCATGTAACTTATCAATGGAAAATTATTACCACTTCTTTTACATCTTTCATGCATTAAGTAGGTCTGTCCGTTCCCGTCTTCTATTCTTGTATCTTTAGTAAACAGAACGGGATATTCTGTTATGATGGTCTTATCGTTTACATCAACTACATCTTTTATCATGACTTCACCATCCAGGGAAGTGGGCGATTCACTATCACCACAAGTTAAAGGAGAGGTTTTAATCGCTTCAGCAATATCATTCATATTATCTTCGTTTTTGAATATTGCAGCTATCTGTAGTTTTCTTGAATAGGCAAACTGTCTTCCAAGAGCATTGGTGAACTTACCGCCCAGTTTATCTCCCCATTTCACAATGGCAGAAGTTATATAGCTTTTAATAACGCAGGGGGTTAAAAGTCTTGACCCAGCCCACAACAAGTCATTTTCAATCAGGTTAAGATATTCTAAGGGGTGTTTATTATTCTTATGGCGCTGCAGGGCGTTTGCAAGCAGGCCTATGACAGCAGAAGGCGGTAATACAGGATATGTCAGGGCCGATTGCCATGTAAATGGAATCCTGATTGAATAAAGTGAATTCAATCTTACATCAAAAACCATGGCTTTCATAATTGACTTCATTAACTCACCTTATTCAGTAGCTCCTGGAAGATTTCATCTATTGTATTTTTCTTTGTAACACCTGCAGGCGAATTATCACCCCAATAAAGGAGTGTTGTATTCTGAGGCATGATCCCGACTGTTTTAGAAATATAGTCCGCATACATCGGTGATACGGGAAAGGGTAGTGGCCCGGTTCCAGAATATGCAAGAAGGATTTCCAGGGGGGTTGCGTGAGGAACAGCATGGGATAGACTTGCCCCTATCTGGCCGGTCAGCATAAAACGATATGCCTCAATAGCAACTTTTATTCTGTCTTTTCGTCCTTTATTATCATCAACCGTATAGGGATTTGTGTTTTCAAGATTTGACTCCACAAGCCCAATCCTGTCCACATCAAGGGCTGATACAAAGGCATAGACACCCGAGGCATAGGACTTGTTAAAGGGCATCATTGTACCAGGGTCCGAAGAAACCCTATTATGGATTACCTGTTTAGAAGTTGTTTCTCTACCAATGACGGGCATAAGCCATGAGAACATTGCCCTTGAAGTCCTTCTTGCAGAAATTCCACCTTCACCTGACGTAGATTCTGGCTTTGCAATTAAATAGCCATGACTATCACACACTACACAGTTTCTAATGGCATCTTCTTCACTTATTCCTGAGTCCTGTGATAAGTTACCATTAACAATATTCCCGGGTCTAATAGGTTCTCCTGCCCTGCAACCGGCACACAAAGGAACAGTGGAATAAGGCCCGTTCACTATTAAATGCTTCATTCCCTCATAATGCCAGTGTTTGAGCATTCTTCCGGATACCGCAGGGGCTTCCTGCCTGACCCCATTTGCATCGAGAAATTCCATAATTCGTATATCAGTTACATTACCGGCTACCGCTTCATTGTTCAAATCATGGACGTTCAACTGTGTCTTTACTGCAAATGCCACAAATTTAAGCATCTTATACCTCCTATTTCTATTTTTGAACCTCCTCTATAATCTCCTTCATTTGATTTTCCAGCTCCGGAATCTTGTTTTTCACAATATCCCAGAGAATTTCATAATCTATTCCAAAGTATTCATGGATGAGTATATCCCTTAAGCCTGCGATCTTTCTCCACTCAATAGAGGGATACTTTTTCCTGAAACTTGCAGGTATATTTTTTACAGCCTCTCCTATTACTTCAAGATTCCTTACTACTCCATCAACGAGTAAGTCATTCTGGATAAAATCATCATATGTTTTCCCTTTAGTGTATTTCTGAATCTTTTGAATGCTCTTTAAAATATCATTCAAAAATAATATTAGATTGCGTTCAGACATAAACAACCTCTGAGAGTATATGAGATTTAATCTCCTCCTTCAAAGCATCCTTAAGCACAAGATCTACCTTGCAACCAAATAGGTCCTCAAGGTAAAACTTAAGATCCATGTAATTATCAAAAGTCTTATACCCATCTTCGAATTTAACTAATATATCAATGTCACTCTTCCTCCTCGCCCCTTCTTTCACTCTGGAACCAAAAATACCAATCTCTTTAACCTTGAATCTCAGTTTTATCTCGGAAAGATGTTTTTTTAATTTATCAGTTATTCTCTTCTCCATCTGGCACCTCCTCTACGGTTTCGACAGCTTCGTCCTCGACCCTTGAAGGAAATGAAAAAGCCAGTATCACAAGGGCTGTCTTTGTTTGATCAAAATCATCATTAGCCAGCCTGAATACTTCTTTTATTTCTTCATCTGTAGGGAGATGAATCTTTTCTTTCTGTTCAAGTCTGAGTCTTCCTTCTCTCAACATCTTTGCAATCGTGTCCTCAAAGTCTTTAGACTCTTTTCTTGCATTCCTGATGTCATCTGCATAGCCATACTTCTTTTCTCTTATAAAGTATCTCAACGTCCTTGCAAGACTCCCTAATGCCGGGTTCTCGATGATCGCAGAATTTATCATATACACCTCCTTCAAAAGATATCTTGCTGTTTCCGAATATAAAAGGTTAGTAAAACTATCTGTTGATGTATCCTGAACATAGATACGTGCAAATTTAAGTATAGAGGTCTTGTCCCGGTTATAAATGGCTTTGTTTAATTCGAGCAATGAACCATGAGCCTCTCTTCTAAGCATGATATTTATGGTCGCTATGTTATAAGGTGTTCGCTGTATGAAGTCCAGATAACGCTCAATCGGTATTAAGAAAAGCCCATCTACATGATAGCCACGCTGCCCACCGCCACTCAATATAGCAATAAACAAATCGAAACCGTTTAATATATCTGCAGAGGAAGGTATTTTAGATAAAAATAGCATTGGAATAAGGACTTGAGAAGTTTTCTGGTTTAGCCAATTCTTTCTTATTTGATGTTGCAACGCGAAAATTTCTTGAAGCCTTAAGCCTGTAATCTTTACTACATTCGGAATTGGGATAACCATAACTTCTTTATCCGCAATGTTGAAAACAAAGGAAGCATACCATATCCCAAGTAATGACAATAATGCACAGCTTTTACAGAGATTTTTGGGATTAGTGGGTCTTCTTGGAACATTTTGTTGAATTGAAACATCAAGCCCATCTCTTCTATGATGATACGAGGTGGATGTTGCAAATCCGATAATGTTACCCACCGATTTACCTCTGTGTCTGCAGACATTTTCAGACCTTTTATTTTCAGCATTAAAGGGTATCGACTTATAGCCGACTAAAGAAAAGACTTCATCCTCTGTGGCTGGTATACTTTTTGCGCTTCCCCCTTTTATACCGGGAGTACTTAAGGGAATATAAGAGGATGATAATAATCGTCTACAGAGCATATTGAAAGATTTATCAAGCCTGTCAAATTCGTCATCACTATTTACAGTGACTGCATAAAAACCTCCATGATCCTGTATGCCTATCTTATCAATGCCGAATGCCTCAATCCCTACCCTCGCCAGCCCATAGGCAATCTTGGCTTCCAAATCTGGAAATCCTGTTGCAGGGGTATAAAGGGTAATCATTAAATTATCTCCCATAAACCAAATTCTGTAATTCTGAAGGTTTTATCTTCACATAAAATCGAGCCTGGGCACCAGAACAATCCATAAGAGGTCAGCCTTCTACCAGCACCTTTTTCAGCATCCCAATTTCTCTCTACCAGTGGCTCAATGTTGCCTTTTGTATTTATGTTATTGGAACATAATATATGAGACCAGATAGGATTATCTGAATTGATTGTTATACAAACCTCTCCATCTTTCTCTCTCCATTTGCCAGGCAATGTATTCAGATCATTACTGGAAGTCTCATTAAATTCTTTTAACTTCACTAATCCAAATCCATATTTTCTTTCTCCACCAATCTGAAATTGATTTGCCAGCTGGTTTCTAAAGCCAATTTTTGTTGTATCATGGTTGATTACTAATTCATTATTATCCTTTGAAAGACTGATTTTACTTTCTGCGAATTCTCTTATCCAGACAAAACCTCTTAGGTAAACAGGTTTCCCATCATCAATCGTATGTGGACTTATAAATTCAACCTCATGTAGCATCCCCTCTTCAGCAGAAAGTGACTCAGGTTCAATTGCTGCAGATGCCGTTGAACTTATAAATTTTCTTTCAAATTCATTTTTAGATAAAGGACCAAACATAAGACCTCTCTCTGTATATTCTGGAAGATAAAGTTGACCTTCAACATATGGATAAAGATAACCAAACCGCATTGCCTTTTTTAGAAATTCACCAACTTTTTGATAATCATTTATTCCAAGCATAGAGGTAAGCTTTGCAGTTAAAGCACCCCAGAGGAGTTTTCCAGGAACATAAGGTCTTGTCCTGAAAAAATGCATAATTTTATGAAACCCCACATGCAAAGGAGATTTCAAATGAAATGTCCATGTATAAAGACGCCAGTTCATGTTGTTTCCTCGCTAACTTTAGTTTGCTCAGAAGAATCTGAAAGTGCTTTTGCATGATACCGTGCATAGATAAGCGATTTCTCAAGAACCTGTATAGCAAGCATAAGATCTTCAAGTTTTGAGGCAAGTCCATCTTCCTCTCTGATTGCTTTAAGTAAATTATTACCATTGATAAGATTAAGTTTATCTCTTAACAGTTCTCTGGTTATATGTTTTATCTTTTCTGCCCCATCCTTTTCTACACTTCCTCTTGATTCACAAAAAAGCACAAAGGCATAAAGCCCCTGCTCCTGCAATACTCCAAGGGCTTTTGTTATCAGGGTTTCTGCTTTTTTGGCATCGAATTTGTCAGCTTTGCTAACTTCATCGGCAAACTTATACCCGTATTCTGCACAGAGTCTATCAAGATTCTCCATTTTAGCAATCCTCCTTCTTAAGGTTGAGAACCTTTAATCTTCCCATACCTCTTGTGCCCATTCCACCAATACCCAGTGTTTCAAAAAGTTTTAGTCCCTTCTCTACCTGAGTTCTAACCCATGATATTCCCACATCACCATTATCTTCTGTTTTAAGTTCTTTTCCTCCAATTTTAAATGTCTTCCCAGAGTTGTATACTATATCAAACTTAAAAACAGTCCCTCTTGGAATAGCCTCATAAGTAAAAAGGGCTCCCTCTTCTGCAGTTCCTGTTTGTGGATCAATACTAACTGAGGTTCTTACTTCAAGGTTGCTGTCTACTATTAAACTAAAGAGATTGTCTGAGACAAGAATTGCTCTCTGTCTAACACTTCCTGGTATCTCTGGTAGGTTTAAATTATTAAAATTTCCCTGTCCGTTACCTTTATTTAGCATAAGCCAGCCGAAGTTTAATCTCTTTTGATCTTTCAACTGTTCTCCTAAAGGGAAAAACCCATCGTCTGGAGCCTTAAATTGTTCATTTTGTCCTAAATCTTCCAGTGCTATAGGTGATGTTACCCATACTGGTCCTGCCATTGAGGCAACAGGGAAAAATAGGATATGAGCATCAAAGAACTGAGCAAGTCCATGCATACTAGAGCCTGTACCCTTTGAAAAGCCATAAGGGATGCACACCGGGCATGCAGGAGCTCCTTCACCACAATGTTTCTCACCACCTTCTCCACCACGCCCGGCACAGGAATATTTATTAGTCTGTAAGCCAGTATATGCCCTTGCAGGTCCGCTCAGGCTTGTTCCGGGTATCTTTGGAATATTTGTCCCCCGTTCTCTTATTATGGGCAGGTCAACTCTGCCAAGTCTTGACCCACCAGCACCGATGTGAATAGGGTCAAGGGCTATTGCATAATATTTTTTTATGGTGTAAGGCAGATTTTCACTCATATCTTATCCTCCTGTTTTTTCAGGCTTTATCTTTCTAACTCGAAGGTTCCAGTGCAGGCAAAGGCTAAATAAGCCGTCCTTGGTTGCCTGGAATAGTTTATTGAATAGATCAGTCTCCTTTTGTGCAGACACTTTCAGGATATTTGTAATAGATGATTTCACAAAGTCTTCCCATACTGAATCACCTTTATAATCCTCATATCTTTTTGTCACCTCCTGCCAGAAGGCATAAAGTTGTGTGGTTCCAAGTTTTTTTGTTTTTAAAACATTCTCTATGTCTTCCCATAACTTATCCAGGCGCCTGATGTCATCAATGGGTCTTAACTTTTCACCAATTCTAAACCTATCTGCAGCACTATCAAGATATATAAGCTTAAAATACGAGGATTCAATGTGTATACAATCATTAATGCGTAATCCCTTTACATGAACCACATAGTTGCCATTTCCAGTATAATCAAAAGAATAATCTCCTCTGCCTGGGTTGCCACTCTTGAATCTGATATAAGGATGCCACTCGTCTTGTTGGTTTGGATCACCTGTAGAGTAGGATATGTTCCAGATAAGTGGAACAGAAGAATAACAGGGGTCAGGTTGTAAGGTTAATTGTTTTACATAATTACCCAATCTACTGCGTTGCGTATCGGTAACCGAAGCAACGCTGGCATTTATTGTTGTAGTGGCAGACCTGAATGCCTTAATAAGCCTCTTTCCTGCATCCATTGCAACATATAAAGGTGTCCTTTTATGAAAGGCAATAATCCCCAGATGAAAAGGTAATCTATCCCTTGCTTTTGAGAATTGAATTTCGTATTTTTCAAGAATTTTTTTTGCAATATCAAGGGCATCATAAGCAGGCACAAGTGCCATAAATTGATCAGGATAGTCATATATTTTTACATAAGGTAGAAAATCTTGAAACTCACTATTTGCTGGCTTTGCACTGGATATTTTAAATCCTTCTTGCCATTTGTTAGTGTCCTCTTTTTTAATTTTTATATTCTTTTCTTGCATCCATGAAGCAATCTCATTTACAGTTTTACCTTTATTAGACAGAATCTGAAGATTAGCTGTGGTTATAAAAAGATTTTGATTATTATCAATACAGACCGGGCTTAGTCTTATCCCGTCAATGTCAACATCGCAGGTTGCACTTCTGGAGATATTTGGATTGGGGGTTATAGTAAGTTGTATTCGTCTTGTGCGGAGTTCTTTAAAAGGAGAGTCGCTTCCATAGGAATGCTTTTTGAGTATATCCTCGAAGACGGTAAAATTGATGAATCCCTGAGTAGTATCCCAGCATCGTCTCACCCTTCCAGAGGATGGTGTCTTTTTTGAGAATGTAGGTATTAGTTTACCATTTAACCAATTGGTAAGATCAAAGGCACCAACTAATAGTGCGACTCTATCGTTATGGTCAGAAACCTCATCAAGCCAGATGGTACATTGGGAATTTTTAACCCAATCTTTTGTACGACCTTTTCTCTGCTCAAGGCAATGCTTACATCCATCAGAATTCTCTTTCATTGGCCGCAGGCGACAAATAGGACAAACTTCTGAGTTTGATGGCCTAGAGCTCCACAAATCAGCAATAGTTGGAGAAATGGTTTCACCCTTAAATATGTACATAATGTCTTTTTGAGCCTCATTTTTTTGAGAAGTTAAATCTTTCAGATCCGGGATAGAATGACTCAATCGAATATAAGGGGAAAGTTCGGGTTCTATTTTTTGAATAGCTTCTTTTAAATCGCTTTGCAAATCGTTCCAAAAGTGAGAATGATCAACATCAGGAAAGCTGAAATAAATGCCAGAATTATCACGATAGATTTCATTTCCAAGACAGTATTTAATTTCTATGATTTGTTTACATTCTGAAATAGAATCATCAATAGATTTGTGATAGCCTAGTATATCACCTACTTTTATGCTTTTTGCCATTAAACTAAGAAAATCCAAATTTATTCTCAATATCTTCCAATGAATGACAGTTTGCCTAGTGTTAACATCAATAGGTTCACTCCATCCTTCTAAGATCATTTTTGAAAGGGCAGATTTAACGAGGGCAGAAGCAAGAAAGGCAGCATCCCATAGAGTGACATCATTCACAGGGCGTTGTGTATCACCTACACTGATCTTATAGAATTCATTAAAACAAGCAATAATTTCAGGATATTTTTCTGTCCACCATTCTTCATTGAGCGACGAATAATTCTGTTTGATATGTTCTATGATCGGAGTTAATTTTGCTGCAAGAGAATTCCTAGTATTTCCAAGATTGTTCTTGGCTAAAATAGGATCTCTTTCTATTCCAAATGCGGAAGCAGAATAAGTATTATTTTTATCTGGGTGTTTTTTCTTTTGCTTGGTGTCATTCTGCTGCCAGGGCAAATCTTTTTCTTCGGATCCTGAGACATCATGAGCAGCAGTAAGGATTTTAAGAATTGCGACATTGTGAAATTGATTAATATACCTTTTTAGATGATGCTGCGAAAATCTACATAAACTCTCAGGAGAAGTATTTGATTGAGGAATACCATTGATAGCATTATTAAGTGAATTAAAAATAGTTTGTACCCAATTGTCAGTAATAAGTCCATAAAAATTAGCTTCCAATCCGAGAGGATTATTATCGCATAGCTGTCTATAGCCGAAATTCCCACCTTGTTGACTTTGAGCCTGAATAAATTCTTCCGAGAGCTTACCAAGTAAGTGCAACCAGCCCCCAATCTCAGCAAGAAGAATAGGGGTTCTGTTGGTTTCTAACTTTTGCAAAATACTACTCACTGCTCTGCCTCCAGAATCTTCTTAACTTCATTCTCTAATTCATTAAAATTGCTGAACCTTATCCTATTTGAAAGTCCATTTATTACCAGTTTACTTACTTCTTTATCCCAATTGTCATCAATCACTCCGTATCCAGCAGACTTTTTTGCTGAGAATCCATAGGTTAGCATCATCGCCTTCAAACCTGCTATGACATCTTTAAGATCTTTTAAAATTATTGTCTTAATCTCAGGTAACGGTTTTCCTGAATAATAAAATGGTAAATATAAAAGCCTGAAAAATCCTTTAGCTCCATTTGGAACAACTTCATAATAGATGGGATTCTTGCCTGTCTTTGTCTTTCTATCATGAGGATTGATAACGTCAATATCAATCCTGTCCCAGAAAGTGTGATAAAAATAAAGCATTCCTGTAAGAGAGGGAACGTCTTCTTTCCCAAATTCTTCTTTTAGTTTACATCTATAGCGTTCTTTCGCATCCGGGCAAAGTTCATCAAGATATTTTGTCCATCCTTTTGCTATCTCTTCCATTCCCTTTTCAGTTCCAAACAAAAGGGTGTGCTGATAGCGTATCTCTGCGAATTCGTCTGAATCATTCACTTTTGTTTCCAGATGGATTTTCATCGTTGTCCATCTCAGGTTTCCCTTCCAGGACATAGCTGATGTAAAAGGAACACCAAAGACCTTATCCTTTCGTACTGGATTCTCAATGATATAAAGGGGCACATCGTCTTTTGAAATGAAAGGTTTCTTAAGGGTTAGAGGAAATTCAATCATCCAGCTTCCTTTTGGAAGAGTAGAAATATCAATGGATGAATTAATACCGATCAAATTGAGTTCAGACAATTTGCACGCTATATAGTCATTATAATTTCCGTTTGAATGAGTTAGAGCTTTTAAGCCTGAGGGAGAATCCCCTTCCCCAACTTTAGCATAGTCTATGGGCTTTAACTTATCGGGTCTATCGTTTTTATCGGGAAATATTTTCTCATCAGGTAAAGAAAAAATATTATTCAACAATATTATTCTTGAATATACATCTGATATCTCTGCATATTTTCCAGAACCTTTTGTAAGATTATCCACATCCTCTTTGCTTTTAATTTGAAAACCTACATAAAAATCATTACTCATTCAGAGCCTCCTTCATTTTTTAAAAGGCTTTGAAGATAGTTTTTAATATCACTTCCTTTTGGCTTGACAGTATCCCTTGAAGAGTTGTATTCTCGCCAGACAATTAGCTTATGATTTTTTGTGTTGTTACCTAAAAGCGTTGTCCATGGAATAGTTATAGAACAACTTCCATTTAATGCACCCTTTAAATCATTTAAAAATTTATTTCTGTTAAAACTATTTGGAACCGCTTCTTTAGGAATCCATCCCCAGATACGGAATTCCCAGAGATTATCATTGACCTTATAAGCACAGGAAATGTTGATTTTTGATGCTAACTTATTATTTTTAATTGTTCCAAATAACCAATTCACTATTCTTCTGTCTTTATTTCGGTCCCTATTTTGCCATAATCTTCTCCCATCTTTATACCTTAACCAGTTTTTTATCGCAGGAGAAACAGGAACAGAACCCGATTTATACCAAGCTTCTAAAATTCTATTATTTCTCTTTTGCATTTCTTCATCTATGTTTCCCCGTCTATCCTTGGGCTCTAATGATTGCTTTATTCCATCAACCTTTTTCCACCAATCATTTTCTACCTCAAATTGAACCTTGGCAAAGAATATCTCTTTAAGATCAGGTAAGATATCATTTTTCTCTTTTCTTTCTTCAATATTCAAATTCTTTAGGCGATCCTTTTTAAGAATTCTTTCAAGCACACCTTCAAAGTCTTCAAGCTTTAATTCCATTTCGTTTTCAGTCTCTACCACCCCACCCCCATGCTGAGTCTTGGCACCTATACCTCCCCAATTAGAGGCAATAACGAAAGGCACGAGCACAAAGTTCTCATCAAAAACCTTATCTAAGGAAACTATGTTCAAATCAATCTCTCCAATAAGCCCGCTTCCTAAATACCATCCTCTATTCCTGTCAGGTGGTTTTATGTTTATTGCTCTACCATCAAATACCTTTGAGCCACCATTCGTTTCCAGCCTGAATATTCTCCTCATTCCGGTTGCTCCAAAGATAAGACAGGTAGGACAAAATTGGGAAATTTTCTGGTTATTCTTGGTCACTTGATTCGGACATCTATCATCCATTGCAGGATCACAAGTAAACTTACCCATTCCCCTCAAAATAGCTTCCATCCACCACCTTAAAGAGCCTATAATTCCAGTAGATTGGATGGAATTGCTCTTTGTATTAATATCTCCCGTCCATAATGGAGTTTTTATCGTTACTTTCATAGGACAGTTCTCTTTCTGATATTCTTAAAATACTTCTTTATATTCTCAACCATAAGCCATCCGCCGTAGTAGTCCTGGTCATCCTTTTTCTGGTATTCCTTCCTTTCCGTAGCCGCTGAAATATCACATAACTTTAATATATGATGGGCGAATGATGCCTGGATTCTCATTTGATGTTGTTCCAACAACCCGCAACCTTTAGCCCATATCCTGAGTCCCCTTGCCATCTCTTTTAAATCAGTAATATCAATATCACGGACATTTTTAGGAAAATACTGGTTATCTAAATTCATCACTTCATTATGCCAGTCGATGCTTCCATTATTTTTGACTATACCATCCAGTATTGCCTGAACATCTGGTCTCTCGATATTATCCCCTAACAACCCTCTATCAGTATGATGAATTGCGACAGCAAAACTAATGGGTTCTTTTATGCCTTCTGGTAAGGTTTTGTAAAGGCAAGCAGCACCTAAAGTGGAATGAGATGGTAGTTTTTTTTCAGTGCCACACATTTCCTGCCACCGTTTTGTGAGCTTACCAAGGTCGTGAAATAAGATCATCTTTAGAAAAGAATCTTTTAGTGTTTTTTGATCCATGTTATCATTAGATTTGAAAATCCTTGTAATTGTAATGAAAAAGTTATCAATAATGAGGTCAAATATTTCATTACACCTTCTCACATGGGTTAAATAATATTCTCCTGGCGCACTATATAATTGGACTGACATCTCGCTCTATTCCTTTATCCTGCTTATAATGTTTTTTATCTAAGATATAAGTTCTAAATGGCCCTATACGTGCATCATCTTCGTCAGGTTTTCTTTTGCTTTTAAACAGGTCAATAACAGATGGTTCAGGAGTTTTCCTATCAAGATTATATTTCCATTGTATTTCCCACTGTAAAGGACGATTCTCGTCTTTAAATAGCCCCCATGCCGTACTAATATCCACCTCTAAAGAATTTTCTTTTAAAAGAGGTTTAGTAGACTGGCTGATAATTTCTTCTATCTTCCTCCTCACCCGTTCACCACTTCCTTCTGGGATATCTAACACAATTAGGGTTACAGGTTTACTTTTTCTCAGTTGAATATTTGCAGGTTCGCTATCAGCATACAGAACACACTCATACAGATCAATCAATGTATCTCTTGCCTCATAGTCATTTGCTCGATAATCAAGTGTTTCATCAACAAAAGAACAGGTCTCATTGAAATTTTTTATGTTGAAACCCTTATTCTTTTGTAACCATTCAAGCGTTTTTGATAGATGCTCTTTCTTATATGGTAGATGCCCTTTGTTTTCTTCTTCAACGGGAAAAATGATCATTTCTCCTTTTTCCCCTTCATATCTCGCACACCTTCCAGCCCTCTGGACCAATGAATCGGCAGGGGCAAGTTCTGTAATCAGAAGTCCTGCCGAGAAATCTATTCCTGCCTCAAGAACCTGTGTTGAAACAACAACTCCTGTGCCATCAGGAATTACTATTT
>Ga0256830_1002187_pt1 | contig 13135 bp, 11 predicted proteins | sample 128326metaG_FD_190537 | JGI IMG/M metagenome (GOLD analysis project Ga0256830, IMG submission 190537) | Hydrothermal vent microbial communities from Lau Basin, Pacific Ocean - 128-326 | ecosystem: Environmental > Aquatic > Marine > Hydrothermal vents | place: Pacific Ocean: Lau Basin | collected...
AAATCCGCCGTTGAGTGCGGCATTGGATCAATTACGTGAAAATGCCAAAGATCTTACTGATGAACAACTGAATGTGTTGTATCACAGTTTTATCAGTGGTAACGATGAGCAGGCACTGAAAGAGGTGCGTCAGGCGTTGTCCGGCATGGTGGATTCCACCCGGAGTTCACTGGATAAGGTGAATCAGACATCGCAGACTTATCAGGAAAACCTCGGTGTGTCTGCCAAACAATTAACCGATGCTGAGCCATCAGGCGCGGCTGATATTATCACCCACTTGATTGACGAAACAATGCGCATGCAAGCTGCCAGCCGCAGCTTGCAGGAAGAACTGGCAAAAACCAATGAGGATTTATCCAGTTTACGCACCGAATTCAAGCGCGTTCGACAAGAGTCCATGGTAGACCCGCTCACGGGAATCCAGAACCGTCGGGCATTTGATACCTCACTTGCAGCGGCGCGTGAACATGCCAAAACCAGTAACGAAGCCCTGTGTTTATTGCTGGTAGATATAGACCATTTCAAAAAAGTGAATGACACTTATGGTCATGTAGTCGGTGATGCCGTATTAAAACAGGTCGCTAATGCAATCAATGATGTTGTCCGTGGCGGTGATGTACTGGCCCGCTATGGGGGTGAAGAATTTGTATTGTTATTGCCCAACACCCCCATGGAAGGTGCGGAACGTGTTGCGGATAACATCTGTAACCAGGTGCGTAACCAAAAAATGGATAATGGTCATGTGGGAAAAGATGTGGGGCGGGTGACTGTGTCCGTGGGTATAGCTCTGTTCAGCAGCAATGAAACAACCGAGCAATTTGTTGTACGTGCCGACACAGCCTTATACCGCGCAAAAGAAAGCGGGCGTAACCGGGTATGCACCAGCGAAATGAAATAAACGATTATCGGAAAAGTTACAAAGCACGTAAAAACATCCACAACCAATCGCGCTTGCTTAGGCGTGGGCGCGAAAACAAATTACCCTGCTGACGCTCCAGTAATTCCAGAACACGCAGCCCGCCGTTAATCATCAAACGTAATTGAAAACCAAAACGACCGCCCACAGCGCGGCCCAGAGGTTTTCCAAACAACATTTTTTCGCGTGCATAGGTGATTTGCTGTTGCAGTAACTGCGCAAAAGCATCATCGCTGCGTTGTGTTCGGAAATGTTCTTCGCTGACTCCGAAACGCTGTAAATCTGCCTGCGGTAAATAAATACGCTGGTTTTCTACAAAGTCCTGTTCGATGTCCTGCAAAAAATTGATTAACTGCAAAGCACTGCAAACGGCATCAGAATGTTCAAGGTTTTCCGCAGAGGCGGCATCCATTAAATGTAACAACAGGCGGCCCACCGGGTTGGCAGAATAACGGCAGTAATCCCACACATCATCAATATCGGTAAATCGTTTTTTGCTGACATCCAATCGAAAGGCTGTAATTAAATCGTGAAACAGCTGTAATGGTAAATCGTGTTTTTGGATGACATCGGCCAGTGCGATAAAGATGGGATTATCAATAGCTTCATCATTGGCGATGGCATTCAGATATTCATCATATTCCCTGAGTTTGGTGAGCCGGGTTTCGGCGTCCCAATCACCCTCGTCAGCAAAATCATCCGCAGTGCGTGCGAAGGCGTAAATCACACTGATAGGTTGGCGCAGGCGTTTGGGCAAAATGAATGAGGCCACGGGAAAGTTTTCATAGTGGCTGCGCACCATTTGCTGGCAATAGGCGTAAGCATCAGTGATTTTCTGGGGAGAGGAGGGCATTGTCGTTTGTGGGGAGTTTATTGCTTGAATGGGAGATAAAGTACCACAAAAACAGTAGTTTGTGGGAATCGTGATATGCCGGGTGTGGCCGGATATTTCCAATTAATGCCGAATTACCATGAGTAAGCCCATCAAGCGATTTTCTTAAATGTGAATTATGTACTAAAAACATTCAACGAAATAAAACCATTGGTTGACATTCGATGAAGCAGGCTGTTTCTCGGCCACGAATCATAAAATCTAACGCAAAGGCGCGAAGAACGTAGAGACCCACAGCATTTAAGATCAAGATTTATATCTTTTGCTCGTTATCCTCAAACCCTCTGCGTCTTCGCGCCTTTGCGTTGGGTTTTTTATCATTCAGGCCCAGCCAGCATACAGATGAAAACAGGGAAGTTATTTAATGTCCTATTTTTTAGTCGGTAACTTTCCCCCGCAGTACCTTTGTTTTACCTCGCTGTGTTTTATTATCCATTCGTCGTTTCCGGGCATTTTTGCCAGGTTTGGTGGGGCGTCTGGTTTTGGGTGTTGTTGTCACGGCTTGAATCAGGGTCTGTAAGCGCTCAAGGGCCGCATCACGGTTTTTTTCCTGCGTGCGAAATTGCTGGGCTTTGATGACAATAATGCCCTCTTTGTTGATGCGATGATCTTTTTTACTTAACAAGCGTTGTTTGTAAAAGTCGGGCAGGGAAGATGCGTTGATATTAAAACGCAGGTGAATGGCTGAAGAAACCTTGTTGACGTTTTGACCACCGGCTCCCTGTGCGCGGATTGCTGACAGTTCGATTTCAGTATCAGGGATGGAGACGTTGTGGGAAATCTTCAGCATGGCCGGTTTATTTTTTGTTCGACCCGTACCGACTAATCAATTGTGGAGACTGTCAATTGTTTGTCAGGCAAACCAGCGGCCAACAGTTTTTCACTGGCGCATTTGGTACGGATTTCCGGACCGGCAATGTATACGTCTACTGTTTCCAGGTTGTCGTATTTTTCCAATAAGTGCTCCACTGCATCTGTGTCGATCACGGGGTGATAATTGAAATTATCCAGTGCATCATCCCATGAGCGGCACAGGTTGTTCATGTATAAATTTTCTTTTTTGTCCACGGCCCAAAACAAGTCCATAGCAGCCGGTATTTCCAGGGCCATGGCGTGTTCGATAAGGCTTTTGATGGGAGCAAACCCGGTGCCGTAGGCAAGATAAAGTTGGGCACGTTTGGACGCTTCATTAAACAGAAAGTGACCGTGGGGGCCGGTTACCGTGATGGCATCACCCTTTTTACTGTTGTGGATTAATGCCTGAACAACGGGTTTTTCTGAGTCACATGGAATATGAAAGAACAGGTTGCGGTCGTCACAGGGACAGCTGGCGATGGGGAAATCTGTGCCGGTTTTGTTGTCGAGGGACAGGGTAACCGATTGTCCGGCAAGAAAACGTAACCGTTGAATGCGGGGCGTTTGTACATGCAGGATCAATATGCTGTCTGTGGCTCGTTCGATACTTTTTATTTTGGTGATGATTTTCTGTGTGGGGATGTCATTTTCACTGCTGGCCTCCAGCGCTTCCAGTACCACGTCGGTGACTGCTGTGCAGGAACACATCAGCACGTAATCCCTGTTTTTTTCGGCCTCGCTGAGCACGTAATCGTGGTGTTGGGTTTTTTTTACTTTACCACTGATAATGCGTGCTTTACACAGTCCGCAGTTACCATTGGCGCAGCCGTAATTGAGTGCCAGCCCAGCACGTACACCTGCATCCAGAATGGAGTCATTACCTTCTAACCAGAATTCATGGTTGCTGGGTTGTATTTTGATATGTGCAGCCATAATGCGCAGTACCGTGTCGTTGGCGAATAAGTTTTTGTGTGGATCATTGGGGACGGGAGGGGCGGCCAGCGTGTCTTTTACCCAGTGTAATAATCCGTGTATTTCTTTTTTGTTGGGGGATTCGCCAGTATCGCGCAGGCGGGTGGTAATTTGATCCAGTACAGTTTGATACTGTGCCAGATGGGCGCGGGTGGCGGCAAGTTCCTGTCCCAGTTCAGACACCCGGTCGGCCAGTATGTCGGCACTGGGCAACAGGCGTTCACGCAAGCGGTTAGCGAAGGCGTGTTTTTTGATGTGTTGTACACGTTCGTATTCTGAATCGTGGTGAAGTTCTGTTGCGGGGTACAGTGCGAGCAGGTCATCAGTGCTGATTTTCCCTTCAAAGGTGGTGATACCTTCGGTGCGAATCCTGCGTTGCAGGTTGCCACGAGAGACTCCTACCAGGCGTGCTGCGCGGAAGACTGAAAGTAATCGGGGTGTGTCCATACGCCCTATTTTGATGAAATTTGATGACTGTTGGTGGCACAGGAAAGTGTAAACAGGGAAAAACACATACGGTTGTAGGATTTCAGGGTGAGCATGGCGGAGAGGGCAAACAGTGTGCCGTAGATGATTAATGTCATTGGTCCGCTGTCGTGCGGTACTTCATCTGCTGCGTGTGTGAAGTTTTCAAAGGCAATGACCTCAATGGCGACAATGAATAATGCCGTGGAAATGGCGCGTGAAGTACGCCACACATGTATATGATCTGTTAGCTGATCAGATGTGCCATTGGCGGAGTAAACGTGAACATAGGAAAGCAAAAACGTTTGCAGGTGTCGATAGCGCGAGCGCAACCTGAAACGTCGATAGTGAAAGCGGGGGCCCAGCAGGCGGCTGTATGTGTGTTTTTTCGAGATATTTTTATCGCCAAATTCTTCCTGGAAGATCTGGTAGTCTTTGGCAACGGCGGTCGAACATTTTTCTGTCATCTTGTTCAGCCAGTCAATATTGCGTGAGATGTGACCACCAAAAATACGCATTTCCTGCATGAAAAATATCGAACCGATCATGTCCAGAACAAGGCCGGTGACAAAAATACCGATTAACCCGAAAACTGTCAGTAATGAACCTGCTGCACTTTTCAGGACAGAAGAGGGCGCATCCTCTGTGCCGATGAAGTTGCCCAACAGATCCAGAAACTGTTCACCGGCAGCTTCGCCGGTGCCAATAGTGAACAGCAGGATTTGGCAGATCCAGAATACAGCACCAGTCATGCCAAATTCAGAAAAACGAGCGCCAAAATTCATTTGTGGATTGCCAGTTTTTGAATAGTATTAATGATTATTGTACGAGCCCGGGTTTACCAGAACCAGCCCCAGATGCCCACAAGTACGCAACCTGCCAGAGTGCCTGCTCCTGGCGCGATGGCGGTGCCGATGGCTGCACCCGTTGCGCAACCTTTAGCGGCACCTTTGCCATTATTGGGTGGTGCATCGGTGGGAGTATTGCTGGATGCTGTCGTTTCACCGAGTGAAGAAACCTGTTCAGTGTTTTGTCCAGATTCCGGTGTGTTTCCGGCATAACTTGAAAGAGACAGCCCCATCATGATTATGGCGCTGAATAAAATTAAAACGGCTGTTTTTTGATTTGTTTTCATCATCATTCTCCCCCCCTCCTCGTAATGGTGGCGCGATACGGGTTGATTCAAGTAGATGGGTTATATTGTTAACCTTGTTTTTGAATCTTGCACGGGCACCTGAATAGCATGGTCTTTTTATGTTGTCGAGTCTATCAGAATTTTCCTGTCTGATTCGTTTGATGGTAACGGTAATAGTGCCAGTTGCGCACCGCCTCACATGGACCTAAATCCTGCAAGTGCTCACACTCACTCAGCACAAGCTCTTGACCCCGTAGAGCGAAATGAAACTTTTCGGTAATCACATAAGGATTGCGCTCAAAGTTATCATTCGCGCTACGAATCAATATTTTGCACTGCGCAAGCACGATCATTCGCAAGGTCCAGGTGGATATTTTACGGATATTTTTCCACTGGCCGATACTGTTTGTTGGTGGATAACAGGAGTAACTTATTCATGGTAATGAAACGTAATCGGCGAAAATTTGCACGTTACGGTGTGGGTAGTTTAGGGGTGAGTCTGCATCGCACGGGTTTGCTGAGTTTGTTTTTCAGCCGGATAATAGATGTGCGCGCCATCGATTTTAATACTACCGGTCTGGCCTTTCGTCATTCCCGCCCGTTGAGCCCGGGACAGCCTGTGTTGATGGATCTGGTGACGGATCAACACAGTGTGTCTTACGTGGTGGCTGTGGTGCGTTATATCACACGTATGGAAAATCATTTTCGCTGTGGTGTTGAGTTTGATTTTGATGCCAACGAGCATATGCGTTCTGCGGCTGTCAGAGACACATTAAAAAGTATTGAAACACTTCTGAATGAAGTGGTCATTCTCGCTGCTGAATAACCCTTTTTTATTCGGCACGCAGGGCTTCCACCGGGTCCAGTTGTGCCGCCTGCCGGGCGGGCACCACACCAGCGATAATGCCGATAACCAGCGCCAGTGCCTCCGCGATGAGCACATACTCCCAGGGTGTATGTACTGGCAATTCGGGAAGAGCCAAGGTGAGCAATTGCGCGCCACCAATGCCCAGCAGCAGCCCGGCCAGCCCACCGATGCCCGCCAGCACCACGGCTTCTCCCAGAAATAACATCTGTACTTGTCCCTTTTCCGCACCCAGCGCACGCAGCAGGCCAATTTCGCCGGTGCGTTCCGAGATGGCAATGGTCATGATGGTGAAAATGCCGATGCCACCCACCACCAGGGAAATACTGCCCAGTGCCGCCACGGCAAAGGTCAGCACGTTGAGCACATTGCCCAGCACATCCATCATTTGCTGCTGGGTGGTGATGGTGAAATCTTCACGGCCGTGGCGGTTGATCAGTATGCGTTTAATGCCCGCCACCACCTCGTCCACGTCGGCCCCTTCTTCGTAGAGCAGATCAATTTCCATCAGGCTGTCGCGGTTGAATAATGACAAGGCGCGTGCCGCAGGAATGTAGATTGTATCGTCCAGGTCCATACCCAGCACCTGACCCTTGCTTTCCATCACGCCAATGATGCGATAGCGCTCACCCCCCACCCGAATGTGCTCTCCCAGTGGATTATCCGTACCAAACAGCTCACTGCGCAGAGTGCTGCCCAGCACAGCAAAGGCACGAGGTGAGCGCGGGTCATCATGAGGCAAAAACTGACCTAGTTGCACGCGCATGGAGAAAGCTTCAGGCATGTCAGCCCCTATGCCAAATACCGTCGCGCGCCGGTGTTTGTTACCCACTTTCACTTCCGCATTGCCTTGGGTGGCGGCCACTACGGTGCGGGTACGCGGCACACGTCGCAGCGCTTCGGCATCGTCGATGCTCAGTGGTCGCACGGTGCCCATAATGCCGACGGGCGTGCCCATGGTGGTGGCCTTGCCGGGGTTGATGCCAATCAACGTGGTACCGAACTGGGTGAATTCACTAAGCACAAAACGATGGATGCCTTCGCCGATGGAGGTGAGCAACACCACGGCACCGATGCCCACGGCGATGCCGAGAATGGTCAGTCCGCTGCGCATGCGGTGAGCCAGGATGGACGAGGCGGTGAGCTGGATGACGTCTTTACTTAGCATGGATTGACCGTATCTGTAGTTTGATTAATATCCAGTACCACCCTTGCGCAAAGGCGCGGAGATACGAAGAACGCAAAGGTTTTTTGTTGTAAAAAATCATTCCCTGCGCTCTTTGCTTCTTTTTTGCGTTGGGTTTTCAAAATTTTTACCGCCGCGCCAACGCCTGCACCGGGTCCAGTTGTGCCGCCCGTCGTGCGGGCAACAGTGAAAACAACAGCCCCGTACCCAACGCCACACCAATGGCAGCTACAAAGGCCCACCACGGGGTACCCAGTGGCAGAGCGGGGTAAAAATAACCGATGACACTACTGCCAATCTGACCAATAAGCAGCCCCAGCCCGGCCCCCATGCTGGATAGCAGAGCAGCTTCGGTCATGATCAGCCGGATAATCTGTCGCCGTGGCGCACCCAGCGCTTTCAGCAGACCAATTTCTGTAGTGCGTTGTGATACTGCTACCAGCATCACGTTCATGATCAAAATCCCGGCCACCGCCAGACTGATGGCAGCGATACCGGCCACGGTAAGCGTCAGCGCCCTGAGGATTTTGTCGAAGGTAGCGAGTACCGCATCCTGAGTGATGATAGTGACATCCTCTTCGCCCTGATGCCGTTCGCGCAGGGTGCGCCGGATGTGCTCGATGACGCGGGGGATGCTTTCCCGGCTGCGGGTGTCCAGCAGAATACGAAACAGTGACTGTGTATTAAATAACATCTGCGCCGCCGCCACCGGCACAAAGGCGACGTTTTCTACGTCAATGTCAAAAGAGCGTCCTTGTGCTGCCATGATGCCCACCACCCGAAAGCGCCGGTCGCCGATGCGCACCCATTCGCCTAGCGCATTTTTTGCGCCAAACAATTCCTGTTTGAGCGTGCTGCCCAGCACGGTGACAAAACTGGCACGGTTGATGTCGGTTTTCGGTAAAAAACGCCCTTTGCCTAGCTGCCATTGACGCACATCCAGTAATGATGATGTGGTGCCCACCACCATCACATCGCGTTGCAGATTTTTGACCGATACCGGCGCTGAGCCGATGACGAGAGGTGCCATGTGATTGATCAGGGTCGAACGTGATACGGCGAGAGCATCATTCAAGGTCAGGTCGCGAGTGGTTCCGCCCAGCAGATTGGGCGAGCCGCCACCAGTGGTTTCCGATTTACCGGGCAGCACAATAATCAGGTTGGTGCCCAGGGAGGCAAATTCCCCGGTGACGAAACGCCGGGCCGCCTCGCCCAGAGAGGTGAGCATCAGTACCGAGGCGACACCAATGCTCATGGCCAGCAACATCAGCAGGGTACGGGTGCGATAGCCACGCAAAGCATCAAAGGCAAAGTGAGTGGCGTCGCGGGTTTTCACGGGCTGGCCGCTGTTGCTGTTTGTAAAGTGTCACGCTCGATAGCGCCATCGATCATGTGAATGCGGCGTTTGGCGCGTTTGCCCAGTGCCTCGTCGTGAGTCACGACAAGTAATGTCAGTCCATTGGCGTTGAGTTGTTCAAGAATTTTTACCACGTCGATACCGGAGGCGCTGTCCAGATTGCCGGTGGGTTCGTCTGCCAGCAATACTGCGGGGCCGATAACTGTGGCACGGGCAATGGCTACACGCTGGCGCTGACCACCGGAAAGTTGGTCCGGTCGATGTTTGGCACGATCAGCGATGCCCATTTGTGCTAGCGCCTGCGTCACCTTTTTATTACGTTCTTTCTCATTTATACCGGATAGCATTAGCGGCAGGGCAATATTTTGCGCCGCAGTAAGGCGTGGTATCAGGTGAAAAAACTGAAAGACAAAACCGATTTTTTCACGGCGAGTGCGGGCCTGTTGCTCGTCGGATAACGTGGTCACATCCTGTCCATCTAACTGGTAGTGTCCGGCTGTGGGCTGGTCGAGCAGGCCGATCATGTTCAGCAAGGTGGACTTCCCGGAACCGGATGGTCCCATGATAGAAATGTATTCCCCGGCAGCAACCTGTAAATTGATATCGCGCAGGGCGTGTACCTGCTGGTCGCCTACCTGGAAGTCGCGTTGAATGTCAGTTAGCTGGATCATATGGGTGCATATAAAAAATAAAATGTGAATTAAACGCTAAAACACCTGTTTTAAAAAATCACCGGGTATGTAACGCAGAGGCCGCAAAGTTTTTTAGTGTTTTTCTCTGCGTTCTTTGCGTCTTTGCGACCTCTGCGTTTATAACACGTCACTTGTCAGTACCACGCAACATAACTTCCCACTGTGCCGGAACGCTTGTCCGGCGATTTAAACCTCTGGATTCCGGCTAAAAATATGCCGTGTTTCCTTTATTCCAGTTTAACAAGCGCTCCCTCTTCCACACCTTTACGATCAATGCTGGTCACCACCTGTTCGCCTTCATTGAGACCAGAAATAGTTTCCGTCAATTTCCAGTTAGACAAGCCGACCTCAACCTTGCGGACATGTAACCGGTTGTCATCTGCGGAATAGACCAATACACGACTGCCTTCCATCAGGGCTTCGGTGGGAATGCGCAACACATCCGGGCGGGTGGCCAGAATGATTTCCAGATCGGCACTGTAGCCGCCCAAAAGCCGGGCGTAATCTTCAGGTCGAGTGAATTCTGCTTCCACATCCACCGTGCGTGCCTGTTTTTCAACCTCCAGCACAAAGGGGGCGATACGGCGGATTTTTCCATCGAAGGTTTTATCCGGGAAAGCATCCAGTGAAATACGCACGGGCTGCCCCACGCTGACTTTGGCGGCATCCACCTCATCGATAGGTGCGGAAATATACAGGCAATTATTATCAATAAGGTCCACCGCAGGTGGTGTGGGAATGCCGGGCGGGGAGGGGGTGACAAACTCACCCAGCTCGCCGTTGATTTTGGCGATGATACCGTCAAAAGGCGCAACAAGCCGGGTACGCTCCAGATTGGCCTTGCTGACATTGATTTTTGCTTGCGACACTCGCTGCGATTCCCGAGCGGCCAGACAGGCAGCGGCACGGGCCTTGGCATCACCCACGGCACGCTCGGTATTGTCGTCCGACGCAAGTTTTTGTTTGCGCAATTGCACCAGACGGTCGGCCTCGCTACGGGCCACATCGGCGACCACGCATACCTCAGTGGCACGGGCTGCGGTGGCTACCGCTTCGCGTTCAGCAAGTTGCAGTTGGGCATCGAGGTCCTTGTTCCACAGTGATAACAGTAACTGCCCGGTTTTGACGTGATCACCCTGTTTAATGGGCAAGTGGGCAATAAGACCACCGATAGAGGGCGAGAGTCTGGCACGCTGGCAGGCTTCAACGGTGCCTGCACGGGTGTTGGCGATGGTGGATTCGATGGGGCCGCGTTCCACCACCTCAACACGTACCGGTATCGGTTTGGGCTGTGACCAGTACCAGCCCAGGGCCAGACCAATGCCGAGCAGGATGCCGATGATAATAAGCCGACGTAAATGGTGAGTCATAGTGGGCCTGTGGTGTCGTGGTTTTTATCGGGACACACAAAACGATACGCTTACGTCTGCAATATGTGGTGTTCTGTGCAACAAAGCAATGCCTGGTGCGCAGTTTTTGTGCAAAATGTTTTGCCCGCGAAATTATCGTGTTTTAACAGGGAATGATGTAAACAGGGATGGTTGATGTGAATGATCAGGTTTTGGTCATTGTTATGCTGGCTGTTTTTTTGGCACTATTTTTTGATACTACATTGGCACTATAGGAATTGTTACAGGTGGCATTGTTCATGTCACGGTTAATTTTATAACGGGAATTTTTGTAAAAGTAAAAACAGGAATTATCGTCTTGTTTATACGTTAATTATCCATTAGCATGCGGGCGTTGGTATTTTGCTTTATGGTGATGCAACAGGCTGTTTTTGCAACACATACAAGCCTTGAACGGAATCCGGAAAATAATACCTGAAGAATAACAAAAGTATCAAAGTGACCGGCTGGGGAAAGTCAGGAAAAATTGTAACGGCTTAATCCGGGAACCGGAATGATAATAATCTGTTGCTGTCTGCCGCAAGTATATTCAATTCGCCACCAGAACGCAGATATCTGCGCATTCCGGTTTTATGTTCTTGCGTGAATATACCTGAATCCTGATTATTTCAGGACAGGTTTTGATGCAACACAGGCAGGGAAGCTTTATGACGCAACACAAAGAACAGCGCGGCCTTTTGTTTCAGCAACAGGCTCCGTTCAGGCACCGAACCTTTTTCACCCTGCTGGCTGGCATAGCACTTGTGCTGTGCGGAATGATTCTTGATATGCGTTCAGCTTATGCGCTGAACCCTGGCGATATTGCCATCATTGGTGTCCGTGCTGACGATATCGACGCCACCACAGGCAATGGCAATGATGATGCTTTTGCCTGGGTACCCCTGACCAGTCTTGCCTCCGGTGCAGAAATCTTTTTCACCGATGCAGGCTGGACGGCTTCAAATGCCTTTCGGCCGCAGGAGGGCGCGATCAGGTATACCGCGCCTGTAGCCGGGTTGGCTGCCGGAACGGTTATGCTGCTTGAATTAACCAGAGATGGCTCAGGTAATTACATCTTTACTCCCTCAGGTGGCGGCGGTACGTACAGTAATGCCAATGATGCCATCGTGGGTACGACCGGTTTCCTGACAGCAACGTCAGGTGACCAGGTGTTCATTTTTGAAGGTTCAACGACTACTCCCAATTTCATCTGGGGCTGGAAGAATGAAGGTCCCTATGATGCCGATGCCACCAGTAATGATACGTCTGCCTTACCTACCGGACTGACTGTCGGAGCCAGTGCACTGGCCGTGGGTAGCGGAGCCAGTACAGATAATAACCGTTATGTGGGTACTTCCAGTGGCACAGCCCTGGAGTTGGCGACCGCCATTGCCAATTCAGCGAACTGGGAAACGATAGAATCCTTGCCTTTCTCTGGTAGTAGCAATGATATTACCAACGGCACATCCGGTTCCGGTTTTACTATCGGAGCATCGAATACTGCTCCGACCATCAGCAGCGGCAATACCGCCAGCGTGGCAGAGAACCAAATCGGTGCGCTTGATGTCCAGGCCACTGACGACAGTGATTCGGAAGGTTCGGGGCTGACCTTCAGCAAGACCGGTGGTGCCGATCAGGCGCTGTTCAATCTGGATGCCAATACAGGTGTTATCACCTTCATCAGTGCGCCGGACTTTGAAATTCCGGGTGATGCCGGTGCAGATAACAACTACGACATCCAGGTCACGGTTACCGATTCGGGTGGATTAACAGCTGTGCAGAACATCGTCATTACCGTGACCGATGTGGCTGAAAATACCGCTCCTACCATCAGCAGCGGCAATACCGCCAGCGTGGCGGAAAACCAGACCGGTGCGCTTGATGTCCAGGCCACTGACGACAGTGATTCGGAAGGTTCAGGGCTGACCTTCAGCAAGACCGGTGGTGCTGATCAGGCGCTGTTCAATCTGGATGCCAATACAGGTGTTATCACCTTCATCAGTGCGCCGGACTTTGAAGCCCCGGGTGATGCCGGTGCAGATAACAACTACGACATCCAGGTTACCGTTACCGATTCGGGTGGATTAACAGCTGTGCAGAACATCGTCATTACCGTGACCGATGTGGCTGAAAATACCGCTCCTACCATCAGCAGTGGCAACACCGTCGGCGTAGCGGAAAACCAGACCGGTGCGCTTGATGTCCAGGCCACTGACGACAGTGATTCGGAAGGTTCAGGGCTGACCTTCAGCAAGACCGGTGGTGCCGATCAGGCGCTGTTCAATCTGAATAGCAGCAACGGTGTTATCACCTTCATCAGTGCGCCGGACTTTGAAGCCCCGGGTGATGTCGGTGCGGATAACAACTATGACATCCAGGTTACCGTTACCGATTCGGGTGGATTAACAGCTG
>Ga0256830_1002188_pt1 | contig 13130 bp, 11 predicted proteins | sample 128326metaG_FD_190537 | JGI IMG/M metagenome (GOLD analysis project Ga0256830, IMG submission 190537) | Hydrothermal vent microbial communities from Lau Basin, Pacific Ocean - 128-326 | ecosystem: Environmental > Aquatic > Marine > Hydrothermal vents | place: Pacific Ocean: Lau Basin | collected...
ATCTGTGGACTGTAAACACAGAGGGTATTGCGGTGCTGGATATCAGCGGCGAGCAGGCATTGCTCAAAGATACCCGGACCACTTCTGGTATTTCCAGTGATGTGCAATTACAGGGTCAACTGGCCCTGGTCGCCGATGGGCGCGGTGGTTTGGTGTTATTCGATATCAGCGAGCCGGATGTTTTACAGTGGCGCGGCAGCTTCAACAAACGCGGCGCAATTCGTGGCTTTTCAACAGATAAAGAGTCCACTGACAATAAAAACGTTTTACTGGTTCTGCACAATGGCGGCGTGCTACAACTGAGCCTGGGCAATCCCGAGCTGCCCGGCAGTGACGCAGCCTTCCATACAGATGCGCCCATAATACTCAGCACCCTGCAAGATGATGTCGCTTTGCTGGCCACAGAAAATGGTCTGCAACGGGTAATGATGCTGGGCGGAGGCGATGGCGCCATTTCGTCTGAGGGACTGAATCTCGGTGGCAGCCGTCGAGGTGTCTTTGGCACGGGAAATAACGAGAATATTCTTTACGTGGCCGACTGGTTTTCCGGCTTGCACTTGTACGATATCAGCAATCCGCGTCAGCTGCGTTATCTCTCCAACTATCACACGCCAGGATCGAGCAAAGGCGTGGCATTGCTGGGCAATTATGCGCTGGTGGGTGATGATGACCGGGGTTTACAGATCATCAACATCGAAGACCCATACCATCCACGTTGGACTGCCGAATTACCGCCCGAAGCCATGGCCAGACTGGGGCTGGCCTATACCATGAAGCTGGTGGGCACGACATTATATCTGGCCGATCATCGTGGTGGATTTCACATTATTGATCTCAGTGATATCAAGCACCCGCAACGGTTGGGAGGCTACGATACACCGGGCAAGGCCTGGGATATAGACGTTGTGGATGACGTGGCTTTTGTTGCCGATGATCGTGCAGGACTGCTGATATTTGATGTCAGTGACTCCAGCAGCCCCGAACCCTTTGCCCAATTCAATCCCGGTGGCCAGGCAGAGGCCGTAGCCTTACAGGATGGCCGCGCCTACGTGGCCTTTTTCGACAAAGGGCTGTACACGCTGGATGTCCGCAATCCCCGGAAGGCCAGCGTCATCGGCCATACACCCATTCCTGGCAATGCCCGTGGCCTTGAGCTGGGTGACGGGCTGGTTTACGTTGCCAGCTGGGAGGCCGGTTTACAGATTGTGGATACACGGAATTCCATCGTGCCGCGCATTATCGGCAGCTTTGATACCGACGGTGCCGCCTGGGGTGTGAAAGTCAAAGACGGCTATGCCTACGTGCTGGATTGGTGGGGGGGCATTAAAATAGTGGACGTGGGCCAGCCCTCATGGCCAACCTACGTCGATCGTTATCAGGCACGCGGTACTTTGCAGCAACTGCGCAGCAAGGGTGGCTATTTATATGCCGCCAGCGGCATCGGAGGGTTACAGGTATATGACATCAAAAACCCGCTCAATCCCATCTGGGTCACCGGGCTGGATGTCGATGATCAAGCACAGGGGCTCTGGATCGAGGGAGAACGGGCCTATGTTGCCGCAGGCGAAGACGGGGTGGTGATTGTTGACATCCGCAGTCCGTTTTACGCACGCCAAACAGGTCGTGTGGATACCGCTGGTGCAGCCACAGCCGTGGCCGCTGCCAACGGTTATTTATACATCGCTGACAATCAGGCAGGTTTACTGGTGGTAGACGCGAGTAACCCGCAGCAACCCGTGGAGGTGGCGGATTATAACGTGGCAGTACGGGACATGTGGCTGCACAAACAGATGTTGTGGCTGGTAACCGATGCCGGCCTGTCAGGGTGGGAGGTGAGCGAAGATGGTCATTTGAGCCGGAAGTTCGCTGTGTCCGGTGACTTTGTCACCGTGCGGGCACAGAATGATTTGGTGGTTGCAGCAACCCAGGCCGGAACGGTCAGCTTGTGGCGACAAACTTCGCAGGCGCTGAATGTGCTCGGACAGTACATCAGCAGCGACACCATCACAGACCTGCAAATAGCCGGAAAATCACTTTATTTGCTGGGGCCGCGCGCCGGACTTCAGGTCGTGGATATTCGCCAACCGGAATCACCCCGACTGACGACACTCTACCCGGCCACAGGCAATCATACCCGGTTCGCAATTGCCCGTGATGCGGCTTTTTTGGCCGGAGAGACAAGGCTGGCCTCCGTAACGCTGTTGCCGACATTGACCGTCACAGCAAAAAACGAAAAAGAATTGTCTGTACAGATTCCCGCCAGCTTGCCACGGGGTGATTACCACCTGTTGGCGGTGGGACCAACCGGTCAGCGCCAACTGTTACCCAATGCACTCACACTGCAATTCGCCGCCCCGGGAAAGAAAAACGTCACACTGGATGCCTTTCGGCAAATGCTAAAGACCCCCCTCAAAGCCCCTGCAGAAGCATTAACCAACCTGCCTTCGGCGCCTTGAAAAAAACCAAAACATATTTTGCCAGACTGTTCACAGTCCTGGGATTTTTATCTGGTCAAAAAATATACAAAAGTATAGGGTTTCCACGAGCATCAATTGTTGATCAACTGCTTGTGATTGAGGTTTATAAAGCCACCTGCTGACAAGGGGCTCAGGGTTTTACGGGATCACGACTATACTTTACTTTCCCGCATCCCGGCCGTTATTTGCTGGGATTGCTCAAAACCCATTTAGCCTGGAAAAAACAGTAAATTACATGGATTGCTGAGATCCAACGGTTTTTCCGGGTTTACGGCAAAGGATTAACATGTCTACTTCGATCACCGTTCGACGTTACCTCGACAAACAGGATGTGCAGTATTCCATTATCCATTGCCCGGTAGATGCACAGGGCAGGTGGCAAGGGGATACCGGCGGTATTTCGCCGTTTCGGGTTGCACGGGCGATGATTTTGAAAGACATCAGCGGCATGATAATGGCGATATTACCCATCACCCATCGACTGAAACTGGATGCATTGAACCGCCAGCTGCACCGCAAACTTGTCCCCGCGGAAGAACGTGATTACCGTGGCGTGTTTGCCGGTTGCTCACCGGGCATTTTACCGGCACTGGGTGAGGCCTACAATTTTGAAACAGTGATAGATGATTCATTGCTGGATCAGGATTTTGTGTATGTGGCCTCAGGCAATGCCGGGGAACTGGTGCGCATCACCGGACAGGATTTTCAATTGCTGCACAGCAACGCCTGGTACGGCAATACATTTTCACAAATCTCGGAACAGCGCGCAGCGCAGCAGGATGCGAAGCAAAAAGCAGAAACCAGACAGGCTGAAAAGGAGACTGATGTGGAAGAAGTTGATATAGCGCCGCCGGTAACCAGCATGCGCCAACGTGTCGAGCGCATTACACAGTTACCAGCCATGCCGACGCTGGCACAAAAAATTATCCAGCTCAATGCCAATCCCTATGCCCATGCCGAAGACCTGGCCAAGCTGGTCGAAAAAGACCCCAGCCTGTCAGCGCAGATTGTGCGTTATGCACAGTCACCGTTTTATGCTTATCAAGGCAAAGTGGCTTCGGTGCGCCAAGCCATTTCCCGTGTACTGGGTTATGACATGGTCATGAATATCTCTCTTGGTGTGGCAGCTGCACGACCTTTTAAGGTACCACCGGAAGGCCCTTTGGGCCTCAACGCTTTTTGGCACAACGCAACGTACAGCGCCGCGCTGACCCAGGCACTGTGCAACAAAGTGCCGCGTGAAAAACGGCCACGTCCAGGCACAGCGTATCTGGCCGGCCTGTTACATAATTTCGGCTTTCTGTTGCTGGGTCATTTGTTTCCAAAAGAATTCATGGTGTTACAGCGTGCCATAGACAAAGAGCCGGAAACGCCTGTTGTTGAGCTGGAAAAGCGTTTGATTGGTAGCACGCATATGGAAATGGGTGCCTGGCTGATGGAAGCCTGGAACATGCCAAAAGAGATCATTGTTGCACAGCAGGAACATCACAACCCGGCATACGACGGACTGCACGCCAATTACGTGCATGTCGTGATATTGGCCGACCGGCTGCTCAAAGGGCTGGATATGGGGGATGCCGAAAGTGATGAATTACCCGCAGACCTGCTGGACAGCATCGGTCTCAATACTGAACAGGTGGCCAAAGTACTGGAATGCACCGTGGAAAGCCGTGAAGAACTGGATACCATGGCAAGGCAGTTAGTGGCCTAAAACGACTGTTGGTCAATGCCTCCGATGCGGCCGCGCTGGAAATTGCCGAACGCATTCGCACAGTGATTGCAGCCCATTAACAATGAAAATGATCTGGACAGGCTGGCAACTGATCTGATGGACCGGAACGATCAAGCTGTGTAAACGCAAACAACACAAAAACGCGCGCCTCTAAGTTCAACGATTACGTGAATGTCTTCGGCCAGCTGAGCGTTTTTTTCCGCCAGAACGTTGTCCACCGCCGTGGGGCCGGGGTTTACGCTCGATACGAACCGGAGGCGTCAGATCAGTGGCAATCAGCTCACTACTGATCCGGCCCCGTGGAATTTCGTAACCAATGAACTCCTGGATATCGGCCAGCGAAAAAGCATAATCCTCACAGGCGAAACTGATGGCATCGCCGCTGGCGCCCGCACGCGCGGTACGACCAACACGATGCACATAATCTTCGCTGTCCTGTGGCAAATCGTAATTAATCACATGACTGACATCAGGGATATGTAGCCCACGGGCCGCCACGTCGGTAGCCACCATAATGGCCAGCTCACCTTTCTGAAATTCGTCCAGCAAACGCAGGCGTTTTTTCTGCGGCACATCACCGGAAAGCAGCGCAGATTTGAAGCCGTTGCTTTCCAGAAAACCCCAGATTTTTTCCGCTGCGCGCTTGGTGTTTACAAAAATAATCGTGCGGGCCGGGTCCATGTGGCGGAGCAGACCGATAAGCAGCGGAATTTTTTCGTCGTTGGAAGGCCCGTAAACGATTTCCTCCACTTTGTCGGCAGTAACCTTGTTCGTTTCGACCCTCACCGTGACAGCATTGTTCATGTGCTCATAGGCCAGCTCGGTGACACGTAGTGGCAGGGTGGCGGAAAAACACATGGTGAGGCGTTCGGTGGGCAGCGGCATGCGGCGTAGCATGTAGCGAATATCTTTGATGAAACCCAGGTCAAACATGCGATCAGCCTCGTCCAGCACCATCGCCTGAATTTCCTTGAGGTCATAAACATGTTGTTTGAAATAATCGATGAGCCGCCCGGGCGTACCGATAAGAATATCCACCCCCTCTCCAATGTCGTTACGCTGCTGCTCGTAACCGGAACCGCCGTAAACTACACGCAGCCGCATGTCGCAACCTTTCGCCAGAGGCAAAGCGTCTTTATGAATCTGTACCGCCAGCTCACGTGTCGGGGCAATGATAATGGCGCGGGGCTGATTCTTTTTTCGTTGAGGATTAACAGGAACAGTAAGCAAACGATGCAGCACAGCGAGTAAAAATGCAGCCGTTTTGCCGGTGCCGGTTTGTGCCTGACCTAAAATATCCTGCCCATTCAACGCCAACGGCAGAGTTTGTGCCTGTATCGGTGTGCAATGGGAAAAGCCCGCGGCTTCTACGCCTTGTAGCAGGGGTTCAGCAAGTTTCAGATCACGAAAAGCGGTGTTTGTGGTATGTGTATCGGTCATGGCCGTAAAGAATAACAGGAATGTGGCGATATTGTGCTTGAAATATGTGGGCGATTAGGCTGAAATGGGCTATCAAGCTGTAACTAATACTTGGTGTGTGAATCAGGCCACACAGCAAACAACTAATGACACATAACAACTACACAGGTTAAATCCCTGATGGAGGCCTATCAGTGAGTGGAAACATCGTTTATCTCACAGACGATTCTTTTGAAGATGAAGTTGTGAAAGCGGAAGGTCCGGTGCTAGTCGATTATTGGGCTGATTGGTGCGGCCCTTGCAAAATGATCGCGCCAATTCTTGATGAAATTGCTGAAGAATATAAAGACAAAATCAAGATTGCGAAACTGAATATTGACGAAAACCCCGGTACGCCGCCCAAATATGGCATCCGTGGCATTCCCACTCTGATGTTGTTCAAGGGCGGAAATGTGGAAGCTACCAAGGTAGGCGCCGTATCCAAGTCACAATTGACGGCGTTTATTGACAGCAATGTTTGATTTACCGGACTGATTGCGGTTTTGCCGGTTGCCTTTCAACGGAAGGTGGCCGGTTTATATCAGACAGCGGACTGGACGGCTTCCGGTCTTCGTGGTAGGTTAGCACAAAACCAATGTCTCAAAGTGTTTGCTTCGCGCCGTGCCCCAGTCTTCTTTCCGCGTAAAATAAGCTAAACTTAAGTAAACAAACTGATTTCCTGGTAAGTCCTTAAAAACAAAGTTCCTTTAATAATTCCTTTTTAGAGCACTCTTTTCATTACCCATTTGTTTGTTGCACAGAATTTCAGATTCTGAACATGCCAGACGCCAAACCATGGCGCTGGTGAGTCCCCCAAATTCTATTCCTTAAACTATTCCAGTGATCCTATGCCTATGAACCTGACCGAACTGAAACAAAAAACCGCTTCTGAACTTACCGAGCTTGCCCGCAGTACCGGCGTGGAAGGCATGGCCCGGGCCCGTAAACAAGACATCATTTTTGCGTTGCTCAAAGCCCACGCCAAAAATGGCGAAGATATTTACGGTGATGGTGTACTGGAAATATTGCAGGATGGATTCGGATTTTTAAGATCAGCAGACAGCTCGTATCTGGCCGGACCCGATGATATTTATGTGTCACCCAGCCAGATTCGGCGCTTCAGTTTACGCACCGGTGATACCATTTCCGGCAAAATCCGCCCACCAAAGGATGGTGAACGGTATTTTGCGCTGCTCAAAGTGGGTGAAATCAACTTTGACCGGCCGGAAAATGCAAAAAACAAAGTGCCCTTTGAAAATCTTACGCCGTTGTTTGCCAATGAGCGCCTAACCCTGGAAATAGGCAATGGCAGCACAGAGGACTTGACCGCACGTGTTATCGACATGGCTTCGCCTGTCGGTAAAGGTCAGCGCGGGCTGATTGTCTCCCCGCCCAAATCGGGCAAGACCATGATGTTGCAGTACATTGCCCAAAGCATCGCGGCCAATCATCCTGAATGCATTCTCATCGTACTGCTCATTGACGAGCGCCCGGAAGAAGTCACGGAAATGGCGCGTTCGGTACGCGGCGAAGTGGTGTCCAGCACCTTCGATGAGCCCGCCAGCCGCCATGTGCAAGTGGCAGAAATGGTCATCGAAAAAGCCAAACGCTTGGTGGAACACAAAAAAGACGTGGTTATTCTGCTGGATTCCATTACGCGCCTGGCACGCGCCTACAACACAGTGATCCCCTCTTCCGGCAAAGTGCTGACCGGTGGTGTGGATGCCAACGCTCTGCATCGCCCCAAACGTTTTTTTGGTGCCGCACGCAACATCGAAGAAGGTGGCAGCCTCACCATCCTGGCAACCGCTTTGGTGGACACCGGATCGCGCATGGACGATGTGATTTATGAAGAATTTAAAGGTACCGGCAACATGGAAGTACACCTGGACAGACGTATTGCCGAAAAACGTATTTATCCCGCCATTGATATCAACCGTTCCGGCACGCGCCGCGAGGAACGTCTTACCAAGCCCGATGAGTTGCAGAAAATCTGGATTTTGCGCAAACTATTGCACCCCATGGACGAGCTGGCGGCCATTGAGTTTTTACTGGATCGCCTGAAAGATACGAAGGTGAATACCGAATTTTATGCGTCAATGAAGCGCTGAATGACTCGCCCTGTTCTGTATTTCCGGTTAATGTTTTCGAAGGTTCAAGTAATGAATAACCGATGGATAAAGCGTGTAATGTTGTGCATTGTGGCATTAAGCGTTGTGTCTCTTCTCAGCGCCTGTTCGCGTGAATACACCTCTGAAATAATGAACGCCGCCAAAGATGGCAATTTGGAGTATGTACAGGCTGCCGCGCAACGTGGCGCCAATGTTAATGAACGCAGCAATAAAGGTAAAAATGCCTTGATGTTTGCCGCCTCTGAAAATCATCAAGAGGTAGTGCGTTGGCTGATTGAACAGGGTGCCGATGTGAATGCCGCAGACAATTATGGTACGACGGCGTTAATCGTTGCCGCAACAGCCGGACACCATGAAGTGGTAAAACTGCTGTTAGACAATGGCGCCAACGCGCAGGTGCGCGACGACAGCGGCGGCGCACCATTGGTTAATGCAGTTTATTTTGGCCACTTGGAAACGGTGCAGCTGCTGTTGGACAATTTGCAACAGAGTGAAGTGTCTGCCCTGGACAAGCGCGACGGCGAAGAGCTACTGATGCTAGGTGCCGGACTGGGACATGCCGATATTGTAAACCTTATGGTAGAAGCAGGCATTGATGTCAATGGCCGAGGACTAAAACAACGTACCCCATTAATGGCCGCTGCGGCCTTTGACCGACCCGAGGTGGCCAAAGTATTATTGGCACAAGGTGCTGACCCGGCAGCGCGGGATGAGGACGGCCAGACCGCCCTCAGTGTCGCGAGAGATAAAGGCAGCGATAAAGTGGCTGCATTGCTGGCTGGGGCACGCTAAGAGTCGCCCGGAATTGAGCAGCACACCCGAACAGCAACGGTTATTCGTTGCCATCACCGGCAGCGTTTGATCCAGGCCTCACACCCATTAATTCAATCCAGCGCTTTGGGGTACCTTCGTGGGGAGTGTTGTGGCAACGTTCGCAAGTCCATAGGGAAAAGGCGACTTTGTCGTGGCAACGACCACAATATTCACCCGCAAGAATGCCATCCATGGAAAGTTTGTTGGCCCCCTTTTTTTCAATGAATATCGCCGGATGACAATTGGAGCAGGCCAGCCATTTGGTGTGTGCGATGTGCGGGAATTTTACCCAAGGCATCTGGCCTGTGTTTTTGAACATGATATCCAGATCCAGCACCGTCATTTCAGTTTTTCCCAGCAAGTCAGCACGCGGCTCGATAATACCCAAGTCCAGAGCCTTGACCCAATCGACATCACCCCGACGGCCCAGCGGAAAGGCACTGAGTGCTTCAGCAGGATCTTGTAAGGCACTGATGGCATCGCTGTCGGGGTCGTGTATGCCATCAGTTGCCAGCGCTTCGGTTTCCACCTCAACGGCAAAATGACGATCATCCCGCCAGCGCTTACCTTCACTCACGCCACCTTCCACCACATATCGGGCACTGCGCGTGGTCGAGTTTGAACTGGGTGTACAGGCGGTAAGAAGATACATTAACACCCCGGATGCAAAGAGTAATATAATCAATCCACGAGTCATCGTGTTGCTACCTCTCCTGCTCAGACCGCGAGCTGTTTTTTTATTGTGTTAAACCGCGTTATTTTGCGCCAGCTTTTTGTAACATATCCAGAATTTCATTGTGTCCTTCGTTGCGCGCAAGGTAAATCGCTGTACGCCCATCCTTGCTTTTTGCGTTGACGTTTGCGCCATTGGCGAGCAAGAGTTCGAGTATATTGCTGTAACCACGGTTGCTTGCCCATAATAACGGCGTCCAGCCATTTTGATCGGCCATCTCAATATCGGCTTTGTGCTGTAAAAGTAACCGTACCGCAGCCACATTGCCCTTGGCGGTGGCACGCATCAGCGGTGTCCAACCGTCGTTATCTTGCGCATTAACGTCAGCACCAGCATCAATGAGTACCATCATGGTGTCTGTCTGGTCCCGACGGGCGGCGTGCATAAGCGCCGTCCAGCCAAAATTGTTGCGCTCATCGACCAGGGCCCCATTGGCCAGTTCGGCTTGAACCGCAGAGGGATCACCATCCAGGGTACGTTTCATTAATTCGGTATTACCATCACAGGCAAGCAGCAAACCACCTACAACGGCGAACAATAGAAACCGTATGCACCAGGAGGTAAAGTGAGCGGGAGTTTTCATAATGAGTAACACATATCCTGTATGGGCAGCGGCAAAAAAACTGTTCAAAGAGCAAAAGTGTACCAAGCTGGTTGTTACCGGCATAGGCCCGGCCGAGATGCAACACCGGATCGCTGCACTCCCAGCAGTGGATACCTGTAACCCTTTTCGCCTATGCTATCATTCCAGGTTAATCAGTTGAACCTACCCTGTTTCTCTGCACCTTAGCCGTTCTCACCCCGGATGACAAAAACCCGATATGACGACTTATAACCTTATTATTACAAGTGATATCATGCCCAGCCTTTGTTGGAGCGACAGCAGCTCCTCGTACATTTTGCCTGAGGTAAAATAAATGACTGACGCCGGGGGAGAAACCACCACCATCAAAGCCCTGTTACAGGACTCTATTGACGTCAAACAGCGCCTGATAATGGACACAGACATGCTCGCCCGTATTGCCGGCGTAGCACAATTTTGTATCAATGCATTGCGTGGAAATAACAAATTGCTGTTAGCCGGTAACGGTGGCAGTGCTTCTGATGCCCAGCACATTGCTGCTGAACTGGTCGGCCGTTTTGAACTGGAGCGTGATGGGCTGCCCGCCATGGCACTCACCACCAACGCTTCGCAACTCACTGCGCTTTCCAATGACTATGGCTATGAAGCTGTATTTTCCCGTCAGCTACAGGCGTTTGCCAAAAAAGGGGATGTATTTTTCGGATTATCCACCTCCGGCAACTCAGCCAATGTGGTGGCAGTGGCAAAAGTTGCCAAAGCACGCGGCCTGGTTGTGGTGGGTATGACCGGGCAGTCCGGCGGCAAACTGGAAGCCTTATGTGATATCTGCCTGAAAGTGCCCTCAAACAACACTGCGCGCATTCAGGAAGCGCACATCACCATAGGGCATATTGTGTGTGCATTGATTGAACGGACCTTGGCTGCCGAATAGCTTTTGCCGTTTGTAAACAGAAATTAAAAACTCGCGCATTTCGCGTGGCGCAAGCGCCTGCCTTTGGTGCACGCCGCATCTATGTCCAAAGCGAAAGCAGCGTGACTAATAGCGCATGGCATACCACAGCATACCCACCCATTCGTGAAAAACCTGGGCTGTAAGATTCAGTGATCTGGCACTGGGCAAAAAATGCCGCAACGTCAAATCACGCTGATCCTTGCCAATAAACACCGTGGGTGCAGGAACAACAGTCAAACCAAATTTTTCAAACGATTGTACGCTGCGTTTTATATGTCTGGCATGGGTAACAAGATAAATAGAGTCAATACCTTCGGCTTTTAATATTTTTGCGGAATATTGCGCATTTTCATAAGTGGTGCGGCTTTGTGTTTCAATCCAGCGCACAGGCAAGGCATATTCACTTTCAATAAGCTGTTTTATCAACTCGGCTTCGGCTGGCGACTGTTCTGCCCCCAATCCACCCGAGACCAGTATGGGTAACAAAGTGCGTCGCGCCAGCCATACGCCATAACGAATTCGTTCCAATGCAAAGGCATCGGGTGCATCCCCTGCAAATTCCGGCGCATGATAACGACGGCCTGCACTCAGAATCACAATGGCCTGCGGAGGTTTATCATCAGGCAACAAGGTTTTTTCAGAAAGTGCGGTTTCCGGTTCCAGCCCCGATAATAAAATATCGGCGGTCAACGGCAGACTGGCAATATATAACAAGCCCAGGCCGCTTGCCGTCATGTAGAAGCCTGCACGCCGATGATGGCGCATTAATATCAGCCCGAGCAGGGCAAGAAAAATGAACCCGCCCGGTGGCCCGATAATCTGTTCCAGCAGCGCACCAACACCAAAGCCCACGGTCAATTTGCTTTGCCTTGTTTTGTTGCTGTATTCGCACTGACAAAGTTAGTTAGCCTGGCAAACTCGCCCAGACTCAACGTTTCTGCCCGGCGCCGGGGATCAACGCCTTGCGCTTCGATCTGTTCTGCATTCATCAGCGGTTTAAGTGTATTACGCAAAGTCTTACGTCGTTGAGAAAAAGCCTGGGTAACCAGTTTTTCCAGCAGATTAATGTCCGCAACATCCACAGGTGGCTTACTGTAAGGCACCAAACGCACCACCGCAGAGTTCACTTTGGGAGGAGGTGAAAAGGCCTCCGGCGGCACTTTCATCAATGATTCCACTCGGCAATAATATTGCATCATCACGCTCAGACGGCCGTAGTCTTTACCTCCCGGGGTGGCGGCCAGTCTGTCCACTACTTCTTTTTGCAACATGAAGTGCATATCCTGAATCCGTTCGTGCATAGACAGTAAATGGAACATCAACGGTGTGGAAATATTGTAGGGCAGGTTGCCAACAATACGCAGAGGACGATCATCGCCTGCGAGATCTGCAAAATCAAACTTCAGCGCATCGGCTTCATGAATATGTAATTGGCCACGGCCGTAACAGTGTTCCTGTAATTTGGGAATAATATCCCGATCCAGTTCAATGGCATCCATACTGATCACACACGGTAGCAAGGATTCTGTCAGCACTCCCAGACCGGGACCTATTTCCACCAGATGATCATCCCGCTGCGGATTGATCGCAGCCACAATACCGGCAACAACGTAAGGGTCTGTTAAAAAGTTCTGGCCAAAACGTTTACGGGCGCGGTGTTTTGTTGTGGATGAGGAATCTGTATTCATGCGACAGGCTGTGACTGCTGTATTTTCATATGTCGAACCATGTCGTCTGCTATGGATACTGCGTATGACAAACTATCGGCCCTGGCCTGGCCAGTGCCAGCCAGTGCCAGTGCGGTACCATGATCAACCGAAGTACGAATAACCGGCAGACCTAAAGTGATGTTCACTGCTTTACCAAAACCCATGTGTTTCAATACCGGCAAGCCTTGATCATGATACATGGCCAATACAACATCGGCCTGTTTTAATGTGTCGGCAGTAAACAGGGTATCCGCTGACAATGGGCCTTGCACATTCACGCCACGGTCACGAAAACCTTGTAACACGGGTGTAATAACCTCGATTTCTTCCGAACCCAGATGACCGTCTTCACCGGCATGGGGGTTCAGGCCACAAACCAGAATATTTGGTTTATTGATACCTAACTTTAAGTATAAGTCCTGCACCAAAACATCAATAACCTGTGTAAGGCTTTCTCGTGTAATTGCTGCTGATACGGCTTTCAAGGGAAGATGGGTTGTAACCAGCGCAACCCGCAAACCTTCGGTGGCCAACATCATTA
>Ga0256830_1002189_pt1 | contig 13118 bp, 10 predicted proteins | sample 128326metaG_FD_190537 | JGI IMG/M metagenome (GOLD analysis project Ga0256830, IMG submission 190537) | Hydrothermal vent microbial communities from Lau Basin, Pacific Ocean - 128-326 | ecosystem: Environmental > Aquatic > Marine > Hydrothermal vents | place: Pacific Ocean: Lau Basin | collected...
GACCGGCCGGTCGCCCCGACCTCTAATAACCACGCGCCGACCCCCGTCCCCGGTCGTCCGTCCCCCGTCATTCTGAGGGCACGCAGTGCCCGAAGAATCTCCCCCACCATCGCAAGCAAGATTCTTCGTTGTCGCTCAGAATTGACGTTTCATATTTTCGGGTTGTCCAACCGCAGGCCGTGTCCCCGAACGGTGACGATGTAGTTGTGAGTGGGATCGATGGCCGCCAGCCGGTCGCGCAGGCGGCGGATCAAGGCGTCCAGCGCCTGGTTGGAAACTTCCAGGGCTTCTTCTTCCCCCCAAATGCCAATGGTGAGGCTCTTTCGGGAAACCACGCGGCCATCTTGCTCATACAGCAGCTCGAGCAGCCGGAATTGCGCTACAGAAAGCGGCGGGAGCACCTCGGTCTGGCCGATCCACACCTGCCGGGAGCGGCGCTCCAGGCGGAGTTTGTGTTCTCCGGGAGACTTGCGCAAAGACGGAATGGATTCCAGGGGCATAGTGGCGTCCGCACTGACGAATACGAATTCCTGGGCCAAAGCGATCTGGACGACATCCCCATCTTGTAAAACAACCTGGTCTTGAATGCGGTTGCCATTGTGATGTGTGCCGTTTTTACTCCCCAAATCTTTCAAGACCACCCCTGCGGGAGCGATCAGAAAACGGGCGTGGCGGCGAGACACCTGCCGGTCAGGGATCACGATGTCGCAGCTTCCGTCACGGCCTACCAGCAATGAATCGTACAACTTCCACCGCTGTCCGTTGAGCGGGCCGGCTTGGGCGATGATGATGGGGGTCTCCTCTCCGCTGGTCTCCATGTTCCCAACTCCGCGAGTATAATACCATGCAATGCCAGGAAAGTGTAATAGATCACCATGCCACAACCGCTAAAACCGGGAATCGTTCTCAAAGAGCGCTACAAAATACGTAACATCATTGGTCAGGGGGGGATGGGCAGCGTATACCTGGCGGAGGATTTACGCCTGGAGGGCAGGCAGTGTGCCATCAAAGAGGTCTACCACGACCAGATGCTCTCGGATGAGATGCTCCAACAGGCGCGGGAGCAGTTTTTCCGCGAGGCCACGGTGCTGGCGCGGTTGGACCATCCAAACCTGCCCAAAGTTTCGGACTTCTTTTCTGTTGAAGAACGCGATTTCCTGGTCATGGACTTCATTCCGGGCAAAGATTTGCGCACCCTGATGATAGAAGCACGCCGCAGAAACGAATTCCTGCCGGAAAGACAGGTTCTAAGCTGGGCCAGCCAACTGGCGGATGCGCTGATCTATCTGCACGGCCAGGACCCTCCCATCCTGCACCGCGACATCAAACCCGGCAATATGAAAGTGACCCCGAACGGCGTGCTCAAACTGGTGGATTTTGGGCTGGTCAAGCTGATGGCCCCCGACGAGATGACCATCACGGTTTTACAGGGCCGCGGTACCGCGCTGTACACCCCCCTCGAACAATACGGCGGTGATACCGGACACACCGACCCGCGCAGCGACATCTACGCTTTTGGCGCCACCCTGTACCACTTGCTCACCGGCCACCCGCCCCTCGAGGCACGCGAACGCTTTCTCAACCCCCACAACCTGACCCCGCCCCAGGAACTCAACCCCGACATCAGCACCCGCACACAACGCGCCATCCTCTGGGCGATGAATCTACACCCTGCCGACCGCCCTCCCGATATGGAAACCTTTCGAGAAGCCCTGTTGGGGGACTGGAACCCGGCCAACATCCCTGGCCCCAGCCTTCCTTCCCCGACGGTGGAAGACCTGTTTGCCTCCCCTACGGAGACCCGCCTGGTGCTGGTTGCCATCGGTTTGTTGTTGTTGAGCCTGATCGTAACGCTCACCCACTTTTAGTTTTGGCAAAACTGGGGGGATCGGCTTTCGCTTTCGACTTTTCCCGCAGCTGCAAAGCGCGCCACAGCCACCCTGCTCCCCATCCCAACCCGGCCCCCAGCGCGACCACCCATACCAAACCGAACCGCCCGCCGCCGATCAACACGGATTCGCTACCGGGTAAGCTGAGAGACAAATACGTGTAGGTCAACAGGCCGCCAATCCAGGCGCAAAGCCCCCAACGAAGGCTCCAACGGCTGTGTCCCAACGAAGTCCCCACGCGTAAGGCCGCCAGACTGATCGCAATAGTGACCAAAAAGGCAAGCCCCCAATCGATCAGATCGGTTTTGGAGCGCGGTTCTGGCTGGGGAGGAGCGGGAGGGGGTGGGGGCGGTTCGGTCGCGGTGGGCGCGGGGGTGGTGGTTTGCGCCTGGGTGGGGGAGGGGGACGCAGTAGGGCCAACAGTAACCTCCAGACCCGGAATATCCATCTGTAATGGCAGGGACTGGTTGGCGGGTTCACTGATCGCCCGGATCTCCAGCGGGCCCGACCCGTCGATCAAATAGGTGGTGCGTGCAACCCCCTGAACGGTTTCCACGGGCGCGGAAAACGTCGTCTCCCCAGCCAGGTTGAACACAAATTGGACCAGCGTGCCATCGGGGACCGGATTGCCATTGTGATCCACGATGATCCCGGTGCGAATCGGGATGGTGTCTCCAACCTGGAATTCGGGTAAGGGCGGGGGTTGCGGGGTCAATTCCTCTTCGTTCACTTCCTGTTCCGGGACATCCAGCAACACCGGAATCGCCTGATCCGGGTCGGGGGAGGTGGCGGAGATCAAATCGTAGCCGATGCCCGGCACCGAAACCGGAATAGCACCGAAGATGGGAGTGAACTCTTTGAACAGGATGCGCGCCGCGGTGTCGATGAATTGCGGCGATTTGCTGTACAGGCCATAATAGGCGGTGATTTTGGAGATTTCGGTGGCGTCCAGATAGTAAGGCGCGTTGAGCGCGAAGACCACCACGTTTTTATCCCGGATCAGGTCGTCGCGTTCGGAAAGGAAGCCCCTCAAGGCCTGGGAGGCGGGGCGGTCGCCGCGCACGTCCAACATGGTGAAGACCACCCACTGCGCCGAACGCATCCGCACCTCGATGGCGTGGTAGCGTCCCGGGTTGTCCAGCATGGCTTGCAGGTCTTCGAAAGTGAAAGAAAACAGGTTTTGCCGCAGGACTTGGTTGCCGGCTTCCAGCCCGTAAAGACGCAAAACCGCCTGTTGAAACGCATCGAAAGGCAGAACCGGTTGTTCCGGGCACTGGCTACACTGCTGGAATGTGTAGGTATCGCTGACGAACACGATGCGGTCGTTGAGGCCGGGCGCGTCGGGGAGCACACTGTCCAGGTCGGAGAGGGAGGGGCTGATCAGGCTTGCGCCCTGTCGCGCCACGTCGAAGGAAACCTGTTCGGAGTTCCCGATCAGGTCGAGGTCGCTTTCGTCGGGGAGCACGTTTTCCAGGGAAAATGTGTCGTAAATTTTGAACTTGAGGGTCAGGATGCGCAAGACCGATTCGTCCACCCGTTGGGCAAAAGCGACGTCCTCGCGGTATTTTTGGGTGAAAAACTCGAGGATGCTCAAAATGGTGCTGTATGTATCGGGTTCGCTCGAGTCCAAAATCTCGCCCACGAACAGCATATCGCTACCCGCGAGAAACGCATCGCGCGCCACCTGCCAGGCCTTGAAATCCAGACCGGAGGGGTCATAAAACCGGCGAACAGCCCGGCTGCCCAGGTTATCGGTGATGATCACCCCGCCATTCTCGCGCCAGGTGGAAAACGGCGCCAGGCTCATAATGTCGGAAAAGGCCTGTTCGTCGAAGCTGATCGGGCGGGTGGTGGCACGGATGTTGCCCTGGAAACCCTGGTAGCGGATGTGCGAAATCAGCAGTGCGTCCACCGTTTTCTCAGGGGAGGCTGCGTTGCCGGTGACCGCGAAGAAGGGCGCCAGTTCGATCTGTTTGAGTTGCTCCAACGACTTGCGCACAGTGGAGACTTCCTCCTCCGGGGGGCGGTCCGAACCACCGTGCCCGGGGAAATGCTTCCCCACTACCGCTATTTTTCCTTCACTGCCCTGGTGTACCCCCTGAATGTAGGCGCTGCCCATTTGCCCGACCCAAAACGGGTCGCCGCCAAAGGTTCGCACGCCCAGGTCCCCCGCGCTGTCGGGGTTGGGCGACTCCAGCACGTCCAGGGCAGGGCCCAGCAGCAGGTTGAACCCCATGGCCGAGAGTTCCTGGCCCACCACGAAGCCAACGCGTTCGGCCAGAGACGGCTGCCAGGTTGCTCCGATAGCCATCGGGCTGGGGAGTTGGGTCAGCCCGTTGTAGATCTGGTCGTTTGGATACCCGTCGCCGAGTTGCGAGATGCCGATCACAAGCGGGATGAACACCGGGCGGTAGGTTTCCAGGGTGGTGGGGTTGACCAGGTCTTCCAGCGATCCCAACCATTCGTTGCGCTGCAGCTCCAGGATCAGTTGTTGGGTGGCCGCGGGTGTGTTTTCGATGTCGGTGAAATTGTCGTTGGCCGCGGTGAGCACCACGCCCCCAATGTGACGGTTGACGATCAGGTCGTAAATTTGCGAATCCGGACCCGCGTCCGTGCCGGTAAAGGTGACCAGAAAGAGCTGCCCGACTCGTTCTTCGGGCGTCAGGCTTTCGAGCAGGGTTTGGGCGCGCTCTTCAGGGGTGGCGAACTGCGTGGCCGGCGCGGCAATACTCGCCCCCAGCGGGGAGACCACCTGCAACAGGATGAGGAGCAGGGAGACGGTTAATGAAATTCGCGGAAGTCTTCGCACCGTTCAAACACCAACGCCAACGTTCAAAAATATCGCCGGACAAAAAGCGGGCAAGATCAGGGACGCGCATTGACTTTCTCCAACACGCTTTGCGCGAGTAATGGGTCATCCGTGATGATCCCGTCTACCTCCATCGCGATCAAGCGACGGAGATCAGCAGCAGCATTGACAGTGTAAGCCAAAACGCGCTGTCGGTCTTGATGGGTGCGTTCAACAAATTGCGGGGAAATGTCAGAAAAATGGGGGTGAAGCGTGTCGCAGGCGAATCGGCTGGCCGCCAGGCTGCCCAACCAGCAGGCCAGCCCTCCCTTCGGGAACAGCAGGCCGGCAGGCACCTCAGGCGCATACCGCCGGGCGGCTCTCAACGCCAGGGGATTGAAAGACGAAAACAGGACATGCTTCTCCAGATGGTGGCGTTTGACAATAAGGGCGACTTTCTCCGCAAGTGCATCTGAGCGTGTTGTGAGATCTTTCAACTCCACGTTGATGAGGAGCTGCCTGCCGAGGGTCTCGAAAGCTTCCTCCAGCGTTGGAATGCTCTCTCCCTGGAATTGCGGGCCGAAATGACTGCCCGCATCCAGTTCCTGCAGAGCGGCCAGGGTGAGTTGGGAAACCTTTCCCGTGCCGTTTGTGGTGTGGTCCACGGTGGCGTCATGAAGCACGACCACGGAGCCATCGGCAGTTAATCTGGCATCCAATTCTACCCCATCTACACCTTGCCGTATAGATGCCTCAAACGCGGCCAGGGTGTTTTCCGGGGCGTATTTGGAAGCGCCGCGATGCGCAATAATCGCAGGGGAAGGAAGCTCGTAAAGGAGATGGGACAAAGCTAAATGTCGACAAAATACGCAGCCGCAGCCCGGTCGAGAAGCTCTCTGCTCATGGCCGGTTCGATCCCCAGATAAGTGGAAATGTCCAGAATCTGGTCGCAAATATCGCGGGGGTGGGAGGCGCGCAGTTTGCGATTGTGTTTGATGTACCATTCCTGCAACAAATAGGCCATTCCCTGATCGCTGTACGCCACGCCTTTGGCCGCGGCCACGCGCTGGAATATCTCGCGAAAGTCTTGATAATTGGGATCGGTGACTTCGATTTTGTGTCGCAGCCGGCGCAGAAAGGCTTCGTCCACCAGGTCTTTGGGTGGCAGGTTGGTGGAAAAGACCACCAGTACATCGAACGGGACTTCCACCTTCCGGCCTGTGTGCAGGGTGAGGAAATCGATCCGGTTTTCGAGGGGCACGATCCAACGGTTCAACAGGTCGCGCGGGCGCACCAGTTGGCGGCCAAAATCATCGATCAACAACACCCCGCCGTTGGCCTTGACCTGGAAAGGGGCTTCGTAATACTTGTTGACGTCATCGAACACCAGGTCGAGGCCGCTCAAAGTCAGTTCCCCGCCGGTGACGATGAACGGCCGGCGGATGAGTACCCAACGGGGGTCGCGGCGGGTGGCCGAGCGCAGGGTGCCGGTGCCCTTGCTGGTGGTGTGTTCCTCTGGCGCCAACTGGTGGTTGGTGGAGTCGTACATGGTCACCACCTGCCCTTCGATGTAAAGGGAAAAAGGAATGTACATACTGCCGCGCGAGATCATGTTACCAATCGCGCGGGCGATGGAGGTCTTCCCGTTGCCCGGCGGGCCGTACATGAAAATCGATGTGCCGGAATTAACCGCCGGCCCGATCTTCTCCAGGATGCTGTCGCTGAGGACGAGCTGGGAGAGTGCCTGGCGCAAAATACGATCATTGATGATCATCCGCCCCCGGGCTTGTTTGCGCACGGATTCGTTGTAGGCCTGAATGGGTACGGGCGCAGGCCCAGCATACTGGCTGCGTTCCAGGGCCTCGCGCGCCCGGGCGATGCCGGCGCCGGTAATCGCATAGGTGTACGCCCCCTCCCCCAATCCCATTTGGGAGGATTTCACCTCCACCAGTTTATCTTGTTTGAGAGCCGATAAGAGCACATCTGTCACCCCCGGGAAAGGTAATGCCATCTGCTCAGCGATCTGGTAGCCGGTCATGTATCCCTGGAAATAAAGAATTTTGAGCGCAAGGTCTTCCAACCACAGGGGAGATAGCCCGGTGTCTTCAACGCGCGTGATCGGCGGCGGTACAAAGCCACGCTCCTGATGCGTCAACATATCCGTACCCACTCTTGTAGGAGAAGTCATTGTCATTGCCTCCGGTTTGTCGGACGTGTCTGACCGGTCTGACTTGTCGAATTGGTCTGACTTGTCGAATTGGTCTGACTTGTCGAATTGGTCTGACTTGTCGAACTAGTCAGACCAGTCAGACTAATCAGACCAGTCAGACCAGTCAGACTAATCAGACCAGTCAGACCAGTCAGACCAATGAGACCAATACCAACCCGCAATAACAAATTATAGCACGCAGTTCGCGATTTTCCTTGCCCGGAATCTGACCCTTCCGTATAATCAACCCATGAATATCTCCGTTATCATTCCAGTATACAACGAGGTCAATACCATCCGCGAGATCGTCCGCAGGGTGCAGGCCGTCGGGCTGGCCGACGAGATTTTGATCGTGGACGACGGCTCCACCGACGGCACCCGCGAAGTGCTGGCGCAAATGAACGGGCGGGACAACGTGCGGGTGATCCTCAAAGAAAAAAACGAGGGCAAAGGCTCTGCCGTGGTGCTGGGCATCCAGAACGCCAGCGGGGACCTGATCATCATCCAGGACGCGGACCTGGAGTACGACCCGCGCGACTACCCGGCCCTGCTGAAGCCCATCCAGGAGGGCATCGCGGACGTAGTGTACGGCTCGCGCTTTCTGGGCGGCCCCCGCCGGCCGATCCTGTTCTGGAACATGGTGGCCAACAAAATTCTCACCCTGATCACCAACATTCTCTACAACAACATCCTGACCGACATGGAAACCGGCTACAAGGTGTTCAAGCGCGAGGTGGTAGAGGGGATGACCATCCACGCCAAACGGTTCAACTTCGAGCCGGAATTCACCGCCAAACTGCTCAAGCGCAAGGTGCGCATCTTCGAGGTGCCGATCACCTTCAACCCGCGGGACTATTCCGAAGGGAAAAAGATCAAAATGAAGGACGCGTTCGAGGCGGTCTGGACGTTGTGGAAATACCGGTTTGTGGATTGAGGTGCGGGGTGGGGGTGCGATGTGCGATGTGCGGGGTGCGACGTTCATTGGTCAGTGTTCAGTTCCCACGCGTTCCCCCCGTTCCCCCCGTTCCCACGAGTTCCCACGAGTTCCCACGAGTTCCCACGAGTTCCCACGAGTTCCCCTCCAGTGATCCCCAAGGGGTGAGCGATGAATCCAAACCGTCCCACCCCAGTCATTCTGAGGGAGCGCAGCGACCGAAGAATCTCCCCCATCGCAAGCGAGATTCTCCGCTTCCCGTCCCCCGTCTCCGGTCATCCGTCTCGCAGCGACACTCCCCGCAAAGAATTTTCGGAAAGGCTCTAAAGTCATCCCAGATGCCCGCGCGACGCCGTTTCCTCAAAGCCCTGGCGCCCCTCCTGGCCGTGCTGCTGCTGGCTCTGGCCTTCTTCGCGCCCCAACTGGGTCTGGACAACGACCCGGGCTGGGGCCGCGGGCGTTATGCCCTGCTCGCGGCCGGGTTGCTCACCCTGGGCTGGGCGGGGTGGGACGAAGCCGCACCGCGCCTGGCCGCGCTCTTGGGCTGCGTACTGGCCCCGATCGGGCCGCGCCTCCCCGCGCGCGGGGGGAACCTGGCCCGGGTGGGGCACCGGCTTCGAGAGGTGGTCCCCGCCCCGGCAGCGCGTCACCTGCCGCGCCTCGCCCTCAGCCTGGCCGTGGCGCTCATCCCCCTGCTCTACCTGTGGGTGCTCACCGCGGGCGACCTCACCCGCTGGCCGCGCGGCTCGCGCTACTTCTACCTGCTCGGCCAGGCCTTTCGCCACGGCCAGCTATACCTGCTCGAAGAACCCAGCCCGGAGCTGCTCGCCAGCCCCAACCCCTACTTCTACAAAGAGCGCGGCGAGGTGCCGGTCATCTGGGACGCGCTGTTCTATCAGGGCAAATACTACCTGTATTGGGGGCCGGTGCCGGGGCTGATCGTGGCCGCGTTGCAGCCCCTGTTCAGCGAAAAAATCCGCGACCCCGCGCTGCTCTTCCCCTTCGTGCTGGGGACGTTCGGGTTCAACGTGTTGCTGCTGGCCGCGGTGTGGCGGCGGTTCGGGTGGCTGCCGCGCGGCATGTTTTGGGGCGGGCTGCTCGCGCTGGGCCTCAACGCGCCGCTGGTCTGGTTGCTGACGCGGCCCAAGGTGTACGAAGTGGCCATTGCGGGGGGGCAGTTCTTCTTGATTGGCGGGCTGTACTGGGCCTTCACCGGCTTGCGCGGCAGGCGGGCTTCGGTCTGGCGTCTGGGGCTGGCCGCCGCGTTTTGGGCGTTGGCCGCCAACACGCGCCTCAACCTGTCCCTGTCCATCGCGTTTTTGGGGCTGGTGGTGGCCTGGCGCATCTTTCGGCTGCACGCGCGGGAGTGGCGCACGTTGATCGCCACTGGGCTGGCGTTTGGCCTGCCGCTGCTGGCCGGTGCGGCCGCGCTGATGGCCTACAACCAGGCGCGCTTCGGCTCTCCGTTCGACTTCGGCTACCGCTACCTGATCACCGGCCCCACCATCCCAGAAGACCCCTCGCGCACCGCCAGCCTGGACTACGTGGTTCCCAACGTGTACCAGTACCTGCTGCGCCCGCCTGAAGTGCGCCGCGAGTTCCCCTACGTGGTGGTGCCGTGGATCAAAAACGACATGTGGCCGCCCTACATCCGGCTGCCGCGCGATTACTTTTACACCGAGCCGGTCGCCAGCCTGCCGCTGACTGTGCCGGTGATCGGGCTGGCCGGGCTGGCCGCGCTCCGCCTGGGGTGGCTGCACCTGAACGGGTTGGCCCCGCCCCCGGCCCGGGTGCCGCGCGAAGACCGGGGGTTGTTCGCCTGGTTGTGTGCCGCGTTGGGGGGCAGCGCGCTGTTGGCATTCGTGGTGCTGCTGGTCTTCATACAAAACACTTACCGCTATCTGGTGGACCTCAGCCTGACCACGACACTGCTGGCGGTGCTCTTCGTGGCGCACTACCGCGTGCGCGCCCGCGGCTGGCCGCGGCGGCTTTGGGCGGCTGCGTGGGGCCTGGCTGCCCTGCTCACCCCGCTCTTCGGGCTGCTGATCGCCATCACCGGCTACGCCCGCGCTTTCGAGAAGAGCAATCCCGATCTATATTTCCGAATGCTGGATTGGTTCCCCTAAGGAGAGAGCGAACACCGATCACCGCTCTAACGCGGCGGCCATGAGTTGTTCGATGCGCGGGATCATGCCGGCCGGATCGGGGTGCAGGCCTTCGATCAGCAGCGCGCTGTCGTAAATCTGTTCGATGACCGCCGCGCTGAGAGGATCGTCTTCGTCCAGTGCGCCCAGCGCGGCCAGGGTGGGGTGTTTGGGGTTGAGTTCCAGCACTTTTGCGGGGGTCTGGTAATCTTTTTCCATCAGTTTGTACACCCGCTGCATTTCCTGCCCCAGCGTGCCTTCGGGGTCTACCAGGCGGGCGATGGAGCCGTGCAGCCGGTCGGTGGGGCGCACGTCGGTGACGCGTTCGCCAAGCTGTTTTTTGAAACGCGCCACCAGCGCGGCGAACTGCTCGTCGGGCATGGCATCTGCTTCTTTTTCGGCTTTGTCCCCGTCGGGTTGGGGCAGTTCGAGGTCGGGGGCGGCCACGTTTTGCAGCTCGAAGCCCTCGTATTTTTGCAAGCCGAGCAGCATGAAGGAGTCGATGGTTTCGTCGAACAGGATGACCTCGTAGCCGTGGGTGCGGAAGTAATCCAGGTGGGGGCTGCGCACCAGGGAGCGCTGGTCGTCGCCCAGGATGTAGTAGATTTTCTTCTGTCCGGGTTTCATGCGCCCGAGGTAATCGTTGAGCGAGCTCCACTGGTCCGGGAAGCGAGTGGTGCGGAAACGCAGGTAGGGGTAGAGTTTTTCGCGCCCGCCCATGTCGGTGGCGATGCCTTCTTTGACGAAAACGCCGAAATTCTCCCAGAACCGGACGTATTTTTCGGGGTTGTCTTTGTCTTCGGCCAGGGATCGGATCATGTTGTGGACGCGGCCGGTCAGGATGCTCTTGATGCGGCTCATCACCGGGCTGGCCTGCACCATCTCGCGCGAGACGTTCAGGGGGATGTCTTCACTGTCCACCACGCCCTGCACAAAGCGGAAATACTCCGGCAGCAGGTCTTTGTTGTATTCCTGGATGAGCACGTTGCGGGAATACAGTTTGAGGCCGTCTTCTTTGCGCAAGGAGAGAATGCCGCGCTCGTTGCTGGCCGGGATGTAGAGCAGGGCGTAGAGCTGAATGGGCGCGTCGGTGACGATATGGGCGCGTGCCAGTGGCGGCTGGGGGTCGAGGGTGAGGTGTTTGAAGAATTCGTCATACTCCTCGTCCTTGACTGCGCGCACGGGTTGGCGCCACAGCGCGGTCTGGCGGTTGATCTGTTCCTTATCTTCCCCGAGGTAGATGGGGAAGGCCACGTAGTCGGAGTGTTTGCGGATGATCTCGCGCAGGCGCCATTCGTCCGCGAATTCGGCCGCGTCATCTTTGAGCTTGATCTCGATGGTGGTGCCGCGTTCCGGTTTGTCTGCCGGGGTGACGGTGAAGGTCTCGTCCCCTTCGGAGTACCAGCGCGCGGCCTGGGCCTCGGGGCGGTAGGAGCGGGAGGTGACGGTGATGGACTGTGCCACCATGAACGCGGAGTAGAAGCCCACACCGAACTGGCCGATGATGTCGGACAGGTTGGCCGTGTTTTCCTGGGCGGCTTTGATGAACTCGCGCGCGCCGGATTGCGCAATCGTGCCCAGGTTGGTCTCCAGCTCTTCCGCGGTCATGCCGATCCCGGTGTCGGAGATGGTGATGGTCTTGTTATCTTTGTCTGCGGTGATGTGGATGGCGAGTTCGGCTTCGGGGTCGTGTACCTCGCGGTTGGTGAGCATCTCGAAGCGCAGCCGGTTGAGCGCGTCGGAGGCGTTGGAGATCAGTTCGCGCAGAAAGATGTCGCGTTCGGAGTACAGCGAGTGGATCAGAATGTCCAGTAACTGGCGGATTTCGGCTTTGAATGCAATGGGTTGAGCGGTTTCAGGGGCAGCCTGGCTCATCTTTTGTTCCTCCTTCGTGCGTCATGGTTTTCATGCAATTTGCACGGCCTGGCGGTCATTTTTCAGCCAGTCTACCATACGAGTGTAAGAATGACGTAAGCGCGGGGAGGGGGGAATAGTTCAGTGTTCAGTGTTCAGTATTCAGTGTACAGTGTACAGTGTTCAGTGTGCAGTGCCTTCGGTAGTCTTATTGGTCTTATTGGTCTGAGTGGTCGTAGTTGTCTTATTGGTCTCAGCGTCCCCCAGCTCCCCCGGTTCCCTCATCCCTCTGTTCCCCCAGTGTTCCCAGTGGTCCCAGTGGTCAGGATGCAATTACCCAATTACCCATCCTTCGACTACGAGCGAACGGAGTTCATACGAACTCTATTCGCCTTCCGCTCAGGATGTAATTACCCAATTACCCAATTACCCAACCCCCATCCTTCGACTACAGGCTCACTCGCCCCCCTGCAAGGCTTTTAGATCAGGATGCGCCCGGTGAGTAACAGGCAAACGAAGCTCAGCATACAACTGAGCAACAACAACATGAACGAGAGGAAAAAACGCTGGAAGGGGCTTAATCCCAGCAGGTTGCCGCCCCCGCCTATCCTCCTGGGGCGCGGATCGTCGTCGAAGTCGTCGAAATCATCGAAGTCATCGTCGAAGATCAATTCGTCGTCATCGTCAAAGGGCGTTGCGGCGCCCGCCTGTTCGCGTAAGTCATCTATTGACATGGTTATCTCCGATTCGAGGCATGATCCTGATTATAGTTTAGTGATTTTTGGCCGCCTGTCAACTGCCGGGGCGTAAACGCAATTCCCCGGACGAAAACACGCGCTCCTTTCCGCCGGGCAACCCGATCCGCAAATGCCCCGCCGCGGTAAGGCCGAGCAGCACCCCCGCGACGGCCTGGCTGCCCGCGGTGAATACCCGTACCTGCTGGCCGCGGAACGCCAGACGTTCTTCCCAGGCGCGCACAAACGCTGCGCTGCCCAAACGCCCCCGCCAGCCTATGAAAGCCGCCAACACGCCTCGCAGCAATTGCAGCCGGTCCACCTTGCCGCGAACGTGAGCAGCAACGCAGGTGGCCGGAAAATCGAGCAGACCGGCTGGGGGCACCGCAGCGGGAAAGACGTTGATGCCAATGCCCACCAGCAGGGCTTGCAGACGGTCACCCAACCAATGTGCTTCTGCCAACACACCGCACACCTTGCGACGCTCGACCAGCACGTCGTTCGGCCATTTGATCTCGGCGCGCAGGCCGTACTCGTGAGCGAGCGCATCGCAGACCGCCAACGCG
>Ga0256830_1002190_pt1 | contig 13117 bp, 10 predicted proteins | sample 128326metaG_FD_190537 | JGI IMG/M metagenome (GOLD analysis project Ga0256830, IMG submission 190537) | Hydrothermal vent microbial communities from Lau Basin, Pacific Ocean - 128-326 | ecosystem: Environmental > Aquatic > Marine > Hydrothermal vents | place: Pacific Ocean: Lau Basin | collected...
CAAATCAGACAAATCAGACAAATCAGACAAATCAGACAAGTAAGACAAATCAGACAAGTAAGACAAACCGGAGACGAGCCATGATCACCCCCGATAAAATCATCCGCACCACGTGCCCCTATTGCGGCGTGGGCTGCCAGATGGACCTGCACGTTAAGGACAAGCTGATCTACCGCGTCACCGCGCCCTTCGAGGCCGCGCCCAATTACGGGATGCTGTGCGTCAAAGGCCGCTTCGGCACGGACTACGTCCGCCACCCCCGGCGGGTGCGCAAACCGCTGATCCGCCAGAACCGCGAGCAGGGCCGCTCCGCGCCGCCCATCTGGAAGGAAGTCTCCTGGGACCAGGCCCTGGACTTCGTGGCTGATGAACTCGTCCGCATCGCGCGGCAGCACGGCGGGGACGCCATCGCCACCTACGCCAGCGCCAAAGCCACCAACGAAGACAACTACATCTTCCAAAAACTGTGGCGCGCCCTGTTCCAGACCAACAACGTGGACCACTGCGCCCGACTGTGCCACGCCGGATCGGTCACCGGGCTGCAACTCTCCATCGGCTCGTCCGCCATGTCCAATTCCATCGCGGAAATGGAAGACCTGGACGTGTTCATCGTCACCGGCTCGAACACCACCGAAACCCACCCGGTGATCGCCAACTTTTTGAAGCGCGCGGTGCGCAAAAACGGGGCCAGGCTGATCGTGATCGACCCGCGGCGTATCGAACTGGTGGATTTCGCCACCCTGTACTTGCAGCAAAAGCCCGGCACCGATGTGGCCGTGTTCAACGCCATGGCGCACGTGGTGGTCAAAGAAAAACTCTACGACCCGGATTTCATCGCCAGCCGCACCGAAGGGTTCGAGGACTACGTCGAATCGCTGGAGGCGTACACCCCGGAATGGGCCGAGCAGGTCAGCGGGGTGCCCGCGGAGGACATCCGCCGGGCCGCGCGGCTGTACGCGGCCGCGGAGCGCGGCGCGATCTACTGGGGCATGGGCATCAGCCAGTCCACCCACGGCACGGACAACACCCTCTCGCTGGTCAACCTGGCGATGATGTGCGGGCACGTGGGCAAACCGGCCACCGGCCTCAACCCGCTGCGCGGCCAGAACAACGTGCAGGGCTGCTCGGACAGCGGCGGCCTGCCCAACGTGTTCACCGCGTACCAGCGCGTGGACGACGAGCAGGCCCGGGCAAAATTCGAGCGTTACTGGGGCGTCGAACTCAACCCCGTGCCCGGCCTGACCGCCACCGAAATGGTGGACGCCGCGGTGACCGGCGGGGTGCGCGCCATGTTCGTGATGGGCGAAAACCCCATGATGTCCGAACCCAACCAGAACCACGCCCGCCACGCGCTCGAAAAGCTCGAGCTGCTGGTCTGCCAGGACATCTTCGTCAACGAAACCGGCCAGATGGCCGACGTGGTCCTGCCCGCTGCCAGCTTCGCGGAGAAGGACGGCACGTTCACCAACTCCGACCGCCGCGTGCAGCGCTGCCGGGCCGCGGTGCCCCCCGTCGGGGAGGCGCGCCCCGATTGGGACATCCTGTGCGACCTGGGCCGGCGGATCGAAAAACGGCTGGGGCGCACACTGGAACACGGCTTCGAATTCTCCCACCCCTCCGAAATCTGGGAGGAGATGCGCGCGGTCACGCCCGCGTTCCGGGGCATCACCTACGAACGGATCGAGCGCGAGGGCGGCGTCCACTGGCCCTGCCCGGACCCCGAGCACCCCGGCACGCCCTACCTGTTCGCGGAGGGGTTCCCGCGCGGGCGCGGCAAATTCTGGGAGGTCAACTTCGCCACCATCAGCGAGCTGCCCGACGAGGAATACCCCTTCAACATGACCACTGGCCGGGTGCTCTACCACTGGCACGGCAGCACGCTGAGCGGCCATTCCGCGCTGGAACACGCCTTCCCGGAGGCCGTGTGCGAGATTCACCCCGAAGACGCGGAACAGCTCGGGGTAGAGACCGGCGATTGGGTGCAGGTCAGCTCGCGCCGCGGCGCGATCAAGATGCGCGCCCTGGTGACGGGACGCTCCCCGCGCGGCACGGTGTTCGTCCCCTTCCACTTCGCGGAGGCCGCGGCCAACCTGCTCACCCTCGACCGCATCGACCCGCGCGCCAAAATCCCGGACTATAAGAACACCGCGGTCAAAGTCGAACCCACCACCCCGCCCGAAGGCTGGGACGAAGGCTACCAACAGCCGCTGCTCGAGCGCGGCGCGATCAAAGACCCGGTGCAGGTACATTGAGGGGGGAAATCCGGTGATGACACAACGCCCGATCCAGGATTTTTACCCCGACGAGCTGGCCGTGTGTTACGGCTGTGGCCGGCTGAACGAGCACGGCCTGCACGTGCAAACCTTCTGGGACGGCAAAGAGGGCAAGGCCACCTTCCGGCCGCGTCCCTACCACACCGCCATCCAGGGCTACGTGTATGGCGGCCTGATCGCCTCCCTGATCGATTGCCACGGCACCGGCACCGCGGCCGCGGCGGCCTACCAGCAGGCCGGGCGCGAGCCGGGCAGCCAGCCGCCCTTCCGTTTCGTCACGGGCACGCTGAACGTGCGCTACCTGCGCCCCACGCCCATCAACGCAGAACTCGAACTGCGCGCCACCGTGCGGGAGATCAAAGGCCGCAAAATCACCGTGGACGTGACCCTCTCGGCCAACGGGGAAACCTGCGCGACGGGGGAGGTGATCACCTTTCAAATTGTGGAACAGCAGGTAAACCAGGGCAAATGATAGGACAATCAGACGAAATCCTGTATAATGAAAACACATCCTTAAAACGCAGGAGTTACGCACTTGAAAAGTCGCACCCAGACCTCACAGGTCTCAAAGCGCATGGAGATACCCGGATGCAATCTATTTTGGGCAAAATCTTCCTGCATCGTGTGGTAGTAAACCTGTGAGGTCTCAACTGTAAAACGGTGTCGTGACCATGTTGATCGTTCAAGACATTGTGATCGAAAAGTTCGTCAAAGAACTTAAGCGCGCCTACCGGCAAACCTACAGCCTGATGGAACCCCACTATGGCAACATTTTAGAGTGGGTTGGCCGCCTGGCTTTGGAAAACATCGCCAATTCGGACGCGCTGTACCACGACGTGGAGCACACCATCATGGTCACCTCGGTTGGGCAGGCCATTTTGAAAGGCAAACATCTCGCCGAGGGGGGAATTTCCCCCCGGGATTGGCTCCATTTTGTCATGGCTTTGCTGTGTCACGACATCGGGTATGTGAAAGGGGTGTGCAAAAACGATCGGGAATCGTGCTATGCCACCGGCATTGGCGATGAGATGGTTTCCCTCCCCCCCGGCAGCACGGACGCGGCCCTGGCCCCTTACCACGTGGACCGCAGCAAGCAGTTCGTCCGCGAACGCTTTGGAGGGGACATGCTGGTAGAAGTGGATGCAGAATTGATCGCTTCTTATATTGAAATGACTCGTTTCCCCGTTCCAGAAGGCGAACCATACACCGAGATAAACAGCTATGGCGCGCTCGTGCGCGCGGCGGATTTCATCGGTCAACTGGGCGACCCGAACTACCTGCGCAAAATCCCCGCGCTGTATTACGAGTTCGAGGAAACAGGGGAAAACGAGCGAATTGGCTATAAAAGCCCTGGGCACATGCGGCAAAACTTCACCCAATTTTACTGGAACGTGGTTCAACCTTTTATTCCTGCAGCCCTGCGTTATCTTCGCATCACACAGGAGGGCAAACAATGGATTGCGAATTTGAACTCTCACGTTTTTGAAGTGGAACACAACGTGAAATACAGTTGATCTGCCTGCCCGTCTGGACGCGAAAACAGGACGTCTGTCCTCGTAAAAAGATGCCAGGCCACCGTTGACACCCTCACCAAGCCGGCTTTGTAATACAACCTGAATTGCGGAGAACGATGGATGATGTCGTGGCGAGGGTGCATCGCACCCCTCCTGCGGGGCTTCGCAATGACAATTCCAAAGGGGGCTGTTATCCGAAACTCAGGTTAAGAGAATAACTGTACCTGATGGTTTGACTCGTACCCCAAAAGGAGCGCACTATGGTCCAATATCAAGAGACGATCTGGTGTGATGGATGTGGTGCAGAAATCTACTGGGCGCCTTACTACCACAACGAACGTCTGTATTGCTGCCCGGATTGTATGGCTGGCCGGGGATGTGAGTGCGGCGCACGCATGGAATTCGACGACGACCGCCGGAGCAAGCCGGGCGCGCCTTCACCCTCCATGCCCTATCGCTAGAAAAATTTCAACCCTCACCGATGACAACCGATCTACGCCCCTCGCCAATCGCGGGAACCTGGTACCCCGGAGAAGCAACCCTGCTACGGCAAGAAATCGACCGCTATCTGGCGCAGGCGAAGGTGTCCTGCCCCGAAGGGGAGCTTAGGGCGATTATCGTCCCCCATGCCGGATACCGGTACTCCGGCCCGGTGGCCGCCTACGCGTTCAAATGCCTGCAAGGATTGCGTCCCGAGCTGGTGGTGGTGGTCTCACCCATGCACCATCCCTACCGTGCGCCCCTGCTCACCAGCGGGCACGATGCTTATCTCACCCCATTGGGCGAGGTCGCCATCGATCATCGCGCCGTAGAGACGCTCAACCGCCAACTGCAAACCCGTCTGGGATACCGCCTGACCCCGGTGTTGAACGACCCGGAACACGCGCTGGAAATCGAACTCCCTTTTTTGCAACGCGTTGTGGGCGACTTCTCCCTGCTGCCGGTCATGATCCGCGACCAGACGGCGTTCGTGGCCCGGGAACTCGGCCACGCCCTGGCAGACACCGTGCGGGCGCGGGATGCCCTGCTGGTGGCCAGCTCCGACCTTTCGCACTTTTACCCCCAACACATCGCAGAAAAACTGGACCGGGAAATGCTGCGCCGGGTGGAAGCATTCGACCCGGCAGGTGTAATGCGTGCAGAAGAAGAAGGTGTTGGCTTTGCCTGCGGGCGCTCGGCAATTGCCGCGGTGATGTGGGCCGCCCGCGAGCTGGGCGCCAACCGCGCACGGGTGCTACACTACGCCACTTCCGGCAACGTGACCGGCGATTACGCCTCCGTGGTCGGCTATGGCGCGGCGGCCATCGTGCGGGAGCGGGGTAGGTGAGGTGGTCTTATTTGTCTTACTTGTCTTATTTGTCTTATTTGTCTTACTTGTCTTATTTGTCTTATTTGTCTTGCTGGTCTCATTGGTCGAACTTGTTGCACGGGAGAAGGTGGGCAGGTAAGCAGGTAGACAGGTAGACAGGTAAGCAGGTAGACAGATAAGCAGGTAGACAGGTAAACATGAACCCGACCAATCAGACCAATCCGACCAATCAGACCAGTCCGACAAGTTCGACCAACCCGACCAGTCCGACAACCGCGCGCGCTATGCTGGAACCCGGCGTGGTGCAGGGGGATTGGTGGCACACGCTGGAAGATGGCCGCGTGCAATGTGATCTCTGCCCCCGCTTCTGCAAACTGCGCGAGGGCCAGCGGGGGTTTTGCTTCGTGCGCCAGGCGCGGCAAGGGGGGGTGGTGCTGACCAGTTATGGCCGCGCCTCGGGTTTTTGTATCGACCCCATCGAGAAAAAACCTCTCAACCATTTCTACCCCGGCACCAGCGTGTTGTCCTTTGGCACCGCGGGCTGCAACCTGGGCTGCCGCTTCTGCCAAAATTGGAGCATCTCCAAAGCCCGGGAGGTGGACAAGCTGAGCGACTGGGCCTCTCCCGAGGCCGTGGCCGAGGCCGCGCGCAAGGCCGGCTGCCGCAGCATCGCCTTCACCTACAACGACCCGGTCATCTTTGCCGAGTACGCCATCGACTGTGCCCGCGCCGCGCACGAACGCGGCATCAAAACCGTGGCCGTCACCGCCGGGTACATCACCCCCCAGGCGCGCCGCGACTTTTACGCCTACATGGACGCAGCCAACGTCGACCTGAAGGCCTTCACCCAGCAGTTCTACCACAAACTGTGCTTCGCCAATCTGGAACCGGTGCTCGATACCCTGCGCTGGCTCAAACACGAGACCGAGGTATGGTTCGAGGTGACCACCCTGCTGATCCCCGGTCAAAACGATTCCCCCGAAGAAATTGCCCAATTGTGTGACTGGTTCGTGGAAAACCTGGGGCCGGACGTCCCCCTGCACTTCACCGCGTTTCACCCGGATTTCAAGATGCTGGACACGCCTCCCACCCCGCCTGCGACCTTACGCCGCGCCCGCCAACAGGCCCTGCAAGCCGGAATCCACCACGTCTACACCGGCAACGTGTTCGATGCTACCGGCCAATCCACCTACTGCGCCTCGTGCGGAAAATTGCTGATCGAGCGTGATTGGTATCGCCTGGGGCGCTGGAACCTGGATGAGAAGGGCCGCTGCACGTTTTGCGGCGCGCGGCTGGCCGGTCGCTTCGACCCCCGCCCCGGCACCTGGGGGCCGCGCCGGCAGGCGGTGATTGTGGTGTGAGGCGCGGGGCGCGTGCTTTACACGCCACCTGAGGGGACAACTCAGACCCCTCACACATCCTTCATCCCCGTAGTGGCGATGCCCTGCACAAAGTAACGCTGAAACATGAAAAACAGGATCAGGATCGGCAAGGTGTTGAACAACGACCCCGCCAGCACTATCGAATACAACGTGTAATACTCGCCCTTGAACCACTGCAAGCCCAGCGGCAGGGTGAAATTCGCGGGCGTACGCAATATCACCAGCGGCCACAAGAACTCGTTCCACACCCCCTGAAAGGTGAGCAGCGCCAGCGTCAGCAACTGGGTGCGGCTGATCGGTAGAATGATGCGAAAGAAAATGCCAAAACGCCCCAACCCATCGATCATGGCCGCCTCCTCCATCTCTTTGGGGATCGATTTGTAGAACTGCGTCATCATAAACACCCCGAACGCGGTCACGATCCCGGGCAGGATCACCCCTCCCAGATTGTCCAGCAACCCGAACCCGGTCGGAATCTTCACCCCTCCGATCTCCAGATCGCGCACGATGCCGGGGCCGATCACCAGAAAGTTGGGGATCAGCGTCACCTGCCCCGGGATCATCATGGTGATCAGCATGGCGACGAACAACGCGTTCTTGCCGGGAAACGCCATGCGCGCGAACGCGTAGCCCCCCATGGCGCACAGCAGCACGCGCAGCACCGTCACCACCCCCGACACTATCACACTGTTCAACACCCAGCGCGGGAACAGATCGAAAGACGAAACCACCTCGCGGTAATTGTCCAACGTGAACGGCAGCGGGAAGAACAGGGGGGGATCATAGGCGTTGGCAACCGGCTTGAGCGAAAACACCAGGGTGAAATACAGCGGCGCGATGGCGATCAGCGCCCACAAAATCAAAATGGTGTAGAAAACGTACTTGTTGACCCGGTCCCAAACGAACACCACCCGGTCCGAGAACGAAAGCGGCCTGGCAGCGGCCTGTCCTGGTACGGTAACAGCCATGAGAAGCCTCCTTTTTCGGGTCAGGCGGTCGTGCCGCCGCCTTCGATGATGCGCCGCTGGATCAGGGTGACGATCAGGATGATCACGGTCAGGATGATGGCCGCCACCGCGGCCTGCCCCATCTTGATGGTGGTGTCCCGGAAGGCCCACTTGTAGATCAGGTAAGCCACGGTCGTGGTGGAATCCAGCGGCCCGCCGTTGGTCATCACAAAAATCTGGTCGAACACCTGGAAGGTGCCGATCACCCCCACCGTGACCACGAAGAAGATCACCGGGCGCAGCATGGGGATGGTGATGTGCCAGAAGGCCTGGAGCTTGTTGGCCCCGTCGATAGCCGCGGCCTCGTAGAGCACTTCCGGGATGTCCTGCAACCCGGCCAGGAAGATCAACATCAGCGTTCCGGTAGTGGTGAAGATGTTGAGCATCATAATGGTCGGAAAGGCAAAGCGCACGTCGTTGAGCCAGTTGATCTCCAGGTTGAAAATCTGGTTGACCACCCCAATCGGGCTGAACAGCCAGATGAAGATCAGGGAGATGACCACCGAGGAGGTGATCGAAGGCAGGTAGTAGATGGTGCGGAACAAACGGCGGAAGCGCAGTTTCTGGTCCATGGCAAAGGCCAGGATCAGGCTGAGCACAGTCTGGATGGGCACCACCACGATCACGTACTCGAAGGTGTTGGGCAGCGCCTTTTTCATGAACAAATCGTTGGTCAGCACCCGCCTCCAACCCTCCAGGCCCCACCACTGCGGCGGGCGCAGCAGGTTGTATTTGGTGAACGAGAGATAAATGGTGTAACCGAACGCGAACACAAAGAACACCAGAAAGATGAACAGATAAGGCGACAAAAACGCGTAGGCGGTCAACGTATCGCGCAGTTTACGTTTGCGGGCGGCATCCATAGGGGCCTCCTCCTGGGGGTGATGTGTGGATGTGCGGGGTGCGATGTGCGGGGTGCGGGGTTCAGTGTTCAGTGGTCAGTGTACAGTGGTCAGTCTTCAGTGCTTCCAGTGCCTTCAGTGCTTTCAGTGATCCAATGGGCGCGGGGTGATACTCCCCTCCGCAGAGGCGGCGTTCCCCCTCCCGCCGCCCCTGCAATACGGTTCAGTGTTCACAACGCACCGCTCACTGCGCATCCGCGATGGCCTGCCGGATGGCTTCTGCGGCCTGTGCCAGAGATTCGGCGGGGGATTGCCCTTCGAGGTAGATGCGCTCCAGGGCCTTGGCCATCTGCTCGTTCACGTCCGAGCCGACCAGCCCCCACATGAAGGGCCGCGCGCCTTCCAGCGAACCGCGGAAGATGGCCGCGGAGGCTTCGTTGTTGGCCAGGTACTCGCTGTCCTGCAACGCCACGCGCGTGGGCAGCGCGAAGCCGCTCTCCAGCACCGTTGTCTGGCTGGCTTCGTTGGTCAGGAACTCGATCAGACGCCAGGCTGCCTCCGGGTTCTCGGAGTTGGGGGAGATCACGTAGGCCACGGTGAAGATCAGGTTGCCTTCACCGCCGGGGCCGGCAGGCGGTGTGACCACGCCGTAATTGATCTCCGGGAACTGCTCGGCCAGATAGGGGATCAGCCAGCCGCCCTCATACACCATACCGAAGTTGCCTTTGCCAAAGGCCGTACCCTGCCAGCCCTCGCCGACCGCGTCCGGGGTGGCGCCCGATCCGTCGGCGCGGAAGCCGGTGTAGAATTCGGCGGCTTCGATGGCTTCGGGGGAATCCAGCAGCGTGTCGGAGAAGTCGTCGGTCATGATGCTGCCGCCGTTCTGGAACACGAAGATCGGGAAGCGCCCGGGGTCCGCGGGCACGCCCAGGCCGTAGATGTCGTCGCCCAGCTCGGAGATGGCCTCGGCCGCGGCTTTGAGGTCCTCCCAGGTCCAGTCGTCGGTGGGGTACTCCAGCCCGGCCTGATCAAACAGGTCCTTGTTGTAGAACAGCCCCAGCGTGTTGAAGTCTTTGGGGATGCCGTAGACCACGCCGTCGGTGGTGAAGGCGCCGATCAGAGAGGGGATGAACGCGTCCACGTCCGGGTTGAACTGGTCGAGGGGCAGCAACACCTCGTTGGCTGCAAAGGCCGGATACTGGAAGATGTCCATGTAGTACACATCCGGCTCTTCACCGGTTGCCACCATGGTGTTGATAGCCTGCCAGTAATCGCCGGTGATCGGTTCGTACTTGACCAGGATGTCGGGGTTCTCGACCGAGAAGCGGTAGAGCAACGATTCGAGCAGCGCGGTCTCCTGCGGGTTGGCAGCCCAGCCGGAGAAGCGGATCACGGTCTGCTCGCGCGGCACTTCCACTTCCTGCGTGACGATCACCTCTTTTTCGACCTCTTGGGTGACCACCACCTCCTTTTCGACTTCCTGGGTGACCACCTTTTCGACCACCTGGGTTTCGACGATGGTCTGCGGCTGGCACGCGGCGATCAGCAGCGCAGCGGCCAGCAATGTCAGAAACAAGAATGTCTTCTTCATATCGGTTTACTCCTTCTCGATAGAGTGTTGGGATAGAGATAGAATAGAGATAGAGATAGGGATAGGGATAGAGAGGGAGGCGGCGCGGGTGTGCTAGAATTGGGGAGTGAGGCGCGCTGCGTCTCCCGTTGTTGGGCCGCGTATGGAACCTTAGCGGGGTACGTACGCGGTCTTTTTTATGTGCCTGTGATGGGTACACCGAGTCTCATGTCTGGTCTTTTTCACCTCCTTCTCGCCGAAGATCGAAATGATGGCGTTCGCCGCGGTACAGGATGTCGAAGGTAAGCCGTTGCCAGTGCGGGGGGAGGCAGGGATCGATCTGGGGGCCGTCCTCGGTCAGGCGCAGGCCGGCAAAACCGAACACCACCGCCTGCCACATCCCCCCCGCGGAGGCCGCGTGGATGCCCTCTCCTGCGTTGCCGCGCACGTCGGCGAGGTCGGCGCGGGCCGCGCGCAGGAAGTGGCGGTAGGCCTCCTCGGGCTGCCCCATGCGGGCCGCGGCCCAGGCGTGCATGGCCGGGCCGAGCGAAGAGCCGTAGGTGTGATCGGTGCGCGGCACGTAGTAGTCCCAGTTGGCCCGCCAGGTTTTGCGGTCGAATTGCTCACCCAGCAGGCACAACAAGGCGATCACGTCCGGCTGTTTGAGCACCTGGTGCGCGTTGGCGCCCTCGATACCCAGCAACACCTGCATAGAGCGGGTACGGCCTTCGTAGCGTGACCAATCCACTTCTTTCAGATCGAAAAAGCCCTCGAACTGCTCGATCAGCCCGCTTTCGGGGTCGTGCAGAAAAACGAGGTTGTCGATCACCCGCCGCCAGTGTGCCAGGCGTTCTGGGGTGAGCTGCAAGCGTTCGGTCAGTTCCCCGGCGCGCGGCGGGTCGTGCGCCCAGAGCCAGTCCAGGGCCTCCAGCGCGGTTTGCAGGTGCCAGCGCACCAGCGCGTTGGTGTAGGCGTTGTTGTCCACGTGCTCGTGATATTCGTCGCAGCCGATCACATCCCGGATGCTGAAGCGGTCGCCCTCGGGTTCGGCGCGCGCGCCCCAGAAGACCGCGGTTTCGAGCAGCACCGGCACGCCCACCTCCCGCCAGAAGGCCTCGTCGCCGGTGGCGCGCCAGTATTGGTGCATGGCGTAGGCCACGTCCGCGGTGATGTGCAGCTGGATGTCCCCGGTCCAGATGCGCACCAGGCGGGTGGGGTCGTCGAAGTGCGGCACCCAGGTAGGGGTGACTTCGTCGCCGGTCTCCGCGGACTCCCAGGGGAATTGCGCGCCGGGCAGGCCGTTCTTACGCGCTTTGCGCCGCGCGCCGGGCAGGGTGTGGTAGCGGTAACGCAGCATGTTGCGCGCCAGTTCGGGCTGGGTGAAGGTGAAGAAGGGCAACACGAAAATCTCGTTGTCCCAAAACACATGCCCGGCGTAGGCAAACCCGCTCAGGGTCTTGGCCGGGATGCTGACGCGGTCGTCGTGGGTGGGCGCGGCGATGCGCAATTGGAGCAGGCCGTGGCGCAGGGCCAGCTGGGCTTCGTGGTCGCCTTCGATTTTTACATCGCCGGTATCCCAGAAGGCCTTCCAGGCGGCTTTGTGGGCGCGTTGCAGGGCCTCGAAGCCGGCCTGTGCGGCGGAGGCGGCTTTGGAGCGAGCCGCGGCCAGCGGGTCGGCGGTATCGCGCGAGGTGAAGACGGCCACGAATTTGTCGCACACGGCCTGTTCTCCGGCAGCCAGTTGCAGTTCCGCCTGGATGCCGGGGCTGGCGGTGCAGTCGCTGGGGGTCAGCCGGGCGCGGTCTGGGGAGAGGTGTAGGCGGGTACACATCGCCACACGTTTACCGCTCTGCCGGGTGCGCACCAGCAAGGCGGCCTCGGCCGCGCTGCTGTGTTGGGAGAGTGTGTGCCAGTGCAGCAGCCCCTGATTTTCGACATGGCCGTCCAATTTGGCGCGCAGCCGCACACGGGCCGCGGCCTCCAACGGGGTAACGGCGACGCGCAACGCGAGCACGTGTTCGTCCGCCAGGCTGGCGAAGCGCGAGAAGGTGATCTCGACCGGGCCGGTGTCCGCGTCCGGGGTCCAGCGCAAGCGGCGGTGCAAGGTGGCGTCGCGCAAATCCAGCCAGCGCGCGTAGTCGCTGATCTGGCTGCTGTGCATGGAAAATCGTTGGCCGTTGACCCAAATCTCGAACGCGGTCCAGTCGGGCGCGTTGGCCAGTTCGGTGAACACGATAGGCCGGTGGTCGTAGATGCCGTGGATCAGGGTGGCCTGCCGGTCTTCGGGGAAACGTTCCTCGAAGCTGCCGCGCGTGCCCAGGTAGCCGTTGCCAATGGTGAAGATGGTTTCGCGGTGGTGCTGTTTTTCGGGCTCGAACGCGGGTTCGCTCACTCGCCAGGCCGCGGCACGGGCCAGCTTGGCCAGCGTGGCGTTTTGCAGGCTGGGCAGCACGACCTCGGCCTGGCCAACGCGCTCCGCGGGGCCGATGCCCACCGCGGGCATTCCCGCGGCGTGGGCAGCCTGGATCCCCGCGGCCGCGTCTTCCACCACCAGGCAGCGGGCAGGGGGGAGGTGGAGTTGGCGGGCTGCGTACAGGAACAAGTCGGGGTGCGGCTTTTGGCGGGGGACATGGCCGCCGTGCGCCAGCAAATCGATGTAGGGACGGATGCCCAGGCGTTCGACCACCTGGGGGGAGTTCTGGCTGGCCGAGGCGATCACGATTTTGATCCCGGCGGCGCGCAATTCCAGCAAGAGGGCTTCCACGCCCGGCAGCAGATCGTCGGGGGTGAGGGTGTCCAGCAGTTGCCGGTAGTAGGTGTTTTTGCGCGCCATCAGGGTTTGGGCCTGTTCTTCGGGCACCGCGCGCTGGCCGAGTTCCAGGATCAGATCGAGGGAGGCGCGGCGGGCGACGCCCCGCAGCCGCTCGTTATCGGCCCGTGTGAAGGGGATGCCGAGTTCGTCGGCCAGGCGTTTCCAGGCCCGGAAGTGGTATTCCGCGGTGTCGGCCAACACACCGTCGAGGTCGAAGAGCACGGCGTCGAAGGGAGGCATGGGGGATGGGGATGGGGATAGGGATGGGGATAGGGATGGGGATAGGGATAGGGATAGGGGATGGGTAATTGGGTAATTACATCCTGAGCGGAAGGCGAACGGAGTGAGCCTGTAGTCGAAGGATGGGTAATTACATCCTGAGCGGAAGGCGAACGGAGTGAGCCTGTA